>Ga0193713_1000804_pt1 | contig 10471 bp, 11 predicted proteins | sample H3a2metaG_FD_143054 | JGI IMG/M metagenome (GOLD analysis project Ga0193713, IMG submission 143054) | Soil microbial communities from a riparian zone of the East river system, Colorado, United States - H3a2 | ecosystem: Environmental > Terrestrial > Soil > Riparian zone | place: USA: East River... | reverse complement strand
CTTCTTGATGGGCCGTTCCGACACTTCCTTGAACGGCTCGGCGGTGTCGAGAATCAAGCGGATTTGTTCCGGGGTCAGGTGCTCGAGGCCCGTCAGGTCTTTGCCCAAATTCACGCTCATCGGACCAAGTCCACCTGGTCCGAGCCGTCGAGCTCTTCGACCTGCACTTCGACGCGGTCACCCGGGCCCGTCTTGACCACTTTACCGACGACATCGGCCTGGATCGGGAGCTCGCGGCCGCCGCGGTCGACGAGCACGCATAGCGAGATCCGCTTGGGGCGGCCGAAGTCGGCCAGCTCGTCGAGCGCGGCGCGCACCGTGCGCCCAGTGTAGAGCACATCGTCCACGATGACGGCGTGCTTGCCGGTCAAGTCGACCGGCAAGCGCGTTTCCCCGATCACCGGCTTCGGCCCCACGGTCTCGAGGTCGTCCCGGTAGAGGGTGATGTCGAGCGCGCCGCGCGGAACGGCGACGCCTTCGTCCTTCTCGATCATCTTCGCGATCCGCTCGGCCAGCTCGACCCCGCGCCGCTGGATTCCGATCAGCACCAGGTCCGCTGTCCCGTGCGCCAGCTCGGCGACTTCGACGGCCATACGCTGCAACGCCCGCGACATCGCGCGGGCGTCTAGGAGGATCGTGCGTTCTGACTTGGGGGGCATCTCGAGAGGTAAAGGTACCTACCGAAACACCGGGGTCAAAGGGGGCTCGCCCCGGAGCACCGCCTGCACGTTGGCAAGGGCGATCGCGGCCATCTTGCGGCGCGTGTCGTTCGTGGCGCTGCCGATGTGCGGCAGGAGGACGGTGCGCGGGGCCGCGCGCAGACGGGGGTGAATCGCGGGCTCGTCGGCATACACATCCAACCCGACGGCGCCGAGGCGGGCTTCCTCGAGCGCGATGGCCAAGGCCTCCTCGCGGATCAAGTCCCCACGCGCCGTGTTGACCAGGATCGCCCCCGGCTTCATCCGTCTCAGCGTGCCGCTATTGATGAGGCCCTTGGTCTCCGGCGTGGACGGCGCATGCAGGCTCAGGATGTCACTCTCGGCCAGGAGGCGACTCCAATCCACCCGCGCGGCCCCGCTGTCGCGCTCGAAGTCGGGTTTGGCGGTGCGCGCGGCATAGATGATGCGAAGGCCGAACGGCACCGCGCGGCGACCGACCGCCTGGCCGATGCGCCCCGCGCCGAAGAGTCCCAGGGTGCGTCCGCGCAGCTCGAGGCCGAGCAGCAGCTCGGGATGCCAACCGGCCCAGCGCCCGTCGCGCACCAGATCGATGGCTTCGACGAGGCGTCGAGCACACGCGAGGATCAGCGTCCACGTGAGGTCGGCCGTAGCATCGGTGAGGACATCGGGGGTGTTGGTGACGATCACCTTGCGCATCTCGGCGGCGACCACGTCCACGTTGTCGTACCCGACGGCGCAGTTCGCCACGATGCGGAGTTTGGGAAGTTGCTTCAGCTCGGTCCCGCCCACCCAGCGGGACAGCAGCGGGACGATGGCGATCCAGTCCCCTTTGGGTGTCGCGTCGTCGGCCGGGAGCCATGTGACGTCGAGCCCGGCGAGTTGGTCTGGCTCGAGCAGGCCCTGGAGCTCGGCAGCGACGAGGACGGGGGAGTTCACGGCGTGGAAAATAAGAGGAAGGAGGCCTCAATGCATCCGATCAGGTGGGCAGCACTCGTGGTGGCGGTGGCGGTCGCCGCGTGCGATCCCACAGGCAGTTTGGTGACCGGCATCTGCTGCGGGGGCACGGGCGGCGGCAGCAGCGATCACAGCGTGGCGTTCATCGTCCAGCCGTCCGACGCCGCGACCGGCGACGTCATCACACCGGCGATTCAAGTCGCGGTGCGAGATACGCTCGGGAATACCGACCCGAACTTCGTCGGGTCCGTGTCCGTCGCCTTCGGAGCGAACCCCAGCGGCGCCTTTCTCAATGGGACGCCAACGGTGGACGTCGTCTCCGGCATCGCGAGATTCGGCGACCTGAGCGTCACCAAGGTCGGGAGCGGGTACACGCTCGTGGCGACCGCCACGGGGGCGACATCGGCCACGAGCGCTGGATTCTCGATCATCGCACCGGCGCCGTAAGGAAGTCTCACGGCCGGTAGCGTACGACGCAGGTGAACGCCAAGGTCGGATCCCGGTACGCGCTCATGCTGAACGTGTAGGTGCCGGAATCGGCAAAGACCGGCTCATCGGGCGGCGCATGGCGCCGGCGGCCGGTGAAAGCCTCCGTCGGGAGGGCGAGGAGACGCTGATTCTCGAAGCGCTGCGCCTGCGGCACCGAGCCGGCGGCGACCGGCGATCGGATGATGAGGTAGCCGTGGCCTGGCGTGAAGACGCCGAGGTCACCGCCATGCGGTGTTCGCATACGGAGGATCAGATCATCCCCGGGATGGACCTCCGCCGGCGCGCAACTCAGCGCTGATGGTGACCCGGGCAAATCCCATTCGCCCGGCAAGATGATCGCCCCGGCGACAAGCACCCCCATGATGAATGCGGGAGCCAAACCGCCGAGGTCCCATACCCACTGGGACATCCCACCAAGCAGCTCGGCGTCGGACAACGGCTCGTCCGGCGTTTCCCCGATCGCGCTGATGCGTCGCGCCGCGGCGAGCCCCTCCCACGCCACGAAGTACAAGAAGAGCGGGACGCTCAGCCAGCCCAGGGCGGCGCGGAGCGGGTGAAGGGCGTACGCCGTGACGAGCAGCGCGACCGCCGCGTCGGACATCGCCTGAGCGGCGATGACTCCCGGCGTTCGCCGGCGCACGGCGAGCACGAGCAGCACGGCGGCGATGACCGTCCGTGCCACCACGTACACGAGCGCGCCAAGACTCCAGATGCTCACGGGGAAACGGACAGGGAGGGATTCGAACCCTCGATACCCTTACGGGCATACCGGTTTTCGAGACCGGCGCCTTCAACCACTCGGCCACCTGTCCTGAACTACTAGACGCTCAGACGCACAGACGTCGAGACGCCTAGGAAAAGCAACGACAAGACTTCCTCCAGCCTACAACCTGCGTACCGCTAGGCGTCTGAGCGTCTAGGCGTCTTTGTTATCAGGACGGACAGGGTGGGATTCGAACCCACGTAACGGTTGCCCGTTAACACGCTTTCCAAGCGTGCGCCTTCAGCCACTCGGCCACCCGTCCAGCGTCGGCGGAGGAAACTAGCCGCGGGTCCCCCCTCAATCAACCGGCCGCGCGCGCTAAGCTGCGGCCGGGGCGTCCGTTAAGCCGCTGTGGCGCCGGCGCCACCCAAACTGCCGCGCGCCCGCCACAAGTGCTGTGACCAGAGCCTCAGGTCACGCGCACGCCAATCGGCGCGCTTCTTGCGAATTCCACTCGGTGTGACGACGCCGAGTCTTTACAAACCGCGCGCCCCGCTGCGCCCGCCGACGGTTCCGCCGCCGCGCAACCCGCAGCAAGTGTTGGGCGACGTGCGCGAAGCGGCGATCCGCGACGTCCTGCAACCGTACCTCTTCGACGACAGTGCGTTTCGGGAGCTGGTGTGCGAGGAGTTGCGGACGCCGGTAGCCCGACCGCGCATCATCGAGTTCGGGTGCGGCACTGGCGGGCTCACCTTGGCCGCGCTCACCACCCGGCGCGACGCCGTGTACCACGGCTTCGACCGCTCGGAGGCCGATGTCGCCATCGCGACGTGTAAGCTGAGCCGCGGCGGTGTCAACGGCGGGGCGATCTTCACCGCCCCCTTCGAGCTCGACAGCCGAGCGATCGGCGAGGCGCTGCAAGGGCTCCGCGCCGACTTCCTCATCCTGCCGCGCTTCCTCCAGACGGTGCCGTTGTGCGCCACGGATGGAGGCGGCCTGCATCGCGTGGCGTTCCTCGCCCTGTGTCGCCAACTCGTGCGGCCGGGCGGGCGGATATTGATCATCGAGGACGTGTATGGCGAGGACGCGGACGAACAGGCAGAGCTCTCGTTCGCCGGCCGCAACGCGTTTCGTGCCCGCCTGACGCGCGACCTCGAAAACCTGCGGCAGGCGCTCCAGGGTCTCGATCCCGATTTGGCGGCGCGCCTGGGCCGGGTCCCCGGCGACCCGTCGCTGCTCGGCGAGCTGCGCGACCGCGTGCAACCCAAGGGCGCGCAGGTCCTGCCGCTCAGGGCGTGGGAGCGGATGTTCGAGCACCTCGGCTTCGCGTTCCGGGCCGTGCGGCACGCCACCCAGCGCCAGCTATACCTCTTCACGGTGCGATGCTAGCTTAGGCTCCCGAGCCTCAACAGGGAGCCCCATGCCGGTCACATACGCGAGCTACCTGAAGCTCGACGAACTCCTGTCTCTGCAGCAGCCGCGTCCCGGCGCGCTCGAGCACGACGAGACGCTGTTCGTCATCATCCATCAGGTGTACGAGTTGTGGTTCAAGGAGGTCCTGCACGAGCTGGACCACCTGCAGCGACTGCTGCGCGCCAACGACACGGCGCTCGCCGGCCACACGCTCAAGCGCGTCCTCACGATCCTCAAGACCCTCGTCGCGCAGATCGACGTGCTCGAAACGATCACGCCACTCAACTTCCTGTCGTTTCGCGACCGGCTCGAATCGGGGAGCGGGTTTCAATCGCACCAGTTTCGCGAGATCGAGTTTGTCATGGGCAAGAAAGGCCGCCCGTCGTTCGAGCGGTATCCGGAGGGCAGCGAGCCGCGGCGCCGCGTGGAGGCCCGCTTCAAAGAGCCCACTCTGTGGGACGCATTCCTCGCCTATCTGACGGCGAATGGGTACGTGGTGCCTCGTGAGCTGCAGGGGCGCGACGTCACGCAGCCGCTCGCGCCCTCGCCGGAGCTGCAGCGCATTCTCATCGACGTGTACCGCACCAACCACAGCGTGGCGCAGATCTGCGAGCGTCTGGTGGACCTCGATGAAGGCTTCATGGAGTGGCGCTACCGGCACGTGAAGATGGTACAGCGGACCATCGGTACGAAAGCAGGGACTGGAGGTTCTGCAGGTGCTGAGTACCTGATGACCACGATCAATCAGCCGGCGTTTCCGGATCTTTGGGCGATTCGATCAGAGCTGTGATCAAGCCAGAAGAACTCGCCAAGCATTACAGCCGCTTTCGTGTAACGGAGCGAATTCTTCTTACCGGACACTCCCACCAGGCTTGGCCAGACGTCGCTTTCGAAGCCCAGCAGCAGGCATGGCTCGATACCGCCGAGCTAGTAGACGACGTTTGGGAAAAGGCCTTCGAGAAGGCGAATGAGGTGCGGTGCGGGTTCGCGCGGCTGCTCGACGATTCACCAGATCGGATTGCGTTGGCGGCGAACACACACGAGCTCGTCGTGCGGTTTCTGTCTGCCCTACCCCTCCGCAAGCGTCCCAAGCTCGTCACTACGGACGGCGAGTTTCACACGATTCGTCGCCAGCTGGATAGACTGGCGGAGGAGGGTGTGGAGGTTGTGAAGGTTGTGAGCGGGCCGGCAGCAACGTTGGCTGAGCGGGTCGCCGAGGCAGTGGACGATCGCACGGCGGCGGTGCTGGTCTCGGCGGTGCTGTACACCAACGCGCACATCGTGCCGAATCTTCGGGCGGTGCTCGCGGCGTGCGAGCGGGTGGGTGCTGAGCTGTTGGTAGATACCTATCACGCGCTCAACGCGGTGCCGTTCTCACTTAAGACGGAGGGGCTGGAGCGCGCGTACGTCGTGGGGGGTGGTTACAAGTATTGCCAGCTCGGGCCTGGCAATGCGTTTCTGCGCTTTCCTGCCGATACGACGTTACGGCCAGTCGTGACGGGGTGGTTCAGCGAGTTCACGGATCTCAGTAGGGCGCCGAGTGGACGGGTGGAGTATGGGCCGGGGCCGGCGCGGTTTGCCGGGGCGACCTATGACTTCACGAGTCATTACCGCGGTGCGGCGGTGTTCAAGTTCTTCGAGGAGCAGAAGGTCACGCCGGAGAAACTGCGGGAGTTGAGTCAGCACCAGGTGGGCGCGCTGGCCGTCGGGCTCGACTTCGAGCCCGATGTGGCGATCGCTAGATTGGCGGGGTTCCTCGCATTCCCTTCAGCGGAAGCGCCACGGCTGCACGACATCCTCAAGAAAGAGGGGGTCTGGACTGATTATCGTGGCGACGTGTTGCGACTCGGGCCGGCCCCTTACGTAACGGACGCGCAACTCAGCGTCGCGATGCAAAAAATGCCTTAAGCAGCGCCCCGCACGCTTCCGCCTCGACCCCACCCACCACTTCCACTTGATGATTCAAGCGGGGGTGCCGTACCAGATCCCCCACCGAGCCGCACATCCCCGCCTTATCGTCGTAGGCGCCGAACACCAGCTTGCCGACCTTGGCGAGCACGATCGCGCCGGCGCACTGCGCGCACGGCTCGAGGGTCACATAGAGCGTACAGTCGTCCAGGCGATCTGTACCGAGAGCTTGGAGCGCGCGCTGCACGACCAGCAACTCCGCGTGCGCGGTGGGATCGCTACGGTGCACGGTCTCGTTGTGCGCCCGCGCGACAATGCGACCGCCCTGCATCACCACAGCGCCGACGGGCACTTCGTCCAGCCCCGCCGCGTGCCGAGCCTGTTCCAGGGCCGCCGAGATACCGGCGTCAGCCACGAACCTTCTCGAACGTGACGGACTTCCCGTCCTTCGCGCGGTCCACCCTGATGCGATCCCCGTCGGCGTACTTCCCTTCGAGCACCGCCATGGCGAGCGGGTTCTGCAGCAGCCGCTGGATCGCCCGCTTGAGTGGCCGGGCGCCGTACACGGGATCGTAGCCCTCGGCCACGATCAATTCCTTCGCGGCCGGAGCGATCTCGATCGTCAGTTTGCGCTCGCGCAGCAGCGCTTCGACCCGCTTGATCTGAATGTCCACGATCTTCGCGACGTCGTCGCGCGACAGCGGGCGGAAGATGATCACGTCGTCGACGCGGTTCAGGAACTCCGGCTTGAAGCTCTGACGCAGCAGCTCCATCACCTTGGTCTCGACCTGCTCCCACTCGACCGACTCCGCCTCGAGCAGGTACTGTGACCCCACGTTCGACGTCATGATCAGGACGGCGTTGCGGAAGTCCACGGTCCGACCCTGCGAGTCGGTGAGGCGTCCATCGTCCAGGATCTGGAGTAGGACGTTGAACACGTCGGGATGCGCCTTCTCAATCTCGTCAAACAGCACGACCGCATACGGACGGCGCCGGACCGCCTCGGTGAGCTGACCGCCTTCTTCGTAGCCGACATAGCCGGGCGGCGCGCCGATCATGCGCGCGACCGCGTGCTTCTCCATGTACTCCGACATGTCGAGGCGAACCATTGCCCGCTCATCGTCAAACAGAAACTCGGCCAGCGCGCGTGCCGTCTCCGTCTTCCCCACCCCGGTGGGGCCGAGGAAGATGAATGATCCGGTCGGTCGGTTCGGGTCCTGCATCCCGGCTCGGGCGCGCCGCACGGCGTTCGCCACCGCGGCGAGCGCCTCCGGCTGCCCGATCACCCGTTTGCAACTCCTCCTCGAGCCGAGTCAACCGCTGGCGGTCCGACTCGAGCATCTTCGTCACCGGAATCCCGGTCCACTTCGCGACGATCTGCGCGATGTCTTCGGCGTCGACCTCTTCCTTCAGGTACTTGCCCTTCTTTTGGATTTCGGCGAGCCGCTTCTCGAGCGCCGCGATCTCTTTCTCCGTCGCGGGGATCGTGCCGTAGCCGATCTCCGCGGCCTTCTGGAGCTCGCCGCGGCGCGTGGCCTGCTCGGCTTCCCCGCGCAGCTTTTCGAGCTCGGCTTTCTTGGCCTGGAGCGCGGTGATCGCTTCCTTCTCCGCTTGCCACTGCGCCTTCATGGCGTTGGAGCGCTCGCGCAGCCCGGCGAGCTCCTGCTCGATCTTGGTGCGCCGCTCCTTCCCCGCCTTGTCCTTTTCCTTGGCGAGGGCCTGAAGCTCGATCTCGAGCTGCACGATCTTGCGCTCGACTTCGTCGATCTCCTGCGGTAGCGAGTCGATCGCGATGCGTAAGCGGGCAGCCGCCTCGTCGACGAGATCGATCGCCTTGTCAGGCAGGAATCGGTCGGTGATGTACCGGTTCGACAGGGTCGCCGCGGCGACGAGCGCGTTGTCGGTGATGCGCACGCCGTGGTGGATCTCGTACTTTTCCTTTAGGCCGCGCAGAATCGCAATCGTGTCTTCGACCGACGGCTCCCCCACAAAGACGGGCTGGAAACGCCGCTCGAGGGCCGCGTCTTTCTCGACGTACTTCCGGTACTCGTCGAGGGTCGTCGCGCCAATCACGTGCAGCTCGCCGCGCGCCAGCGCGGGCTTGAGCATGTTGGACGCGTCCACCGCGCCCTCCGCCCCACCCGCGCCGACGAGCGTGTGCAGCTCATCGATGAACACGATGAACTTGCCTTCGGTCTCCGTGATTTCCTTGAGCACCGCCTTGAGCCGCTCCTCGAACTCTCCGCGGTACTTCGTGCCCGCGATCAGCGAGCCCAGGTCGAGGGAGACGAGATGCTTCTGCTTGAGCGAGTCGGGGACGTCGCCGTTCACGATCCGCTGCGCCAGCCCCTCCACGATCGCGGTCTTACCGACACCCGGCTCGCCGATCAGCACCGGGTTGTTCTTGGTCCGGCGCGACAACACCTGCATCACGCGGCGTACTTCCTCGTCGCGGCCAATCACGGGGTCGAGCTTGCCCTTGCGGGCCATTTCGGTCAGATCGCGCGTGAAGCGCTGCAACGCTTGGTACTTCGACTCGGGCTCCTGGTCGGTGACCCGGTGAGATCCACGCACGCCCTGGAGTGCCGCGAGCAGTTGGCCCCGATCAACCCCCGCCGCCGAGAGCAGCTCGCGCGCCGTGGTGCCCTTCTCCTCGGCCAGCGCCAGGAGGACGTGTTCGGTAGAGACGTAGGCGTCGTCGAGGGCCTTCGCCTCTGCGTCGGCGCGATCGAGCACCTTCGAAACGTCGCGCGACAGCGTCGGCTCGCTGCCGTTCCCCGACTGTTTCGCGAACCGCGCGATCTCGCGCTCGGTGTCGGCCTTGAGCTGGGCGACGTTGAGGCCGGATTTCTGGAGTAGGGGAACGACGATCCCCTCTTCCTGCTCCAGCAGGGCGTGGAAGAGGTGGGCGTCGTTCACTACGGGATTGCCGTGGGTCCGGGCGAGCGAAGCGGCTTGTTGAAGCGCTTCAGCGGCCTTGACCGTGAGACGTTCGGGTCGGATCATTGCGCCCTCCCCCAGGGCAACCTCTGTGCCGACCAAATGTGCCGGAGTGGCAGACGCCCGGTAAGGATGGCAAAGGGGCGGCAAAGGCAACGGCCTCTACCGCCCCCTACCGCCTCTTACCGCCCGTTACCGCCCGTTACCGCCTACTTCATTACGATCATTTTTCTTGTGTAGCGTCGCCCATCTACGATCAACTGGTAGATGTACACGCCTGAGGCGGCTTCCAGTCCCGTGTTCAGGACCTTGCCGTCCCAGTAGCAGGTGAAACTACACCCCGCCGCATTGCTGCAGGTCAACTCGGTGTTGTCGAGGACTTCGCCGCTGCCCTGGAGAATCGGCTGCGCGACGAGCTGCGCCAACACGTTGTAAATCCTCAGCGAGACCTTCGGCCGGTGACCATTGGCGAACAACTCGCCGCCCAGTGTAAACGGCAGCGTGGTCGCCGGGTTAAACGGATTCGGGTAGTTCTGTCTGAGCTCGACCGGCGAGGAGGCGTTGCCAACTTGCCCCCGACTTTCTCGTGCCCCCGCCGCCAAAAGCCCGAGCCCCAGCACTGCCCAGGCAAACCGCGTCATCTCCGCCACTCCTCTTCGAACGTAAAGATGCGTTTAGACCGCTCTCCTTGAGTTGCTGTTAGGGCGCAGTAAGGGCGACTGACACTTGAACCTAGGAACCGTCCGCCGCCCCTGTCAAGCGCGCCAAAACCCGCGCGTCCCCCTGCCGCTTGGTAATCCCCCGCCGGTCCGCCCATTCAAGCAGCGGAATCAGGTACTTGCGCGATAGGCCGGTCCGATCACGCAGCTGGGCCGGCGTTGCCCGGCCCAGCTCGCGGAGCGTTGCCTCGAGGGTCCGACGAAACTCCTCCAGCGCTGGTTTCGCCGCGTAACGCTCCTGGTCCACCTGTTCTACACCGCCTTCGCGGGCGAGGTGCGCGAGGAGCGGCGGCACGGCGAGATCGGCGAACTCCTGTTGCAGCTCAGCAACGGTGGGCACCTGCCACCGGGCCTCGGCGAGGCGGCGCGCGAGCCGGTCCCCCGAGTCACCCGCATGCGATTGTAGCGTCGCCTTCCATCCAGGCCGTCGCACCACGGCTCCGGCCACTTCGAACGCCTGCTTTTTCACCCCGTGCTCGAGCAGCAAGTCGAGGACCGCCGCGGCCACCTCTCCGCCTCGAGGCGAGACGGTCACCGCTGCGCGCAACGCCTGGAGCGACAATCCAGGGTCGAGCGGGTGCGTCTCGTGGTGGTTCACAACGACCCCCGCGAGCCGCTCCACTTCAGCGGTGAGCGCCCGCCGCGCCACCAGGATGTCGCCCGAC
>Ga0193713_1000803_pt1 | contig 10474 bp, 7 predicted proteins | sample H3a2metaG_FD_143054 | JGI IMG/M metagenome (GOLD analysis project Ga0193713, IMG submission 143054) | Soil microbial communities from a riparian zone of the East river system, Colorado, United States - H3a2 | ecosystem: Environmental > Terrestrial > Soil > Riparian zone | place: USA: East River... | reverse complement strand
TGTTGTGGCGGCTGTTAAATCCCCCCCCCGAGTTGCCGGCAGGCATGACCACCATCGAAAAGAGTCTCGCTCGAGCGACCCACGTTCTTTTCTATGTCTTGCTGTTCGTCATGCCCCTGACGGGGTGGATGATGTCCTCCGCGAAAAACTACTCGGTCAGTTGGTTCCACCAGTTCACCTGGCCCAATCTCATCGGACCGAACGAACAAGCCTTCAATTTGCTCAGAACGACGCACGATACTTTAAGCTGGCTGCTATTCGCACTCGCACTGCTGCACATTCTCGCCGCGCTCAAACATCACTTCTGGGACAAGGACGATGTGCTGAAGCGCATGCTGCCATTTACCAAGACGGAGAAGCGATCATGAAGAAATTGGCCCTTGCCGCGACTTCCACCCTAATCATCGCCGCTGCAAGCGCCGCCGCTGCCGACAGCGTCGCAAGTTTTACCGCCGCTGCGGAGCAGAGCCGGCTGGAATTCGCCGGCGTGCAGGCCGGAGCGGAATTCAAAGGCGTGTTTCACAAGTTCACGGCGAGCGTCGAGTTTGCGCCCGATGCCCTCGCGAGTTCGCGAATCGACGTGCAGATCGACATGAATTCGGTCGATACGATGGACAAGGATCGCGACACGACCATACGCAGTAAGGACGTCTTCGATGTGTCTCACAATCCGACGGCGCATTACGTCACCAAAACCGTCACCAAGACAGCGACGGGCTTCGCCGCGGTCGGTGCGCTGACGTTGCGCGGCGTCACCAAGGACGTGCCGATCGAATTTCAGTTCGCACCGGCCGCCGGGGGCGCCAAGCTCTCGGGCAGCGCCAAATTGAACCGCTTGGATTTCGGCGTCGGACAGGGCGAATGGAAAAGCACGGAGACCATGGGGATGCCGTCAAAATCAATTTTTCGTTGGTGCTGAAGCCCAAGACCTGACATGCCGCGCATCTTCGACGATGTCGCCGAATGCGTTGAGGCCACGTTAAGCCGCGTCGGACCGGACATCGTGCTGGCGCTGCCGTTGGGCATAGGAAAACCCAACCCGCTGGCCAACGAATTCTATCGCCGCGCGCGGCGTGACCCCGCGCTCGCGCTCAAGATATTCACGGCCTTGAGCTTGCGCACGCCGCAGTGGAAGAGCGAACTCGAACGGCGCTTTCTGGAGCCGCTGGTGGCGCGCCTTTTCGGCGGCTGCGTGCCCCTGGACTACGTGACGGATTTGCATGGCGCGGGCGTGCCTGACAATGTGCAAATTGTCGAGTTCTTCTTGGATCCCGGCGCGCTTCTCAACGTCTCGCACTCGCAGCGGCACTATGTCAGCACCAATTACACGCACGTCGTGCGCGATGTTGCCGCACAGGGAGTCAATGTCATCGCTCAACTCGTCGCGAAGCGAAGCGTCGACGGGCGCGCCGAGTACAGTTTGGGTTCGAACCCCGATGTCACCGTCGACTTGCTCGAACATCTGGCGCCGCAGCGGCGGCTCGGCAGAGACGTGGTCGTCATCGGCGAGGTCAATCGGCAAATGCCTTTCATGTACGGTCCTGCGGCTGTCAGTGCCGAGACCTTCGACTCTTTGATCGAGCACCCACGCTACGACTACGACCTGTTTGCGCCGCCCAACCAGCGCTTGGGCACGGTGGACTATGCGATCGGCCTCTATGGTGCGCGCTTGGTGCGCGACGGCGGCACCCTGCAGATCGGCATCGGCGAGCTCGGCGATGCCGTGGTCTATGGACTGCAGCTGCGCCAGCAGCAGAACACGGAATTTCGCGAGATCTTGCAAGCGCTCAAAGCGAACGAGCGTTTCGGCGAAAAACTGGACCTGATCGGCGGCGCGTCGCCCTTCGAGGCGGGTCTATACGCCTGTACCGAGATGTTCGTTGACGGATTCCTGGACTTGTATCGCAGCGGCGTGCTGCGGCGCCGCGTTTATGATGACGCGCGAATCCAGCGTTTGCTGAATGACGGCAGCGTCAGCGAGCGCATCGACGACCGTTTTCTGGCGGCGCTCGGTGAGGCGGGATTCGCGAGTCCGCTCGCCGCCCATGAGTTTGCAGTGCTGCGGGATCTCGGGGTTTTTCGCCAAGACTGCCGTTACGCCGACGGGCGCATCGAGAATGCCGAGGGCCAAAGCGCCGCCGCGATTTTCGATACGGCGCCGGCCCGGCGCGAACTGCTGGATCTGTGCACGGGACGCCGGCTGAGCGGCGGCGTTCTCTTGCATGGAGGATTTTTCCTCGGGCCGCGCGGCTTCTATGCGGCCTTGCGCGACCTGCCGGAATCGGAACGGCGCCAGTTTTCGATGTGCGGAGTTTCCTTCGTCAATCAGCTTGACGGCGCCGACCAGGCGCTGAAGATCGCACAGCGCACGCACGGGCGATTCATCAATTCGAGCATGATGGTGACGCTGTTGGGAGCGGCGGTGTCGGACGGCCTGGCCGACGGCCGCGTCGTCAGCGGCGTGGGAGGGCAATACAACTTCGTCGCGATGGCTCATGCTTTGCCGGAAGCGCGTTCAATTCTGACTCTGCGCAGCACGCGCGACAAGAATTCCACCGTCACCTCGAACATCCTCTGGAGCTACGGCAACACGACCATTCCCCGGCACCTGCGCGATATCGTGGTGACCGAATACGGAGTCGCCGATGTGCGCGGCCTGTCCGATCAGGATGTCATCGCCGCGCTGCTGAACATCGCGGATTCGCGGTTTCAAGACGGCTTGAAGCGCGAAGCGCAGGCGGCGGGAAAACTGCGGCACGACCACCAGATACCCGACGTGCATCGGAACAATACGCCGCGCGCCTTGGAGGAGCGATTCATACTCGCACGTGCCCGCGGGCTGTTTTCGGAATTTCCGTTCGGCAGCGATTTTACCGGCGAGGAAATCGTGCTGGCAAAGGCGCTGACTCGATTGCAGGAGAGGACGACAGGTGGCTGGCCGCGTGTCAAGACCCTGCTGGGCGCCGTGGCATCGCGCGGCGTCCCGTCCGCAATGCGGCCCTACCTGGAGCGCATGTCATTGAGCGCGCCTCAAACACGGCAGGAGTGGCTTTGGCAGCGTCTGCTCGTGCAAGAATTGCGCGATATTGCCTAACAATCGTGCGGTGGATTGTTTCTCGGCTCCCGGGTGAGTAACCTTGCCATCCTTGAAGGCCCGTGCGGAGCGACTTATGAAAATCGGCGTACCCAAAGAGATCAAAATTCATGAATACCGCGTGGGCCTGGTGCCTGCGGGCGTTCGTGAACTTGTCGATTCGGGACATCAAGTCCTGGTTCAAAGCGGCGCGGGCGCAGGTATCGGCTTCGATGATTCGCATTACCAAGCGGCCGGCGCCTTGATCTCAAAAAAGGTCGAGGACATTTTCAGCGCCGCCGACCTCATCATCAAAGTCAAAGAGCCGCAGTTGACCGAGTGCAAATTGCTGCGTACCAACCAAACGCTGTTTACCTATCTGCATTTGGCGGCCGATCGCGAGCAGACGCTGGCGTTGCTGGCCTCGGGCTCGACCGCTATCGCCTACGAGACCGTGACCGCGCCGGACGGCTCGTTGCCGTTGCTGACCCCCATGAGCGAGGTTGCGGGACGCATGTCGGTGCAGGTCGGCGCCAACTGCCTGCAAAAGGCCAACGGCGGATTTGGCGTGCTGTTGGGCGGCGTCCCGGGAGTGGCGCCGGCCAAGGTCGTCGTCCTGGGCGGCGGCGTCTCAGGCACGCATGCCGTTGAAATGGCGGTTGGATTGCGCGCCGACGTGACCGTCGTGGATCGTTCGGTCAAGCGCCTTCGGGAGCTCTCTGCCATATTCGGGAGCCAGCTCAAGACCGTGTATTCGACCGCGCACGCCATTGAAGAGCTGGTTCGCGACGCCGACCTCGTGATCGGTGCGGTCCTGATCGCGGGCGCCGCGGCTCCGAAACTCGTGACTCGGGCCATGGTCAAGACCATGAAACCCGGCGCCGTGCTGGTCGACATTGCAATCGACCAGGGCGGCTGCTTCGAGACCAGCCATCCCACGACCCACGCGGAGCCCACCTATGTGCTCGATGGCGTAATCCATTATGCGGTCACCAATATGCCGGGGGCCGTGCCGCGGACCTCCACGTTTGCACTCACCAATGCGACCTTGCCGTACGTCAAGGCGTTGGCGGATCACGGCTGGCGGGCGGCGATCTCCAAGGACGTTGGATTGGCTCAAGGACTTAACGTGCATGCCGGCCAGTTGACGCACGAAGCGGTCGCCAGCGCGCTTGGATTGGACTATCGAGCGTATCGCGCCGCGTAGCTCGCGTTAAGAACCCCAGGAAGGGGTTCTTTATTGTTTTTGGGATAAAAGGAATTGGATGAAGACAAAGCGGCACGTGCCGAAATTTCGTCGTGCGGCCCCAGCGGTACGCCGCGAAGCACTCGTTGAGGCGACTCTTCGCTGTTTGAAAAAGTACGGCCATGACGGCGCTTCGGTACGCCGCATCAGTGCCGCGGCGGGCGTCTCCATCGGACTGATCAACCACCACTTTCCGAGCAAGTCCGGATTGATCGCGGAATCTTACGAGACCCTGGCATTGTCGCTGCAGGACTCGCTGCGAGCCCGCGCACAAAATCGGGCCGCGTCGCCGCGCAAGCGCTTGAGCGATTTTTTCCGCGCATCGTTCGCACCCGAGCTTCTCGATCCGCAATTGTTCAACGTGTGGGTGGTGTTCTGGGGCATGGTCGCGCACTCGCCTGAAATTCGCGCCGTTCACGATCGGACCTATGGCCAGTACCGGTCCATCCTGGAGAAGCTGCTGGGCGAACTGGTCAAATCCGGCGCGGCGCCCAAATTGAAGCTGCGCTCCGCCGCGATTGCGCTGAGCGCATTGCTCGACGGTCTCTGGGTCGAACTGAGCCTGAGCTCCGAGACCTTCAAACCGAGCGAGGCGATCGGTATTTGCGAGGATTGGGCAAACGCCCTGTGCGCCGGGGCCTTTCCGCAAATTTTACGCGAAAAACATCACAAAACTTAACGCTCCGTCTTGTTATACTAGCGTTCAACAAGGGCTGTGAAGACCTGTAATGGACGCAAGACGCGCGGCATTGGACGAAGACTTCAGTCTGCCCGGATGGATATACCGGGACGCTGATTTCCTGCGGGCGGAAAAAGAGCAGGTATTCGCCGCGTCGTGGCAGGTCGTATGCCACCTCAACGACATCCCGAATCCCGGTGACTACCACACGCTGGATTTTCTCGGAGAGCCCATCGTTGCGGTGCGCGGGCGCGATGCCGGGGTCAAAGCATTTTTCAATGTCTGCCGGCACCGCGCAGCGCGGCTCGTCGACGGCGGCTCCGGACATTGTCCCGGCCGGATAGTCTGCCCCTATCACGCATGGACGTATGATCTCGACGGAACGCTCAGCGCCGTGCCGCACCGCAAGGAGTTTGTCGATTTTTCCCTCGGGAACTTCGGCCTCAAAGCGGTCGAATCCGAGGTCTACAAAGGCTTCGTTTTCGTCCGCCTGAAGCCGGGCCTGCCGAGCGTCGCCGACATGCTGGCGCCGTATCAGGACGAGCTGGCGTTGTACCGCCTCGAGGAGCTCAGGCCCCTCGGACGCGTGACCATGCGCTTGCGCCATGTGAATTGGAAGAATGTAACGGACAATTATTCGGATGCGATGCATATTGCGGTGGCGCATCCGGGTTTGTCGCGCTTGTTCGGTCAGACCTACGGCGTGGAGGCAGAGCTCTGGGTGGACAAGATGTGGGGCCATCTTCGCGACACGCCTTCCTCGCAGCTTTCCGAACGCATGTACCAGACGGTACTGCCCAAATCGCCCCACTTGCCCGAAGATCGGCAGCGGTTATGGACCTACTTCAAATTGTGGCCGAATGTGGCGTTTGACATCTATCCGGACCAAGTCGACTTCATGCAGATGATTCCGCTATCGCCCACCGAAACCTTGGTGCGCGAGATTGCCTATGCGCACCCGGACGAGCGGCGCGAAATGCGCGCGGCACGCTATTTGAATTGGCGCATCAACCGCAGAGTCAGCTTGGAAGACAAGGCGCTGATCGAACGGGTGCAGGCCGGCATGGGCTCGCGCAGCTACAGTCCGGGGCCGCTGGGCAACAACGAAGTATCGCTGCGAAGTTTTGCGCGCCGCATGCGCGAACTCATCCCGGAGAGCCGGCTCGAGTGCGCACCGGGCGCCGGCTGGCGGACCGTCGGCAATCCGCCGGGAAGACACGGTGGCTGAGTCGCCCCGCGACGCCGTGATTGTCGGCGGAGGTCACAACGGACTGGTGTGCGCTGCGTATCTGGCGGCGGCGGGACTCAAAGTCACGGTACTCGAACGGCGCAACGTCGTCGGCGGCGCCGCGGTAACCGAAGAATTTCATCCGGGCTTTCGCAATTCGGTGGCCGCCTACACCGTGTCGCTGCTCAACCCAAAAGTCATCCGAGACCTTGATTTACCGCGCCATGGCCTGCGTATCGTCGAGCGCAAGCTGGCGAACTTCCTTCCCTTGGACGAGACCAGCTATTTGAAGGTCGGCGCGGACCACACCGCCAAGGAAGTGGCAAAGTTTTCGGCGCGCGACGCCGGGCGCCTCAGCGCATACGGCGCACGCCTGGAAGTGATTGCCGACGTGTTGCGTGATTTGGTGCTGGAAACGCCGCCGAATGTCACCGCCGGCAGCTGGCTGGACGCACTGCCGGAACTGCTGCGCAGCGCACGCCTGGGTAAGCGAATCGCCAAATTGGATCTGCCGATGCGGCGCGAGTTGCTGGACCTGTTCGTGAAATCGGCCGGCGACTACCTGGATGCCTGGTTCGAGAGCGCGCCCATCAAGGCAGCCTATGGATTCGACGGCGTCGTCGGCAACTTTGCCAGTCCTTACTCGGCCGGGTCTGCGTACGTCCTGCTGCACCATGTGTTCGGTGAGGTCAATGGCAAGAAAGGTGCTTGGGGTCACGCGATCGGCGGCATGGGCGCCATCACACAGGCGATGGCCAAGGCGGCGGCCGGGCGAGGTGTCGATATCCGGGTCGCGAGTCCGGTGCGCGAAATCCTCGTTGAAGCCGGCCGCGCCGTGGGCGTCGTCACCGAAAAAGGCGAGGCGATTCGGGCACGCAGCGTCGTGTCGAATTTGAATCCAAAGTTGCTGTACGGATCGCTCATCGATGCGGCGGCCTTGCCGCAGGATTTCCGCGAGCGCATCAGCCGCTGGCGCTGCGGCTCGGGAACCTTTCGCATGAATGTCGCGCTATCGGAGTTGCCCGACTTCAAGGCGTTGCCGGGACGGGCGGCGGCCGATCATCACACGGCCGGCATCATCATGGCGCCCAGTCTTGCGTATATGGACCAAGCCTACCTCGATGCCAAGGCCGGCGGATGGTCGAAGCGCCCCATCGTCGAGATGCTCATACCGTCGACGCTGGATGACAGCCTTGCGCCGCCGGGCCGGCATGTGGCCAGCCTCTTCTGCCAGCACGTCGCGCCGGTGCTGCCGAATGATGCGTCCTGGGATGCGCATCGCGAGGAAGTCGCGGACGTGATGATCGACCTGGTCAACTCGCACGCGCCGAATTTCAAGGCTTCCGTGCTGGGCCGGCAGATCATGAGTCCACTCGATCTCGAGCGCACATTCGGGCTCATCGGCGGCGACATTTTCCATGGCGCCTTGAGCTTGGATCAACTGTTCTCAGCGCGGCCGATGCTGGGGCATGGCGATTATCGCGGCCCGTTGAAAGGGCTGTACATGTGCGGATCGGGCACGCACCCCGGCGGCGGCGTGACGGGTGCGCCCGGCCACAACGCCGCGCGCGAAATCATCGCTGATTTTCGCCGCGGCCGGTTGAAGCAGGCCTAGAAGAGGCCTAGAAGCCTGTCTGGACAGGCTCCCAACTTCCCTATTTCTTCGCCGGGTCCGGATACAGGAATGGATCGGTCACCGCCGGTTGCGTGGGCAGCGTCTTGCGCGGCAGCGGTTTATCGGCATTGGCGGAGGCTGCGAGGACCGTTGCCAACACCACTGCCGCCTGCCGCAGATCCTGCGGCCGCAGGTGATCGAAGGTGTCCAGGTCCGTGTGGTGAACCCGCGTCTCGTAATCCAACGGGTCCTGTATGAATTGAAACGCCGGCAAGCCAAGGCGGCTCAGGAACACGTGGTCGGTGCCTCCCGTCGGCTCGGCGACGACCGTGCTCGCGGCGAGGCTGGTGAAAGGGGACAGCCACTCGTGCAAGATCGGAACCGCCGCGAAATTGCCTTCCGTATAAATGCCGCGAATCTTGCCGGAGCCATTATCGATATTGAAATAGCCCGCGAGTTCGGCAAACCCCGGCAGGGTCTGCACCGGATACGAATCCGTCGAGAAAAATGGCGGCAGATCGGTTTCAGCCGGATCGGCGGGCAACGGACGATGCGCCAGGTGACTCTCGACAAAGGCGGCCGAACCCAATAGTCCTTCTTCCTCGCCGGCCCACAAGGCAAAACGAATGCTGCGCTTTGGCCGGACGCCGATGTTCGCCAGGATGCGCGCCGCCTCCATGACCACCGCGCTGCCGGCACCGTTGTCGGCAGCACCGTCGCCGGCAACCCAACTATCCAAATGCGCGCCTGCCATGACATAGCCCGCATGCGGGTCTTCGCCTGGAATCTCCGCGAAAATATTGTAGGCGTTGTGATCCGTGTCTTCGAAATGCACGCGGCTGTCGATTTCGAGCCGCACCTCACCAAGCTTGGCCAGTCGGGTAAGTTTTCGATAATCCTCCGCCGCAAGCTCGATGCCCGGAAGCTTCGGAGTTTTGCCGACGCGATAACCGTATCCTTCTCCGTGCACCAGCCGGCCTTCGGTGCGCGACATTTGCACCAGCGCGACGGCACCCTCCTGAGCCAGGAACGCGTCCAGATTGGGCCTGAAGCGATAGCGCTCAATGCGCTTCTTGCGTTCGGCGGGATCAAACGCCGGCTGCTGGAATTTATCCAGCTTGGCAATGTCGGCATCGCTGAGCCGTTGAAACGGCGCCTCGACGTCATCTTTCGGCGGCGCGGGCCACGTGACCAGCACGATCTTGCCGGCCAATTTTCCTTTCCACTCGGCGAAATCGGTCTCGCTGACCATGGGAGCGACGATCACCGGCGCGGACAAGGTACCGTTGGTCGCGGGCGTCCAGGCCAGCGGAATGGCTCGTAGCTCCAGTGGGCGCGGTGCGATCATTCGTACATGCGAGGATTCGATCCACCATCCTCGGCCGAAATCGAAGGCTTCGGCCCTGACGTTCTTCAAACCCCAGCTCTTGAACTTATCCTGCGTCCACCGTTCGGCTTTGCGCATGGCCGGGGAATTGGTCATTCGCCCGCCAATCTCGTCGGCCAGGTAGGCGGCGGTGGTGACGACCTCGCTGTGGTTGAAGCCCACATCGGAAATGCGATTGATCGCAACGGTCTCGGCAGAAATTGTGGCCTTGGGCGTAACCACTGCGCCCATGGATGAGAAGCTCAGGAAAAAACAAGCACTCGACAGGCACAGCTTTATTGACACCGTACATCCTCTCTGAAATTAGCGCCGCATCCTAGCAATCGTAGCGTCGGGCACCAAGGCCCCCGTCAATCATCTTCCCAATCGAACCGCCAGACGGCGATCGCTGCAAACAGCGCCGACCAACCCACCAGGATTGCCGTGGGCAGGAACGCGGATTGCATCGGCAGTCCGCGCCAGGTCATCTGATCGAATCCGTCGACAGCCCAGCGGGTGGGCACAAACTCGGTCACATGCTGCAGCCATTCCGGAAACAGGAACGATGGCACCCATGCGCCCCCGAGCATGACGAGAATGAGCACCGAGAACATCGCCACGCCGCGGGTCGCGCCCACGGAGCGGCCGAGCGCGGAAATCATCAGCCCGGTCGTGGCCGCGAGCAGCGAGAAGGCAATCGCCACCATGACGAAGCCCGGCACGCTGCCCGCAATGCGCACGCCGAAGATCAAACATGCGGCGAGGTAAACGACACACAGGATCATCATCGAGATCAACGTCGTGGCGGCCACCCTGCTGCCGAGCAGCACCGCGCGGGACAGGGGCGCGGCGCGCAATCTGCGCCACATGCCTTCCTGGCGCATCAAGAGCAGTGTCACGCCGGCATCGATGCCCATGAATAGGATGAACTGGATACTCATGCCGGCGAATGAATGCGCGTACGAGTTGTATCGCGGGCCGGTGGTGACCGCGGTATTGACGAGGTTGAACGGCACCGGCTTGCTGTTGCCGACAAAGTTAGGCCGGGAAATCCGTTGCATGACATGTTGCGTGAGCAGGCCTGCCACCATGGGCCGAACCATGGATTGCGACGGGTCGTAGAAAAGCTTGACGTCCGGCATCTGCCCCAGGCCGACCAACGCTCCGGTCGCCGCAGACTCGAATCCGGCTGGAAACACGATGGCCGCGCGCAGCTTGCCGCTCTTCACCAGTTGCCGCGCCTGGTCTTCGGGAAGCACTTGCATGA
>Ga0193713_1000802_pt1 | contig 10480 bp, 7 predicted proteins | sample H3a2metaG_FD_143054 | JGI IMG/M metagenome (GOLD analysis project Ga0193713, IMG submission 143054) | Soil microbial communities from a riparian zone of the East river system, Colorado, United States - H3a2 | ecosystem: Environmental > Terrestrial > Soil > Riparian zone | place: USA: East River... | reverse complement strand
TGATGGGTTGTTCACTCCGCCGAGCCGGCCAGGCAGCATCGTGTTGCCGGGCTTCGATGGCGGGGGCGAGTGGGGCGGGGCGGCCGTCGATCCGGCGACCGCCGTGCTGTACGTCAACGCGAGCGACGTCCCGTGGATCGCCGCGATGCGCGAATCCCGAGCGACTCCTGGTCCGGCCCTCTACGCGACCCGCTGTGCGAGCTGCCACGGCAGCGACCGGCGCGGTCGCGACCGCGCGCCATCGCTGATCGGCCTGCGCGCGCGCCTGTCACGGGACGAGGTCGAGCGGGTCATCGAGCGCGGCCGCGGCTTTATGCCCGCGCCGCGCCTGTCCGAACCGGAACGGCGTGCACTGATCGAATACCTGGACTCCTCGCCGTATGAGTTCGTGGGCTATGAGCGCTGGCGCGACGCGAGTGGTTCTCCCGCGATCAAGCCACCGTGGGGAACGCTGAGCGCGATCGATTTGAACAGCGGAGAATACCGCTGGAGAATCACCCTCGGCGGGGAGCAGTACGGGGGGCCCATCGTCACCGCCGGCGGCCTCGTGTTCATCGCGGCGACCCAGGACGCAAAGTTCCGCGCGTTCGACAAGCGCACCGGGAAGCTGCTGTGGGAGGCGACGCTGCCCGCGCCCGGCTACGCGACGCCCGCCACATACGCGGCCCGTGGCAAGCAGTATGTCGTGATCGCGGCGGGTGGGGGTAAGTTGGGGTCCAAGTCCAGCGACACCTACGTCGCGTACGCGTTGCCCTAGGAACGCATGGAACGACGCGAGCTCATCCAGTGGCTGGTGGCGACCGCGGGGCTGCCCAGCCTGGCGTTCGGCCGCCAAGTCCATCGCCGGCCCCTGCGCCGCAGCCTGTCCGCTCACGTCGAGCGTACCCTGACCGTCGCCACGGAACGCATCCTGCCCGGCGCCGCCGAGGCAAACGTAGCGGCGTTCATCGACAAGATGCTGGCCGACTGGCACACGCCCGAAGAGCGCGCGCGCTTTCTGGCCGGCCTACCAGAGCTCGATACTCGCTGCCACACCCGCAGGGCGGCGGACTTCGTCGCCTGCCCGGAAGCCGACCAGGTGGCCGTGCTCACGGCACTCGACGACGAAGTCACCGCGCTGCGCGCACAACGGGGCGGGGGCACCGCGAACCAGCACTGGTTCGCCATGCTCAAGTACCTCACAGTGTACGGCTGGTGTACCTCCGAAGCGGGCATGCGCGCCCTCGGCCTGTACCCGATGGCCGGGCGGTATGACGGATGCGCGCCCGTATGACGCAAGTGAGAGACGCGACCCATTTCGACGCCATCGTCGTCGGCTCGGGGATGACGGGTGGGTGGGCTGCAAAGGAGCTGACCGAGCGCGGGCTCCGCACTCTGGTGCTCGAAGCCGGGCGGCCGATCACGCCGGAGCGGGACTATGTGGAGCACAAGCCGCCCTGGGAGATGCCGTTCCGCGGCCTGGGCGACGCCCGAGCCGTCGCGGCCCGCCAGCCGGTGCAGAGCCACTCCGTCTCGTTCGACGAGTGGAGTCACGTGTTCTGGACCGACGACCGGGACAATCCGTACACCACGCCGGCCGACCGGCCCTTCCATTGGTTTCGCGCGCGACAGGTCGGCGGCAAGTCCACCATCTGGGGACGCCAGGTTTATCGCTGGAGCGATCTGGACTTTGAAGCCAATGCCCGTGACGCCATTGCGATCGACTGGCCGATCCGGTACGCCGACATCGCGCCGTGGTACGATCACGTCGAGCGCTTCATCGGCGTGAGTGGCCAGGCGGAAGGGCTCGCCCACCTGCCGGACGGTCCCTTCCTCCCGCCGATGGCGTTGAACTGTGTCGAGCAACACGTCCGCGACCGCGTGCAGGCCAGGTTCGGACGGGACCGGGTGGTCACGATCGGGCGGGTAGCGAACCTCACCGCGCCGCACCACAGCCGGGCGCCCTGTCACTACTGCGGGCCGTGTCACCGGGGGTGCATCACCCGCTCGTATTTCAGCAGCGTGAATGCGACGCTCCCGGCGGCGCGGGCCACCGGCCGGCTCACCTTGCGGCCGTTCAGCATCGTGCGCAGTCTCGTGTACGACGCCCCGAAACGTCGCGTGACGGGCGTGCGAATGATCGACGCGAACACCAAGACGGAGCGGGAGTACACCGCGCGCATCGTCTTCCTCTGCGCCTCCGCGCTCGAGAGTGCGCGCATTCTGCTCAACTCCGGCCTCGCCAACTCCAGCGGCCAGGTCGGCCGCAACGTCATGGATCACATCAAGGGGGGCGGGGCGAGCGGCCAGTTCGACGGTTGGACCGATCGCCGCACGATCGGTGAGCGCCCGAACGGCATCTACGTCCCGCGGTTCCGCAACGTCACCTCGCGCCACCCGGGCTTTATTCGCGGGTACGCATTCCAGGGCGGCGCCGGGCGGGCGGGGTGGGAATCCGCGCTGCGCGCGCCCGGCATCGGCGCGGCGCTCAAGGAGCGGCTCACCCAGCTCGGTCCCTGGTCGATGAACTTCGGAGGGTTTGGCGAGATGCTGCCGCGCGAGGAGAACCGGGCGACGCTGCACCCGACGCTGGTCGACGCCTGGGGGATTCCGACGCTCCACATCGAATGCCAGTGGAGCGACAACGAGCTGGCGATTCATCGCGACATGAGCGTGACGGCGGCGGAGCTGCTCGAGGCCGCCGGCGCGAAGGATGTTCAGCCCAGCACCAGGGGGCCGAGCACGCCGGGTGGCACCAATCACGAGATGGGGACGGCGCGTATGGGTCGGGACCCGAAGACGTCCGTGCTCAATGGCTGGAACCAGACATGGGACGTGCCGAATCTCTTTGTGACCGACGGCGCGGCGATGACGTCGAGCGGCTGCCAGAACCCTTCGCTCACCTACATGGCGCTGACGGCCCGGGCCTGTCACTATGCGGTCGAACTACTGAAGCGTGGCGATCTCTAACGGAGGCTCAGGATGTTTACCGTCGTAATCGCAGTCATGAGTCTCGCGACGCAGGGCCTTTCGCCCGAGCGACAGCTCGCCCGGGACGTGCTCGCCGAGCTGATTGGCATCAACACGACGCACGAGCACGGCAACACCACCCCGGCCGCCGAGGCGATGGCGCGGCGACTCCTCGCCGCCGGGTTCCCGGCCGCGGACGTCGTGGTACTGGGACCGGCGACGGGCAACCACAATCTCGTGGCGCGGCTGCGCGGCAGCGGGAAGCGTCGCCCGATCCTCCTGCTGGCCCATCTCGACGTCGTCGAGGCGCGACGCGAGGATTGGTCGGTCGATCCGTTCACGCTGACGGAGCAGGACGGATTCTTCTACGGACGCGGCACACTCGACATCAAGGACATGGCCGCGCTGTTCGTCGCCACCCTCATACGCCTCAAACGGGAGGGCTACGTCCCCGATCGCGACATCATCCTCGCGCTCACGGCGGGGGAGGAGAGCGGGGGAGACTACAACGGCGTCCAGTGGTTGCTCCAGAATCATCGCGACCTGATCGACGCCGTGTACTGCATCAACGGGGACAGCGGCGATCCGCTCATGCGGGCCGGGCAGATGTTCGCGCGCGGCGTGCAGGCGAGCGAGAAGGTCTACCTGAGCCTGTCGCTGACGGCGCACAACGTGGGCGGCCACAGCTCGCTGCCCCCCCCCACGGGCCAGAATGCGATCTACGATCTCGCGGCCGCGCTCACCCGGGTGGCCGGATACACGTTCCCGGTTCGCCTGAACGAGATCACCCGGGCCTACTTCACGCGCGTGGCCGGCACCCTGCCGCCGGCGGTGGCGGCAGACGTGCGCGGCGTGCTCCAGATGCCCCCCGACGCGGCGGCGACTGCGCGCTTGTCGGCGTCGTCGCCGTTCTTCAATGCCCAGCTGCGCACCACGTGCGTGGCGACGCGGGTCGAGGCGGGGCACGCCGACAACGCCCTGCCGCAAACCGCCCGCGCCGTCGTCAACTGCCGGCTCCTGCCCGACGAGCGCCCCGCCGACGTCGTCGCGACGATGCGCCGCGTCGTGGCCAACGATTCGATCGAGGTGACCGTCAAGGACTCGGCGGTCCCGTCGCCGCCATCGCCGCTCGTGCCCGAGGTGATGGGGGCGCTCGAGCGCGTCACGGCCGCGATGTGGCCCGGCGTGCCCGTGGTCCCGAACATGGAGACCGGCGCGACCGACGGGCTGTTCTTGCGCAACGCCGGGATGCCCGTGTACGGCGTGTCGGGCGTGTACCTGGACGCCGACGACATCCGCGCCCACGGCCGCGACGAGCGCATCGGCGTGCGCGCCTACTACGAGGGCGCGGACTTCACCTATCGCTTCGTGAAGACACTGACGGGGCGCTGACACCCGTTACATTACCGCGTGACTCAGATTGGCTTTAGCGGCGTCGGCGTGGACTTCGGCGCCACCACGCTGTTTTCGGATGTGTCGTTCACGGTCGCTCCCGGCGAACGTTGGGGCATCGTGGGCCGGAACGGCACAGGGAAGACGACGCTGTTCCGGCTGCTGACCGGTGAGCTCGAGCCCACGCGTGGGAGCATCGCGCGCGCGTCCGCACTCCGGGTCTCGTTGCTGGAGCAGCATCGCGACTACGGTGCTGCGACCACCGTATGGGAGGCCGCCGCCGGCGAGCTGGCGGACCTCCTGGCGTTGGAACAATCCCTCGTCGAGCAGGCGGCCAACCTCGCACACGACGCCTCGCCTGAAGCGCTGGCCCGCTACGGCGAGGACCTCGAACGCTTCGAGCACGAAGGCGGCTACGCCGTCACCGCACGGATCGACGCGGTGCTCCACGGCCTCGAGTTCGATCCCGCCCAGGCGCGCGTCACTCCCTTGTCGGCTCTCAGCGGCGGCGAGCTCGGCAGGCTCGGCCTGGCGCGGCAGCTCATGACGACCGCCGACGTGCTGCTGCTCGACGAGCCGACCAATCACCTGGACCTCGAGACGACGCGCTGGCTGGAGCAATACCTCGCCGCGAGTGAACGGACGGTGCTGCTCGTGAGCCACGACCGCGCGTTCCTCGCCGCCACCGTGGACCACGTGTTGCACTTGGAAGGCGGGAGCGCCGTCCCGTACTCGGCAGGCTATACGGATTTCGTCGCGCAGCGCGCCGAGCGGCGGCTCGCGCAGCAGCGCGCGTTTGACCAGCAGCAACGGGTCATCGCGCACGAGAAGGACTACATCGCCCGCAACATCGCGGGGCAGAACACCAAGCAGGCCAAGGGACGGCGCAAGCGTCTCGACCGGTTGCCGCGCCTCAACCCGGTGATCGGCGCGGACGGCACGATGGCGCTACGGTTCGAGGTGCGCGAGCGGGGCGGCGACCAGGTCCTGACCGCCAAGAATGTCAGCGTAGGCGTCGGCACGCGCACCCTGGTGGAACGGTTCAGCGGGACGTTGGACCGGACCGGCGTGCTCGGGATTCTGGGACGCAACGGGGCGGGAAAGTCCACGCTGCTCCGGGCGCTGCTCGGCGAGCATCCGACGCTGAGCGGCGACCTGCGGCTCGGCGCGTCGATCAGTACCGGCTACTACCGGCAGGACATGTCGCAGGTGCCGCTCGATCGGACGCTGTACGACGTGATCGCCGGGCTGCGCCCGAAGTGGGAGCGCGGCCAGATCCAGGGGCACCTCGGGCGCTTTGGGTTTTCGGGCCAGGAGGTGCTGCGCCGCGCCGACTCGCTGTCGGGCGGCGAGCGCGCGCGCGTGGCCTTGGCCATCCTGATGCTGTCGGGCGCCAATCTGCTCATCCTGGACGAGCCGACGAATCACCTCGATGTCGAATCCATCGAAGCGCTCGAGGATGCGATCGAGGGATACGACGGCACGGTGATCCTCGTGAGCCACGACCGCGCGTTGCTGCGCGCGTTGACGACGCGCGTCTGGATCTTGCACGACCGGCGCATGACGGAGTTCGCCGGCGGTTTCGCGGAATGGGAGGAAGTGAGCACGGAGCGGACGCACGCCGCCGCGGTCAGCGCCGCCGAGGAGCAAGCGTTGCGGCAGGTGCACGAGCGTCAACGCGTCGCCCCGTCGCCGCAGAGCGATCCGCGCAAAGAGCTGCGCCGCGCGCAGCGCGAGCTCGAGGAGGCGGAAGCTGCCGTCGCGGACCTGGAGTCAAAGGTCGCAGCGGTGGTCGCGGCGCTCGAAGACCCGGCGCTCTACACCCGTCCCGATGGGGCGACGGCGGCTCGGCAACTCGGAGCGAAGCTTGACACGTTGAAGCGCGGTCTCGACGCTGGGCTCGAGCGGTGGACAAAGGCTACGGAGCAAGTTGAGGCGTTGCAGGGCCGAATCAGTGCAGGAGATTGAGAGCCTTCAGGTAGTCCGCGACAAGGTACGCCGGCACCGCGAAGATGATCTTCCCCTGCGACTCGCCCTGTCCGCCGTACAGCACGGCGATCACCTTGCCTTGACGATCGAAGATGGGACTCCCCGATGAGCCGGGGGCGCCGTAGCCGTCCACCTGCACGACGGCGGTGAGCGCCTTGCTCACGGTGCCCACCGTGAGGGTCGGCTCGGCGATCGGCCGCTGGCCCTGGGCCTCCATCGGGAGATCGAAGCCGAGCGGGTAGCCGATGATGGCGACGGGATCGCCGCGCTCGATGCCCTGGCGGGTGCGCGCCAGGCCGGCCACGCGCGGCGTGCCACCCTTGATCCGCACGCGCAGCACGCCGACGTCGGCGTCGGGCGATACGCCCACCATCTCTCCCTGGAACATCTGCGTGCTCCCCGAAAAGATTACGCCGATGCGCCGCGGGACGCGGGTGCCGTCGTCGCCGACCAGCACGTGCTTGTTGGTGACCATCGTGCCGTTCGAATCGACTGCGAACGCGGTGCCGCTGAACCGTTCGGTCTCCGAGAATTCGACGAGCACGATCGCGACGGCATCCTGATTCTTGTGGGAGATGGAGCGGTAGTCCACCCCGCCCACCGCACCGACCAGGGCGCGCTGCCGCCGCTCGGCGTCGTCGAGCTGCGCGCGCAGCCGCGCCACCGACGTCGCGTCCCCGCCCGAGCCCTGCAGCTCTCGGCGCAGCCGCGCGGTCTCCGCCTGCGACTCGGCGAGCGCATCGCGCACGCTCTGCAGCTGCGACTGGAACTGGGTCGACACCTGCTGAGCTTCGCGCTCACTCCGGGCCGCTTGCCACTGCAGCCACCCGAACGCGCCGGCCGTGAGCAGCAAGAACCCGAACAAGACTTTGGTCGTGCGCCGCAGCTGCGCGGTCTGGCGCGCCACCTCGACGGCGATGCGCACGGCCGTGCTGGAGCGAGGCGGGCGAGGAGCGCTAGCGCGGATCATGCCGCGCGGCGTCGACGCGCGCTGGGCCATTCCCTCGGCGGCCGTCGTCGCCAGCAGGTCGCCGCTCGATTCGCCGGCGACGGCGTGGAACTCGAGCGCCGGCCCGTTGGGGCCGAAGCCGATCACGTCGCCGTCGTGGAGCGGCGTGTCGCCCGTGATGCGCTTGCCGTTGACGAAGGTGCCGTTGCGGCTGCCCAGGTCCTGAAGCACGAAGGCGTCGGCCTTGTGGATGACGGCGGCGTGGCGGGAGGAAACGTCGAGATCGCGCTCGGCGTCGAAGCGGACGTCGGAGAGGGGGTGGCGGCCGAGGCCGATGTACGTTTTGCGGAAGCCCTCGACCTGTCCGGCGCGAGCCCCCGAGAGAAACTTGAACTGGGCTTTCACGGGCTCCGCGTGAAGAACCAGAGCAGCGCGGCCAGGACGGCGAGCGCGCCCAGCACGACCGTCAGCAGGCGGCCGCGCGCCTCGCGAGCCTCTTTGTTCGGCACGGGCGGCCGGCTGCCCTTGTAGATCGGCACCGGCTCGGTGCTGGTCTCCGTGTCGATCAACGGGTACACCTGGTGCCCGACCTCCTCCTGGTCCCCCGACGAGCGGAGGCCCTCGCCGTCGAAGCGCGCCATCACGACGGTGATGTTGTCGGGACCGCCGCGCTGGTTGGCGAGCGCGATGAGCTTGTCGCAGGCGGCGGCGAGGTCGCTCGACTGGGTGACGATCTGCGCGATCTCTTCCTTCTTCACCTGGCCCGAGAGACCGTCGGAGCAGAGCACGAGGACGTCGCCGCGCCGCACCTCCTGGTGCGTCAGGTCGACCTTGACCTTGGGATCGGGGCCGAGCGCCTGGAGGATGATGTTGCGCCGTTCGCTCTGCGCCGCTTCCTCTTCGGTCAGCTCGCCGGCTTCGACGAGCCGCTGCATCAGCGATTGATCCTTGGTGAGCTGGTGCGCTTCGCCGCCGCGCACGAGATAGGCGCGGCTGTCACCCACCTGCGTGAGGTAGAGGTGATCGCCCAGCACGCCCGCGGCGGTCGTCGTCGTCCCCATCCCGCGCACTTCCGGGTGGGCTTTGGCGTGCGCGTGAATGCTGGCGTTGGCGACTTCGACGGCTTCCTTCAGGCGGTGGGCGAAGTGCTGCGGCGTCGGGTCGGATTCGGCGCTCCACGCCTTCATCAGGTGCGCGAAGATCGTGTCGGTCGCCATTTGGCTCGCCAGCTCGCCGGCCGCCGCGCCGCCCATGCCGTCGGCGACGACGAAGAGCGAGCCGCGCTCGCCCAGGTCGTGCTGCCGGACCTGGGGTTGCAGCGACGCGTCTTTACGCGTCAGGTCCGCGACGAGGAAACGATCCTCGTTGTGCTCGCGCGACCGGCCGACGTCGGTCTTGCCGAACACCTGCACGCGAATGGGCTTGGGTGAGCGTCCGAACATGGCTAGCTACACTGCTCTTGGACAAAACGTGAATACGCTGCGCTCGAAGGATTGAGCGTCGACGCCCGCTGCACCCAACTGCAGCCTTGCGGCCTGTCCCCCGCCTTGAAGTACGTGTTGCCGACGACGAAGGCCGCGAACGCCTTGTCGTTCGCGGCAATGCCCCTGGCCTCGTACAGCGCCCGGGCGGAGTCACGCACCAGCGACGTCGGATACGAGTCGATCGAGTCGAGTAGCTGGTTCAGAGCGTCCCCTGCGCCGGCGAGGTTGAAACGGGGCTTCGACCCCGAGTCGCGGTTGCCCAGCGTCTGCGCGTTGCGTACCGCCGGGGTTCCGGTACCCCGTCGTCCCGAATCTGCATTCTGCGTGTCGGGCCGGATCGCCGCCGTGTCCGGCGACACAGCATTGTTCTTCTCGCCCCCCGACAGCGCCACCCACGCCCCGCCCGCCGCGAGCACGACGACCACGCCGACCGCCACCGGCACCATCGACCGCCTCTTGGGTGCCGGGGCGGGAGCGCGCGTCGCCGAGATCCGATCGATCCGCTGCGTGAGTCCCGCCGACGCGTCGAGGAGTTGTGTCTTTCCTTCAGTATCGGTCAGACCGGCGCGCGTCTGCGGCACGCCGCTCGTCGCGCCACGCGCCAGCCCCGAGACCGACGCCACGTCGTCCGCGAACTTCGCGACCGTTTGATAGCGGTCGGTCGGAGTGCGCGTCAGCGCCGCGTCGAGCACTCCCTGCAAGCCGGGTGGAAACGTCAGATCGGGGCGCGACTCGGCGAGTTTGGCGGGCTCGTCGGTCAGCCGTTTGATCATCGTCTCCTGCACCGTGGTCGCCTCGAACGGCAGTTTGCCGGCGAGCATCCGGTAGAACACCAGGGCGAGCGAGTAGAGGTCGCTCCGCCCGTCGAGCTTGTCGCCCGAGAGCTGCTCGGGGCTCATGAACTCCGGCGTGCCCACGACGAGTCCGGTCTTCGTCACCTTCTGACCCGACTCGTCGCCCCCCACCGCCTTGGCGATCCCGAAGTCCACGACCTTCACCTGGTCGCCGCCCTTTTTCTGCGCCAGCATGATGTTGTCGGGCTTCAGGTCGCGGTGGACGATGCCGAGATCGTGCGCCGCCTGCAGCGCGTCGGCGACCTGCGTGAAGATGCCCACGGCGCGCCGCACCGGCAGCGCGCCCTCACGCTCGAGCAGGTCCGTGAGCGGCTCGCCCTCGATGAACTCCATGGCGAGGTAGATCAGCCCTTCGGGCGTCTCACCAAAGTCGTAAATCGCGCAGACGTTGGGGTGCGTGATGCGGCTGGCGTTCGACGCCTCGCGGTTGAAGCGGGCTACAGCGTCCGGGTCATGCACCATAGAAGGGTTCATCACCTTGATCGCCGAGCGCCGTCCCATCTTCACGTGCTCGGCGAGATACACCTGGCCCATCCCGCCTTCGCCCAACTTCTTGATCACATGATAGCGGTCCGCCACTACCTGCCCGACGAGGTCGGCTGCCGGCGCCGACGATCGCAGCGTCTGCCCGTCGTTGGGACAGAACTTCACGTCATCCGCGTACTCGGTGGAGCACACCGGGCAGACCTTCACGACGGCAGCTCGATGCGCAGAACCTTGTCGCCCACCATGATCCGCGAGTCCTGCTGCAGCACCATCGCGCCGCGCGCCGCGATCGCGACGCCGTTGCGGCTGTGGTCGTCGAGCAATACGAAGTCGGCGTCCTCGGAGCGGACCGTCGCGTGCTGGGCGCTCATCGACGG
>Ga0193713_1000800_pt1 | contig 10497 bp, 12 predicted proteins | sample H3a2metaG_FD_143054 | JGI IMG/M metagenome (GOLD analysis project Ga0193713, IMG submission 143054) | Soil microbial communities from a riparian zone of the East river system, Colorado, United States - H3a2 | ecosystem: Environmental > Terrestrial > Soil > Riparian zone | place: USA: East River... | reverse complement strand
GGTTCCGCGCTAATCTGGGAAAAATCAATGCGAGCCGCTGAGTTACCGCTCCAGAAGCGGCCCACCTTTGTGGGCGTCAGGACCGTTTGCGGATCAAATGTGATCTCCAGATAACCGCAAACTTTTTCCATCGTGCTGGCCGGTTCGCAGACCAATTGCTCGTATGGCACGACGAGACCCGGAATATTCCCGTCGCGCACATGCTTCGCGAGCCTGGCCGCGACGCGCCAGTGAGCGATCACGTAGTAAGTCGAAAACCGTCCGGTTTTTCTTGTCTTCTCCAGCGCAATTTGCGCCGCAAGAATGGCACGCGGATCGCGGATCGTGACGAGAATTTTCGCGTGCGGAAATCGGCCGCGAATCGCGGGAATGTGATTGCGATTAGCCGGCGTTTTTTCCACCCAGCGTTGGATGCTGTCGAGCGGGCGTTGAAGCGTCGCAGCGTACGCTTTCACCATGAGCACAAGCAAATCTTCCTCGGCGTTCGCACGATCAAAGGCCGCGCGCTCGAACGTATCGAGAAATTTCTCGCGTGGGAATCCTGAGTAACTCCGCTTGCCCCATTTGCATGGCCCGCCGAACAGCACGTTGGATAGCGACTGTTTTGTCAGGTAATCGAACTGCGCCCGGCGCCCGCGCGGCGCATACTTTGTCAGGACCGTGGGAAAATACGCAGTCTCCTCCGGCAGCACGAGAAGTTCGGGATGATTATCGAGCAGCGCTACCAGGAGCGTCGTACCGGATTTTGCTTGGCCCGCTACGAAACAAGCGCGCTGATCGAATGGCAAGCTCTCTGGCGTTGCAGGCATGACAATCGTCGATCCTACGATTGTCGATGCTTCATCCGTAAAAACCAATCGATGAAGCACGGCAATCCGTCTCTGAATGGGGTGGCTGGATTGTAACCGAGTAATTTCCTTGCTTTCGAAATGTCCGCGCAGGTCAGCGGCATGTCTCCGGGTTGTTCAGGCAAACGATTGACCTTTGCTTTTTTCCCAAGCGCTTTCTCAATTGCAGCAATCAAGTCCTTGAGCTGAATGGTCTCGCTCTCGCCGAGATTGAAGATGTCGAAAGGCGACCTGTCGTAGTTCAATGCCGCCATCGTGCCTTGAATCACATCGTCGATGTAGGTGTAGTCCCGTCGCGTCGTGCCGTCGCCGAATTGATCGATCGACTGGCCGGCGCAAATGCGTCGGGTGAACTGATGGATCGCCAGATCGGGCCGTTGTCGTGGGCCGTAAACGGTGAAATAACGCAACGCGACCACGCGCATTTGATAAAGATGAGAGAATGTCGAACACAAAAATTCGCCTGCAATTTTTGTCGCGGCGTAGGGGCTAAGCGTCTGAGTGAGATGCTGGTCTTCCGAGAATGGAACGGTTTTCGAAATGCCGTAAACGGATGAACTCGACGCGAAGATAAATCGCTCAACCCCGGTTACGCGGGCGGCGTCGAGCAGATGCAAAGTGCCGCTGACATTTGTGTCGTAATAGAGTTGGGGATACTGAATTGATGGGCGAACGCCGGCACGCGCGGCCAAATGCACAATCGTCTCAAATTTGTCACGGCGAAATACATTTCGCACTGCGGCGCTGTCCCGAAGATCGACATGGTGAATGAGAGTATCTTTTGAAACCGCGCCGATGTTGTCGCGTTTGACTTGTGGATCGTAAAAATCGTTAAAGTCATCGAGGATGGCGACCTCGTGCCCAGACGCGAGTAGTTTTTCGACAAGATGGGAGCCGATAAAGCCAGCGCCACCGGTCACGAGTGTTCGCATCTTGCGAGGGTAGATTTGCAATGACCGATTGCCAAATGCCGATTACGAGAATGAGTAAGACGAAACAGAAGTGGTCGATTGGATTGTCAATCTTGCTTGTGTTCGTCGTCTCATTTCTCGCGACGCTTTATCATAAGACTTCGACCAGAATTGACGCGGCCCAAATATGTCGATCCAGCGTTTCGATGGCGTAGGTCGAATACCGGCTCGTTAGGCAAAGCTGAAACATTTTGCGGCCGCCGCCGCTTTCGGCGGGAGCAAGGGCCTGCTCGATCCACGATTAGAAATTCCGCCAGTGCGCCAGCAAGTAAATCCAATTGAGCGTGAGCAATGCAACCGTTAGATAACGCGCGACATTTTTTTCCCGCCGCGTGAAATTTGCCAGACGCAAGCGCGGAACGCGTGTTACTAGAACGACGAATCCGTAGAGATTAAAAATCGACAATCCGCATAGAGCGGCAAAGACGAGCGGATTCCATCGCACAGCGGCGGGAAAATGTCCGTGAAAAAATTGAATGGCTGATCGCGTCATGCCGCACGTCACACAGGGACGGCCGGTAAGATCGTGAAACAGACAACGTGGCCACGGTAACCCGAGTGCAAACCAAGTTGCCGCCACGGCCACCGACCCCAGCGAAACGCTCAGCCAGATCAGTTCGTGATCGATCTCACCGGGAGCAAGCCGCCGAGAGTCAAGCTGCATCTTCCCGGAAATCAATGCTGCGATGCGTTCCAAGCGCCCAACGCGCCGAACATCATCGCGATGAGAAAAATGGCACCGCAGCACACAATCAATGGAAGAAAGATTGCGAGAACGGCGCGACCCGTCTCCGTTCCATGTGCGCGCGAGAGGCCAATACAACTTACAACCAGCCCCCAAACGCCTGCGATGAATCCGCCACAAACCGGAATCATCTGCAGCAGTCCGGTCGAACCCTGAGAAAAGGCGAGGACGCGGAAAGTAGTCTTTCACCTTTGTTTAGCGCCGCCGACTAACATCAAACAAAGGTGAACGACAGCCGCGCCAATGAATACTCCGATGATGATGCAAAGCGGAAGAAGAATAATAAAAGCCGCGGAACCGACGCCCATGCCAGTCATGACCGCAAAAGCATTCCGTCGCTCGGAAAAGAACCCAATGGACTGCAGGCCGAGCGAAAAGAGAAATGATACAACTCCACCCGCGCAACCGCCGATGAGCGCATAGATGAGCGGCTCCACCAAGCCGCCTTCCCGTTTCATCACGGTGAATGCTTCGCTCGGTCTGGTTAAGACCATCGTCAATGTTTCGATGAACGCGTTGACAAATCCGCGCTCTTGGCGGTGCTCCCACGGCAGTCCGCTGCGCGTCGGGGGAGTTTCCGATGTCGATCCAGCGGGTGCGGGTGTGATTGTCGATGCTGCGGGTGGCGGTGGTGCTGACGGCGATGGCGCGCCGCTCGGAATATCCGCCGCGAATTCGGAAAATTGTGAAAGCGACTGCCAACTGGCCATTCCTTCGCGCCAGCCGAGATCGGTTCCTGCGAAGCGTCCGGAGCGAAGCCCCGCGCGCACATCCTCTTCGGAAAATGTGCCGAGGCTCGTGCCGCCGCGATTAACGTGGATGGTTGCCATAATGTCCGCGTTTTAGTTAGCCGCGGCTGGAAAGTCAATGCGCGCTTCGCACCAAATGGAGAACGGTCGTACTGACGGCGCCCACTAATTTGGGACACGACGGCGCGTGTCCCTCCACTTAATCAAAACGAGTCGTCTTCTCCGGCACGTCCAACGCACGCCAGAAATACCAGGCGGCGATTGAGCGATAGGGGCGCCATTTTTCGCCGAACTTCATAAGCTGCTTCGGCGTTGGCAGTCTTCTGCGACCGAAACTTTTTGCGAAGCCTTTGCGAACGCCGTAATCATCGACCGGCCAGACATCGGGTCGGCCGAGGTCGAAAAGAAGAAGCATCTCGACAGTCCAACGACCGATGCCGCGCACGGTGATGAGACGCGCGATAATTTCCTCATCGGTCATGCGAACGATTGCGCGTCCCGATGGCACAGTGCCATCGATTGTTTTTGCGGCAAGATCCTTCAGCGCCGCAATCTTGCTGCGCGAAAGACCAGCTGCCCGAAAGCTCTCATCTGGCGTTGCGAGAATTTCTCTTGGATTGAGATATTTCCTACGCGGAAAAAGCGCACGGACGCGACCAAAGATAGTCGCAGCTGCTTTGCCGCTTAATTGCTGATAAGCGATTGATTCGGCTAAGGCATCAAATGGACGGATCGATAACGCTGGCTTGATATTATAGGGGGTCGACTGCGCGATAAGCGCCGCGATGCGCGGGTCGGTCGCGGCAAGGTGGTGATGCGCCTGCTCGTGATCCATAGGCCCTCAATTAAAATGACGAATGCCGAATGTCGAATGACGAAGCTCCAAAGCACCGTGGACAAAGCTCCTTAGGTTTAGTCATTCGGATTTTGACATTCCTTCGTCCCTCGTGCTTCGTCGTTTAATTATTGGTCGTTGCTCTTGCCCGGTAAGATCTTTTCGGTTTCATGAACCAGCATGGAAACACATCTCACTTGGTACGGCCAATCGGCTTTTAAAATCGTTACGCCGGGCGGTAACGTGCTTCTTGTCGATCCGTGGCTGACGAATCCAGTTTTTGAGAAAGGCAAAGATGAGGTGGCGGCGCTGAAGCGCTGCGATTTGATTTTGGTCACGCATGGACATTCCGATCATGTCGGAAACGCAGTTGAGATCGCAAAACGAACACGAGCGAAATTGGTGGCGACGTATGATCTTTCAGCCGCCATGACAACGGTGCTTGGCTATCCGAGTGATCTGGCCGACACGAATACGACGGGGCATTTCGGCGGCACGCTCGACCTCCTCGATCGCGACGTAAGCGTGACATTCGTGCCGGCGTGGCACGGCGCTGGAGTGGAGAAAGACGAAGACTCGCCGCCCTTCTACGGCGGAAACCCCAGCGGATTGATCATCGCGATCCGCGACGGCCCAACGTTTTATCACACGGGCGATACGGATTTATTTTCCGATATGGCGCTGGTTGGGCGTTACAAGAAGATCGACATCATGCTGGTTTGTATTGGGGATCATTTCACGATGGGACCGGAGCGTGCGGCCGATGCGGTAAAGCTCGTCGATCCGCGCACAGTCATCCCGATGCATTACGGAACCTTTCCGGTTTTGACCGGCACACCGGAAATGTTCGATCGCGAACTGAAGCAGCGGGGCGTAAAAGCTTCTCTGCGCGTGATGAAAATCGGTGAAACAATCAAGATTCCAGAATAACAAACTGCGAGTAAACCGATTGGCTCGCGCAAGCGACGGATACAGCCAGCCGGCGCGACAAGGTCGAATTAACAAAGCAATGCCGACTGGGAAAAATGGGAACGGGCTGACACTGCTGGAGCGCTTCATACCGGACGGCCTGTCCCATGCCGCAACGACGCTGGTTGACTCCTTAAAGATCAACTCGACCTCGGAGAAAGTTCGCCGTGGCCGGCGAGTGGTGGTCAAGCGCCGCAATATTTACGGCGAGCAATTGGCCGATCTGGCCAATTTGTATTTTCACATGTCGAGCATACCGATCCGTTTCTGGAGCAAGGTGGACGACTGGAAGCGCTGGGAAATCGGCTGTTTCAAAATGCTGAACGGCGATCGTTTTCGCGCCTTTGCCTCGGGCGCGCGAACTGTTTGCGAAGAAAAGCTACCGGGAAAAAGCCTTTGGGATCATATGAGTCGGGGCAGGCTCACGCGGCAAATGCTGGAAGCAGCCGGGCACGAAATTCGGCGTGCTCATCAGCTCTGGAACGATGAATTTAAGGGCCCGTGGTCACACGGCGACGCGGGCATGACGAATGTCATTTATAGCCAAAGGGACTGGCCGAGCGCGGCTGATTGATTTTGAAATCATCCATGACAAGTCGCTCCCGGCAACAGTGCGACACGCGGATGATTTGCTCGTTTTTTTACTCGACATCGTCGGAACGGTTCCCAGCCAACAATGGCTGCCTTTCACGCTCCGGTTTCTTAACGCTTATGACAATTTAGATGTGATTGGCGAGCTAAAAAATCAGCTCGCTCTTCCGAGTGGCATGGCCTGGATTTGGTGGGGCGTTCGCACGAGCTTCGCGAACCCGGCAAAAGTAAAACGGCGGCTGGAAAAACTTCGAGGCGTAATCGCTGACTTGAGACATTATCGAACCGTTGCGGCCAAACGAGCCCGCAAGAGACGGCGAGCCTCGATCACTTGCCAGGAAATGAGCCCCGGAATGCCAAGAGCGAGTTCGCGCACTCGGGCAATCAAGGAAAGCGCAAATGCGGCGTCGCCAGGAATACCGAGCAGATTGCCGATGACCAGGTAACCGCCTTCCTGCACTCCCAACGCGCCCGGCACAGGAAACATCGCCGAGCGAATCGTCAAGATCACGCTTTGGAGAATCAGCGCGTTGATCCAGGTCGCCTGCCGACCGATCGCGTGAAGCGCGATCCAGATTTCCCCCGAGCCGAGCACCAGCGAGATACTCGTCCAGAAACAGCATCCCACCACACCGCCTCGGCGCGCGTACAATTTTCGAACTGTTTGATCCAGTGTGTCGCCGCTTTGCCCAAGCGAATGCCATTCCGGCGAGTTAGCCAACTTTGAGATGATAACACCGATAAAACGGAACATCCCCAGTCGCTGGACAACATAGAACCCGACAATGGCAAGGATCCCGATCAGCGCTCCAATCAAGGTCGGACCAACGAAGGTCTTATGTCCGGTCACACCGACAATCAGGCCCAAGCCAACCAGCGTAAAAGCGATCTGCACGAAAACCCCCAGTGTAATATCCGCCAGGACGCTTGCCGCAGCCATCGGCAGTGGCGTGCCGTTAATCGCCGCCAACCGCGCACGCACGATGTCGCCGCCAACTGCGGCGGAAGGCACGAGTGTGCTGACCGATTCTCCCACCCAGCGCATCCAAAGCAATTGCAGTAGCGCCGGACGTTCGGATTTTGGAAAGAGGACCCACCAAGCAAGCGCATCGAGAAATACCGGGACCGCGAAATGGAAAGCTACGACTGCGGCAATGGCCCAACCTGCGGCGGCGAAGGCTGCCCCGACTTGTGGCAGCCCTTGCCGGATGAGCAGGATTGTGAAGAGCGCCGCTCCGGCGAGGCCAAGCAACCATACGGTCACGTGTATTTTGCCCGATGCTTTCATCCGTTCTCCGAGACAATTCGAGCGCGCGTGAGAAGTTGCGCCTATCCTGAACGCGAGAAGATCTACGCTGAGCAGCGTCCGATCAGCTCAGGAGACTTTGCGCAGGCGGTCCTGTCTCTTCGATGCGCACCAAGGCGGCTTCGTCAACGAGGGGAACAGCAGGGTTGAGGACCACGGCTTGTCGCATCGGCTTGCCGACAAATAAACAAAACGCCAACCACAGAATACCAAACACAATTGCCGCCAACACGTCGGTCAAAAAATGTGCGCCCAAAGCGACGCGGCTGAATCCGACCAAAATGATCAGCACTGCTGCACTGCACACCGTTAGCCTCCGCCAGTGGCGCGCCTTCATTGCGGGAAGGATAAATAGAGCAAGCTGCCCGTAGAGCAGAGTGGCCCCGATGGTATGTCCACTGGCAAAACTGTAGCCGGACCAATCGACAAACGGCCCGTCAACAAATGGACGATGTCGATGGACGAGCTGCTTGAGCAGCTCGTTTAGCAGCATGCCGCCCGGCACAGCCACGATCAATGTCACGAGCGACGGCCACCACTTTTTCCAGACAAAAAACACCACTGTGAAAAAGAGCACCGTGCCGACCCACTCGCTTGAGCCGAATTCGGTGAACGCACGTAGCACGCTGACAAATGTGCGCGTCAAATGCGCGTGGAACCATCCCGCGACTTCATGATCAGGTCCGGCAAGGGGATTGATCATGGCGAAGGCCACGCAATTCTGGGGGAGAATGAGGGGATTTGTCACAAAAAGAGCCAATGAACCTAGTGCCCATTAACACCTGTCAAACGGGAAAACACGCAAATTCGAAATCGCAATGAGCCCTCAATCCGGCTATCGTGGTGCCGATACGGATCGTTGCATCCAAGTGCAACAGCCGCTAGAAAAAGGAAAGCGAACCGCGTGTACTTCGGCGAAAATTAGGAACTTCGTTTGGCAGCTGCAGCTTCGATGAACCGCGTGAAGATCTTCGCGCTTTAGATCTGCTTACGAATTAACCCGGCACTCGCCAGCGCCGTTTTTCGGCGTGAAGCGTGTCCCGGTCAAAAAAAAGCTGGCTCGGAATCGCTTCCAAGCCAGCTCAGTGGATTTTATATCCTACGCCAGCTTAGTACCCATTGCGGTAGTAATGGTGACGATGGTGGCGGGAATAAACCCGGTGCCCACCGGACCAGTAGTATGAAGGTCCCCCATAATAACCACCATAGTACGGATATGGTCGAGCGTATCCATACGGGTAATTGCTGTATCCGTAACCCGGATAGCCATAATAGCCGCCCCCAATTCCGACTGAAATCTGAGCGTCAGAACGCTGCATGGGAACGAAAGCCAATCCACTTACCATCAATGCAATCAAGAGAAGCTTTTTCATATATTTTCCCTTCTAGTTTTCATTATCAATAATGTAATTTACCTCATCGGTGAATGCGCTGCGGGGCGTATTTTGCAAAAGATTGACCGTCTCTTGTCCTTAGAGCGCGTGTTTAAGCAATCGCGACGATCTTCCGATCAGTCCGCTGGCAGCTTAGGGAGTTGGCTTTTGGTTGGGCAGGGTTATTTCGTGCGGGCCGTTTGGCTGCGCGAATTCGTTATCGAACGATTATACCGAGTTGGAGCGATCCGGTATCGCACTTGGCGATGTAAGTGGTCCGAGCCGGACTGGCAGTAGGCGCACAGACGCTGCGATAAGGCAACGGAAGTTTCACGATCCGTCCGCTGGTTCATTCCGGCGGGCGGATTTGTTTGGTGCGGCAGCCACACAGTCGCATGCTTAATCACGGTTTTTTTCGAAATATTCCTTGCTAGAATATTTTCGATCCGATACATCGGGTTTAGATCGCTCATCCGATCAACATCGTCTGCACCTTAACCTATGAAAAACATACGACTGTTCTTTATCAGCTTGTTTCTCGGTGCAGCCGCCTCCGCCATTGCCGGCACCGCGACATACGAGGCGCAACCTTCGCCCACTCCACAGGACGAAAACTCACGCGATCTGTTCGATTACGAGACGGACTACACGCTCAATAGCAATTTCTACGATGACCACGGCAAATTCGGAAACGGCGACTCGCTCTACAACGATTTCAGCTACGCTCATCGCTTCCTCATCACCGGAAAGTGGTATTTCCGGGCAGGAGTTGAATACGAAAGGTTCGACTTCAACGGCACCAATAACGGTCTGCCTGACCACCTCCAGACCGTTCACGCTCTATTGGCTCTGGAATATGTCGTGCACGATCATGCCGGCGCGGGAATCGAAATCGATCCCGGCCCCTATTTCCAAAACAATATTACTGGCGATTCGATCGACATTCCCTGGAAAGTGTTCGTCACTTTCCCGCTCAAGAAAGATAAAATCTTCGGCGTCATCGGCGCCGGTGGTAGTCTTTATTCAAATCCGATCGTTGCTCCTGGCGGTGGTATCATTTGGCTGTTCACTGACAAGTTCCGTCTGGAAGGCGTCTTCCCAAAACCGGCCTTGGTTTATAATCCGACCGACGATTGGGAATTTCGTATCCTTGGCAATCTCTTGTACGAAAGTTACCGCACTGATGATGTCATAACTCCCGAGAGGAAATTGCAAGTCCACAACGCCGTCGTGCAATACAGCGAGGACCGCGCAGGAGTTCAGGCAAGCTATTCCGGCTTTAAGCCCTTTATATTCAAGCTCGGCGGCGGCTGTACTGTCAGGCGCGACTTTGATTTCTTCCGAGCCGAAGCAAGCGCCAAAACGAGGCCTGCCCCCTACGTCCAGGTTGAGATCGACGCGAGATTTTAAGGAAAGATCTCGTTCAGTTTTCTCGCGACGGCTTGACTGCCGCGAACCTTCAGTCGGCCAGTCATAAAGGCCCACGTGCCCTTAAGTTTCCCATTCGACATCGCGACCCAATCCGCGTCGCTGGTGATGAACGTGACACTTGGATTGTCGATTTTCCCCTTTCCCATCTTGTAGGTCCCGTCGTTCACGTCGATCCACCATTCTCCGCCATTCGGGCCGCTGAGCTCCCACTGGTAGCGCGCATGCACTCCCTTCGCTTTATTCGCTTGGAAACTCTGGCGCATCCCGTCGAACACTTGTTGCGGTGTCGAACTCGAAGACTCCTTTGAGGTCACGTTTGCCGCGGCCAAACCGATTGCCGTGATTGTCGTCGCAATCGGCAGGGTCAAATACCCATTAATTGCTTTCATTGTGCTTACTTCAAATCAAGATCGTTCCCGCAACCGAAAATGGCTGTCCAACGACCTTACTGTTCGATTCGTTTTAGGAGAAAGGCCGCGCCGATAAAGGTGATCAACGCGCCGGCCAGAAGGACAACGAGATCGACAATGTAAAACGGTGGACTGGCGTGGTACATGTTCACCAGCCGGAAGGCCCGACAAAAATGGGTGAGCGGGAAAAGTTCGGAGACGTATCGGATTGCTTTCGGCAGTTGCTCGAGCGGCGCGAATGCGCCGGAGAGAACAAAAACCGGCAAGAG
>Ga0193713_1000799_pt1 | contig 10498 bp, 13 predicted proteins | sample H3a2metaG_FD_143054 | JGI IMG/M metagenome (GOLD analysis project Ga0193713, IMG submission 143054) | Soil microbial communities from a riparian zone of the East river system, Colorado, United States - H3a2 | ecosystem: Environmental > Terrestrial > Soil > Riparian zone | place: USA: East River... | reverse complement strand
TTGGCATACGGGGCCAGTGGGGGGAGGCGGAGCGGATTCTGCGCGACGCCCTCGTGTTGCCGGGCGCCGGCGCATATACGACGGCGACGCTCGGTTGGGTCCTCGCCCGGTCGGGCAAGCGGAGCGAGGCGGAACAGTTGTTACGTGAGCTCGAGACCGTTGCGCGCGAGAGCTACGTGTCGCCGGTGGCGTTCGCGATCTTTCACATCGGGCTTGGTAACGTAGACCGCGCGCTGGATTGGACCGAGCGCGCGTACGACGAGAAGCGAGGGTGGCTGGCTTACATGAAGGTGAATCCCATCCTGGACCCGCTGCGTAATGAATCGCGTTTCAAGTCGCTGCTGGAGAAGATGCGGTTGTAGCTTCCTAGTCCTTCAAGGCCGGTGCGCCGGCCAGGAACTTCTCGATCACTTCGCTGCCGACGGTGGGCCGGATGTGCTCCAGCACGATGCGGCCGAGCCGCGGCACGTCTTCCTTGCGAAACCCGGCGGCGGCGAGACCCGCCATCAACGCGGCGGGGCCTGCCACGCCGATCATCTCGCCTGTGCGGGCGCCGCTCATCAGCGCGCGTCCCATGTAGCTCTCATGGTTCGGCACCGCTACGCGGACCTTTTCGAACGTCGATTTGTCCACGGCCATGCGCATCGCCATCAAAATGGCGCCGATCCCCTTCTCGGCCTGACCGGGCTCCACTTCGAGGTTGGCGACGATCTGCTCCACGAGATCCATGAGGGGCAACAAACCAGGCAACAGACGCGGTGCGTCTGTTGCCTAGTCTTTGCAGGTCCTAGTTATTGCCCGACGGTGAAATCAATTCGTTTTAGCACGGTGCCGGCCTCATCCCGAATCTCAACGTGCCACGCTCCCTTCGCGTCGGCGGGAACCGTCTTGCGGCTCCAGCTCCTCCATGGCGATCCGCCGATCGTCAGCGGGACGTCGCCTACCTGATCGCCGCCGTGGAACCACACGTGATGCAGCGTCTGGCCATTGGCCCCGGTCACGCGCATCCATAACACGACGGTGCCGACGCTGTCGGGGAACGCAGAGCCGGTATCCTGCGGCGCGCGGTCCACGAGCGAACGCGCCAACACCGCTTCGACGCTCACGTTGGCGGCCGGCGCGGCCGCCGCCGCAGCCGCCGGTGGAGCGGCGGGGCGAGCGGTTGTATCTTGTGCGGCGAGCGATCCCACAAGACCCAGCAGAATCACCGGCGTGAGTAGCGCTTTCATGCAGACACTCCCTGGTTGAGATGGGCGCGGTCCGCCGCGCGCCGGCTGCGCTTCTCCAGCCACGCGCCGACGACGGCGGCAATGAGACAGCCCAGTACCACGCCGGCCATCTGAAAGCCGAGTTGGTATTCGAGCTGAATCCAGTGACACTTGGGTGCGAAGATGGGGCCGACCAGCCGCCCGCATTTGTCTTGCGAGAACGCAAAGCCCCAGCTCGCCCCCACTCCAAACAGCAACGGCAACAGCGCGACGAAGAAATGACGGAGCGCGATCATCGGCCACGCTCGATGTGCCAGCGATCCATAACCCGATCTCCTTCGATCACCACGTATTCGTCGAAGTGCGCCTCGGTCAGGCAGGAATGGTTGGGTGTGATCTCGACTTGCTGCCCAACCTTGAACTTTCCTTCGATCGCCGCGGGCGCCGCTGCGCGGATCAGACCGTGTTCCTGCGAGACAGATGCGACCGTCAGCTCGGGATGGTCCCGCACCGCGCCGAACGCCGTCTCGATACCCAGATGGGTGGGTCCAAGATCCTTCGAAAGGGAAAGAGCGCCGGTATCCACTACGAAGTGCGATGCGCCCGGTTGATGAGACACGACCGTCGCCAGTACTGAGACCGCGACATCGCTCGGTTCGCAACAACCGATCAGGACCATGGTCCGGTCATAGAAGATGTAGTTCCCGGGCCGGGCTTCTGTGACGCCCGTCAAGTCTTTTACGGCCGCCATCGCGGGGGTCGACCCCACGCTGACACCGCGGACGGGCAGGCCGTCCTTGCGGAGCAGCTCCGCGAACCACGCCATCACCTGGCGTTCCTGCTCGGCGACCTGCGCCGCTTCCTCCTTGTTACGCGTGCGGTACGCGTGGCCCGAATGGCTGAGAATCCCGTCGAACGTGAGACCGCGCTCCGCCCCCAGCTCTCGCGCGACTTCGAGTGCGTAGCGGGACGAGGGGTCGACCCCGGCCCGGTGATAGCCGCAGTCGACCTTGAGCCAGACGTGCAGGCCGCTGCCGGCCAGCACCCTGGCGGTGTCGAGATCGTCGAGAATCACGCGCAGCGTCACACCGTCCCGCGCGACGCGTTGCACGTGCGGAACGTGTGACGGATCGAGCGGAAACGCCCACGTCAGGTCGGTGAAGCCGCCGCGCGCGAAGGCCTGTGCTTCGAACAGCGTGGATAGGGTGATTCCTTGTGCCCCCAGCGCGAGCTGGCGACGGCCCAGCTCGAGACACTTGTGCGTCTTGATGTGCGGGCGCAGCGAGACGCCGAGCTTCTTGGCGCGGCCGGCCATGCTCTTGAGGTTCCGCTCCATCACGTCGCGGTACAGCAACAGCGCCGGCGTTTCTACCTCAAGCATCGATGCGGCGGCCGCTAACCTCCACCCGTTTCATGCGCTCGATCCGTCCCGACCCGCCGATGAACGCCGACGCGGCCCAGCCTGTCAGGCCGACGATGATGGCGCCGACCGTGGCCGCGAACAGGCCCGCGATGTGAAATCCCGGAACGAGCGCGGCCACGAGTGCGAGCGAGATGCCGTTCACGATCAGGATGAAGAACCCCAGCGTCAGCACCGTCAGCGGGAGGGTGAGGATGAGGATGATTGGGCGAATGACCGCGTTGACCACGCCGAGCAGCAGCGCGGACACGATCAGGGCACCGGTGCTGTCGAAGGCGAGACCGGCAAGGAGCTCATCGGCGACCCACAAGCCGAGCGCGGTGATCAGCAGTCTGACAAGGAAGCCTCTCATGGAGCGGAAGATAACCGCTGGGAACGGCCCGCGACGAATCGCGCCGTCATCCCGGGACGTGCCTGCACACCCAGCTTGGAGTCGAGGAGAATCGACCCGCTCAGCGAATCGCGGCCGGCCCAGGCGAGCGACAGCCCAGCAAAGGGCCCCAGGTCCGCGGGCCAGCCGCTGACAATGGCCTGCTCCGGCTGGCCGAACCAGGTGACGGCGAGCGTGTCGGCGCGCGGCGCGCGAAAAACGACGCGCCCCCGGAACACACACTCACGGCCGACGACCACCGTTGCGGTATCGAGGGTGATGTTGCCCAGCCGGAAGCGATCGCTCATGCCGGGGGCCGTGGGGAACGTCATCGTGTCTCCACGCGCAACGACCCAGTGGCCGGCGTAGGGCAGGGAGTACCGGCGCAGGCGGTCGAACTGATGGCCGGAGCAGGGGTTGGGAGGCCCGCACGCGGCGACCACGAGCACCACGCCGCACATCACGGTGCGCACTAGAACTCCATTGTATCCCGCGCCACCGTGTCGCTGCTGCGGATGCGCGCGCTCATCGAGTCGGCGGCGTTCATCGCGCGTCCCACCGCCCGCGCGTTGGGGATCTTCGAGTTCGCAAGGATGCTGTCCTTCTGGCGCTCGGTGAGCGTATCGCGGTTGACAGTTTGACCCGATTTGCCCGAGCCACAAGCCACCAGGATGCAGAGCGGAACCAGCCAGAGGATTGATTTCATGGCTCGCAACGTTAACAATCTCCGCTGCGGTTGCAACTCACAATGCTTACTAGGGAGAGACCATGCGACGTTTGGTGATTGTCCCTGCGCTCCTCGTGCTCGCGGCATGCAGCCAGCCATCCATCGCCGACCGCCTCGTGGCGGGCAAATGGGTTGACCTCACATACGACTTCGACTCGACCACCATCTATTGGCCGACCGCTCAGCCCTTTCACCTCACCGTCGTCTCGGCGCAGCGGACGCCCGGCGGGTGGTACTACGCGGCGAATAACTTCAGCGCGGCCGAACACGGCGGTACACATCTCGATGCCCCCGTGCACTTCATAGAAAAGAAACACACCACCGATCAGATTCCGCTGAGCCAGCTGATGGCGCCTGCCGTGGTCATCGACGTGCGTGGGAAAGCCGACTCCAATCCCGACTATCGCGTACACCAGTCAGACATTACGGCCTGGGAAGCGGCGCACGGAGAGATCACGGAGGGCAGCATTGTGCTGATCCGTACCGGTTGGGGCACGCGCTGGCCCGATCGCGCGCGCTATCTCGGCACTACGAAAACGGGCTCGATGGGCGTCGCGCAACTGCACTTTCCCGGTCTCGATCTCGATGCGGCCCGCATGCTGGTCCGGCGCAGGGTCGGTGCGGTGGGGATCGACACGCCGAGCATCGATTACGGTCAGTCCACGACGTTCCAGGTGCATCGCCGGCTGTTCGCCTCGAACGTGCCTGCGTTTGAGAATGTGGCGCACCTGGAAGAATTGCCGCTCACCGGGGCGTTCGTGATCGCGCTGCCGATGAAGATCAAGGGCGGCAGCGGCGGACCGCTGCGGATCGTGGCCCTGTTGCCCTAAGACGCCGGCATGCCCTTGCGCAGTACGTCTTCCATGACGTCGCCGAACCGGTCGACCTCCGCGAGCGTCGTGTAGACGTTCGGCGTGATGCGCAGGCAGTTGAATTCAGGGTGCGCGATCGGCGTGACGATAATGCGATGCCGGTCGAACATGAAGCCGGCGAGCTTCCCGACGTCGAGCTGGCCGGGGGTAAACGACGCCAGCCCGCACGACTGCGCGGGATCGTAGGGCGTCAGGATCTTCACGCCGGGCACCCGCTCGAGCCGCTTGGCCCAGCGGTCGCGCAGGAAGCGCAGCCGGGCGGCCTTCCGCTCGGGCCCGATACCGTCCAGAAAATCCAGCGCTTCGACAATCGCGTTGTGATTGGCCGCCGGATGTGTCCCGATTTCCTCGAACTTGCGAATGTTGTCGTTCATCTCGGGTGGTGCCGCCATCATCGGCCAGATCTTCGCGATCTTCGCGCGCCGGACGTACAGGAACCCCGTGCCGATCGGCGCCGTGAGCCACTTGTGGAGGCTCGTGCCGTAGTAATCGCAGTCCAGCTCGTCGCGCATGAACGGGAAATGCGCGTACGCGTGCGCTCCATCCACGATCACTTCGATACCGCGCGCTCGGCCCAGCTGGCAAATCTGCTTCACCGGGAAGATCTGTCCGGTGAGGTTCGTGATGTGGCAGATGTGAATGACCTTGGTCCGCGGCGTGATCGCGGCTTCGATGCGCCGGGCGAGATCATCCTGCGACGGCGGCGGCACGGGGAAGGTGATTTGCTTCAGCACGATACCGTCGCGCCGCTCGCGCTGCTTCCAGGTCGTGATCATGCGCGGATAGTCTTGCGTCGTCGTCAGGACTTCGTCGCCGCGCTGCAGCGGCAGGCCGAGCTGCACGATCTCGAGCGCCTCGCTCGCATTGCGCGTGATCGCCATCTCCTCGGGATCGCACCCGAAGTTCGCCGCCAGCCGGCGGCGCACGGCCTCGATCTCGGGCTCGATCCATGCCCACATCGTGATGGCGGGCGCCTGGTTCGAGACGGCGAGGTAGCGCTGGAAGGCGGCGTTGACGACGCGCGGCGAGGGTGCCACGCCGCCGTTGTTCAGGTTGATCATGCCGCGATCGATGTCGAACGCCGCCTGAATCTCACGCCAGAAGTCTTCGTCCTGCGCGATGTCCTCGGGACTCCTGCCATCGACGTGCCGCGCGGCCGGGAGGATCCGCGCAAGTGCGTCACTCTTCAACGCGGGTAGGGTGGCGGTAGCGGCGAACAGCGAACCGAGAAAGCGACGGCGTGTGGGCATCGGGAGCCTCGAGAGCGTCGGGTGAGTCGACAGACCGCCTGTACGTAATAAAGCAAAACTCCCCGCCCGGCCAGAGCCGGACGGGGAGTTGGTGTTGCTCCTGCGCGATTACAGGCCGGCGAACGTGCCGACCGGCGCGAACAGGTTAGAGACGGTATTGCCGAAGTTCTCGAACGCGTCGAACAGCTTCTCGAGTGCGATCAAGTCCGCGGCCGTCAGTGGCTGACCACCCGCATCGACCCACTGCGCCGTGGTAGGCTCGCCACTGATCGACGCCACTGGATGGCCGTCCACGTAGACGTTGACGCTGACGGTGACCGCGCCGCTCAGATTGTTGATCGTGATGTGGCCCACGGCCCTGATCGTCTGACCGTTTTGGATCAACTTGAAATCGGCATTGATGATGATATTCGGGTCATTGAAGGCCACCGACTCGTTGAGCATCAGCGTGATTGCCGGGTTGTTCAGCGCGAACGTCGCCTGGACATTGGCACCACCGCCGTTGACCGAAAGCGTCTCATCGAACGAGAGCGTCTTGTTGTCGCCCCCGCTCAGCCCGTTCGTGATCGTGCCGGTGACGGTTGCGTTGGCAGAGGTCACGCCACTGGTGAACGACGCGGTGTAGTCGACGTACGTCGTCGCGCCGCCCTTGACGAGGATCTGCAGCTGCAGCTTGGTCGGCGTGCTCTGATCGATGATGTCCAGCGTTCCGATCGCGCTCACCGGCTCGACGACCTGGCCATCGAGGCCGGTCGCATAGAGCACGAACCGCACGCCCGTGAGGTTGGCGACGGTCGCACCCTGCCACGTGTACTGATCGAGCGAAGTATTCCACTCGAACACTCGGCCGTACATCGTGTCGGGGATGATCCGGCCTTGAGCGGCGGAAATGCTGAGGTTCGGCACCATCACCTGCAGCTTCTGCGCCTGCTGCAGGGTCGGGAGGAACATGCGGGCGCCCGTCCGGACCAGCTTGGGCCGCAGCGTCTCGACCAGACTCGCGGCCGGACGGAACGCCGGCGCGGTCGCGACATCGAGCATGATCGACGCGGTGGAGAAGCTGCGGAACACGTCGCTATCGAACGCGGAGTCGACCGCCGAGAGATTGGCCGAGACCGCAGCCGGATCGTTGAAGTCGACCGGAGACGGCGCGTCTTTGCCGCACGCCACCATCGCCGCTAAGCCGACCACGACTCCGGCACGAAGGAGCAACCGCATACAACCTCCAAAGAGGAATTGTGGGGACGAAACTGAATTCTGCACGCGCAACGGCCGGAGGTGCTGTGACCCCCCGCACGCGTCACCAGGCTAGGCGATCACGCCACCGCCGAGCAATCGATCGTTCGCGTCGTACAGCACGCCCGATTGTCCTGGTGCGATCGCCCGGACCGGCTCGGCGAGCCGGAGCGCAATGCGGTCGTCCGCCTGCGCAGCAATCGTGCCGGGGACGGCACGCGCGCGATAGCGGCATTGCACCCATACGGCGTCACCTGGCGAGAGCGGATCGGCCAGCCAGTTGACCTCTTGGAGAGACACGTCGTGTCCGAACAACTCCGCGCCTGATCCGACGACGACTTCGCGCGTCTCGGGCCGGATCGCGACGACGTACAGCGGCTCGCCTGATCCGCCGGGGAGCCCGCGACGCTGGCCGACGGTGTAGCGCGCGAACCCCTCGTGCTCGCCGATCACCGCGCCGCTCGTGGTGACGAGCGGGCCGGGCACCAGCGCCGGCGCATCGGCGGGAAGATGTTGCTCGAGTACCGCGACGTAGTTGTCGTCCGGCACGAAACAGATCTCGACCGATTCCTTCTTGTCCGCCGTCACCAATCCCAATTGCCGGGCGACGGTGCGAGTCTGCTCCTTGGTGAGATCGCCCACGGGCGTCAGCATGCGGCGCACCACGGCGCGATCGATGCCCCACAGGAAGTACGATTGATCCTTCTGGCGGTCGCGCCCGCGGTACAGCGCGCCGCCGTCCGCGATCGCGTAGTGCCCGGTCGCAATCGCATCGCAGTCGAGCGCATCGGCGTGATAGAGGAAGTCGCGGAACTTGGTAAATGAGTTGCAGCGCACGCAGGGAATCGGTGTGCGCCCGCGCGCGTACTCGGACACGAAATTGTCGATCACGTCGTGGCCGAACCGGTCCTCGAGATTGAGGACGTAGTGTGGAATGCCGAGTTTGTGCGCCACCAGCTTCGCGTCGGTGATCGAATCGAGGGAGCAGCAGGGACGGTCCGGGACGGTGTCGCCGTAACAGAACAGCTTCATCGTGGCGCCGATCACGTCGTGACCCTGCTCGACGAGCAGCGCGGCGGCGACCGAGGAATCGACGCCGCCCGACATGGCAACGAGGACTCTCATCGGTGCAAGACGGTTGAGAGGGACCGCACCTTCTCGACGATTCGTGGGAGCGCAGTGGATACCGCCTCCACGTCCTCGAGCGTGCTGTCCTTCCCAAAGGAGAAGCGCAGCGCTGCCACGCCCAGCTCGCGTGGGACGCCCATCGCCGTGAGCACATGCGATGGCTCGACGGCCCCGGTGCTGCAGGCGGATCCTGACGAGCACGCGATCCCGGCGAGGTCGAGGTGCATCAGCAGCGCTTCGCTGTCCGTCCCGGGAATCGACACGTTCGAAATGTGTGGCGCGCGCGCGCCCTGCCAGCCGTTGATCAGGGCATCCGGAACGATCGCGACCAGACGCCGCTCCAGCTCGTCGCGCAGCTCGCCCAGCCGCGCCGCCAGGCTCTGCTGCTCTTCGGCCGCCAGACGGGCCGCGACCCCCAACCCGATGATGCCGGGGACATTCTCGGTCCCGGGCCGAATCCCGAACTGCTGGCCGCCGCCGTGAATGATCGCCTCGACCGCCTTGCGGTCGCGCACGATCAGCGCGCCGACGCCCTTGGGAGCGCCGATCTTATGGCCGGAGATGGTAAGGAGCGTGCAGTTGACGTCGCGGAGCGATACCGGAACCTTGCCGAACGCCTGAACAGCGTCCGAGTGAAACGACACGCCCGCGTCGCAACATCGCGTCGCCAGCTCGGCCACGGGCTGCACCGTACCGACTTCGTTGTTGACCCACATCACGCTCACGACCGCGACGCCGCGCTCCAGGGCCTTGTCGAGAGTCACGATCTCGACCTGTCCCGAGGCCGTTACCGGGAGAATGATCTCCTCACCGCCCAGGTGCTTCACGGCATGGGCGGCGGCGAGGGCCGCCTTGTGCTCCGTGGCGGAGACCGCAACGCGGAACGGACCGCCGCGTTCCCGCGCCGCGAGTGCCGCGCCGATGATCGCGAGGTTGTCGGCCTCCGTGCCGCCGGAGGTGAACACCACCTGATTCGGCTCGGCGCCGACGGCGGTAGCGACCGCGCGCTTCGCCTCTTCGATGCCCGCGCGCGCGGCGCGTCCGAACCGGTGCGCGGACGAGGGGTTGCCGAAGGCTTCCTTCCCGAGATAGGGAAGCATCGCTTCGAGCACCTCTGGCCGCACCGGAGTCGTCGCGGCGCTGTCGAGATAGGTGACGCGCTTCGTCATGGAAGGCGCAATCTACAAACTAGATGGACTGGACGCCAAGCTTCAGCACGTCATCCACTTCCAGGGTTTCCGCCGTGTAGAACGGCTCGCCGTAGCGGCGCCGGATGAGCGAGCCGTAATGAGCCGACTGGACGCGGATCAGCTCGTACAAGTCCTGCCCGGTGGGATGGATCTCACCGGCGGCTTTCGCGCCGGTGAACTGCGAGGCGTAACAGTGAATCGCTTGCATCTTCACTTCAAATACGTCCGAGATGTCCACGACAAACGTCGGCTTCACCGGATCTTCGCGATAGGTGAGAGCGTACAGCAGCTTGTACGGCCGATGGGCTTCGCCACCCTTGCCCGGCGCATACTTCGCGAGCCCGGCCAGGTAACACGCATCGCGGCCCAGCTCCGCCGCGATGCGGTGATCGGGATGCCGTCCCACCGAGTAGGGAAGAATGACGACCCGGGGTTTCGTTCGACGAATCATCTCGACCACGTTTTTTCTTGACGCCTCATCGTTTGTCAGATGCGCGTCCGGCATTTTGGCATTGAGTCGCAGCGCGACACCGAGCGTCTGCGCCGCACGCTCCGCTTCCGCGGCGCGGGTGGCCGCGTCGCCGCGGGTGCCCATTTCGCCCTGCGTAAGGTCGAGGATGCCGACGCGATGTCCCGCGCGCACGGCCCGGGCGAGTGTTCCACCACAGGTGAGCTCGACGTCGTCGCGATGCGCGGCGATTGCGAGCAGGCCGACTTGTTCACTCATACCGGAGCGCCTCGACTGGATCGAGCTTCGCCGCGCGTGCCGCGGGTGCAATACCGAAGACCAGGCCGACGAGGATCGATGCGACGGTCGCAATCGCTGCCGGCACGACGGGTATCGTCGTGCTGAACGCGAGCAGCCGCTTCAGGACCTCACCCACGCCTACCCCCAGCGCGATGCCGATGATGCCGCCCAGCAGCGTCAGGGTGGCTGCTTCGACCAGGAATTGCCACAGGATCGCCCGGCGCGTCGCGCCGAGCGCTTTGCGCAGGCCGATCTCCCGGGTCCGGCTCGTCACCGACACCATCATGATCGCCATTACCCCGATGCCTCCCACCATCAGCGCGATGCTGGAGAGCACGAGCATCACGAA
>Ga0193713_1000798_pt1 | contig 10499 bp, 9 predicted proteins | sample H3a2metaG_FD_143054 | JGI IMG/M metagenome (GOLD analysis project Ga0193713, IMG submission 143054) | Soil microbial communities from a riparian zone of the East river system, Colorado, United States - H3a2 | ecosystem: Environmental > Terrestrial > Soil > Riparian zone | place: USA: East River... | reverse complement strand
GGCGTATCGCGATCGTCACGGACGCGGGGAGGGATGCGGTGGACGCGGCAGCGTCAGGCGAGCAGCGTGATGGCAGGGCGGGTTGGCGAAAGGCCTGTGAGCGATCAAACGGCGAGCTGACGAACGATGTTGCTGCGTACGGCGAAGTCGTGTGGTCCTGACGCCCCGACGCTGGCGTCAAGTTTGCGGAGTCGCGTCGGCCCAACCGGGCTTAGACAAAACCTATCCGCATGCGACGGTGGCAAAACAGCCCGGTCACCGGGGAGAGCACGAAGGAAACCGTTAAAACCATTGCGTGCGGGAACGTCGGGTGATTCCGGGGTACTCGTTGTTACTCGTGTGCGTTCTACCACTACCAAGTGCACACGAGGCCGCGGGTGCAACGGGCATCCGGCGTTCCCCACGCCCTCTTTGGGCGGAAGATTCATCAACGCCTCGGGCGCATTGCGCGGCGAGGGCGAGAAGCTGTATCGGGAGTTCCACGTCATTGCGAGCGAAGCGAAGCAATCCATTCTTCCTTTACGCCGCGAGATGGATTGCTTCGCTTCGCTCGCAATGACGGTTTTACACTTGAACCGTCGTGGCTCTTTGAAAATTGAATCCGAGGCGTATTCCGCTTTCGCGTTACAACGATGCGCGGCAGCGCCGGAAATTCAGACTGCCGCCACGGACCGGACTATTCGGCGCTGCTCACCAGCTTGATGCGTGGCTCCGCGGCCTCCATCAGGCCGCGATAGACGGCGAGATAGTCGAGCGCCATGCGGTGTGCGGTGAAGCGGGTCTCGAACTGTTTTCGGATCGCATGTCGGCTCAACCCGGACAGGCGATTGACGGCGCTGACCGCGCTGGTTTCATCCTCCACGATGAAGCCGGTCAAGCCCTCATCGACGATCTCGGGGACCGAGCCACGGTTATATGCGATTACCGGCGTACCGCAGGCCATCGCCTCGATCATGACCAGGCCGAACGGCTCCGGCCAGTCGATCGGGACCAGTAGCCCGATCGCGCCGCTGAGGAAGTCGGATTTTTCGTGGTCACTGATCTCGCCGATATATTCGACAAGAGGGTGATCCATCAGCGGGCGCATGATTTCGTCATAATAGTCCTGGTCGGCCCGATCGACCTTGGCGGCGATCTTGAGCGGGATGCCGCATCGGATCGCGATCTTGATGGCGCGATCGACGCCCTTTTCGGGCGCAATCCGGCCCAGCACGCCGAGATAGCTCGGGGTCACGGGCTGCGGCGTCAGCAATTTTTCCGGCAGGCCGTGGTGGATCGTGCGGACCCAGTTGGCATGCGGCACCGGACGCCGCTGCGCGTTCGAAATCGAAATTACCGGGACCGATGAAAATGTCGTGAACACCGGCTGGTGCTCGGGCAGATCGAGCCTGCCGTGCAGGGTGGTCAGAAACGGAGTTGGCTGCCGGTAAAACAGCGAGAACGGGTAATAGTCGAGATGGAAGTGCAGAAAGTCGAATTCTTCATCGTCACATTTTCGTCGTACGCGCTCCAGCATCACCATATGCAGCGCGTTGGCGTCGCGGACGGATCCGTCGAGGCGCAGTGCCCTCGGCCACGTCGCGTCAAGTTTCGCCGAGGTCTGGGAATCGCCGCTGGCGAACAGCGTGACATCGTTTCCCAGCGCTACCAGTTCCTCGGTGAGCCAGTGTACCACCCGTTCGGTGCCACCATAAAGCTTCGGGGGTACAGCCTCCGTCAGCGGAGCAACCTGCGCGATGCGCATTTTACATATCTCCTCTTCTCATTGTGAATGACCAAAACGCCCTTTGGCCGCGTTGGCACCGACATGTCGAAACTGGAACGTTCTCGCATCTGCGAAGTTCCTTAGAGCTAGCGTAGTTCTTCCACATCACGGTCTTGCTGATGCCATCACGCCCGGTCAGATCTCATTCACTGTCGATGCGGGACAAATGTTGCGGACCAATGGCGTCGCGAAGGCAATTGCGAAGCAGGCTCCACCATTCGATCGTATGACCTATGCCCGATTTGAGTTTTCCTTCTCTTACAAGGGGTTTGCTGCTACATGGACGTTCTTTCAGGATATGCAAATCGTCCGCTGCCGTTTGTGCTGCGCTATCTTCGCCAACGTCTTGCTTCGCACGTCGTCATTGTGACTGCTGTTGTTGCAGCGGTTGCTTGTTCCGTAGGCACACAATATGGCGTAAAGTATCTGGTCGATGGCTTGTCGGCAGGGCCGGGCAGTGCAGGCCGCGTATGGCTGGCATTCGTTTTTCTCATGTCGCTGATTGCGGCAGATAATTTTCTGTGGCGGATCGCCAGCTGGACAGCAAGCTTTACCTTCGTGCGGGTAACCGGCGATTTGCGCCGCGATATTTTCCGTCACCTGACCGGCCACGCGCCGAGCTATTTTTCCAACCGGCTGCCGGGCATGCTGACAAGTCGCATTACCGCGACATCGAATGCCGTCTTCACCGTCGAAAATATGTTCGTCTGGAATGTACTGCCGCCGTGCATTGCGACCGTGGCGGCGATCGTGCTGATCGGAACCGTGAGCCTGCCGATGTCGGCAGGCCTGATCGTGATCGCAGGTGGAATGGTGGTTGCGATGTTTCACCTGGCCGCCAAAGGTAAACCCTTGCATGACGAGTTCGCGGACAGGGCCGCCGCGGTCGATGGTGAAATGGTCGATGTCATCAACAACATGCCGCTGGTGCGGGCGTTCTGCGGCCTCAGCCTCGAGCACGACCGGTTTGATGCCACCGTCAACCGGGAAGTGACGGCGCGCGGACGCAGCCTTCGTTACCTCGAAAAGTTGCGGCTCACCCACGCTGCGATTACCGTCGTGCTGACGATCGCGTTGCTGGCCTGGGCTATCGTGCTTTGGCAGCGCGGCGGCGCCAGCACGGGAGACGTCGTGCTGGTCTGCACCTTGGGACTTTCCATTCTGAATGCGACGCGAGATCTCGCCGTGGCGCTGGTCGATGTTACCCAGCACGTCGCCCGCTTGACCGAGGCGATTGCCACCCTGTTGCTTCCCCACGAACTGCGCGACCATCCCAAAGCCGAACCGCTGGTGAAGGCTGGGGCAGCGATCGTCTTCGACAAGGTGTCGTTCCGCTACCCCGGGGGCCTGCAGGTATTCGACAAGTTCAGCCTCCGCCTCAATGCAGGCCAAAGGGTTGGGCTGGTTGGACAATCCGGGGGCGGGAAATCCACTATGTTCACCCTGCTGCAGAGATTTTACGACGTGAACCAGGGCCACATCTCGATCGATGGCCAGAACATCTCCAAGGTCACCCAGGAGAGCCTTCGGGCGGCGATTTCGGTGGTTCCACAGGACATCTCAATGTTCCATCGTTCGATCATGGAAAATGTCCGCTACGGACGGCCAAGCGCGACTGACGATGAGGTGCTGCGCGCGGCCATCGCCGCGCGCTGCGACTTTGTCGAGACACTGCCGGAAGGTTTGGAGACCATGGTCGGGGATCGTGGTGTCAAGCTGTCCGGCGGACAGCGCCAGCGCATCGCGATCGCGCGCGCATTCCTGAAGGATGCGCCGATCCTGCTGCTGGATGAGGCCACGGCGGCGCTCGACAGCGAATCCGAGGAGGCGATACGCGAGGCGCTCGGCCGCCTGATGCGTGGGCGCACCGTCATCGCAATCGCCCACCGTCTTGCGACGCTGCGCAATTTTGATCGCGTGATCATGCTACAAGGTGGTCGAATCATCGAAGACGGCCCACCAGATATCCTGATGCAGGGCAGGGGTCCGTATCGGGAACTGGTCGCGCGGGAAATGGGCCGACTTGCTACCCACGCAACCGCAACCCATGCGGCCTGAGCGTCCGTCAAGGATTGTTTTGACTTTGCGTACCGTCGCGCGGAACGTGCTGCAAGCAAGCCGGCTAAGGTCCCCCAATGGCAATCGAAGCTATGACTCAAAGCGCTATTCGCGAGATCGAAGTCGTCGAGGAATCGCCGTTCTACATTCCGATGACCGGGCCCGCGGCAAGGCCGCGCCGCGCACTCAAGCATGACGACACCTTCGTCGTGCTGGACAGTCACGGCGACATCGGCGCCTCCGCCGGCGGGCCCGATGGCCTGTTCAATGCCGACACCCGCTATCTCGCGCGGCTTGAACTGGTGCTGGACGGAGTCCAGCCGCTGCTGCTCGGATCTAATCTGCGCGATGATAACTCGGCGCTGACGGTCGATCTCACCAATCCCGACGTCTATCGTAACGAACGCATCGTGCTGCAGAAGGACATGCTGCACATTGTACGCACGATCTTTCTGTGGCGCGGAACCGCCTATCAGCGGATCGGTCTGCAGAATCACGGCGAGAACACCGCGAGCTTCGACCTGACGCTTCTGTTCGACAATGACTTCGCTGACTTGTTTGAAGTTCGCGGCGAGCGCCGTCTGCGCCGGGGCATCGGCTCAAGCAAGCTGCTCGGCCCAGCCGACGTCGCGCTGGAATACAGCGGACTGGACGGTAAGCCGCGCAGTACCGCCCTTCAGTTCGATCCGCGCCCGACGCGGCTTGCGGTGAATGCCGGCACCTTTCATCTCGATCTGGCGCCGCAACAGGCAAGTTCGCTGTTCGTGTCGGTTGCCTGCAACAAGCCGGCTGCGCTCAAGCCGTCGCCATTCTTTCGTGGACTGCTGGCGCACCGCCGCGAGATGCGCCAATCGACATCGGGCGCAACCAGCATCGAGACCTCCAACAATATCTTCAATGAGGTGCTGTGCCAGTCGATGGCTGACCTCAACATGCTGATGACGGAAACGCCGCAGGGCCGCTATCCCTATGCGGGCATTCCCTGGTATTCGACGACGTTCGGCCGCGACGGCCTGATTACGGCGCTGCAGATGCTGTGGATCGATCCGCGCGTCGCGCGTGGTGTGCTGAAGCGGCTCGCATTCTATCAGGCAAAATCGATCGATCCGCTGGCCGACGCCGAGCCCGGGAAGATCCTGCATGAAATGCGCGGCGGCGAGATGGCGGCGCTGCGCGAAGTGCCGTTCGCGCAATATTACGGCAGCGTCGATGCGACGCCGTTGTTCGTGCTGCTGGCCGGGCTCTATGTCGAACGCACCGGCGACGACGAGACACTGGCCGAGTTGTGGCCTGCGATCGAGGCGGCGTTGCGCTGGATCGACGGCGCGGGCGATCCCGATCAGGATGGATTTGTCGAATATCAGCGCGCCTCCGAGCAGGGATTGGCCAACCAGGGCTGGAAAGATTCCTACGACGCCATCTTTCACGCCGACGGACGGCTTGCCGAGGGTTACATCGCGCTATCGGAAGTGCAGGGCTATGTGTTTGCCGGCAAGCACCTCGCAGCGCGCTGCGCTCTCCGGCTGGGCTTGGTGGACAGGGCGCGACAACTGGAAGCTGATGCGCAGCGGCTGGCGGAACGCTTCGAAGAGGCTTTCTGGTGCGACGACCTCGGAACTTACGCGCTTGCGCTCGACGGCGCCAAACAGCCGTGCAAGGTGCGAACGTCGAATGCCGGGCAATTGCTGTTCACCGGGATTGCGCGGACGGATCGGGCGCGCATGGTCGCTAGCGATCTCATGAGCAATAAATTCTTTTCAGGATGGGGCATCCGCACCGTCGCGCGTGGCGAAGCGCGCTACAATCCGATGTCCTATCACAATGGATCAATCTGGCCGCACGATAATGCGTTGATAGCGCTCGGCCTCGCGCGCTACGGGCTGAAGCATTCGGTCGAACATGTGTTCAAGGGCCTGTTCGATGCCGCCAGCTATATGGATTTGCGGCGGCTCCCCGAATTGTTCTGCGGGTTTCAGCGTGAAAGACGCCGCGGCCCGACGCTGTATCCGGTTGCTTGCGCGCCGCAGGCCTGGGCGAGCGCGACGCCGTTTACGCTGCTGGAAGCCGCACTCGGTCTCGAATTCGAGGCGCAGCGCGGCGAAATTCGTCTGCGCAACCCGCGCCTGCCAGCGTTCCTTAATGAGGTGATCCTGCGCGAACTGCAACTGGGTTCTTCAAGCGTCGATCTGCGGGTCCGTCGCCACGGCGATGACGTGTCGCTGGAAGTTTTGCGTACGCGCGGCCAGATTCAGGTGTCGATCGTTCTCGCGCATTGAACGCGGGGACACCGCTGAGCGTGGAAGAGTCGAACTTTGATTGCCGATCCCCGTTGGTACCCGCGGGCCGTCGGGCTCCAGCCGTCGACGACTGGCTGCACCTGGCTCGCCTGGACTGCACGCGGAACTGATGCCCCTTCGATGAACAGGAGGCCATATGCGCGCCAAACGTCCGTTCGCGTTGATGATGATCGTTCTTGCATCGTTGTCGGCTGTCGCATCCCGGGCAGCCGATGACACCGCTGTGCCGCAAGCCAGTCCCAACGCCGCGCCGCCAAATACCGCCCCCGCGGTGGCGGCCCCAAAAGAAGGCGTGCCGCCACCCTCCGTCACGATCATTGGCGCTGCGGATGCGCATGGCGTGCTTGGACGGGATGTCCGCAGCGCGGCGGACGAGGATATGGGGCGGATCGTCGACGTGGTCGTCGATCGCGCCGGCCAGGTGCGCGCAGCCGTCATCGATTTCGGCGGTTTTCTGGGCGTAGGCAGCCGGAAAATCGTGGTCGACTGGAATGCGTTGCGGTTCTGGCGCATCGGCAACAAGAGCGACAGCATCTCGCTCGAATTGACCAAGGAGCAGGTGAGGGCGGCGCCCGAATACAAGGAGGATACGCCGATCGTCGTGCTCGGCGCATCGGGCAGTCTGCAGCCCCTGCAGTATGGTCCTTAAGGGCAGAGAGATATCCTATTGGCGCGTTCATCCCGACATTCGATTGACCGGATTGATCGTGACCGTCGTGGGCGGCCGATCGATACTGAAACCATGGCGCCGTCGGCGCCAGAGCCGCTTGCCGATCCGCCGGCGTCAACGCCGTCGCGCCAGAGCTTGCGCGGACTTGATTGGTTCATCTTCTTTCTCGCCGATGTGCAGACCGGCTTCGGTCCATTCATCGCGGTGTATCTGACAACGCAGAAGTGGACCCAGGTCGAGATCGGCCTTGTGCTGTCGATCGGTGGTCTCGTCGGGCTGATTGGACAAATGCCGGGCGGCGCCATCGTCGACGCGGCGCGCTCCGAACGGCTGGTGGCTGGTCTTGCGGTGGCGACGATTGGAATGTGCGCGCTGGGATATGCCGCATGGCCGATCTTTCCGGTGGTGGCGGCGGCTGCGACCCTGCACGCCGCCGCGAGTTGCGTCCTCGGTCCGGCGATTGCCGCGATCAGCCTCGGCCTGGTCGGGCCGCTTGCGATTGGCGAGCGGTTCGGACGCAACGCCCGTTATGCGTCGCTTGGCAACGGAGTTGCCGCGGCCGTTATGGGAACGTGCGGCTATCTGCTGTCGAGCCGCTCGGTGTTTCTCGTCACCTTCCTTCTGGCAATTCCGACCTTGCTGGCGCTCGCCAGAATCCGCGAGTTTGAAATCGATCCTGCGCAGGCGCATGGCGCGGTGGCGCGCAAGGAACCCGACGCCAACGCAACCAGCGTTCTAAATCTCATGCGCCAGCCGCCTCTGTTGATCTTCGCCGGCAGCGTGCTGCTGCTGCAACTGGCCAACGCAGCGATGCTTCCGATCATGGCCGGCGTCGTAACCACCCGGTCAAGCCAGTGGGCGCCAGTGCTGATCGCCGCCTGCATCATCGTGCCGCAAGCCATCGTCGCGCTGTCGTCTCCGTCGGTGGGACGCGCGGCGCAGCGATGGGGGAGACGGCCGCTGCTGTTGCTGGGCTTCGCCGCGCTGGCCATCCGCGGCGTGCTGTTCGCCACCGTGAGCGACCCTTACCTGCTGGTCGCGGTGCAGGTCTTCGACGGCGTCACGGCCGCGGTATTCAGTGTCATGATTCCGTTGATCGTCGCCGATGTCGCGTTCGGCAGCGGCCATTTCAATCTCGCACAGGGCATCGTCGGCACCGCGACCGGCATCGGCGCTTCGCTCAGCACCGTGCTGGCCGGCTACGTCGCCGATCGTTTCGGCAGCAGTTTTGCATTTCTGGGGCTCGCGGCCGTTGCGGCGACGGGCCTTGCCATGATCTGGCTGGTGATGCCGGAAACCCGGCGGACCACATGATCATAGCTCTCATGCGTCCATGGTGCGCAAGCGCTGGCGATTGCGAAGCACGATCTGACGCGCGCCGGAAAACCCGAGTACCCCTTGCGCGTGAAGCTGCGAAAGCGCCCTTGAGACGGTTTCCAGCGTGAGGCCGAGGTAATCGCCGATATCCCGGCGGCACATCGGCAGCGCCATCATGCCCGCGACCGCAAGCCGGCGATCCATCTCCAGCAGGAAAGTGGCCACGCGCTCCATCGCGGTCTTGCGCCCGAGCAGCAGCATGTGATCCTCCGCATGTCGAAGGTCGCCTGCCGTCATGGCCCAAAGATTACGTGCGACCTTGACGTCCACCCCGGCGGCTTGCTCAAGGCTGCGGCGCTTTACCAGGCGCACGGTGGTATCGATAATGGCTTCCGCTGCCAGCCGATGCACCGTCCCGGATTCAAGCCCGAAAACGTCACCCGGCAGATGAAATGCGCCGATCTGACGCCGTCCGTCGGACAGCAATTTGTAGCTGCGAACCGCGCCGCTGATGACCTGGTAAACGTATTCCGCGGGCTCATCCTCTCCGTAGATTTCCTCGTCCTTTTTGTAGGTGAATTCAGTGGCGATGAGGCCGGCGTGCCCGGTGACCGCGCCAAACTGGTCGAGAGCGGGGACGGGGTAGGCAACGGGGCTAATCTTGTTGCCAATAACGGAAGTGCTGAGCATAGGTCATCTCCTTGCTGCGGATGACCAATTGCTAGTCGGGATATTCGGGTTTGAAAATTTCGTGCGGTAACTTAAGGAGATCTACCTACGTACTGTACCGGAGGTCATTGCCGGGTTCCTTAACCCGTGACGGGGCGAATTTCCTGAATGGCCCCTCGAATACGGCTAGCAAGGCTCTCCTCGAGGAGGGGCTTCTGCAGAACATGCCGTACACCTGCAGCCGCGGCCCTTGCCGAGATATTTTCGTCCGGGTAACCCGTTATGAGGATGATCGGTGCGGCAATGTCACGGTTCCGCAAACGGCCGGCCAGATCGATGCCGTTTATATCAGGCATTTTGTAGTCGATCACGAAGCAGTCGACGCCGGTCGAACGGACCGCGCTCAGCAGCGCGGGGCCGTTCCTGAAGGTTCGAACGGCGAATCCATCCGTTTCAAGAAGAAACCGCAGCGAACTGAGCACGTCCGCATCGTCGTCAACCACGTAGACCGTTGGTTTTGCGAGCGAAGCCATCACGAAAAACCGCGCGTTGGGTACTGATTTGGATGATACATATCGTCATAGAACACCCATCGTGACTGCCGCAGCTTGATTTAGCTCAATCGTTCAGTATCCCGGCGCGCATCGCCAGCCGTACCAGTTCCGACAGGCTGTTGGCCTGCATTTTTGTCATCACGTTTGCCCGGTAGACCTCGATGGTGCGGGGGCTGATGTCATAGTCGCGCGCGATCAGCTTGTTGGACAGCCCGGCGATCAGGCCGTCCATGACCTGACGCTCGCGAGGACTGAGAGTTGCTATCCGTGACGCGATGTCGAGTGTGACCGCCTCGCTCTTCGCGGCCGGCTCCGCCTGCCGGATAGCCGCGTCGATCATGCCGATCAGGCGATCATCTTCGAAGGGCTTCTCGAGAAAATCGACCGCTCCCAGTTTCATCGCCTCGACGGCAAGCGGCACGTCGCCGTGCCCGGTCATGATCACAATCGGAAATGTGCTGTTGCCTGCCTTCATGCGTTTCAGGAGCTCGATTCCGTCAAGGCCGGGCATGCGGACGTCGGAAACAACGCATCCAAAGTCCAAGCCGGGGAGCGCCTCGAGAAAGCTCAGAGCGGTTTCGAACAGCGTCACCTTGAAGTTGGCAGAATCGAGCAGGAAGTTCAGCGAATCCCGCATCGCCTCGTCGTCGTCGATAACGTAAACCTTTCCCTTATCCGGCATATGTCAACTCTCATTGGATGCTGCGGGCAGCGTGAAGCGAAACGTCGCTCCTCCCGCGGCATTATTTTCGGCCCACATCCGGCCGCCATGGGCTTCGATGATCGAGCGGCTTATGGAGAGGCCTACCCCCATGCCGGTCGCTTTGGTCGTAAAGAAAGTCTGAAACAGATTGGGCTTGACGTCATCATGGAATCCGGTCCCGGTATCGGACACCACGACTTCGATCATGTCGTCGGCGACTTTGCCGTTCGACGCGATAAGCTCCCGTTGCGGTGATTGCGCCATCGCCTCGAGGGCGTTGCGGAACAGGTTGACCAAAACCTGCTGAATTTGGACCCGATCCACCAGGACCAGATCGAACTCCGGGTTCAGGTTGAAGCGAAGCTGAATGTTTTGCTCGCGGGCACCGGCCAGACCGAGCGCGCCCGCCTCTTCAATCAGTTTTGACAGGCTTTCGACGCGCTTCTCGGATTCGCCTCGCGAAACG
>Ga0193713_1000797_pt1 | contig 10505 bp, 9 predicted proteins | sample H3a2metaG_FD_143054 | JGI IMG/M metagenome (GOLD analysis project Ga0193713, IMG submission 143054) | Soil microbial communities from a riparian zone of the East river system, Colorado, United States - H3a2 | ecosystem: Environmental > Terrestrial > Soil > Riparian zone | place: USA: East River... | reverse complement strand
AGGTCGCGAAGAGGAAATGGCGCCACGCCGCTCGTTGCGAGATTAAAACGCGCGCGGCTTTGCGTCTTCGCCCAATGCATGTAGTCAGAGTGCTTGTGTCTCATGAGTCAGTGCAGTGTAACACAGCCACCTTGGCTGTGGGGACCGGGGGCATCTTGCCTGCCCACAACCAGAGCGACTTAAATAATATCCCGCAGCAAGCACTGCTGTAGCCACCGCCCTGCGGGCCGTCTTCCTGTGTGAAAACGATACCGACGCGGACCGGCCACAGGTCCGCACACTGGACGGATTCGTCCTGCGGCGAACCAGCAGAAGAACGGCCTGAGGGCAGGCCGTCTCCACCATTCGCCGTGTGTCGATGGAGCCAGGCCGCCCTCGGCCTGCAAAAGAGTTCTCCGTCACGCGATAGAGATGTTCTCACCTTGTTACGGCGACGAGCTTATAGATTTTGAATTCCGTACTCGCCGCCATCACCGTGGCACTTTGGGCGAGACGGTCTGCGAATTCAGGATAGTAATCCAACCACCAGAGCGTATTCCTGGTAAACACTACGTGTGTGGCGCCACCGCGTCGCAGCTTTTCAAGATCTACAATCGCGTCCTGGCTATCGCTCGGAGTACCCTGGTAAATGCCGTCTTCTTCCAGAAAATGCCAGCCCTTGCGCTGCGAATAATAAAATATCGTTGGGTCGCCCATGTCGGCGGCAACGATTAACGCATCGGACGGCGCGATTTTGTTTAGTGCCAGACCAGCATTTCGAAGTTGGGCAGCGGACGATTCGTAAAGCGGTCGCACGTACACGGACGAAAGAATTGCAAACGAACTTACCAACAGGATTGACAATATTATCGCGGCAGGACGCGAAGAGATTTTCGACCCGAAAAAAGCGCAAGCGGCCCCGGCAAATCCAGCGGTGATGGGCACCATGGGAAGTTGGTACCATCGGTGGCGATTGCCATAGCCAACGGCGATTATGAAGAGGATCATCGCTACCAGCCACCAATGGAAAAGGCGAGAATATCTTCGATCCCGCGACTGCGGGACGAATAAACCGATGAGCGCCATGATCGCGAGAACTGGCGTCAGGCTCGATACCGCAGTTTGCAGAGCAACATGCCAATACCACGAAAAACTTTCGATTCGAATCCCGCCCGCACCGAAGAAATGATGGGGATAAAATCTCTGCGCGATTTGATGCGCATGCCAGTACCAGATTGCAGACGGTACGATTGTAATCGCGATAAACAGAAGCAGCTGTAGCCGGGATCGGTGATCCCGGTTTCTAACCAGGTTCATTTCGTGTCGGCCGGGATCACCGATCCCGGCTACAGCCAAATACAAAAGCGGCGCGGCGATTACGATGCTCGTAACCTTGATTAGGATCGATAACGAAATCGCGATCGCTGCGGCGAAAAACGGCGTCCACTTTTGATCGTGTGTCCAACGCAGAAAAAAATATAACCCGATGATCGCGAGGCTAAGCGATGGGACGTCCGGCATGAACGAGCGGCCGGCAAAAATATTCAATGGTGTGAAACTGAAGAAAAATGTGGCCCAAACCGCTGCTGTGCTGCCGAAAATTTCCCGGACGAGCAAAAAGAAAAACGGCAGCGAAACAGCAAATAAGATTACGGCCTGACTGCGTCCGATCCATTCATGAATACCGGCAAATTTGTAACAAATCGCGGCAACAAACGGCAAAATTGGAAATTCCGTTCCAACGTAGCCGGTCGCATTGCCAGCCCAATCGATTTGCGGATAAGCAAAACGAAAACCTCCGTCGTCAAAGTTACGCGCAATCGCGGCGACGTCGCTTTGCCGCCAGCTCCAATGGTCGACGTAAGGCTGATCAATGAAAATCAGCCGCGCCGCGACGGCTAGAATCCACAGAGCGATTACAACCTTGGTGGCTCCATCTGTAGCCGTCGCCCTGTGGGCGACGCCGCACGCGGGCTCTAAGGATGTCCGGGCCGCGCTTCCCGCAGGGAAGCGGCTACAGCAGACGCGCTCCGATATGCCCATCCTGCAAGCGTCTTGACAGCCAAGGTAAAGTCAATCGGGTACGGTAATCCCAAATAGCACAGGAAAAAGTTAGCATGAAAACAGCGGCTCGCGTTTGTTCTCCGGCACACGTCGGATTTTTGGTGCTGACATTGCTCACCGGCCTTGTGCTCGGGACGGCGCACGCGCAGAACGAACCGATTCTGGTGCCTGAGGCGGTCGATTATCAGAAATTGATCCCCATTTTACCGGATGCGCCACAGGGCTGGGTCGCTGAGAAACCGGAGGGTTCCACCGAAGACGTCGGCGGATTCAGAATTACAAACGTGCATCGCGACTACCACAAGGGCGAAGGGGACAAAGTACCGACCGCGGCGATTAGCATTCTCGATTCGGTTGCCAATCCAGATTATGTCAGCGCCACCACCGCTGCATGGAACAGCAATAGCGAAAGCAGCGAAGGCTACAGCAAGTCTGTCACCATCGATGGCAACCCCGGGTTCGAAGCGTTCGAGAAAGAAACCAAACATGCGACCTTGTGGCTGATGATTGCGAATCGTTATTTTGTTCAGGTCGAGTTGCAGAACCAGGATCCCGCCCAATTACAGGAGTGGGTCAAACGCGTCGCTTTGAAAAAACTAGCGGATATCAAATAGCCGATCACTGCAGCGTCCGCTGTCTCAGCGGATTTGGCATTGCCACGTCAGGAATTACTGCGCTGAGACAGCGCACACTACAGCACACGCTGATCACGAATCATGGATCACTTCGGCCTCGTTGCTTCGCCGGACATTGGGACAAAGCGGACGGGCAATGTGACACTTTCCTTCAATTGACCGTTTTTCTTTTCGAGTAAATAAAGCTGCTGAGCAAACCGGTCGCCGACGGGAATAATCATGCGCCCGCTCTCCTTGAGTTGATCGGTGAGAAGTTGCGGAACTTTATCGGGGGCGCATGTCACAATGATTGCATCGAATGGCGCATTCTCCGGCCAACCTTTGTACCCATCGCCCAGCTTGACGTGCACATTTTTGTAGCCAAGACGTTGAAGCGCAGCCTCGGCGCTTTGGGCAAGGGGCGCGACAATTTCAATCGTGTAAACTTCTCCCGCGAGTTCGGCCAGAATCGCAGCTTGGTAACCTGAGCCGGTGCCGACTTCTAAAACGCGATCGGTTGGCGATAGCCGCAATTGCTCGGTCATAAATGCCACAATGTAGGGTTGCGAGATCGTCTGATCGTAACCAATCGGCAGCGGTCCATCTTCATAGCTGGCTGCGCGCGATTCCGGCGGGACGAATTCTTCCCGGGGCACTTTCGCCATCGCAGCCAGCACTCGCCCGTCCTTGATGCCGCGCGGCACCAGTTGCTCCTGCACCATCCTCTGGCGTTCGCGGGCGAGATCGCCAACCGGCGCAGGCGACTGCCCGCATCCAGTCGTTGCGAAGGCAGCAAGAATCAGCAGTTCTGAGACTCCTCGCACGCCGAAAAATAATACCAACTGCGCTGCTGCGAAAGCAACATGCGCCGTGGGTTTATCGAGGTTCCCTAACGCGCCGTCGCGACAGCGTTCATGTGGCGAAGGCGATCAGCCAGCGTTTTCATCACATGCGTCGCAAAGTGCGGCGTTTGCTGAACGAGAAAATGAAATCGGCGCCGATCGATTTCCGCCAGCCGGCAGGGAGTCTTTGCGACTGCGCTGGCTGTGCGCGCGCTATCATCGATCAATGCCATTTCACCAATCAGCGCGCCTTGTCGTACCGTCTCGAGTACGAAATCGCCAAGCAAGATCTCCATTTCACCTTCCAATAGCACGTACATTTTCTCACCCTTCTCACCTTCCCGGAAAAGAGAATCGCCTGGGGCGAGTTGTAACGCGCCGGTCTCTTGACGAAAAAGCTCCGCGGGATTCATGAGTGCATTGTAATTGGCGACAGACACTACAAAAAAGGCACGATCGCTGCCAAGTTACGATTGTGTGACAACCGGTCCGTGCGCCGCGGGAGCAAATTCTTCGTGTCCTTGGTGAGCATCGTGGTTAATTTCACGGGCTTTTCATGAATGAGGAACGCAAAACCCCTGAGATGCGCGACCAAATGACGGATATCGAACGGCTCCGGCATTCGGCTTCTCATGTGCTCGCGACCGCGATTCTAAAGATTTGGCCGGAAGCGCAGTTCGCCGCCGGGCCGCCAGTGGAAAATGGCTTTTATTACGACGTCGATCTTCCGCACCGGATTTCGCCTGAGGATTTCGAGAAGATCGAAGCCGAGATGAAGAAGGAGATCAAAGCGAACCATCCGTTCGAGCGGCTGGAAGTCTCGCGCGACGAAGCGCTCGCGCTCGGAAAAAAAGGCCGGCTTGCGGCGCTGAGTGAACGGCCCGATGCCAGCAAATTCAAGCTCGACATCATCGAAAATATTCCGCCCGACGAAAAAATCTCGCTTTATCGTAACGGCGATTTCATTGATCTCTGCGCCGGGCCGCACGTGATGCGCACGGGAAATATCGGCGCATTCAAGCTCACCAGCGTTGCGAGCGCGTACTACAAGGGTGACGAAAAGAATCCGCAGTTGCAACGCGTTTACGGAACAGCCTTCAAAACGAAGAAGGAGCTCGACGACTACTTCGCGATGCTCGAAGAAGCAAAGAAGCGCGATCATCGCAAGCTTGGCCGGGAGCTCGAGCTTTTCGTTTTTGATGACGACGTCGGACCGGGGTTGCCGATGTTCCTGCCGCGTGGCGCAGTCATCGCCGAGGAATTAGAAAAGCTCGCGAAAGAAACTGAGTTCGCCGCTGGTTATCAACGCGTCCGCACTCCGCACATCGCGCGCGAAAGTTTGTATAAAAAGAGCGGTCATCTCCCCTATTACGCCGAATCAATGTTTCCGCCGATGGAACTGGAAGACAAGCTTCCCAGCTTGTCTCGGCCGGCAGGCTTCCAGCCTGCCGAACACACCGATCAGCAAGATGCCGATCAGCCGAGTCAGGCTGGAAGCCTGACCTCCGATCGCTACTACCTCAAGGCGATGAACTGTCCGCATCATCACAAGTTGTTTGCGGCTGTGCCTCGCAGTTATCGCGATCTGCCGTTGCGGCTGGCGGAGTACGGGACTTGTTACCGCTATGAGAAGAGCGGCGAGTTGTTCGGCCTCATGCGGGTGCGCTCACTGCAAATGAACGATGCCCACCTTTACATGACGCCGGAGCAGTTCGAAGCGGAATTCAATGCCGTGAACGAAATGTATCTGAACTATTTCAAGCTATTCGGCATCGAAAAGTATCTGATGCGCTTTTCGACGCACGATCCCGCAAAGCTCGGCCAGAAATTTGTCGATGAACCAGAACTTTGGAAAAAGACCGAAGAGATGACGCGTAGTGTTTTGAAGAATTCCGGGATAAATTACGTCGAGGTTCCGAACGAAGCAGCGTTTTACGGACCAAAGATCGACGTTCAAGCGTGGAGTGTGATCGGACGCGAGTTTTCAATCGCGACAAACCAGGTCGATTTTGCGCAGCCGCGTTTTTTCGATCTTCGCTACAAAGACCGCGACAACCTCGACAAGATCCCGATCTGCATCCATCGCGCGCCGCTGGGCACACACGAACGCTTCATCGGATTTTTGATCGAGCATTACGCCGGCAATTTCCCGCTCTGGTTATCTCCTGAACAGGTGCGGATTCTCACGATTGGCGATGATCCGAAGTTAATAGAGTACGCGCGATCAATTCTGAAGGAATTGCGCGCTCATCAAGTACGCGCGGAAATCGACGAAAGCAGCGACAAGATCAACGGCAAAGTCCAGCGCGCGGAACAAATGAAAGTCCACACCATGTTCGTGATCGGAAAGCGCGACATGGAAGCCAACGTTGTTAGCGTCCGCGTCCACGGCAAGGGAAATCTCGGCGCGAGACCGCGCGGCGAAGTCGTCGCCGATATTCTCGCAGCGATAAGGGAACGGCGTACCTAGTAAGCCTGTCAACTTCGCCATTTCACTCGGGACAAAGCTGCAGAAACGGAACGCCAGCCGTGGGCGGCTTATCGATGCGAACGGGGTGCTTGTGCCGTTCAGCTGGTTCGTCAAAAAGACAAAGGCCGATCGCGATGGGAATTAACTTAGTCGCTTTGGAAGAACCGAATCGGGCGCGGATGATCAGATCGGTCGCTGGCTGCTGCAGGTAGGGAGAACTGTGCTCCGCGTCGAGCACCAGCTCGTTGACCACAGTGTCGCCTTTGTTCTGCTCTTGAGTGAGCGAGAAATCCAAGCCGGTCGATTGACTTGGCGATAACGTTATTTCGGGAAGGTTCGGATGTTCGGGGCCAGGTAAAAGCGTGAGCGGTGCGGTGGTCGCGTTCTTTACAAGCAATGCCTCACCGACCGTGTGACGAATCGTGACATTGGGAATTGGGGTGACCGGAGGGTTCGACGAGACGCACCCGGTTAAACCGCCAAGGAGCAAGGCGAGGCCAAGCAGGTGGTAAATGCGAAGCTTCACGAGAAAGAAATATCTTCGACGAGCCGACGCCAAATCTTGGGATCATTCGCACGCGGGTCGTCGGGCGCTACCTTCTGTGCGACGATGTCAGCCACCAGTTGATCGGCCGCCGCACGCGAGGCTTTCTCAAATCCCAGCGTCCGGTTTGCAGCCTTAATGGTGGCAGGCTTGGGCAGCTGATTGTCCTCAATCAAACGCTGGAGCACCTGCAGAGTCTCTTCATGCTCCACTAATGTGCCGTGATCACTCGCCGTCTTGAGCGGGTAGATTTGATTGGAGGGGGTTTGCGCAAGCCTTGCCGCCCAGAATGGCACCGTGCCATCGCCTGCACCAGCCACCCGCAAAACGGGCGAAACGCCACTCTCGGGATCAAAGGACGCACCGTCGACCTGCTTCCATTTGAGCCGGGCACCGGTCGTTTTGTCCTGTCCCGAGCGGATGTGAAAAACGCGTTCGATAACAGCCTCAGGTAATGGCGCGGTGATGGTGCCGCGAATATCAACGGCGTCGGCGAGAAAGTCCGCGTTAACCCAAGGAGGAAAACGTGAAGCATTTGACTCGTCATACGGATCAGCAGGATCGCCCGTGTTCGCGTCTGTCATTGGATATGCTTTCAAGCCAAGCGCATCTCCATCGCGATCCATCGTCGGACCATCAGCGAACATGAGAATATACGGGCCGGGGAGAGAACCAGCTATACGCGCGACTTTGCCGTGGCCGTACCGAATCTCGAGAGGCTTTTGGCCTACATAGTACCTATCCTGGTGACTGGAAGTGCCGTAGAACGGAGTGCCAACGGTGACGAGTCGCTGGAAGCGAGCTGCAACTTTGTCTGGCGTTACGCTGGGACTGGTGAACGTGCGCTGAAGAAAAACCTTTGCCACAAGCCCTCCCTGACTGTGCGCGAGCAGTGTCATTGTGGGCAATGGATCGACGTTCTTCCGCGCCTTCACTTCAGCGCTTAAGTCAGCCAAAAACTCCGCGAGGAAATCAGCGGCGACTGCAATCGGCCGGCGCCAGTCGTAGGCAAACACGATATAGTTCCAACCTAATGTTTCGAAGAATCGCTTTGCGCCGTCATAAGCATTGACCGGAAAGAGAAGCGGTCCATTTGGAACTACGATGTGATCATCCAAGTCTCGTTCGTTAGCCTGTATTGCGATGAATTCCAGGTCGCGTCCGAAGAAAATACCGAGATCGATCCAAACGTTTTGAAAGCCGGTGCCTGGCACAGAACCATCAGTGGTATAGGCCTGCGGTGAGCGGTCGAGTTGTGATCCCATCCCACCCGGAAGCAGGACGATCGTGGGGAATCCCGAACGATAACGTTTAGCGAACTCTACAACCCGCGCCTGATGCACATCGTGTATGATTCTCCGCCTCGTAGAGTCGTAGCTCATAGGCTATCTGAAGCTGATTTTTTCGGCGTTTCTGCTGGGCGGTTTTGTTTCAGGTTTGCGCGAATCCCTGCGGCGCGTTGCGAGACCGGCTCGGCCTTGGCCGACTGACCTTTGGCCCAGTAGAGCGCGGCGAGATCATCCAGGGTTTCGGCAACGCTGGAATGTTCGGGGCCAAGAATCTTCTCACGAATCTTGAGTGCGCGCTGATAAAGCGGCTCTGCTTTTGCGTATTGGCCGGTCTCAAAATAAAGGTCGCCGAGATTATCAAGGGTCTTGGCGGTATCGAGGTGGTCCGGGCCGAGTTTCTTCTCCTCGATCTTCAATGCTCGTAATTCGAGCGGCTCGGCTTTGGCAAACTCGCCCTTGTCGCAATAAAGCCGGCCGAGGTTCCCAGCCGCCGTAGCAGTGAGGGGATGTTCCGGTCCGAGCGCCTTTTCATAAATTCTGAGCGCCCGCAGTTCCAGAGGCTCCGCTTTCGCAAATTGCCCCATGTGGTCGTACAGCCCACCGAGACTGGCGAGCGTTGCAGCGGTATCCGTGGAGTCCGGGCCGGAAACTTTTTCGCTGATGGCGAGGGCTTTCTGATAGAGCGGCTCGGATTTCGTATAGTCTTTCTGATAAAAATAAAGCAGCGCGAGTTCATGTAGGTTGCCAGCTGCCGCTGCGCTCTCGGGCCCATGAACTTTCTCAGAGATAGCAAGAGCGCGTTGGTAAAGCGATTCGGCTTTCGCGTACTCATGCATGTCCTGATAATCCAACGCGAGGGCGCTTAACGTCGATCCAGTATCGGGATGATCAGGCCCAAGCATCTTCTCGCGAATCTTTAGAGCGCGCTGAAAATAGGATTCGGCCTCGGAATATTTTCCCATCGCGTGATAGACGGTGCCGATATTGTTCACGATCCACGCTGTATCGGGATGATCGGGACCGGAGGCTTTCTCGGTTACAGCTAAGGCACGCTGAAAGAGCTGTTCGGCCTTTTTGTATTGGCCCATGTCCCGATAGGTCGCCGCCAAGTTTTGCATAGTGACTGCGGTGTCCGGATGGTCGGCACCGAGCGATTTTTCGCGAATCTTCAGGGCGCGCTGAAAAAGCTTCTCGGCTTTTGCGTAATCGTCCTGTGCGACATACAACGCCCCGAGATCGTTGAGGGTGTAAGCTGTTTTCGGATTGCTAGGACCAAAAGCCTTTTCTCGAATTTTGAGCGCGCGTTGATAAAGGGGTTCGGCCTTGGCGTACTGGCCCATGTAATAATAGAGCGCCGCCAATGCATTCAGAGTTTCAGCTGTTTCTGGATTGTCCGGACCGAAGGCGGCCTCTCTAATTTTCAACACTCGCTGATAAATCGATTCGGCTTTGGCGTACTCTCCAGTCTCGGAATAAAGTAGCGCGACATTATTCAAGACGGAGGCGACATCGGGATGCTCGGGGCCGAGCTCTTTCTCGAAAATTGTTAACGCACGCTGATAAAGGGGCTCCGCTTTCGCATACTGACCCATGTATCGATAAACCTCGGCCAGATTGTTCGCTGCGACGGCGGTCCCGCGATTATCGGGACCCAAAGTTTGTTCCTTGATCTGGAGAATTTTTTCCGCAATGGGCGCGGCCTTACTGAACTGTTTAGTCTGATAAAATTTATTGAACCTCGCCACCAGTGACGGCATGTCCGATTCTTCTTCGGCGAGAACAATCGACAGGCCGAGGACGCAGCATAGAAGCGCGCCGACCAATCGTTTTTGAGATGACCACCGGTTAGTCTCTGCAATGATCGATTTCATGATTTTTTCCTCTATCGAGGAAGGTTAATCACAAAGCGCCCTTGAGTGCACGCCCCAAAACTAAACTTCGTTGTCTCAACCAAATGCGTCTGTTTAAACCTGCTTTATGCGCGCTTCTCTCATGCTGACACTTGGATTCTTCCTGGGATTGCTTTTGGCTGGAAGTTTCGCCTACTCGCTAGAGGGCGAGATGGCGGGATGCAATCGCATCAAGTCCGTTCCGATGTCGATCGTTCAGACGACAAGATCAACGGTAAAATCCAGCGCGCCGAACAAATGAAAGTCCATAGCATGTTCGTGATCGGGAAACGCGACATGGACGCCGATGCCGTCAGCGTTCGCGTTCACGGGAAAGGAAATCTCGGTGCAAAACCGCGCGCCGAAGTGATTGCTGAGATCGTATTGTCGATCAAAGAGCGGCGTGCCGATTAAGTCTGACGCGACGTCCGCCAAAAACGCTATTTTGTTTCCGCAGCGCGACTTTCCTTGATTCGAGCGCGAATTCCCGCAGCACGTTGTGAAAGCGGTTCCGCTTTAGCGGATTGACCTTTTGCCCAATAGAGCGCGGCAAGATCATCCAAAGTTTCGGCGACGCTGAAATGTTCGGATCCGAGCACCTTTTCGCGGATCTTAAGTGCGCGCTGATAAAGCAGCTCGGCTTTGGCATACTGGCCGGTCTCGCGATAAAGATCGCCGAGATCATCAAGGCTTCTTGCAGTCTCGACGTGCTCCCCCAGCTTCTTCTGATCGATCGCTAAGGCTCGCAGTTCGAGCGGCTCGGCTTTGGCAAACTCGCCCTTGTCGCAATAAAGCCGGCCGAGGTTCCCCGCCG
>Ga0193713_1000796_pt1 | contig 10506 bp, 11 predicted proteins | sample H3a2metaG_FD_143054 | JGI IMG/M metagenome (GOLD analysis project Ga0193713, IMG submission 143054) | Soil microbial communities from a riparian zone of the East river system, Colorado, United States - H3a2 | ecosystem: Environmental > Terrestrial > Soil > Riparian zone | place: USA: East River... | reverse complement strand
ATGGTTCTGTGTTTGTGTCGGGCACGCATATCGCCCTCTATCATCCTGGTGCGGATTCGCAGGCCCTGGGCGCCTGGAGCGCCGCGGCCAATTTTCCCGATGGCGACGACAACACGGACACCTGCGCCGTACTGCTGCCCAGCGGCCATGTGCTGCTGCAGGGAGCGCAGGCCGGGCAGTTGTACGAGTTCGATGGCGTGACCCTCACCAAGGCCGTGGATGTGAAGGGCATCATCCTGCTGACGTTGCCTGACGGAAATGCCCTGATCTATCGCAATTCGGGGCCCGGAATCTATCAGCCCCAGGGTCACGCGCAGCCGGCCTGGGCGCCGACGGTCCTCAACTATCCGGCCAGCGTGACGCGCGGCAACTCCTATGCGATCGAGGGCACGCAGTTCAACGGCCTGTCACAGGGGGCTTCTTATGGAGACGAATTCGAAGCCGCCACCAATTACCCCCTGGTGCGGCTCACCAATGCGGCCAGTGGCCACGTGATATACGCGCGCACCCATGATCACAGCACCATGGGTGTGGCGAGCGGGAGTGCCCTGGTGTCCACCCAGTTTGATGTCCCCGTGAATACCGAGCCAGGCGCCACCCATCTGGAAGTGGTGGCCAATGGCATCGCGTCGACCCCTGTGGTGATTAGCGTCAACTAGCCCGGGCTCCGCAACTTTCCGCGCGGAGCGGAGTTAAACCTGTGCACGGGATTTAAACCCCCATGCACCAGAGCCCAGTCCAAAAACATGCTTATTATCAAGGAGTTGACCATGAACACGCATCGCAATGTCCAGGTACTCGACAGCCATCCGGCGATGGCCCAGTTCGGCCGTACCGTCGTGTGCGCCTTGGCCGCCGTGGCCCTGACCGTGGTGCTGCTGGGTGAAGTCGGCAAGTCGCCCGCGCAGGCCGCGCAGCGCGCTGCCGCCGAGCAGGCCAGCGAATACGTCGCGCTGTAAGCAGGGTCAGCGTACTGCTGACTCTGCGCTCACTGCACGACGATCGTCCCGGCCATGCGGGGATGAATCGAGCACAGGAAGTGGTAAGTGCCCGGCTTGTCGAATCTGAAGGAGTACTTTTCGCCCGTGTCCAGCGCGCCGGAACGAAACAGTCCTGTGTCGCTGAGCACGCTGTGCGGCTCGTCATCGTGGTTCACCCAGACCACGGCGGAACCGGCCCTGATCGTCAATGACATCGGTGCAAACATGAAGTCCTTGATGACGACCGTCTCCGGTGTGGGCGCTTCCGCCCGCGCGCGCGCGCCGAGCGCTGCGCCGCCCATCAGGGTAGCGCACAAAATCGGCAGCAGAATTCGTCCATTTCCCAGCGTCACTTCATTTCACTCCTGTAGTTAAGGGACTCGCCGGTCAGGCGAGGGTGAGGTCATTGAGCGCGAGAGCGCGCGGATGCTTCACCTCCGACACGCTGGTGATCCCGAGGCTTCCGGGGAGCTGCTCCAGGGGCAGCTTGAGGGGGCCGGGCCCGGCACCTTCGCCGGCAGCGGGTTGCGGGTAGGCGGTGGAGCGTGCAGTGTGAAAGGTCACATGACCCTCGACCTTCTGCACGATCTGATGAATATGGCCATTCAGCACCGTGACCGAACCGAAGCGGCGCAACAGCGGCATCAGCTGATCTGCATCTCCCGTGCCCCAGCCCCAGGGCTCATAAATCGTCCAGAGCGGCATGTGGGCGAAAATCACGATCGGCGTGCTCGCTGAACGGCTCTTCAGATCGGCCGCCACCCAGGCTAGCTGCTCAGGCCCCAGGGTCCCCAGTCCACCCGGCTTGAATTGCAGCACGTTGATCAACGCGACGAAATGCACGCCGGCATGGTCGAAACTGTAGTAGCCCCTGTTGCCGGAAGCCTGGCCAAAGCGGCTGAAATACTCGGTCACCGTCGCATCGGCCGTGTCGTGCTCACCCGGGACCGTGTGCAACTCGGTGGTGCGCAACCCGGACAACAGCTGCTGGGCCAGGTCGAATTCCGCGGGCCTGGACAGGTGGGTGATATCGCCCGTGTGCACAATGAGGGCGGGGGCCTCGGGCAGCGCATTGACGATCGCGATCGTCTGGGCCAGGGTCCCGTTGACGTCGGGGTTCGCGTCTTTTGCGAAGCCAATATGGGTATCGCTGATCTGCACGAACAACGGTCGGCCGCGTTTCGCGACCGCCGATGGATCCTCCCCCGCCATGGCCAGGTCGACGGGCGTAAAGACGCCACCGGCCAGGACAAACAGGGTGCCCGCGCCCCCATAAGCCAGGCATTTCAGGGCGTCGCGACGCGAGGAATGGGCGGGTTTATCCGGCATGGCCGTCTCCTGTTTCTGGGTTCAGGAGAGAGGACTTCGCTCCGGGGGAATTTATTCCCGCGATGCGCGCGGTGGTTTATTCCGGTCGCTGTTCCGCGCGGCTGGCCTCGCGCAATAATCGCTCCAGGGCGAGCAATTCCGCCCAGCCGGTATCCGAGACGGCGCAGTACTCGAGATTGCCTGCGCTCCAGAAGGCGAGGTGATAACCACTCTGGGTCCCATCGCGCGGCAGGACGCGCCGATCCGTGACCCAACTGAACACATTGATGACGTGTGGCCCGTGTTGATAGACGACGACGGCCGCGCGCTGGCGATCCAGGGGATCGATGCGTCCGCCCACCAGTCGAAAGCCCTGCGCCGCAAAATCGGCTACCACCGGAGAGACGTCGGCGCGGCCGGCAAACCAGGGTTTCACCGTGTGCCGGTCCGTGGACAGGACGGCAATCAGATGATCCGGCAGGAGCGATTGCACGTGCGCGGCAACCAGCTGATCCAGGAGCGGATCATGGACCGGAGCGGTCACCACCAGGAAGGCGACGGTGGCCGCCACGGCCGCCGCGCCGAGGCCGCTGAGCGCGCCGAGCCAGAACGGGCGCTGGCGCCAGCTGCGGCGCGGCCGTGAGTGCTCCTGATCAAGGGCACGCAGGATCCGGGCGCGGAACGCCAGTGGTGCCTGGTCGCTCGCCAGGTCGGCGCGCAGCGCAGTTCGCAATCGCTGGTGGTCCTCCAGGGCTGTGCGGCACTCCGCACAGTGCTCGACATGTCGCTCAAAGGCTGTGGCGGCTGCCGCATCCAGCTCACCGTCAAAATAGGCCTGCGCGCGCAGCGATTCAGGACAGTCCATGCGCGCCTCCCACGGTCTCTTCCCGTGCGCGCGCCTTCAATGCCGCGCGTGCGCGTGCCAGACGGGACATGACCGTGCCGATGGGCACGCCGGTCACCGCGGCAATGTCCCGATAGCTGAGGTCTTCGAGCTCTTTCAAGACCAGCGCCTCGCGCTGCTCTTCGGGCAGGGTGGACAACAGCCTGGTGAGGGTGCGCTGCTCGTCCTCGCGGATCGAGAGGCTTTCCGGGTCGGGCGTGGTCGCGATCATGGCCTCGCCATCATGGTCTTCGTGCGTTTCCGGCAGCGGTACGTAGGCGCGTCGCTGGGCCTGCCTGAAGGCGGTCGCGTGGCAATTGCGGACGATGGCCAGCAGCCAGGCTCTGGCATCGGACCCACGCAGGGTCTCGAAACTCCGAAAAGCACGCAAGATGGCCTCCTGGGCGACATCGCCGGCCTCGCTGGGCGAGCCCGACAACCAACGGGCGAAGCGGTATGCGGCGTCCAGGTGCGGAAGCACCTCCGCCTCGAAGCGCCGGCGCTTTTCATCCACAGGCAGGACCGCACAGTGCCGTCACGAGGCTCCGCTGCTCCATCTATAAGGAGAGGACTCCGGGAACGCGACGTTTATTCCCCAAGTCCACCGTGCCATCGGCATCTCAGGGGTGGTGGGCGATTCGCTGGGCCACCAGCCATTTCACCAGGCGGATGAAGGGTTCATCACCGCCGGCGGACAGGGGTGTCACGCGGTACTTGCCATCGACGATGACCGTCGGTGTGCTGTCGGCCTGGTAAGCGCGGATCTGCGCGTCCGCCTCGCGCAGGCGCGCATCCACGCTGAAGGTATGCGCGGCGCTGACAAAGGCTTCCGGCTTGGTGCCCGTCTTTCGCGCATAGAATTTCGCCACGTCGACCACGGTCGGCATCAAGGCCTTGGGTACATGGGTCGCCGGGTCCATGATCGCCAGCTCGCCGGTTTTCCAGATGGCATCAAACACGGCGTCATGGGTACGCTCGATGAGCCCCAGGGACTGCGCCGCAAAGAACGCGCGCTGAAAGGTCGGCCAATCCTCTTCCGGGTGCCACGAGGCCGGCAGATAGCTCAATCGGGCCTGCTTTGGGAGTGCCGCCTTGAGCTGATCCATGACCGGGTAGAAGGCATTGCAGGCGGGACAGGCGTAGGAAAAGATCTCCACGACCTCGACCTTACCCGCCGGGACCTGGGTCGGCTGCACCGGATCCACGAGAAAATAATGCACACCCTCGACCCACGGGGCATCGGCCGCCACCGCGACGGAGCAGAACGCGGGGAGGGACAGGAGCCACAACAGCAGGTACCGCATGGCCTCATTCTATAAGTGTGCGCCGCTTTACGGCCAGCTTGCTGAAAATGCGGTAGTTTTGCCGGGGAGACTCATTGACAGCGGGGCCATCTGAGTGAGCTGGATCCAGCCGGTATGTTTCTGCTTAGGGCTCGCGATCGGCACCGCAGCCGGGGCGGCAGACTTTGGGTTCGAGTCGATGCGGGAGCTGATCCAGTCCCGCCGGATCACCTCGGCCGAAGCGCTCATCGAGGCACTGCCGGCTGATCTGCGCTCTCACTACACGCTCGTCTTTGCCAGCCGCAGCCTCCAGGGCGCCAGCACCGCCAATCCGCGCGCCATCCTGTTTGGCTCCGATGCCGAATTCATCGTCACCTTCAACGGCGATCCGGCCAAGCGCGGCCACTCCGAAGTTGAAACCATGGAATTTGATCCGCGCAGCAACAGTTTTCTGTTCCGCGAAGTGCAGTTTCCTGCCGACCCGGGCGGACAGGTCGCGATCTCCGCGACCAACTCCGCGCGTTGCGTCGCCTGCCACGGCCAGCCGGCGCGACCGATCTGGGACACACCGCCTTCCTGGCCGGGTGTCTATGGTGAGCGCTATGGCGCGGGCCTGTCCGCGAAGGAGGCCAGGGGCATGCGCGAGTTCCTCGCCTTGCAGCCGGACCACCCGCGCTACCGGAACCTCATCGGAGCCGCCGCATTCGTGGATCGCGCGACCTACGTGGGCAGCGCCAGCGCAGTGTACAACGGCGTCAAGACCACGCCTCCGAACGCCCAGCTCTCCGCGCGGCTGACGGCGCTCAACAATCGCTCGATCATGTCCGAGATGGCTGCAAGTCCGGCGTTCGATGCGCACCGCTATGCCCTGCTCGCCGCGGCCGAAGGCAGTTGCGGTCCGCTGAAGGACTACTTCCCCGCCTCCATGAGCAGGGCGATCGCGTTGCAGCTGCGCGATTTCAGGCGGACGAGCGCCGCCACGGATCGGCTCCAGGCCGGGGCGGTCGCGGCGCGCCTTGCCGGCGCGGGCGGCGGGTATCGGCGCGGCGCCGCAGCGGCCGGGCACGATGAGCTGCGCTTCGTGGTCGAGCGCAACCTCGGCCTGACGACGCAGCACTGGACGCTCGCGCTCGAAGGCAACACCTACGACCTGTCGGCCCCCGAAGGCACGCAATCCCTCGCGCAGGTGCTGTTCGAATGGATCGCAGTCAATGATACGGCGCTGCGCGCCCTGCACCACTACCGCTCCTTCACGGGTGACGATCGCTATTGCGAACACTTGCGCCGCGAGAGCGTCGAAGCGCTGGAGGCCTGGTACGCCGCCCACCCGCTGCCGGAGACGCCCACGGGCGGTGCGCGGTTGGCGTCCACCCAGGCTGCGATCCCTTCGGGTCCCGAGCTGCTGGAGCGCTGCGCGGTCTGCCACACGGGCAAGATTGCCCCGTTCATTCCCTTTGCGGATCCGGACGCGCTCGCGAAGCGCCTAGTGAGCGGCAACTATCCCCATGGGCGCCTCCTGGATGAGATCCTGTATCGCCTGGCACCCGAGGCTGGATCGAAGAGCATGCCGCTCGGCATCGCGATCACCGCCGAGCAGCGGCACGGACTCGAGGAGTACTTCCTCGGCTTTGCGCCCCGCGCTGCCCTGCGCGACGTGCAGTGAGCCGCAGCACCCGCGGATGACTCGATGAAACGTCGGCGACAAGATTCAGCTATCGACGAACGTTACGGACTCGAGCCGGTCTTTGAGCCCGGTGCGCTGTCCGCGGATGGGGCTGAGCCGGGAGACTCCACGATCGTCGTGCAGGTCGAGTGTCCCTATTGCGGTGAACCGTTCACGACGGTGCTCGATTTGTCGGCCGGATCGGCGAGCTACATCGAAGACTGCCAGGTCTGTTGCCGGCCGATCGAATTCAGCTTCGTTGCCGGCGTCGACGGAGATCTCGAATCGCTCGAGCTGCGGCGCAGCGATTGAGGCGGCTGGGAGGAGATCTCATCGAGCATCAGGCGCCGGCGTTGGCCCGGCCCGCAAGGAGCTGCAACTCCCAGGCAAAGGCGACCCCGCTGGCGCCTCCGTGCTGGGCGAGGACCTCCGCCAGGCGCGTAGCCGTTGCTTCGCGCGCCCAATCCCGTTGCCATTCGCCCTGAACGGCAAGCCAGGTCATGGGCACTGCACCCGCCTGGACCAGGCGACGTACGGCCATGTCATGGGCTTCCGCGGACACACCGCCCGAGGCATCGGTGACGATGTAGACCTCAAAGCCCTCACTCATGGCCTGAATTGCCGGCATGGCCAGGCAGATTTCCGTCCATAAGGCGGCCATGACGACCTTGGTTCGTCCCGTTTTCCTGATCGCTTCGACGACGCGCGCATCCTCCCAAGTGTTGATGTAAGTCCGATCGATCGGCTTCTGCTCGGGGTAAACGTCCTGAAGTCCCTTGATGAGATGTCCCCCGCGTTGCTCAACCACTGTAGTCAGGATTGTGGGAACGCCAAATATCTTTGCGGTCTTGGCCAGCCCGATCACGTTGTTCACGATCATGGTCGGCTCGTGGCTGTGGAGGTTGGCGAACTGGAAGGGCTGATGGTCGATCAGCAGCAGGACGCTGTCCTTGGGTGTGAGCAGCGCTTGAAGTCCGGTCTTGCTCATGGTTGTATTCCTCGTAGACAGTTGGGGTTGGGTAGCACGTCGCGCGCCTTATTTTGGGGGCGCCTGAAGTCTGGAGCAGCCGCTTGGTGTTGTTAAGTAGGCACCTTTTGGTAACCACCTAAGGCTAGAAATTCATGAGCAGCGTCCCTACCCGAGCCTCCTGTGACGCCATCGGCAAACTGCTTGCGACGATAACGCGACGGTGGACTCTTCATATTCTCTGGATTCTCATCAGCGAGGGACCAACACACTTCGGCGCCTTGCGCCGCAAAGTCCACGGCATATCCGCGCGCATGCTCACAGTGCGCCTGCGCGCGCTCGAAGCGGAGGGATTGGTCCATCGTGAACTGACGGAAGCCTGTCCGCCCGAGGCGGTCTATGGCCTAACCAAGATGGCGACGGAGATTGGCGCGCTGCTCGAAGAACTCCACCATGCGGCCAATCGGTGGGAAGCGGACCTCTCCAATCGCGACATGCTGCCCAAGCACAATGTGCAGCCTGCATCCGTTCCGCGCATCCCGCGTCAGGCACGCGGCTGAACGGGCCGGCCGTTAGCCCGCCCGACCCCGCCGTGCGCGCCCATGCGTGGCGATGAATTGCTCGTGGGTGGGCATGTTTTCCGCGGTCTGGCGGATCTGTTCCTTTAGCTTCGATAGTTGGCGCTGCGTGTCCGCCAGCGCGGGAATGTCGGCCAGCGGGTCGAAACGCCGGGGCCAGCAGCGCTGGCCGATGAACAGTGAGAGCCAGTTGGGTTCCACGAACAACTCCTTGTCGTAGAACGCGACGCGCCCGCTGCTGCAGAACAGTTGCTTGCGATAGGCGAGGGAGTCCGGAATCGGCATCGCTGCGCAGTGGCGCCACAGCGGCTGGTCATCGCGCTCGGTCGCGTGGTAGTGCAGCATCACGAAGTCCCTGACGTGCTCATACTCGCCGATTTGAAGCCGATTGTATTCGGCGGCGTCGGCGAGGTCGAAGGAGCGATCCGGAAAAATGGCGGCGAGCTGCATGAGGCCGCTCTGGATCAGATGGATGCTGGTGGATTCGAGCGGTTCCAGAAAGCCGCTGGCCAGGCCCAGGGCGATGCAGTTCTTGTTCCAGAACTGGCGGCGCCGGCCGGTGGTGAAGCGCAGCACCTTAGGCTCGGTGAGCGCCGGCCCGTCAAGGTTCGCCAGGAGCGTCGCCGTGGCTTCATCATCACTGAGGTAGCGGCTGCAGTAGACATAGCCGTTGCCGATCCGATGCTGCAGCGGGATGCGCCACTGCCAGCCGGCGCTGCGTGCGGTCGAGCGCGTGTAGGGCGTCAGCTCCCCGGCGCTCTCGCAGGGCACGGCGATGGCCCGATCGCAGGGGAGCCAGTGCGTCCAGTCTTCATACCCGGTGTGCAGCGCCTCCTCGATCAGCAGGCCGCGGAAGCCCGAGCAGTCGATGTACAGATCGGCTTCCACGCGGCCCCCGTCATCGAGCTGCAGGGCCTGGATGAAGCCATCCGTGGCGCGCAACTCCACGTTCACCACTTTCCGCTCCACGCGCACCACGCCGCGCTGCTCGGCGTAGCGGCGCAGGTACTGCGCATACAGGGCCGCGTCAAAATGAAAGGCGTAGGCGTAGAGCGATGCCAGGCCGCAGTGTGATTTTTCCGGCCGCATGCACCGGTTGAGCTGCGCGGCCATCGCGTTCAGGGACCACTGCTCGAAGGCCCGCGTCTCGCCGTGCTGGCGTGCCTTGAGCCAGAAATGATGGAGCGTATCCATCCCAGTGGAAGTGCCAAAAACACCGAAGGGATGAAAATACCGCTGGCCCACGCGGCCCCAGTCCCGAAACTGGATCCCCAGCTTGAAGGTCGCGCGTGTTTCGCGCATGAAATCGCCCTCGTCCAGGCCGAGCGCGCCATTGAAAAGACCGATGGGTGGGATCGTGGCTTCACCGACGCCGACCGTGCCGATCTCGGGCGACTCGATGACCTGGATGGTCTCGACAAGTCCGCGCAGTTTGCAGGCAAACAGGGCGGCCGCCATCCATCCGGCCGTGCCGCCGCCCAGGATCGCAATGCGGCGTACGGGCTGCGCCGTGTTCATGCGAGCAGGCCGTGACGGACCAGAAAATCCCGATGTGCGGGCGCGCCGGCCAATCCGGCGTGGAGGCGGGTCGACAGCATCTGCAACGCGCCGCGGGTGGACTCGAGGTCGGCCGCTGCCGCCAGCGGATCGATGGCAGCGGGAACCACGTGCTGCCCGAGCAGCACGGCGAGCCAGCCTTCCTCGCCGAAGCCGTCGTCTTCGGCCAGCGCCAGGCGCCCGCTGTGCCGAAACAGTTCGAGCCGGTCGCGCAGCGTGACGGGCGCTTCCACGCCTCGGCAATACCGCCAGAAGGGCGAATCATCGCGTGTCGTGGCGATGAAATGCAGGGCCAGGAAATCCCGGACCCCGTCGTGTTCGGCGATCGCCAGCCGGTTGTATTCCAGCGCGCTGGCGCGATCGAATCCGGGCGTGAATGCCGGAAAGAGCCCCAGGAAACGCGTGATACCCGATTGCAACAGCTGCAGTTCGGTGGCTTCCAGGGGCCCGGGCCTGCAGGCACCCAGCAGCAGCGCATTGCCGATCCAGAAGCGGTCGGGCCTGCCGCCATCGAAGCGCACTGGTGTGGCCTCCTCCAGCCGGGCATCCGGACTCATCGCACGCAGCGCCGCTTCCAGCTGCATCTCCGTGGACAGATCGGAACAGTAGGCGTAGCCACAATCGATGCAGTCCTGCAACGGGATCTGCCACTGCCAGCCATGCTCCGCCGCGGCAAAACAGGAATAGGGCGGCCACTCTGGCGGTGCCGCGGCCGGGATCGACAGGGCGCGATCGCAGGGAATCCAGCGGCGCCAGTCCTCGAACCGGACCTCGAGGGCGCGCCACAACGGGCCATTCCGCTCGGCACTGCAATCCATGACCATGTCTGCCGCGACGCGTGCGCCATCGGCCAGACGCAGCGCGCTGATCAACGCCGTGTCAGGGTGGTGTTCCAAAGCAACAACGCTTCCGGCGATGGGCTGGACGCCGCGCTGCAGCGCGTAGCGGCGCAGGCAGGCCGTCATCTGCCGGCGGTCGAAATGGTAGCCGTAGTCGTACCAATGGAAGGGTGAACGCCGCTCGGGTGCAGGCGGCGCGAAGCGGCCGGCGCGGGCCAGGGCAGCGACGGGGGAATAGTTCTCGAAGGCGTGAATCTCTCCCAGGCGCTGCAAGTGCAGCCAGTGCTGGTGGAACGCCACGCCCTCGAGCCGCGCGCCGCAGGGTCCGAAGCCGTGAAAGTACCCATCGCCCGCGCGCCCCCAGTTCCTGAACTGTGCACCGAGCGTGAACGTGGCGCGCGCGGCCGGCATCCAGTCCCGCTCATCGATTCCGAGCAGGGCGCAGAGC
>Ga0193713_1000795_pt1 | contig 10515 bp, 14 predicted proteins | sample H3a2metaG_FD_143054 | JGI IMG/M metagenome (GOLD analysis project Ga0193713, IMG submission 143054) | Soil microbial communities from a riparian zone of the East river system, Colorado, United States - H3a2 | ecosystem: Environmental > Terrestrial > Soil > Riparian zone | place: USA: East River... | reverse complement strand
CACGAGCAGGGGTTCGAGGAGAAGCTGGCGGCCGCCTACCCGAAGGTCCACACGATCCCGAAGAGCGACCGGGGCCACGAAGTCCGAATCTATGAAGTAAGACCATAGCGACAAGGATTCTCGATTCTGGATTCTCGATTCTCGGTCCCAGGATCAAGAATCGAGAATCAAGAATCGCTCGTGCCATGGAAACAATCCTCGTTGCCGATACAGATCATCCGTCGCTCAAACCATTCCTCACGCTCCGCCGGAGCGACGCCAACGTGCCCGAGGGCTGCTTCATCGGCGACGGGCGCAAGGTCGTGCGGCGGATGCTTGAGTCGCCGGCGCGGCTCCGCACGATCGTCCTCACCAAGCCGTGGCTGGAGTTTTTCCGGAAGGGGATCGAGGGGCGGCCCGAGCCCGACCTGCGCGTCCTCGTCGTTCCGAAGGCGGTGGTGGACGGCATCATCGGGTACAAGGTCCACCAGGGGGTGATGGCGCTCGCGGAGATTCCACTCGCGCTGGAGCTCGAGGACCTTGCGACATCGCCCCCTCCGCTCCTCGTGGCGCTCGACGGAATCGCGGATGCGGAGAACGTCGGAGCGATCGTCCGGACGTGCGCCGCGTTCGGCGTCACGGGCCTGATCGTGGGCCCGCGGACCTGCTCGCCGTGGGTCCGTCGCGCCGTGCGGGTGTCGCTCGGCGGAGTCCTGCGGGTGCCGATCCACGCGAGCGCCGACCTGCCGGAGACGCTGCGGGCGCTCGAGGCGCGGGGGATTGCGAGTTACGCCGCCCACATCCACGGCGAGAACCGGTCGAGCTGGGAGACCGATTTCGCGGGGCCGACGTGCCTCGTGCTCGGGGGCGAGGCGGATGGCGTCACCGCCCCGGTGATCGCCGCGTGCCGCCACGTCGTCTACATCCCGATGGCGCGCGGCTGGGACTGCCTCAACGTGACCGCCTCCGCGGCGGCGCTGCTGTACGAGGCGGCGCGGGCGCGTCGCCACTAGTCATGGCAGTCGTCGCCGAAGAGCATTTCGAAAATCGTGGGGTACCATTCCCTGATGCTTCTGAGCTCTTTCGCCAGGCGAAAGTGGATCTTGCGGACGAGGCAATCCGTCGAATTGTTGGCCGCCTTGCAATGAGCCTCGGCGTAGATCTTCTCCGCGTCCGGCTTGCGGCCGACACCCTCGTACACCTTGTCATGGAGGTCGCGGGCGAAGGTGAGGGTCTCCTTGAAAGCGTCCACGTCGAGGGACCCGGACATGGCGTGAATGACCGTCCCGTCCCAGGCCGCGAAGACCGAAGTCACGTTGTCGGGAGCGGTTCCGTTCGCCAGGGCCTTCAACGGCTTGCCGGCGTAGAGTCCGTCCGTGAATTTCTGGCGGGGCCGCTTGTTGATCCAGGCGCAGACGAAGGAGTCGTTCAGGAGCTTCGCCACCGAGGCGTCTGAGAACGTCACGGTTCTCATCGAGTGGCCCGCCGCTCAGCATCCCTCCTTGTCGAGGTCGCCGACGATCTGCTGCCAGAACACCATCTTTCCCTCGGCCCGCGCGATCTTCATCGCCTCGTCGATGGAGTAATGCCACCGGATCGATTTGGCATAGCCGTCCCAATCGACGCGCGATCCCGAGGCGCCGACTTCGCGGGGCTTGCACGCACACAGGGGGTGCGGGTCCTCCTGCGCGGAGGATATCGCGATTCCCGTCAAGAGGACGAACGGAATGAATTGAGCGAGCCGGCGAAGGTTCATGCGCCACCCCCTATGGGGTATGACGCCGCGGATCGGACAAGGGTTCAATCGGTTTCGCCCCGACGGGGCGACGGAGAGCTACCCTCAGCGGAAGACGTTGCCCAGGCCGTCGAAGAACCCGAACTTCAGTTCGTCGACCCGCATGAATCGCTCGGCGAGAAGGCGGTGAGCCTCCGCTTCGTTGTCATCCTTGGCTTCCTTCGCCGCCTTCAGGTGAGCCTTGGCATAGAGACCGGCGCGATCCTCCCTCTTGACGGCCGGATCGTAGAGTTGCGCCTGCAAGGCGTGCGCGAATTCGAAATGTCGCTTGAATCCGGCGACATCGAGATACCCGGGCATCGCGTGGATCACGGTCCCGTCCGGAGCGGCAAACACGGAGGTGATGTTCGTCACCGCCGCTCCGTTGGCGAGTCCCCGCGGGCGCCATTCCTTCGGGTAGAGGCCGTCCTTGAACTTAAGATCCGGCCGCCGGTTCACCCAGGCGCACACGAACTTGTCGCCCAGGAGCTTCACCATTCCGCCATCGGAGAACGTAACCGTTCTCATTTCATGGCCGGCCGCTCAGCATCCCTCCTTGTCGAGATCGCCCGCGACGTGGTACCAGAAAACCAGCTTCTTCTCGTCCTTGGCGAGCTTGAGCGCTTCGTCGATCGAGTAGTGCCAGGTGATTCCGCCCTTGCGGTATCCGTCCCAATCGTTGCGCGAGCCCGAGGCGCCGACCTCCCGCGGATGGCAATTGCAGGGATGGTTCTCCTGCCGCGCCGCCGAAACCAGGGCGAGGCTGACCAGAACCATCGAAATCCAGGTGATCTTGTTTACAGTCATGCGCCACCTCCGTCCGGTTAGACGTAGCCGGAGGCGCGCGGGTTCCTATAATGCGCGGATGACGCGCCGACTTTTTCACGAAGAACCGCGGCTCCGCGAATTCACCGGGCGGATCGTGCGGCGCCTCGAGGCGGGAGGAAAGCCCGCGGTCGTTCTCGAAGCGACGGCGTTCTACCCCACCAGCGGCGGACAGCCCCACGACACCGGAACCCTGAACGGCGTCCGCGTGGTCGACGTCGTCGAGGAGGGCGAGGAGATCATCCACGTCCTCGAGCGGCCGCTCGAGGGGGACCAGGCCAAGGGCGCCGTCGACTGGGACCGCCGGACGGACCACCTCCAGCAGCACCACGGCCAACACCTCCTCTCCGAGGCCTTCGTGCGCGTCTGCGGAGCCGAGACCGCGTCGTTCCACCTCGGGGCGGAGACCAGCTCGATCGATCTCGCCACCGACCGCGTCTCGCCCGAGGACGTCGCCTCGGCGGAGGCGATGGCGAATGACGTCGTTCTGGACGATCGCGCCGTCGCGATCTCCTGGGCGACGCGCGAGGAAGTCACGAAGCTACCGATGCGCAAGCCGCCGCAGGTCGAGGGCAAGATCCGCGTCGTCCACGTCGCCGACTTCGATTGCTCCGCCTGCTGCGGGACCCATCCGGCCCGGACCGGCGAGGTGGGCCCGATCCTCGTGACCGGCGTCGAGCGCGGAAAATCGTCCACGCGCGTCAGCTTCGTCTGCGGGCGGAGGGCGATCACGTGGGCGCGGCGCGATCTCGCGATCCTGAAGGCCGCGGGCGCGAAGCTCTCGGCGGGGCGGGACGATCTCGAGTCGGCCGTCGAGCGGATCCTCGGTGAGCGCGCGGCGGCCCACAAGGCGCTCCAAGCGGCCGAGAAAGAACTCGCGGGTCACACCGCGGCCGCCCTGGCGGCTGAGGGAGCGAAAGTCGTTTCGAAAATCTTTGAGAACCGCGGCCTCAAGTTCCTCCAGGCGGTGGCGAATGATCTCGTCGCGGCGCCCGGCCGGGTGGCGGTGCTCGGCGGGACAGGCGAAACGTCGTCGCTCGTTCTCGCGCGCAGCAAGGACCTCGCCCTCGACCTGAAGCCGATTGCGGCCGAGGCTTTCGCTCATGTCCAAGGGCGAGGCGGCGGCTCCCCCTTCTTCCAGCAAGGCGGAGGTCCGGGGAAAGATGTCGCGGGGGCCGTTCGCTTGGCGTTGTCGAAGCTCGCGTGATGAAGTCGCTCCGGGTGCTGCCCCTTCTTGTCGTCGCGGCCTGCGCGGCGCGGCCGGTGCTGCCGACCTCAGGTCCTTACGCCATCAATCTGGAGAGCTACTCCCCGGAGGACCAGGTCAAGCTTCACTCCGTCTTCGACGCGCCGACCGCAATGGTGGAGCTGGCCGAGACGCGCGTCGAGACCCGCACGCCGCTCTACACGTTCCTGCTCGGCGACCTCGCCTTCACCGCCGGGGTGCTGCGCGCGCAGGGCCGGGCTGCGTACAAGATCTGGCGGGAGGAGGGCGATCCGTCGGACCAGGTGCGGTTCGACGACACGACGGGGATCCGGCAGGTCGTTCAACTCCTGCGAAGAGAACCGGGGCGCTGGGTGTTCTTTTCGAAGGGGACGTACGACCTCGGGCTCTTCACGGTGTTCGGCGAGACCGCCTTCATCGTGCTCTTCGAGGAACGCGAGGGCGCCCTCTGGACTCAGGCGCGCGTCTATGCGAAAGTGGAGGGCGTCGTCCTCGAGCAGGGGGCCCGGATCCTGGGCCTGGTCGAGGGCCTGATCCGGCGGAAGGCGTTCGTCTTCATCGAGGCGGCGAGTTCGGTGGCGGCGAGAGCCGCCGCGGACCCGTGGCACCTCTACGCGGACGTGAAGGGGTCGAAGGAAGTCAATCCCGCGACGTTGGAGGAATTCAAGCGGCGTTTTTGTCGATGAAGCGAGATTGCGGATTGCCGATTGCCGGCAATCTGGAATCCAAAATCTGTAATCGGGTTCTTTAACAAGCGGGCGATGTCGGCGCGGGGGCCGGGACGGTCGCGGTGTCGCTTCGGCGGCTCCGAGGAAAGTCCGGGCTCCGCAGGGCGGGATGGTTCTTAACGAGAACCCGGCGGGTCAAACCGTCGAGGGAAAGTGCCACAGAGAACATACCCCCGATGGCCCTGGCAACAGGGATCAGGGAAGGGTGAAAAGGTGCGGTAAGAGCGCACCGCGCCCCCGGCGACGGGGGCGGCAGGGTAAACCCCATCCGGAGAAAGTCCAAATAGATGTGTCTCATCCCCGAAAGGGGAAGGCGGCCGGCCCGGCCGCGCGGCTCCTAACGGGGCCCGGGCGCATGGGTAGGACGTTCGAGGCCGCGCGCGAGCGCGGTCCCAGACAGATGACCGTCATCCGTCGAAAGACGGGGACAAGACCCGGCTTACAAGGCCCCCGCGCCGAAATCACCCAATTGAGAGCGCCATGAAACTCGTTCCGATTCTTATCCTGATCTTCACCGCCTCCCCGGCGCGGGCCCAGGACGATCTCGCGGGCCGTCTGAAGAAGCGCGTCGCGCGCGAACTGAAGCAGGCGCTCGAGGAAACGCGCGCCGATCTCCGCGCGCTCACGCTCCGCGAACTGTCAAACGCGGGGGTCGGCCGGCCGGCCAAGCCCGACAAGGAGCTTCGGTTCGATCTCAGTCTCAAGCGATTCATCGAGAAGCTCCCGGACAACGGCCAGGAGGGCCGGCTGAAGAAATACCTCAAGACCGAGGAGGGGAAGCGGATGGCGGCCGACCTCTTCGCCCAGTCCGGGTACGACACCCTGGACGAGGCGGTCGACCACTATTTTGAAGCCGACCAGGACGGCAAGCTCCGGATCCGCGAGGAGCTCGAGGAGGGGCTCGAGCAGCTTCTCCAGCAGGTGGCGCCCGAGGCGCCGAAGCCCGAGAAGCCCGCGCCTTCGCGCGAGAAAAAGACGTTCCTCGGATTCAAGCCCGATCCGCTCACCGACGCGGAGCGGAGAGAGCTCGGAATCGCCGCGCCCAAGGGCGTCAAATCCTGGGAGATCGTCGACGGTTCTCCCGCGGAAAAGGCGGGCCTGGAAACGGGCGACGTGCTCCTCTCCATCGGCGGGAAGGAGCTGACGGCGACGAACGTAGACGAAGTGATGGGGTCGTTCAAGCCGGGCGCCGAAGTCGAGGTCGTCTATTTCCGGGGCCGGGCGAAGCGCTCCGTGAAAGTGGTCCTGGGTTCGCGTTAGACGGAGGATCGGATGAAACTCGCGGTGTGGATCACGGCGGTCGCGGCGCTCTTCCTGTCGGCGATGCCGGCCCGGGCGCAGGAGGACAAGGAAGCGCTCAAGAAGAAGATCCTCGAGGAGGTCGAGAAGAAGCTCAAGGAGGAGGAAGCGCGGATCCTCGAGGAGATCTCGAAGCTCATCGACGAGCAGATCGCCAAGGCGCGGTCGAAGAAGCCCGACGCGCCCGCTCCGGCCCCGGCTCCCGCGCCGGGGAAGCGGCCGTTCTTCGGAGTCCGGCCCGACCAGGAACAGCCGGGCGACGATGATTTCAAGGCGTGGAAGGTCGACGGCGGCGTCCGCATCACGGTCCTCGACGACGGGCCCGCCGTCAAGGCCGGCCTCCAGGACGGCGACGTCATCGTCGAGTTCGAGGGAACCAAGGTGACGGAGATGGCGGAGCTTCAGCAGGCGATCCTGAAGAAGAAGGTCGGCGACAAGGTGAAGGTGAAGATCATCCGCGGCAAGGAGACCAAGGAGATCACGGTCACGCTGGCAACCCGGCCCGACGACTCCACCCCGGCCCCCGCTCCCGAGCCCCCGAAGGAAAAGGCGAAGGAGCCGAAGGAGACGCCGAAAGAGGAAGCGCGGCCGGGCCTCCTGGGCATCCGACCCGGGTCGCCCACGGGCAAGGGGATGGCCATCGACAGCATCGTCGACGGGAGCCCCGCGGCGAAGGCGGGCCTGCGCGCCGGCGACGTCGTCGTGAAGCTCGGCGACACCCCGATCTGGAAGGAATCCGACCTCGAGACCTTCATGAAGACGTCGAAGGCGGGGCAGGAAATTGAAGTTACTTACACACGGAACGGCGAAGAAAAGAAAATCAAGGTCACCCTGGCCGAACGGTGACACGGAGAGCTTCCAGGTTCCCGATCCCCGATCCCCGTTTCCAGTTTCAGAAGCTGAAAGCTTCGAGCTTCTGAAGCGGGGTACGGGTAACGGGGAACGGGAAGCTATACCAGCGCCAAAATCCCGCGAACCTTTCACCCGATCCTGTTACCAAATCTTCGGGAAAGTTTTCGGTTACTTTCGGGCCCCCGTAGTCGTCTATCTAGAAGAAACCCCCAGCTATAGGCGCGCCCCGATGCCGGACCCGCGGGAAGTGGAGCTCATCCAGCGCTGCCAGAAGGGCAGCGATGAGGCGTTCCGCGAACTTTTCGACCGCTACCAGCGGCGGACGTACTGGATCGCCCACAACATGCTCTCCAACTACGACGTCGCCCAGGACATCTCCCAGGAGGCGTTCCTGCGCGTCTTCCGGAACATCGGGCGCTTCGACACGAAGAAGAACTTCTACACCTGGCTCTACCAGATCGTCGTCAACCTCTGCATCGACCACATGAGGCGCGCCTCCCACAACCGCTCCACGGATCTCGAGGAGGTGGGGGGGATCCCCGACGAGCGGCGCGATCCCCACGAGACCACGGGCCGGACCGAGCTTCGCGCCCGGGTCCAGAAGGCGCTCGACCGCCTCCCGCCCAAGTACAAGGCGGTCCTGACCCTCCGCGACATCCAGGGCTTCAACTGCGAGGAGATCGCGGAGATCGTCGGCGCGACCAACGCCACGGTGCGGTGGAGGCTCCATCGCGCCCGCAAGCTCTTCCGCGCCGCGTGGGACGGCAAGACCGTCGAAGCCGTTCGTGATGACGAAGGCGATGAGCTGGTGTGAATCGCACTGGCCAGACTTCAGACATCAGACTTCGGACTTCAGAGGTTCTCAGTAAATTACACATACACCGTGAACTTCTGAAGTCTGATGTCTGAAGTCTGAGGACTGTCCCTGCACAGGTGCTAACGTGAACCCTCGTTGACCGTAGTATCTGTGCGCTTGGAGAAACACGGGATGAACTGTGACGCGGTTCGGGACCTGATCGTTTCGGGGGCGGGCGGCGAAGCGACCGACCACGAGCGGATCGCGATCGAGTCGCACGTCGCGGTCTGCACCGAGTGCTCGCGCGAGCTGGCCGAGGTCCGCGGACTCCTGGCCAACCTGGCGCTCCTGCGGGAAGGCGACGCGCCGGCCGGCACGGCCGAGCGCATCTGGCAGGGTGTCCGGGGAGCGGTCCCCGGTCCCCGTCGATCGGTCTTCCTGGCGTGGACCCTTCGCGCCGCGGCCCTCCTCGTCCTCGGCGTTTCCGTCGGGTACTCCACCACGTCGATCCTCCGCCATCCGAGTCACCAGTCGATCAAGATGGAGGACTCGATCGTCGACGAAACGAAGGCCACCTACGTGCCCAAGCCTTTTGAGGCGTCGGCTGGTCTGGCGGGCCCACCCATGTTCGAGGTCGTCCCGGAGGGCACGGTGCGCCAGGCGGGCACCGGGTACTACCTTCCCAATGTCGACCAGGTGCTCGATCCGGACGAAATTCATTTCTGATCGGGGTGTCGGCCTGACATGAACACCGTCGTCATCATTCTCCTCCTCCTATTCCCGGGCCAGGCGCCCGAGACCACGCTCGAGAAAATCGAAAAGGAAGTGGCCGCGGTCGTCGAGCGCGCGAAGCCTTCGGTCGTCCAAATCCAGGCCCGGGTCGAAAAGGAAGTCCAGCCCCGGATCATCTACTCGCGGATCGTCTTCCTCTCCGGCATCGTCGTTTCCGCCGACGGCGGCATCCTCACGGATCTCGGGGGGGTGGAGGAGGCTCGCGAACTGCGGGTGACGCTCCCCGACGGGCGCCAGCTCCCGGCCGAACTGCGGGCCTCCGCGTGAAGGCCGAGGGACTCCGGCCCATCGAGTTCGCCGACGACACGACGATCCGCCAGGGAATGCTGGCGATCGCGGTGGCCAATCCCGCGGGGCTCAAGGGCTCCTGCTCGGTAGGCTTCGTGAGCGGCTTGAGCCGCACCGTGATGGTGCAGGGATTGCAATTCGACGACCTGATCCAGACGACGGCGCTGCTCCAGCCGGGGGACGCGGGCGGACTGCTCGCCAACTCGCGCGGCCAGATCGTCGGCATGGTCCATTCGCGGTACGTCACGGACGGATTCGACCCCGGGCCCGGCGGATTCCTCCGTGTCCTGCCGGGGGAAGGGCTCGACTTCCTTCCGGCCGGCGGGCAGTCGGTGGGATTCGCGACCCCCTCGTCGACCCTCCGCTTCGTCGCGGAGCGGCTCATGAAGAGCGGCAAAGTCGTGCGTGGCTGGGTGGGCGTCGCCGTCCGGCCGCTTGACGCCGTTGTCCGCGCCCGGGTGAAACTCGCGGAGGGCCGGGGCGCCCTCGTGACCAACCTCGAGGAGAACGGTCCGGCCGCGCGCGCGGGCCTTCGCAAGGGCGACATCCTCATCGACTTCGACGGGCAGCCAGTCTCCGACCTCCCGGCGCTGCGCCGGCGGGTCGTCGAATCGCCGGCCCCCAAGATGGTGCGCGTCCGCGCCTGGCGGGCGGGCGCGACCGTCGACCTGGACCTCACGATCGAGGAGGAGCGCCAGCCGTGAACCGCGGCCTCTCCACGCTCGCCCTCGTGGCGCTCTTGAGCGCCGGAATTGCGGGCGGCGTGGGGCTGGCGGCGCGTTTCGACGGCGGCGCGGGGTCCGATCCCCGGAACCTGGACGCGGCGCTGACGCTCCAGTCGGCCTTCAACCGCGCGGCGACCGTCGCCACCCCGGCGGTGGTTCACATCACGACGACCGAGGACGTCAATCTCGAGGGCAACAACGGCTACGGCGCCGGCGCGGGCGACAACGTCGGGTCGGGGGTGGTGGTCTCGGGGCAGGGCCACATCGTCACGAACCTCCACGTCGTGCGGGGCGCGTCCGGATGCAGGGTCCGGTTCGTGGACGGGTCCGAATATTCCGGCAAGGTCGTGGGGGGCGATCCCGACAGCGACCTGGCGATCGTGAAGATCGACGCGGGCGCGAAGGCGCTGACGCCGATCGTCTTCGCCGATTCCGACCGGGCCCGCGTGGGGGATTTTGTTTTCGCCATCGGGAGCCCGTTCGGGTACACGCACACGGTGACGTCGGGGATCGTGAGCGCGAAGCACCGGCGCCTCGAGTTCGGGATGCCGTACGAGGACTATCTCCAGACGGATGCCGCGATCAACCCGGGCAATTCGGGCGGGGCGCTCGTGAATTTGAAGGGCGAGCTCGTGGGGCTCAACACGGCGATCGTGTCGCGGAACCGGGCGAGCGACGGCGTGGGGCTGGCGATCGCGTCGAACGTCGTGAAGTGGGTGCAGGAGCGGCTCATCCGGGACGGCGTAGTGCGCCGGGGGTATCTCGGGATCGGGCCGTTCGATCTCGATCCCCGGGGGCTGAGGATGGTGCCGGCGCGACTGGCGGCGGCCTGGACGCCCGAGGAGATGGCGAGCCTCCTCGACCTGGCGAAGGCGCAGTCTCCCGAGGAGATGGCGAAGCGCCTCGGCCTGGCGGAGCCGGCTGGAGTCCTCATCCTCTCCGTGACGCGCCGTTCGCCCGCGGGGGAGATCCCCCTGCGGTTCCTCGACGTGATGACCGAGTTCGACGGCCGCCCCGTGCGGAACCGGCACGAACTGTTCTTCCAGGTGGCCGAACTCGCCCCGGGCCGCCGGGTGAAACTCAAGTTCGTGCGCGACGGCAAGGCGCAGGAGGCCGAGGTGGTCCTCGCCGAGCGTCCCACCCCGCGCGACGCCGCGCAGATCCCGCTGGACATACCTAAGTAGAAAAGCCTGGTTTCCAGGACCAATTCCAGATTTCGGATTCCAGATTCC
>Ga0193713_1000794_pt1 | contig 10516 bp, 8 predicted proteins | sample H3a2metaG_FD_143054 | JGI IMG/M metagenome (GOLD analysis project Ga0193713, IMG submission 143054) | Soil microbial communities from a riparian zone of the East river system, Colorado, United States - H3a2 | ecosystem: Environmental > Terrestrial > Soil > Riparian zone | place: USA: East River... | reverse complement strand
GAGCCGGTCCGGGACTTTCGCGAAGGCGAACTCGACGAGTTTATGGTCGAGCCACGGCGCGCGCACCTCCAGCGAGGCCTTCATGGCCGCCCGGTCGACCTTCACGAGAATGTCCTCGGGAAGGTACGTCTGGAAATCGAGGCGCGTCGCGTTCTGCAGGATCGGTTTCTCTTCGCTCCACATTCCCCGCCACCAGTCGAGCGGGCCGTCTTCGCGCGGCCCTCTCCCCACGAGGAGCTTTCGGCGCGACGCCCGGTCGAAATAGACCCCCGAGTTCGAGAGGCGCTCCGAGGGCGCCATGGTGGAGAAGAGCAGGCGATTGCGCCCCGGCAGACCCAGCGGGAGGCGTTCCGCGGCCGCTCTCACGATCGACCGCCCCCGCACGGGCCGCTTCAGGATCGCGGAATAGTGGAGATAGCCACCGAAAAGTTCGTCCCCGCCGTCGCCGCCAAGCGCCGCCTTCGCGTGCGGGCGGACGAGCCGGGCCACCAGGTACGTCGGAACGAGCGACGGATCGGCGATCGGCTCGTCGAATTGCCGCGCGAGATCGGAAAGCAGGTCGGCCGACACGGGCTCCGCCTCCAATTCCTCGTGACGCGTCCCGAAATGAGAGGCGACCCGGCGCGCGTGCGCGCTCTCGTCAAAGGAGCCGTGCCCCGGAAAGGAGATCGTGAAGGTCTTCACCGGCCCGGCCGCAGCCGCGAGGGCCGTGACCAGGCTCGAATCGATCCCGCCGCTCAGGAGAATGCCCACCGGCACGTCCGCGATGAGCTGCCGTTCCACCGAGGCCTTCAGCAGACCCTGCAGCTCCTCCAGGAGGTCTTCCTCCGCGTGCGTCGCCCCACCCGGCTCGGGAATATGCCAATATCGCCATATTCTGAAGGCGTCATGGTCGAGGTCGTAGGAGAGTGCATGGGCCGGCGGGAGCTTCCGGACGTCCCGCAACAGGCATCGGTCGGCGGGGACGTAGCCGCAGGCGAGGTAGAACTCGAGCGCCTCGGCGTCGAGCCGGCGGGGAAAGGAGGGATCGGCGAGCAGGGCCTTGATCTCGGAGGCGAACCGGATCGTCCCTGCCTGGTGGCTGAAGTACAGAGGCTTCTCTCCGGCCCGGTCGCGCGCCAGGAAGAGGCGGCGCCGCCCCTCGTCGAATAGCGCGAAGGCGAACATGCCCGTGAAATGGTCGAGGCACTCCTCCCCCCATTCCCGGTAGGCCTCGAGCATGACCTCGGTGTCGCTCGTCGATCGGAATTTGTGGCCGCGCTTGGAGAGCTCCGCGCGCAGCTCGCGGTGGTTGTAAATCTCGCCGTTGAAGACGATGCGAAGTCCGCCCGCCGCGTCCGTCATCGGCTGGTGACCCGAGGGCGTGAGATCGACGATCGACAGGCGCCGGTGCGCCAGTCCCACCCGCTTGCCCTTCGAAAACCACAGCCCCGCGTCGTCCGGGCCGCGGTGAATCAGGCTGTCGCGGGCCGCCTCGAGCTGCGCCCAGGGAGCTCCCGAGTCGGAGCAGGCGAAGCCGGCGATGCCGCACATGGTCGCGTTCAGGAGGCGCGCCCGGACTCCGCGGCCGGCCGGCGACCCGTCGACGGCGCCGGATGCTCGTCGTCAAAAATCCCCAGGATCTCGAGCACGCGGCGATACCGGTGAATCCACCGGTGCTCCCGGAGAGAACGCTCCCGGGCGCGACGCGCGATTGCTCGGGATTCATCGGGATTTTTCAAGCTGTGCCGGATCAACTCCACCATCTCCTCGCGGTTCCGATAGCAGAGGATCTCCCGCCCGACCTCGAAATGCTGGGCGAGGTCGGGGTTGAAGCTCGTCAGGTAGACCCCCCCGCCGGCGCCGGGGATCTCGAAGTCGCGCCCTTTCAGGTTTGTGATCGCCTCGGAGTGGACGATGCCGCCCATTCCGAGATTCACCGTGCTCCGGTTGAGCACCGCGACCTGCTCATCGGGGGTCAGAGATCGGGTGTTCCATCCCTCGCCGAATACCTGGAGGTGAACTCCCCGGCGGCTGAGGTACCGGATCACGGCGGGCCGGAATCCGTACGCGCCCCCGATGAAGCTCACGGGAATGTCGCGCGCGACATCGAGGGGACGAAAGAGCGAGGCGTCGAACCCCTCGGGCAGGTAGATCGGCCGCGCCCCTTCCACCAGGTACCATTCGCACGCGACCCGCGCCGAGGTCCACGACACGTCGCATGCGGAACCGATGTCCACTTGTCCGGGCCTTTGACCGTCCAGCATCGGTCCGGTCCACGACTGCTTGTCGTCGAGGCACATGTTGACGACCGGGATGCCCAATTCCTCCGTCACGGCCCGCAGGAAGTCGGCGTGCACCTCGAGACCGCTCGCGTAGACGAACATCCAGTCGACGTGCCGGCGTGCCTGGGCGTCCTGGAGGGCGGCGAGGGCGCGATTGTTCATCTCGCGGCGGCGGCGCGCCGCTCGCGCATCCTGGCGGTAGAACTCGAACCAGTCGTACCCGAGCGCGGCGTAGTCGAACTCCGTGACCGGCCCGAGTTCGCGAAGGTCGGGAATGAGCGAGGCGTGCCAGCTGATGCGCGGCACGAAGGCGAAGGTGTGGACTTCTCCAACTCTCCGGCGCGGGGGCGGGTGTCTCCGCCGCGCAAGGCGGTCGCGGATCGCCGCCACGGATTCGGATTCCCGATAAACGAGGCCGCGCTCCTCCGCGCGACGCGCGTACCCGTCCCGCCGCGCCGCGTAGGTCCGCTCGAAATCGCGGGCGCGGATCCGGCTCCATGCCTCCTGCAGCGCGGGAACCCGGAATAGGATCTTTTTGACTCCCTCAAGCACCCCGCGCACCCCCCTTCACGGCGGTGACGTGGTAGCCGACGGTTGCGATCGATTCGAGCTTCGCCCGGTCGAGAAAGCGGCCGAGGAGCGGGAAGAAGAGCCGGGCTCCGGGCAGGGTGACCAGCCAGATCAGCGTGAGGAACGGCCATCGCCATCCCGCGCGGCCGGTCCGCCAGGGAGCGAGGAGCGAGCTGAACCGCTGGGTCTCCTGCCCGAACCAGCTGAAGAATCCCTCGTTGGGCTCCACCTGGATCTCCTGGAAACCGCACTCGGGGAGGAACTTCCGGTACCAGTGCGGCGTGTAGCCGCCGTAGAAGTGAAACGGTTCCTGGTGAAGGAAGGAGCCCAGGGGCGCCGTGAGGATGACCCGGCCCCCCGGCCGGAGGATCCTCGCCATCTCGCGAAGCGCCCTCACGGGATCGGGCACGTGCTCCAGCACCTCCGTGCACAGGATCGCGTCGAAGGAGCCGTCCGGCACCGGAATGGCGGTGATGTCCGACTCGTAGTCGAGCTTCGTGTACTGGCCGATCGTGCCGGGCTCCCGGCCGAAATCATGCGCGCGGTACTCGCCGTGGGCGAACAGGTGGCGATAGCGTCCCGGGCCCGCGCCCACGTCGAGAATGCGCCGCCCCTCGGGAATCCGGGAGGCTTGCGCCGCGACCCAGGCATCGCGATTGTGCTGATTGAATTGAAGGAGGCTCTTCAGCACGGCTTTCCCCGGCCCGCCGGCTTCTCCGGTCGCCTGAAACGGTAGAGCCCGCAGGCATAATCGCGATCGGCGAACTCGGCGGGCTGCGCCGGTCCGCGAAGCGTCCCGTCGTCGTCGACCGCCCGAAATTCCTCGAGTGATAGTTCGGGGAACAGTTGCGCCGTGGTGCGGGGATCGTGGATGCGATGGGCGTTGAAGCAGACGCGTGGACGTCCCACGGGGAGCGCGAAATAGAGCGATCCACCCGGCGCCAAGATCCGGGCCAGCTCCCGCGCGGCCCGGCGCGTCCCATCGGGCTGGAGGGGGTCTCCATACCGGCCGAGCCCGACGTGCTCCGCGGCGTGCAGGCACGAGAGGGAGGCAATCGAGCGATCTCGAAAAGGAAGGCGGCGCAGATCTCCCCCGAGCGGTTGGAGTCCGTCGATCCGGGCCCGCAGCGGCCGGTAGTCGACGAAGACGACGGGAACCGCCGCCGCGAGGAGATTCACGAACATGTGGTGCGAGGCCACATCGACGTGGAGGGCCGGCTTCTCCTTCAGGATCCGGCGGGCCGCCCATCCGTGCGCGAAAAAATAGTGCGGGTCGACCGGGGTGGACGTCGACCGGTCATGAAGCTGGGGCGTCGCGTCGATCAGCGCGAGCGGCTCCGATCCGGGCAGCCGCCGGTACCGGCGCCAATCGGCGAAGTAGCGGAGCATCCCTCCCATGCCGCGCACGGCCCGGCGGGGGTCGGCGATCTGCTCCATCCACCGCGCCGCGAGGCGGAGCCAGGGATGGCGCTTCGGGCGGGAGTGCCGCGTCTCGGTCATGACGCGTCCGGCGAACGCGCGGTTCCGGAGTCCCGCCGGAGGGCCAGGAAGATCCACACGCAGTACGTTATACCGAACGCGATCCCCGCGATCACGACCCCCCGCAACCCCCAGAGGGCGGCGCCGGCGATGTTGAAGCCGATCCCGAGGACCGACGTGGCGATCTTGGGTCCCGCGAGACGGCGGGAATCCCCGGTCGTGAGATATAGAAGCGCCGCCGCCTGGCCCGTCCCGAAGAGCCCGCCGCCGAGGATCATGAACGGAAGGTACTTCGACACCCCCCGGTACGCCGGAGCCGCCAGGATCGAAAAGATGAGATCGTGGCACGCCCACGCGACGGCCGCCGCCGCCGCGGTCGCCAGCAGCATGACTCCCACGAGCGCGAGGTTCACCCGGCGTGCCCGCGCGAGCCGCGCCGGGTCGGAGGCGTCCCCGGCCTGGCGAAACAGGTGCGGCGCCGTCCATTGGGTCATGACCTGGGACAGGAAGGACATGGGATAGTAGCCGATCTGAAAAAGCGCGGCGTACAGGCCGACCGTCGCCGTCGATTGTGTCGCCTGCAGGGACCAGCGGTCCGAAGATTGCTGCAGCCACGAGAAGAGACCCCACGCGGCGAACGGGAGTCCGTAGGGAAGAATACGCGCCAGTTCCTCCCGAACGTCGGCGGGGTCCGCGTCGATCGGTCCGCGGGGCCGGATTTTCGCCCGGAAAAAGTAATACTGCGAAGCGAAAACCATCACCGAGGAAAGGGCGAAGCCGAGGACCGCCGCCGCGCTCGTGGCCCCCAGCCAGAGGACCACTCCCGCCGCGAGCGGGAACCGGAGCCACTGCGCACCCGCCTCGTGCAACGCCACGACGGGGCGATGGCGCGCCGCGCTCTGGAATCCGTCGAAGACGGAGCCCGCCCCGGTGACGATCGCGTAAAGCGCGGCCAGGCCGAGGATCGGCAGCCAGCGGGATTCACCGGTCAGGATCAGCAGGAGTCCGCCGCCGATTCCCGCGACGGTCATCCATGCGATCGACTTGAACGTGAGTCGGCGCGAGGCCGCGAGAAGCACCGGCAGCGTCCCCTTCTGCGCCGCGGGCGAGTAAAACCGGAAGGCCGTGTGGTAGGCCGGCGAGAAGAAGACCTGCTGGGCGAGCAACGCGACCGTCATTCCGAGGACCACCTCGCCGTACGCGGCGGGCGGGAGAAGGCCCGTCATCACCCGGACGCCGACAAGCGCGCCGAGCGCCGCGAGGCCCTGCCCGAGTCCGACCCACACCAGTTCTCCGCCCAGTCGGAGAGTCCGGCGGTCAGCAAGGGCCATCGATCATCCCCTCGAATACCTCGCGCAGCCGCCGTCCGTATCGCTCCGGAGTGTGACGATCCTCATATCGTCGCCGGGCCGCCTGGCCCATCCGCCGCCGGAGCCCGGCGTCGTCGATGAGGCGCATCAGCGCCGCGCGCAACTGCGCTAAATCTCCGGCCGGCACGAAGAGCGCCTGCACCCCCTCCTCCACCGTCTGGGGAATGCCTCCCACCGGAGTCAGGACTTGCGGGAGTCCGCACGCGAGCGCCTCGAGGACCGCGACGGGGAGCGCCTCGGAGTAGGAAGGCAGGGCGAAGATGTCGGAGCTTCCGAGTATCCGCCATTTCTCCGCCTCGGGCTGCGGCCCGTGAAATACGAGCCGCGGGTCGGGCTTGTCTCCCACGAGCCGGAGCAGTTCGGCCCGGTTGTCTCCTCCGGCGGCGAGGCGGACGTTGCGCTCGACCGGAATGTGGTCGCCGATGAAGTGGAACTCGACGTCGCGTTCCTTGAGGATTTCGAAAGCGGCCCGGATCAGGTCGTGCGCCCCCTTGGCGCGGGTGAGGTACCCGATGAAGCAGATGCGGAGGCGATCCTTGCCCGATCGAGCCGCCGACCCGGCGGGCGAAGGAATCCCGGGGGCGACATGCACGAACCTCCGGGCTTCCGCGAGTTCGCCGTACTGCCGGGCGAGCGCGGGCGCGTGGAGCAGGATGCGATCCATCCGACGGAAGACCCCGCGGACCCACCATCGGAGCCATCGGGGCGCGCCCTCCCAGAACGACGAGAACCCGTCGCCGTGGGAGATCACCGCGACCGGCGCGTGACGCAATCGGGCGGCGTGGACGAAGGCGCCGTACCGCAGCAATCCCGCGGAATTCTGAACGAGGTTCGTCAGGACCACGCGCGGGCCGGGAGCGCCCAGGGAACGCCAGAGCCGGGCGAGGTCGTCCAGGGTCTTGAGGATGTTACGCAGCGAAAATTCCCCCTTCTCGCGGGCGGGCCGGCCCCGCGAAGGAAACGGGGTTTCGACGACGAAACCCTCCCCCAAAGGCACGTTTCGGAGGTGCGATGTCAGGACTTCCACGCCGGTGTAGGGAGGAGGGAGCGGGCTGGCGAGAATCACCCGGCACGTGGATCGCATGAATTTTGCTAATAATACTCCCGGCAACACCAATGCTCCCCAAAATCGACCTGTTCGGCGTGCGCGTGACGCGCGCCACTCCCGAGGAGATGATCCGGGCGTCGCGCGATGCGGTCCGCGATCGGAAAAGCGGGCTCATCCTCGCGGCGGTCAACGCCCACACGTACACGGAGGCGCGGCGCAACCCCGAGGTCCGCCGCGCGGTCAACGAGGCCTTCATCGCGTGGCCCGACGGCGTTCCGGTCGTCTGGGCCGCGAAACTCGCGGGGCGCCCCCTCGGCCCCCGCATCCACGGCCACGACCTGATGCTTCGATACCTCGCGGAGCCCTTCCGCCATTACTTCTACGGCTCCACCCCAGAAGTGCTCTCCGACCTGGGGCGGCGGCTCGATCCCTCGCGGATCGCCGGAATGGAGTCTCCGCCCTTCGATCGGAAGATTCCGCCCTCCGATCTGACCCGTATCAACGACAGCGGGGCCGACATCCTCTGGGTCGCGCTGGGGGCGCCGAAGCAGGAGGTGTGGGCGCTCCACCACCGCGATCAGATCCGCGTCCCGCTCATCGCTTGCGTCGGCGCGGCCTTCGAGATCCTGGCGGGCCGGTTCACGCGCGCGCCGAAATCCCTTCAGCGCTTCGGTCTCGAATGGGCCTGGCGCCTCTCGCAGGACCCCGCCCGCCTGTGGCGCCGGTACGTCGCGACGAACGCCGCCTTTGCCGCCCACATCGCGGGCGGGTTGATTGCCGGACCTCGCGCAACCTGATACATAGAGGCCGGATGAGTTCCCGCATTCCGCTCGTGGACCTGCTCGCGTCCCACCGGTCGCTCGGTTCGGAGCTTCCCGAGGCGATCGCGCGCGTCCTCGACTCGGGCCGCTACATCCAAGGAACCGAAACGCGCCGATTCGAGGAGGCGTTCGCCAGGTATTGCGGGACGAAGGAGGCGATCGCCGTCGATTCGGGCACCGCCGCGCTCCACCTCGCCTTCCTCGCCTGCGGCCTGAAGCCGGGCGACGAGGTCCTCACGTCGCCCTTCACTTTCGTCGCCACGGGCACGGCGCTTCTGCACGCCAACCTGACCCCGGTCTTTGCCGACATCCGCCCCGGCGATTTCAATCTCGATCCCGGGAAGATCGATGCGGGCCTCACCTCGAAGACCCGAGCGATCCTGCCCGTGCACTTGTTCGGGACGCCTTGCGACATGACGGCGATCGCGGACATCGCGAAGCGCCGCAGGCTTCTCGTGATCGAGGACGCGGCCCAGGCGCACGGCGCGGTCCATGCGGGCCGACGCGTCGGCTCGTTCGGAGAGGCGGCCACCTTCAGCTTCTACCCGTCGAAGAATCTCGCGGCCGTGGGGGACGGAGGCGCGGTCGTCACCAGCAAGGCGGACGTCGCCCAGGACGTCCGCTTGAGAAGAGATCACGGCCGCACCTCAAAGTACGAGCACGGCCTCCTCGGCTGGAATTACCGGATGGACGAGTTCCAGGCCGCCGCGTTGAACGTGAAGCTCCCGCGTCTCGACGGATGGAACGATCGTCGCCGCGCCCTCGCCGCCCGTTACCAGGAACGGTTAAAGGGATTGCCGTTGACGCTGCCGACGGCCGATCCCGGCTCGGTGTGGCACCTGTACGTGATCCGGACCCCGAAACGCGACGCACTGCGGGAACACCTCGACCGGGAGGGAATCGAAACGGGCGTCCACTACCCCCTGCCCCTCCACCTCCAGCCGCCCTTCGCGTCCCTTGGGCACAAGCGCGGGCGATTCCCCGAATCGGAGCGCGCGGCCGCCGAAGTCCTCTCGCTGCCGATCTACCCGGAGTTGGGCGAGGAGGGGGTCGATCGCGTGGTCTCCGCGATCAAGAAGTTTTTTGGCGCCTGACGCGGTAGACGATGACCGGCCGCTGACGCTTCGAACCCGCGGTGAAGTCTCCAGGGATCCGCTCAAATCGCGTGTCGCGCTCCAGTTCCGGCATGCACGCCCACTCGCGCCGGTCGAAATCCTGCCGCGTGAAGACGAGAAAATCGACCGCGGCCGCTTCCTCGACCGTCGCGGGGGGCGGACCCAGGTCGCCTTTCGCGAACCACGCGACTTTGTCGCGCGTGCTCAAGATGCGGGGCCGTCCCTGCGCGTGCTCCCGGATCCACTCCCCCGCCCGGACGAGCGGCAGATCCTCCCACCGATGAACATCGAAATCCCGGTAGCCCACGATGGCGCAGAGAACCAGCGTCGCGATCGCCGCCGCGCGATGGGGAGGCCCCATCGGTCGCAGTCGGATCAGCTCCAGCACGCCCCACGCGATGAAGGGGAGCAGGATGCAGAAGCCGGGCAGGAGATATCGGTAGCTGACATAGCCCATTCCTTGCATCGTGTACGCGACGCCGACGTAGTACGCGACCGCCCAGCTCAGGAGATAGAGCCGACGCCACTTCTCCTGGCGCCACGCCAGCGCGAGCCCGGCCGCCAGCGGCACAAGCAGGACGATGTAGTTCAACCGGACGAACGCTATGAGAGCCTTTGAGGTCAGATCGCCACGATAGGCGACGACCTCGCCCTCCATCGCTTTCTGCAGGGGAATTCCGCTCCCTTTCGCGGTCGTGGCCCACCGGCCCATCTCGCCGCGCACCCAGATCAGGAACGGCATCGACGCGACGAAGAACGTTCCCACGAGGAAGGCCGCGCCAAGGACGAGGTCGCCCGAGCTCCTGTTTCGCCGGCGCGCCGCTTCGAAAAGAAACCAGCACGCGAGTCCGCACAGGGCGATGAGACCTTCGTGCCGCACCATATAGGCTCCGGCGGCGGCGAGGCCCGCGCCCAAGGCCCACGGCAGCCTGGGGGCGTCGATGAATCGCCGGCCCATCCACAAAGACGTGAACAGGGCGGCGCAGAAAAGCCCCTCGGTCATCACGTCGGTGTGAAGATCAACGAGCGGATAGTGCATCGCGTACAGCGCCACCGTGATGAGGGCGGCCGGGCGCCCGAAGGAATCGCGGGCCAGCAGGTAGAGCGGCAGCGCCGCCAGCGACCCGAACAGGAGCGAGACGAGGAACCCGGCACCGACGAGATTCCCGGTCAACAACGACACGGCGGCGATGGCGGCCGGGTATCCCGGGTGATAGCCGGTCTTGAGCGCCGCGTGCCACGAACCTTCACGCATGAGTTCCGCCATGCGCAGGAAGGCGGCGGAGTCGGTCCCGAAGGTGTAGGTGCCCGCGAGCGCCATCACGCGCACGGCGAGGACGACGAGGAAGAGGTAGACGATGAGGCGGCGTTCGTCGTTCATCAATACGCTCCTCGCCCGCGGAGCACGGCGGGAAGCGTGCGGACGAGGATGGAAAGATCGAGCCAGAGCGACCAGCGGTCGATGTACTCGAGGTCGAGCCGCATCCAGTCGTCGAAGCCCACCTCGTTCCGGCCGCTGATCTGCCACAGGCAGGTGATGCCCGGGCGCATGTTCATCCGCCGTCGGTGCCACGGCTGGAACTTGTCCACCTCGTAGTCCGGGAGCGGCCGGGGGCCGACGAGGCTCATGTCCCCCTTGAGGACGTTCCAGAGCTGGGGCAGTTCGTCGAGGCTCGTCTTCCGGAGAAGGCGTCCCATCCAAGTGACCCGGGGATCGTTCCGAATCTTGAAGGCCGGGCCGTCCAGCTCGTTCTTCGCCTCGAGCTCGTCGCGCCGGCGTTCCGCCCCCTCCACCATCGTGCGAAACTTGAGGAGCGTGAACCGGCGGCCGTTCATTCCCACCCGCTGC
>Ga0193713_1000793_pt1 | contig 10523 bp, 10 predicted proteins | sample H3a2metaG_FD_143054 | JGI IMG/M metagenome (GOLD analysis project Ga0193713, IMG submission 143054) | Soil microbial communities from a riparian zone of the East river system, Colorado, United States - H3a2 | ecosystem: Environmental > Terrestrial > Soil > Riparian zone | place: USA: East River... | reverse complement strand
TGAGACTCCTGATGCTGTGGCTTGAAAGCCGGAAAATGAAGGACGTGTCGGATGTGTGATCGATCGCGCCGGCGGCGCCTGGTCTCAGGCGACCGGCTCAGTCGATTTCGTTTGGCTCGACTTGGCAACCTTGTTGCGCAGCTCAATCAGACCGAGCAGGACCTCGTCGCGCTCCGCCTCCAGCTCCTCGATGGTGCGCGATCCGGCCTCGGCATGAACACTGTCGATGAGCTTCTTTTGCACTTCCGGAGTCAGCACCGGCGAGCCAAGGGTCTTCCACCAGGCCGTCATCGGGCCGGTGAACTGCTGGAAGAAGTGCTCGATGCCGCCCGGACCGCCGCCGAGATGGTTGAGCATCAGGCCGCCCATGACGCCCCAGCGCAGGCCCGGCCCCCAGGAGAGAGCCGTGTCGACATCGGCGGCGCTCACGACGCCCTCCGCAACGAGGTAATAGACCTCGCGGCTCAGCGCCGCCTGCAGACGGTTGGCGACATGCCCCGGCATTTCCTTGTTGAGGCGCACCGTCCGCTGCCCGATCGATGTGTAAAATTCAGCAGCGCGCCGGATCGTCGCTTCCGAGGTCTTTGCCCCGCCAACGATCTCGACCAGCGGGATCAAGTGGGGCGGATTGAACGGATGGGCGATGACGCAGCGCTCGGGATGGGACGCGGCGCCCTTCTGGATTTCGCTCATGGTGAGCCCCGACGAGCTCGACGCGATGATCACGTCGGGCGGCAGCAGCTCGTCTAACTGCCCATAGAGCTTCTGCTTGAAATCGATCCGCTCGGGCCCGTTCTCCTGGACGAGGTCGGCGCCGGCGAGCGCCTGCGCGAGGTCGGCCGTGAACGTCAGGTTCGACTGCGACGCTCCGGGCGACAGGCCCAATCGCTTGAGCGCCGGCCAGGCGGTCTCCACGAACTTCCTCAGCGCGGCTTCTGCGTTCGGCGCGATGTCCGTCGCGACGACCTGCAGTCCCTTGGCGAGAAACAGCGAGCTCCAGCTCGCGCCGATCACGCCAGTGCCGATGATGGCGATGCGGCGAATGGGCTTGTTTTGCGACATATCACTTCTCCTTCGGGATTTCGGCGTACGCGATGCCGGTGAGATTGCCCTGTGCGTAGAGGAAATTCCGTTCACCGGATCCATCGAGCCGTGCGGAGTAGATCGAGCCGGCGAAATCGGTCACGAACATGCGGTCGTTTGGAATGTCGAGCGCGATACCGATCCCCTCCATGAGATGGGTCACCACGATCTCCGGCTCGGCAGGCTTGTTGTCGATCGAGGCCCGGTTCACGGTGTTGCCGCGCGGAGGGTCGCCGCGGTCGGTCCAGTAGAGCACGCGATTCTTGTGGTCGAGCTCGATATCGATCGGCTCCGGCAGACCGTCGAAGAAGATCTCGATGTCGGACCTGGCGGCTACAGTTTGGCCGGCGGGAATTTCGACATTGGCACGGAAGATGCGGCCGAGCCCGGCATTGTCTGGGCCTTTTTGACTCCAGTAGATGTGTCCGAATTTCGGATCGATCGTCAGGCCAACGCACCATCGCGTCGCATCCCGGCTATCGGCTTCGCCGCGCCCCGCCTCGATGAGCGTCTCCAGCTGCGAGCCGTCGAGATTGCAGCGCATGACGCGCATACCCTCGCGGTCGCACCAATAGAGCTTGCCGCCTTTCTTGTCGAGGATGATCTGTTTCGGAGTGTGGGTGTCTCCTTGTGCGACGATTTTCTTGCGGTTCTTGCCGTCGATATCGGCGCGCTCGATCGACCCGTCATTCAGGTTTGGGATGCCCATGTTGGTCCAGTAGATATGGCCAGCCTCAGCATCGACGACGATGCCGTCTGGCAAATGGCAATCCGACACGATGGTCTTACGGTCGGAACCGTCCGTATTCATGGAGTGAATGCGGCCGGCGTTAATTTCAAGGACGAAGAGACGAGGGACGACGGCGCTGGCGACAGCGCTTCGATTGTTCTTCTTGAAGGCTTCAGACATGTGGCACCTGTATTGCGCTCTGACGCGAATTCGGTCAGCGCTTGACCGCGACTGTGCCGCGAATACTTGCCACGATATTGAATGGGACGATCGTCGCTGGAATGATTGTGCTCCTCCATCGCTGTCGTACGGCGCGGCTCATCCCTTGCCGCGCACTTACACATTTCGCTCGCGAAGGATATTTTTGGTACCGGTCTATGACCGGTTCACAGAGGAGTTCTGCGACCGCGAACATGCGGACCGCGCGAGCCCCGCTCGACTCGCTCCCGCAGCGTCTTCCGCAACGCTTATTTGCTGGCGACGGTCATGCGCGCGAAATTCGCCCTGGGCATTGCCTACCGGCTCCAGACCAGAGGCGACAGTCCCGTTGCCGCTGATCGACGTTCGCGTGCAGCAGCGACACCAAGGAACTGAAGGCGAAGTGGTACTCGCCGCTCATCACCGACGGAACCAGCGCCGCGCCGGTCGTCCCCATGTTCACTTTCAGATCGATGCCATGCTTCTTGAAGATACCCACCTCTTCGCCGAGATAGAGCGCCGCCACGTCGGTCACCGGAATGAAGCCGGCATGAACCGTCACGGCCGTCTTCGGCGTGTCGACCGCCGATGCGCTGTCGAAGCCCGCGATGCCGGCCATGACAAGACCGAGCGCAACGGTCCGGACTCTCGAAGTGACGCTCATGTTGATCCCCTCCATTTTTTGTTGACGGCGGCGACTGTTCGTCTTCACCGCGACTGCGATCCGACCGCTATTGCTGCAAGCCTTGCTCGAGCCGAGCAGTCGCAGGCTCCGAATGAATTTACAAGAGGGATGCCGGAGCAAACTCAGTCACGAACAAATTCGAAAAAGATCTTTTTCCATTTTGGCAATACCGGCGTCGTTGACAAATATCAGCGCAGGATACGATCGCCTGATTTGAACGGGAGAATGCGTGTCGTTTCAGCGCAGGCGTTATCGTGGGTCCTGACAGAGAACCGCTTTGAGAAAGCTATCATCGACCACCCAGCGTTTCGATCAGGTTTCCGATCAACATATTCAGCTGGTCCGCATTGTTGGCGCCGGCGAAGACGTAGCGATCCGGCCGCACGATGACGGCGCCGAGCTCGTTTTCTCGCATCCAGCTGGAAAACACCCCGTCGCTTTCTACGACGGTCGAGATTTCGTCTCCCGTCGCGCTTTCCCCGGCGTCAGTAATAATCACACGTTCGCCGCCAAGCTGCTGCCAGCGCAAATTCGCAGCCCTCGAAATCCACGACATCGCCTCCTGCGTTGCCGTGACGACCGCAAATTCCGGCTTCAGCAAGTCATCAAGGCGCCTCACGGTCCCGTCCGCTGACCTCACGCGCGGTTGCACGAATAACTTGCCACCGATCTTGTTGCGAGCGGCGACCAGGCCGGAGCTCAGATCGGGAATAAATTTCTGCCGGATGGTTTCCGCTTTTCCGGATTTGAGGTCCGCACGCAACCTCTCATCGCGGGCAACCGCCGCTGCCGGGTCGAGTTCCCCGATGATCTTGCCAAATTCCCTGGCGCTGGCGACAACCGAGCGGACATGCGGCTTTCGTTCGACTTCGTAGCTATCGAGCAAGGTGTCATCGGCACTGCCGCGCAGCACGTGCGCCAGCTTCCATGCGAGATTGGAAGCATCTCGAATACCCGCGCAGAGGCCCTGCCCAAGGAATGGCGGCGTCTGGTGCACGGCGTCCCCCATAAGGAACACGCGATGGTCTCGCCAGCTTTCTCCGAGCAATGCGTGGAAGCGATAGACCGCCGAGCGCCAGATCGTCAGATCGGATGTATCGGTGAAACCTCTGAGCAGTTTGACAACATTGTCTGGCGCGCCGGCGAGTTCCGGGTCTTCGCCCGGCAATAGCTTGATCTCCCATCGCCGCAAGTTTCCGGGGCCGGGCACGAACGTCCCCGGGCGCGACGGCCAGCAATATTGATAGCTTTTGGCAGGTCTCTTGCCGGGATCGCTCGTGAGCGTATCCACCACCATCCACCATTCATCGAAGGCCAGATCTTCAAGCACGATAGCGAGGTGCTTGCGAACGAAACTGTTGGCACCATCGCATCCGACGAGATAGCGCGCACTGATCTCAAACTCGTCGCCGGTTTCCCCCCTTGCCTTCAGCGATACCGATGCCTCATCCTGTTCCAGGGATACGCCGGTGGTCGAGAGAAACACATCCGCGTCCTTGTATCCGGCGAGCTTGTCGCGAAGCGCCTGCTCGGCGTCGGGCTGAACGAAGGTCGCATTCGGTATCCAGCCCAGCGGATAAGGCGGCGGCATCGGATCGAACATTTTTATCACTTCGCCGTCGACGCCGAGATAATGCGAGCCGTTATGCGGCGCGATCGCACTCTCCATGAAATCCGCAAGCCCGACGGCCTGGAATACCCGCAACGCTTCGTGATCGAGCGTAATCGCGCGCGGCTTGTCGTAAATACCGGTAGCGCGCTCAACGACCGCGATCCTGAGACCGTACGTCGCCAGCAGGTTGGCGAAGATGGCGCCGACCGGCCCATAGCCGACGATCGCCACATCATACTTTGCGACCTTGCTCAACGCGCGCGATTCCTCAGCACCTGACGGACCAGTTCGGCGGTACGCTCGAAATGCGCCGTGATCACCCGTGCCGCCGCATCGGCGTCGCGCGCCACGACGGCCTCCATCAGCGCGCGATGTTCCTTCTCACGGTTCTCGCCCTTGATGCCGGCCTTGCGGCCGACATGCCGGTAACGCTCCGACGAATCGAACAAATGCTCGCAATATTGTTCGAGCCGTCGCGAACCCGAGGCCGAGATCAGACTGCTATGGAAATTTCGATGCGCAACTTCCCATTTGGGGCTACGCTCCCGCTCCTGGCCGGGTTCAAAGCGCGGCGTACGCGACAACCGATGGAACGAGAGCACGACCTGCTCTTCCCAGGCGGCATCGCCATGACCGATGGACTTGCGGATCGCAAGCTCGTTGAGCCAGCAGCGCGCACGGGTGATATCGACGAGGTCTTGCTCACCCATCGGCGCGACCGCGAAGCCACGATGATCGCTCTGCGCGACCAACCCCTCACTCGACAGGCGGCTCAGCGCCTCGCGCATCGGGCTCAGACCGACCTCGAAACGTTCGCACAGCGATCGGATATGCAGCTTCTCGCCCGGTTCGATCGCAACCGAGATGATGTCCTGCCGCAGCCGGTCATAGACATGCGAGGCCAGCGTCTCCTTGGCACTTTCTGGGTTATCGAGCGCGGTCTCGGGCATATGACGGACCTCTAGGCATTCTGCTTTGCGAGATATTTCTCAAGCGTCATGGGGCTCGGCTTGACCTGCGGCTCGCGGATGGCGACTTCAGCGAAGGGCGTTGCCTCCTCGAACCAGGACTGGCGCGCCGGCAATCCCCAGGGGTGGGCGATATTATGGTCCGCAGGGTCCCAGCCAACCGGCTCGTTCTCGATATCCATGATCTGGTAGTGGGTATTGAACAACTCGACGCGATGGCCGTCCGGGTCGCGCATATAGACATACATTGCGTGGCCCGGCCCGTGCCGCCCCGGACCCCGTTCGACGCGGGTCCCGTAGCCGAGTTCGCCGGCGAGGTCGCAGGCATGCAGCAGATGATGCACCTCCGGCGCCAGGAAGGCAAAATGGTGCAGGCGCGGACCCGTGCCGTTGAAAAACACGATGTCATGCGGGTTGCCCTTGCGCTGCAGGAACACGCCGCGCAGGTCGAATGTGCCTGCCGGTGCGATATATTCGCTCAAGCGAAACCCTGCCGCCATGTAGAACTCGCTCACTTCGCGAACATCCGGTGTCAGGATCTGGTAGTGGTCGAGCCGCAGTGCCGAGCCGCCGGCGTGGCGCGTGAATTTCGTGATCATGCGTGGCATCACCGGCATGACAGCGCAAAACTCCAGCGGCGTTCCAGCCGGATCGGTCGCGTGCAGCGTGCGCCCCTGATGCGGCATGTCAGCCCAGCCAGCCGCACAGCCCTGGGTTTCGAAGAAGACCTTGAGCTTTTCGAGATCCCCTTCGGCGAACACGCGCATCCCAATCCGCATGCATGAGATGTCCTTTGCCTTTCGCAGCACCAGGCTATGGTGACACGCCTCCTCGACACCGCGGAAGTAAAGGGTATCGCCCTCCTCCGCCGTCAGGATCAAGCCGATCACCTCCTGATAGAACTGCCGGCTCGCCGCGAGGTCGCGGACGGTAAGGACGACATGGCTAGCGCGGGTGATGTGAAATCCCGGATCGAAATTGGTGGTCGGCAGGGTCATTCTCTCACCTTTCGTTTGATCTTGTCATGGTCAGCCACGCAGGAGGGCCGGCAGCCACAGCGTCAATGACGGGAACGCGGTCAGTAACGCAAGAACGACGAGGTCGGCCGCCACGAAGGGGACGATGTTCCGGTAAAGCGCCCGCAATGGAATGTCCGGCCGCATCGCGTTGATAATCAGGATCACAAGACCGATTGGCGGAATCACAAGGCCGAGTTCGACGATGACGACGTTGATGATCGCCCACCAGACCGGATCATAGCCAAAATAGATGATCACCGGCAGCGCGAACGGCAAGGTGACGATCATGGCGGCCAGTTCGTCGAACACGGCGCCGAGCACCAGATACGCGCCGAGCATCAGCACGATGATGCCGATCGGCGGCAGATTCACATGGCCCAGGAACGCGATGAGCTGTTCCGGTATTTTGGCGAGGCTGATGAAATAGGTGAAGATCGACGAGCCGATCAGCACGAAATAGATCATGCCGGCGATCAGCGCGGTCTCGCGCAGGCTGGAAACGAGATTCCCCGGCGTGATGGTGCGGCGCATCAGTGCGAACGCAAACGACACGACAGCTGCGACCGAAGCCGCCTCGTTGACGGTGAAGACGCCGCTGTAGAGCCCGGCGAAGATGATCGCGATCAACAAAGCTGCGGGCGCGGCGCGCCGCACGGAAGCGAGCTTGTCCTGTCGCGACACGCGTTCCGAGACCGGCGCGATCGCCGGATTAAGCCGCGTCATCACGGCGATGGCGATCAGATTGGCCGTTATCGTCATCAGTGCCGGAATCACGGCGGCGATGAACACGTCGAAAATGTAGGTCCGCGCTACCACGCAATAGAGGATCATGCTGAGCGAGGGCGGGATCAGCGCCTTCAGCGCGCCGCCCGCGGCGATGGTCGCACCGGAAAAGCCCGGCGAGTAATTGCGCTTGAGCATCTCCGGCAGCGCCACCTGGGTAAAGGTCGCAACCGTTGCGGGCGATGATCCGCAGATCGCGCCGAACGCAGCACTACCACCGATCGTCGCATAGGACAGCCCGCCGCGCCGGTGACCGAGCAGCGCCGCTGCCGCCGCGTAAAGATCACGCGAAAAACCCGAGACGTTCACGAACGCGCCCATCATCAGGAACAGCGGCACGGCCGCAAGGTCGGTGCTGCCGAGCACCTGCGCCGGCTCGGTAGCAAGAAACGTGACTGCCGACGACCAGTCCGTCTGCAGCGCGAACGCCACGATGCCGACAACGATCATCGCAAACGCCAGCGGAATATGCAGTGCGACCAGCACGAACAGCGCCGCGATGCCGCCGATGCCGATCCCGGTCGCCGTCATGCCACGGGCTCCGGGCCGCGTTGCCGGCTGGTACCCTTCATCTCCTCGATCAGCACAAAGGTCTGCACGACCACTGCCGCCCAGAGGATGCCGTCGACGGCGAACCAGAACGGCGCCTTCGGCCAGTTGAGCAGCCAGGTGACGTCGCCGGCGCGCAACGTCTTGATGCCGAACTGCCAGAACTGCCACGCCATGCCGATCATGACGATCTCGATCACCAGCGCCGCTATCGTGTCGATCACGCGAACACCTGATGGCGGCAGGATTCGATCGAAGATCCGCAGCACGATATTATTCTGCTGCAGCAGTACAATTGGCAGGCAGCAGGTGCCGCAGATCGCCGCGACCATGTCGCCGATCTCGCGCACCAGGTCGATCGGCGTGTTCGCGAAGGCCCTGAGCAAGCCGTCGAGCAGCGTGAAAACCGCAAGGATCAGCAGCAACGACAATCCGGCGACCGCGAATGCGTTCGCCATGCAGGAGACGATGGTTCGCGACGCCTTCACGCTACTTGGCCCTGATCCCGGCCAGCAGCTCACGCGCCTTGCTCAACAACTCGGCATTCCCGGGGCTCTTGGCGACCCATTCGGCGATGACCTTCTGATAGACCGGCTGCAAGCTGGCGACGTCCGCCTGCGACGGTGATGTCACGATGCGCTTGGGATCTGCCTTGAACTTCGTGATCAGCTCGTCGTTGTATTGCCCGAGGTCGCGGACATAGGTGTCGTCGATCCAGCGGATCGAGTATTTCGCGATAACATCCTGCGCAACCTTCGGCAGCGAATCGAATTTCTTGCGATTCATCAAAACGGCCAGAGGACCCGCGCCGAGCGGCAGCAAATAGTCGTGGCTGGTGACGCGGTCGATGCCGAAATCAACGATTGCCGCCGGAACAGTGGTGGTGGCGTCGATTGTGCCGCGCCCCATCGCCTCGACCACCTCGTTCGGCGGCATCAGGACCGGCACCATGCCGAGCTCCTTGACGGTCTGGCCGATCACGGCACCGTTGATACGGACCTTCATGCCTTTGAGGTCGGCAAGCGATTTGACCGGGCGGCGGGCGAAGACCATGTATTGCGGGTTCATGAAGGCTCCGACGACATAATAATCGGAATAGCCGCGCAGCAGATTTGCCTTCAGCAGCTCTTCATAGAGTTTCACACCCTCGGTCAGGTTCTGCAAAAGGCCTGGCAATTCGAACACCTGATCGTCCGGAAAGCGGCCGGGCCCCAGACTCGGATTGACGAAGGCGATGTCGGCAACGCCGTCAAGTATGAGCTGCGGCTGTGCCGGCAGCGCCTTGCCGAGCGCACCGTTCGGATACGCCTCGATCTTCACCGCGCCGCTCGGATCGGCGTTCACGGCGTCGACCCAGGGCTTGATGGCGCGCGCGTAGTTGACCTCGGTTTCGGATGCAAAGAACGACAGCTTGAGAATAACCGGCTCCGCCCCCGCATTCAGCGGCAAGAACGCCACGAACCACGCCAGCAATGCCATGCAAAGTCGCGTCATCGTCTCCTCCCCTTGATGCTGCGGCTGGTTTGATTTCGCCGCCGCCTACCATTTCGGTGACCCGAGTCATCGCGGAAAAATAATCGATTTTCAATATTAATTTTTGGTATAATCGATTATTAGGATGACGGTCGACTAGAATATTCGACAGAAAGTCGAGTGATTTCAAACAATAAGCTCAGGGAGCGCGAAGTATGAATTTGGGGATCGAAGGCCGTACCGCCATCGTTTGCGCATCCAGTCAGGGGTTGGGATTGGCGTGCGCGCGGGCCTTAGCGCAAGAAGGCGTCCATGTCCTGATCAACGGGCGCGAGCAGGCGAGGCTCGACAAGTCGGCCGCGGCTTTGCGCGAAGTGGCACGTGGCGACGTGATCGCGATTGCCGCCGATGTCACGACCACGGACGGGCAGGCAAAGCTGCTCGCGGCCTGTCCCTCGCCCGATATCCTCATCAATAACAACAGCGGGCCGTCGCCCGGCAATTTCGCCGACATCGAGCGCGACCGCTGGCTGGAGGCGATTGAGGCGAACATGATCGCGCCGCTGATGCTGATCCGCGCTGTGCTGCCTGCCATGAGGCAGCGGCGCTTCGGACGCATCGTCAACATCACATCCGCGATGGTAACGACACCCCGCCCGCATATGACGGTATCCTCCGGGGCTCGTGCTGGCCTGACCGCGGCGATGAAGGGACTCTCTCTTGAGGTCGCGCGCGACAACGTGACGATTAACAATCTGCTGCCCGAACGGTTCGACACCGATCGCCAACATCAGATGGCGAAAGCGGCGATGGCGCGCGAAAACATTTCTTATGAGGAAGCGCGCGCGCGCCAAATTGAATCGATCGCCGCGAGACGGCTCGGCGATCCCAGGGAATTCGGTGCGACCTGTGCGTTCCTCTGCAGTACCTTTGCTGGCTTCATGTCGGGACAGAATTTTCATCTCGACGGCGGATCGTATCCTGCGCTGATCTGAATCGGCCGCGTACTGCATGGTCGTACCAACGGCAGTGATGCTGTACCGCGCGGATTGCGTTCGCAGCAGACCGCGACGTGGTACGAAGGGCCGGAGGCTTCTTTTGATACCTGCTCCTCGAGTCTCAGTTCACGGCTAGTCGGCCGGCAGCAAAAATCAGGAGCGCACCCGCGGCACCCTCCACGTAGCGGCGACGACGGTCGCTAAAGCTGCCTCTTCGAGCTATCGAAGAGACTACAAAGCCGACCACGCTGTAGATGATGCCGCATAACGCGATGAAGATCGCAGAAAGAACTGCGGCTTGTAATGCAACCCCTTCGCCGGATGTCATGAAGTTGGGAAGTATGGCGAAGTAAACCAGCAATCCCTTCGGATTCAGAAAGCTCGTCAAAAAGCCTCGCCTGACCAACGCGTTGTTAGGCGTTGGG
>Ga0193713_1000790_pt1 | contig 10544 bp, 12 predicted proteins | sample H3a2metaG_FD_143054 | JGI IMG/M metagenome (GOLD analysis project Ga0193713, IMG submission 143054) | Soil microbial communities from a riparian zone of the East river system, Colorado, United States - H3a2 | ecosystem: Environmental > Terrestrial > Soil > Riparian zone | place: USA: East River... | reverse complement strand
TCGTTCAACCCGCTGATTGCCCATGTCAGCGATCTCGGGGCGGCGGAACAGATTGCCAACCTCAATGCGCAAGCGATCGCGCTGGCGCACGCGTTCTGGCCGGGACCGCTGACGCTGGTGCTGCCCAAGACAAGAGACTGCAACGTGGCCGATCTCGCCACCGCCGGGCTCGATACCATCGCGATCCGGGTGCCGGCGCACGCGATAGCACGTGAAATCCTGCGTGCGTTCGGCGGGCCGGTGGTGGCGCCCTCGGCCAATCTATCGGGCCACGTCTCGCCGACCACCGCCGCCCATGTGCAAAGCGACCTGATGGGGCTGATCGATCTGATCGTCGACGGCGGCGCGGTCGCGGTCGGGGTCGAATCCACCATTGTCGGTTGTTTCGACACGCCGATGCTGCTGCGCCCTGGCGGCCTGCCGCGCGGCGAGATCGAACGGGTGCTCGGCCGCGCCCTGGCGCAGCCCCCGGCCGATGCCGATGCCGATAACGGCCAGCCTCTGGCGCCGGGCATGCTGGCCTCGCATTACGCGCCGCGCACGAAGGTGCGGCTTAATGCCGGGAGAATTGCGACCGGCGAGGCGCTGCTTGCTTTCGGACCCGCTGCGGTGCCGGGAGTTGACGCGGCGACCGCGGTGATGAATCTGTCGGCGCGCGGCGATCTCAATGAGGCCGCCGCCAATCTTTTCGGTTATCTTCGCAGCCTCGACACCAAGGGCGCGCATACCATCGCGGTGATGCCGGTGCCGCATCACGGGCTCGGCGAAGCGATCAATGACCGGCTGCGCCGCGCCGCCGTGGCGCGGGAATGAAGGAACGCAAGAGACCAAGATGAATATCGTCCAATCCCCAGCGCCGCCGCTCTCGCCCGAACTGGTCGCGCGTTTTCGCAAAATCGTCGGCGACAAATACGCGGTGACCGACCAGGCCGACATCGCGCCCTACGTCACCGAAGAGCGCGACCTGTTTCGCGGCCGCTCGCCGCTGGTGTTGCGGCCTGGCTCGACGGCGGAAGTCGCCGCCATCTGCAAGCTCGCCACCGAGCACGCAATCGCGCTGGTGCCGCAGGGCGGCAATACCGGCCTGGTCGGCGGCCAGACCCCGCACAATGGCGAGGTGGTGGTCTCGATGCGGCGGCTGGACAAGATCCGCGACATCGACACCGCCTCCAATACCATGACCTGCGAGGCCGGCGTGGTGCTGCAGATCGCGCAGCAGCGCGCTTCCGAGGTCGACCGGCTGTTTCCGCTGTCGCTCGGCGCCGAGGGAAGCTGCACCATCGGCGGCAACCTCTCCACCAATGCCGGCGGCACCACGGCGCTGGCCTATGGCGTGGCGCGCGAGATGGCGCTCGGGCTGGAAGTGGTGCTGGCCGACGGGCGCGTTCTGAACGGGCTGTCGAAGCTGAAGAAGGACAATACCGGCTACGATCTGCGCAACCTCTTCATCGGCGCCGAAGGCACGCTCGGCATCATTACCGCGGCGACCCTGAAGCTGTTTCCGAAGCCGCGCGCGGTGGAAACCGCCTTCATCGGTCTCCAATCGCCGGCGCAGGCGCTGAAACTATTGTCGATCTCGCAGAACGAGGCCGCCGGCAGCCTCACCAGTTTTGAGCTGCTTTCCGACATCGCGGTCGATTTCAGCGTGCGTCACGGCATCGACATCCGCGATCCGCTGGCGGGCAAGCATCCCTGGTACGTGCTGATGGAGCTGTCGTCGTCGCGCGACGACGCCCGCGCAGCACTGGAATCGATCCTGGCCAAGGGCCTCGACGAGGCCATCGTCGATGACGCTGTCATGGCGGCGAACTTGAGCCAGCGAGCTGCGTTCTGGAAGCTGCGCGACGAGATGTCCGCGGCACAGAAGCCGGAAGGCGGTTCGATCAAGCATGACATTTCAGTGCCGGTCGCCGCGGTGCCCGATTTCATCGCGGAAGCCAACGCGGCCGTGGTCAAGCTGATACCGGGCGCGCGGCCGGTGCCGTTCGGCCACCTTGGCGACGGCAATATCCATTACAATGTCAGCCAGCCTATCGGTGGCGACACCGCGGATTTCATGGGCCGATGGCACGAGGTCAACGACGTCGTGTTCGCCATCGTGCTGCGGATGGGCGGCTCGATCTCGGCCGAGCACGGCATCGGCGTGCTCAAGCGCAACGAACTGCCTGACGTCAAGGACAAGGTCGCGATCGAGCTGATGCGCGCCATCAAGGCGATGCTCGATCCGCTTGGCATCATGAATCCCGGCAAGGTACTCTAGGCGTGGCTTCGGCAGCCCCTGCCCCGGCGCTTACGATCGCACCGATCGGGGACGGCGATGTCGCTGATGTGATCGTGCTGTGGCAGCGCTGTGGATTGACGCGGCCCTGGAACGATCCCGCGTCCGACATCGCGCGCGCACGCAAGGGCGAGAATGCGGCGATGCTGGTCGGGCGCGACGACAGCGGCATCGTTGCTTCTGTTCTGGTCGGGCATGATGGTCATCGCGGCTGGGTCTATTACGTCGCCGTCGATCCGGATTGTCGCCACAAGGGATATGGCCGCGTCGTCATGGATGCCGCGGAACACTGGCTGCGCCTACGCGGCATCGAAAAGCTGCAACTCATGGTGCGTCCCGACAACAGTCAGGTTCAGGCGTTCTATCAGTCGCTCGGCTATCTCGAGCAGGAGCGCATCATCTACGCCAAGTGGCTCGATGGGCGCGAGCCGACACCGTAATCAAGAAATCAGCAGGCACGACATGACCGTCTCCGACCGCATCCGCGTCCAGAACGTGCGCGTGCTCTCCGACAATCACTACACGCTGAAAAGCACCACCTTCGCGTGGCGGCGCGCCAACGGCGAATGGCAGACGCAAGCTCGCGAGACCTACGACCGCGGCAACGGTGCGACGCTATTGCCGTACAATTTGGCGCAGCGCACCGTGGTGCTGGTGCGGCAGTTTCGCTATCCGGCATACGTCAACGGTTACGACGATCTCCTGATCGAGGCCGCGGCCGGCCTGTTGGATAACGAATCTCCTGAAATCCGGATTCGCGCCGAGACGGAAGAGGAAACCGGCTATCGGCTCGGCGACATCCGAAAAGTTTTCGAAGCTTTCATGAGCCCCGGCGCGATCACCGAGAAACTGCACTTCTTTGTCGCGGCATATGAGCCGCATATGAGGGTCGGAAGCGGCGGCGGCATCGCGGACGAAGGCGAGGAGATCGAGGTGCTGGAATTGCCGATCGATCAGGCGCTCGCCATGATCGCCGATGGCCGCATCGCCGACGCCAAGACCATCATGCTGCTGCAATACGCGGCGTTGAATATTTTTACGAGAGCGTCGACAACGTAGGGTGCAAAATCTGGTGGGCACGCTTCGCTTTGCCCACTCTGCAATCCTAGACAGCGTTAGCTAGATAGCCTTGGCCGCCACACCTGCCGCGGCGAGGATTTCGCGCCGAATTCGCTCATCCTTGACGGCCCGCGCCATCGCAGCCGCGCCCGACAGCACCGCCAGGAAAGACCAGGCCCGTTCGCTGGCATGCGCGCCGCGAAATCCTGCAACCACCACCTCCAGCAAGCTCGTTAGCTCTTTCTCATAGACGGCGCGGGTCGCATCGTCCGCGCGGGCCACGTCGGACGAAAAACTCGGCAGACCGCAGGCCTCGTCGATTCCAAGCTCCATTCGCTCGCCGAGATAGAAATCGACGAACGGGTCCCGCCAGCCGCGGCCATGGCGCTCCTGAAACGCCGCGATCCCGTTTCGCAGCGTCGCAAGCCCATCCGAGACGACAAGCCTGAACGCCTCGGCTTTGGAATCGAAATGGGCGTAGAACGCGCCCGAGGTGAGCCCCGCGCCTTTCGCCAGCGCGTCCACACCGGTTCCGCCAAATCCACCGGTGCGGAAGCCGCGCCCGGCCGCCTCGACCAGTCGCGTCCGCGCATCGCCTTCGTTCTTGTTCGACCGCGCCATCTGCCCGTCTCGCATTTAATTGATAACGATCGTTATATTTGCATTGACAGGATAACGATCGTTATGTTTTGATAATAACGATCGTTATCTAATGGTCACGACGCCCGCCGCAATGGCGGGGCCGTTCGATTGTCATCATGGAGAGCCAGAATGCCGATCCAAGTCATCGTTCCCGAAGGTACTTTAAGTGCGGACGCGCAGGCCGAAGCGTTCCGAAAACTGACCGACCTGTTGCTCCGGCTGCACGGCCTCACCGGCAATAAATTCATGACGCCGAACATCATCGGCGAGGTCACCGTGGTGCCGCGGGGCCGCACGTTTTCCGGAGGCAAGCCCACCGATATCGCGGTGTTTGAACTCAAGGTGCCGTCCTTCGTGCTGCCGACGCAGGAATTGAAGGATGCCTGGATCGCGGAGGGCACGGCGATCATCGAACAAGCCGCGGCGGGCCGCATCAAGCGGGAGCACATCTTCGCAAGCGTGACCTACGCCGTGGAAGGCGCCTGGGGCATCGGCGGAACCGCCTACAGCAACGCCGCCCTCGGATCGGCCGTTGCCGCGGAAGCAGCCGCCTGATTCACCGCGCTCGCTGCAATAAGGGCCTTCATGGCCGGGCATAGCCGTCCGAAGGACGGCGTCGCTTCCGCTCGCCTATGCCCGGCCATCCACGTCTTTCTTGCTGCAAGGCCGTTAAGACGTGGATGCCCGGCATCGCAGACAAGTTTACGAGTCTGCGCAAGGCATGCTGCCATGGCCGGGCATGACGGAGGAGCGAAATCAGAACAACGACCCCTGCCCGTCATCGTCAGACGCCGTCACCACCGGTTTGCGCTGGCCCGCCCTTTTCGCCGGCTTCGGCGCTTCGGCGGCCATCGCCTCCGCCGTGATCGGCAGCGTCAGCTGCGCGTCGTCATTGGCGGCGCGATTGACCCTCGTCGAGATCTCGTGCCAGACGAAACTGCCTTCGTCGGGCGCCCTCAGCAGGGCCATCACGGTCTCCGCATCGTCATCACTGCAATCGAGCCAGCGATCGAAATCGCCGGGCTCGATGGTCACGGGTACGCGGTGATGCAACACCGCGAGATCGGCACTCGCAGGGGCGGTGACAATCGCCACGGTATCGAGTTCCTCACCGTTGGGGCCGATCCAGGTTTCCGCCAGCCCGGCAAGGCCGGTCGGAGCCCCGTCGCGGCGATGGATGAAATAAGGCCGCTTGCGCGTTCCTGAAGCCTGCCATTCATAATAGCCGTCCGCCGGGATCAGGCAGCGCCGCCGCTTGATGGCATTCTTGAAGGCCGGTTTTTCCTTGACCGTTTCCGCCCGCGCATTGATCAGGAGGGTGAATTTACGGGGGTCCTTGACCCAGGCGGGCAACAGGCCCCACCGCATCAGGCGGAAATGCCGGATGCCGTTCTCGACAATGACCACCGGTATCGGCTGGGTTGGCGCGATATTATGCCGTGGCGGGAAATTGGGCTGCTCGATATAGCCAAAAATCTGCCGCAACGCCGCCGGCGGCGAGGTAATTACGAAGCGTCCACACATTCTGTGGTCCAGATAGGCATCCGTTCAGCACCTTTTAACCCCGACCGTCAAGACTGCGGCAGATGACATCAACGGCTTCCCAACCCGTGCGACCCGATCGCCCGATGCCGCACCAGTCTGGCCCTGATCAGGAGGCGCGGGCTGCCCAGTTGCGGGCTGCCAACATCAATCCGCGCACCGGCCTCGCCACCGATTATCTGAACCATTTTAATGAAGCCATCATGCTGCTCGAGATGGTTCCGGACATGCCGGAATGCGCGGAAGATTTCCTGGAATGGCAGCCTTTGTCCTATGGCGAACATTTCACGGCATCCCATTTCAAGGCGCGCGACCTCGCCATCGAGGCCTATGAATCCGCCGAAGCAAGCGTTCGCGCCGAATTCGACAATGTCACCAGCGCAATGACCTCAATTCTCACCGCGGTAGGCGACGCCATGCGCGCGGCCAAGCAGGTCAAGCCGCTGGTCGCGCTGGCCGGAGGCATCATCAATGCCGGCGGCGAGGCTGACGTCGACTACATCATGACCCACTAGATCATGATCCGATTAGATGGAATCGAATCATGATCTCATCTCTTTGTTTGAGCATGATCTCCGCGCAAACGCGTTGCGCGTTTGTCGCGAGGGAAAATCGGTTTCCACCCATCGGGTCGTGGCCCGAGGGCATGCTTTTCCGGATCATGCTTTGATGTGCACGACGTCCCCCGTCCAGCCGTCGCATCCCCAGCTTGCGGTCAGCGCGGCGATCTTTCGCGACGGCAAGATCCTGCTGGTGCGGCGCGCGCGGTCGCCAGCGAAGGGTTTCTATTCGCTGCCCGGCGGCCGGGTCGAATTCGGCGAATCGCTGCACACCGCCCTGCACCGCGAAGTCGACGAGGAAACCGCGCTGCGGATCGAGATTATTGGCCTCGCCGGATGGCGCGAAGTGCTGCCGGGAACCGCCAGCGACGGACATTATCTGATCATGTCATTCGCGGCCCGCTGGACCTCCGGCGAGCCGGTCCTGAATGACGAACTCGACGATTTCAGGTGGCTTGCACCGGATGACTTAAGCGATCTCAAGGTCACCGGGGGTCTTCAAGAGGTCATCCAGTCGGCGCGCGGCCTGATCGGGGGATGAAAAGCCGGGCGACGTGTCGGGGGCTCTTGCCTGGCGGGCGACCTGGGAACAAGGTCCCAGCGCCGCATTTATCGAGCCGGCTGCGAAGAAATCCTTCCACAGCCAGATCATCGTCAATCGGCGACACCCGCGAACGCCGTGGGGTGATACGTCGAGCGCGATCCCGGCAGATCGATGTGATCCGGGTTTGCGGGGTAGATCTCGACCAGCGCAGCATCCAGATTTTCCCAGAAGCCCCCATCCTTGCGAACATAGAGTGCGCCCATGCTGTCGCAGGTTCCGACGGTTTCCGCATCGCGGCGTCCCGTCACAATGATCACATGCAAGGGCCTTTTGGAATATTCGAGCAAATACGCAGACACCGATAAGCCGTCCAGTTCAGGCATCTGGACATCGATAATCAGGGTATCGATCCCACCCTGCCGAATCCTCCGCAACGCCTGCGTTCCGTTGGATGCGGTTTCGACCTCGAACCCCATCAGATTGCATCGATCCGCGAGCAGCCTGACGATCGAGGGATCATCGTCTGCGATGAGGATTCGCGGAGCGGGTTCACCCGGCTTGAATATGATCATGGCGCATGCCTCCGAGTTCGATCTCGATCGCTGCCGGCATTGCGGAATTACAATGTGGCCGTATCGATAACGCGATCATCACATGCTCAATGAATTAATGGGGCGCTTCACATTTTCTACGTATTAGTTAGCAAGCGGGGTTCCCGGCGCGACAATTGCCGTCGGCAGGCGTCAGGCGCGAGGGCCGTAGCGCGCCGGATCATGCGTTGAAATCGCTTCCCCGCTCCGGTAGACCGGGTTCGAACCGAAACGCCTTCAGCGAGCCGGGTAGCCGTATGAAGGGCGTCGAAAAACAGATCATGCTCAAGCGTATTTTGGCCGCTGTCATCCTCATATCGGCATGCAATCCGGTCCCTGCGCGGGCCCAGGACGCTGCCGCGCCGTTCGACGGCGACTTGCAAAGGCTGGCCGAGATCCTCGGCACCCTGCACTATTTGCGGGGCATTTGCGGCACCAACGAAGGCCCAAAATGGCGCAACGAAATGCAGGCGCTGGTCGATGCCGAAACCCCCTCGGGCGACCGCCGTGCCCGCATGATCGCGGGCTTCAACCGCGGCTATAACGGCTTCCAGCAGACCTACCGGACCTGCACGCCGGCAGCCTCGGTCGCGATCCGCAGATACATCGAGGAAGGCTCGAAGATCTCACGGGATCTGACAGCGCGTTACGCCAACTAGATGTTCATTCGAAAGTTTCTCTGCCCGTCGCGCGCTGCGGACTTCGAATTCGGAACAACAATTTCAATTCAATTCGCGCCGTTAACCTTTCTTAAAGAAGTGGCTAGGCGACCTCGGCCTGCATGCTAAACCTCATTCACGATTCGACGCCTTCCGCCCTGGATCGCGTGCACAGCCTGTCGAGTTTCATGAGCCATCCCGCGTCATTCACCACCGTCCGCGATCCGCTGCCCGATCACGAACAGAAGCGGGCGGCGCTCGGCTACCTCAACGAGGCCTGGGCGGAGGCGCGGCACGATGGCGTCGACGGCGACTGCCTGGCGCAGGCAAGCCTGTTCGCGGCATTCGCCGAGCTGGTCGGAACCTATGGCGAAGACGCCGTGGCGAAATTCGCGGAAGGCCTTCCCGTCCGCGTCCGCAATGGCGAGTTCTCGATCGCGCTCGCGAAGCAATAGGCGCTGAGCCAATCTCAGTCGTCTTCACCCGCGAAGGCGGGTGATCCAGTACGCCGCGGCGTTGATGTTAGAGCGCTAAAGCTCTGGAATCGGCATAGGGGGCGACCTTGTGAGGCCGCTCCCCTGCCACACCACCCGGCGTGCGGGTCCGCACCGGGCGGTTCGATGGGTTGAGGTTAGCCGACAAGCCGGGGTACTCTCAACGTGTCCAAGAAACGGTTCGGCAGAGCAATATTAAGGCCCGTCGCGGAGTTGTGCCACCAACTCCGGGTGTTGGCAGCCACTCGCTTGGCGGTGCGGACGGATGTTCCGCGAGCGATCAGCTCACGGTAGACGACCGTACCTCGCTTCCAATGCTTGAGCTGCACGGCCCGAAGCCGGTGACGAACCCACTGGTCGAGATCGGCAAACACGCCCGGTGTTTCCGCGAGCCGGAAGTAAGCCTTCCAACCCGCGAGATACTTTCCGAGCGGTTTGCACAATTGCGCGAGGCTTCGACCGGCATTGCGCCGGGTCAGCTCACGTACGCGCTCCTTCATACGCTGGATGGCCTGTGGCGCCACGCGCCGCCGGATCACTCCTCCTTTGGCCACCCGGAACGAGAAGCCGAGCAATTTCGATGCCGTGGCACGCGTCACCTTGCTCTTGGTCTCATTGACCCGGAGCTTCAGCTTCCCGAACAACTTTCGCAGTGAAGCCATCACCCGTTCGCCCGATCGCTGCGTCCGAACATATACATTCAGATCGTCGGCATATCGTACGAAGGCATGACCCCGCCGTTCCAGTTCCTTGTCGACTTCGTCCAGGAGCACGTTGGCCAATAGCGGTGAGAGTGGGCCGCCTTGCGGCGTCCCCTCGTTCCGCTCCATCACCACCCCGTTTGCGAGTACGCCCGCAGTGAGGTAGCGGCGGATCAGCCGCAACACGCGACGGTCCGTGATCCGTTTCACCAACTTCCCCATCAGCACGTCATGGTTGACCCGATCGAAGAACTTCTCCAGGTCGATATCCACAACAAAGCTGCGACCTTCCTGCACATAGGCTTGCGCGCGACGCACCGCGTCGTGAGCACTCCGTCCGGGCCGGAAGCCATAGCTTGCCTCTGAGAACGTCGGGTCGATCAACGGTTGCAGGACCTGCAATAGGGCCTGCTGAATGAACCGGTCCAGCACCGTCGGGATGCCGAGCTCACGCTCGCCTCCGCCGGGCTTCGGAATCGCCACCCGTCTCACCGGCTGCGGCTGGTAGCGTCCGTCAAGGAGTTCCTCGCGCAGCCGCGGCCAGTGCACACGCAGATACCCAGATAGCCCTTCAACCGTCATTCCATCGATGCCGGGACTGCCCGCATTCTGTCGCACACGTTTCAGTGCGCCCTGAAGGTTCCGGCGTTCGCACACCCTCTCCATCAGCTCGCTGCTTCCCAGGCGCCCGTTTCCACTACCAACCGGTGACGCTTCCACACGCAGCGGCGACCCTTGCGGCTTCACCGCCCTGGCCGTCTCTACACTCGGATTCTCATCCAACTTCTGTGGCATAACTTCCCCGAGGCGCATGGGCGTCTCGCCTTCCCCACCGTTCGGCCCTTCGCGGCTTGCACCGCTACTACGGCCTGTGCTGACTTCTCGCTCCGCCGGTCTTGCAACCCGCGTCGCCCTTTCAGGCGCAAAGCGAGATCTCCCCGGGTAAGAACATTGACCTTCACTGCACGACCGCCAGATTTACGTCCCCGCGCTTTGGTCACAACAGCTTCGCGGTCGTATGCCCGCTCGCCCTGCCCGGTTCCGCCTCATATCTGATGTCTGTTCGTCAGCCCGCAGTTTCGCTCCACGCTTCCTTCCCACAATCGGTCGCCCTCTTGCAGTTGCGTTTCGCTTCGTTCACTGTGACCAGCTCACGGGTGGACTTTCACCTCCAAGTCAATGCCCATGCCGGGCGCACATACTGGTTCGCCGGTCAAGCCGGCGATGACGGTCGTACTTGAAGCAACTCCCTGCCCTCGCCTGGAGCTCGATTGCTTACCCCTTCAGCGTCTCCAGGAACCGCACTGGCTCGCCGGTCGACGGCGTGACCAGCTCCCCCTGCCACATCACGCGGCGCCCGCGCACAAAGGTGCCGACCGGCCAGCCGGTGACAGGCATCCCGTCATACGGTGTCCAGCCGGCGCGGGAGGCCACCCATTTGTTGGTGATGGTCTCGGTGCGCTTGAGATCGACCA
>Ga0193713_1000789_pt1 | contig 10548 bp, 13 predicted proteins | sample H3a2metaG_FD_143054 | JGI IMG/M metagenome (GOLD analysis project Ga0193713, IMG submission 143054) | Soil microbial communities from a riparian zone of the East river system, Colorado, United States - H3a2 | ecosystem: Environmental > Terrestrial > Soil > Riparian zone | place: USA: East River... | reverse complement strand
GCCCTTATTAACGCTGTCCAAGCTGAAGTGAAGAGCATCTAAGCTTTTGCCGCTGGCAGTCGTCCAATCCGATGCCAACGCATCCTCGAAATCAGACAAACGCCTAACCCTGCGCTGCAGCGAACCCGGCCATCACGCCGTGGTTGCAACCCATGTCTCCCGCGGGCCGGGTCGCTGAGCTTAAGTCGTTAGATCTGTCCAATAGCTTGTTCTAGCCGCATGCATCGGATTCTCATCACCGGAAACTCCGGCTCCGGCAAGTCAACCATGGCCGCGCAAGTTGCGGCTGAGTACGGGCTTCCGCATCTCGACCTGGATACTCTGGCCTGGGAGAGCCCCGCCGTACGGCGCCCCGTCGATGACAGTATAGCCGCAATTCGTGCGTTCCTCGACCGAAACCCGGAATGGGTTGTCGAAGGTTGCTATGCTCGACTACTGGAGGCGGTCCTACCTCATGCGACAGAGCTTCGATTCCTCAATCCGGGCGTGGAGGCCTGCATTCGGAACTGCCGCTCCCGGCCGTGGGAACCGCACAAGTATCCGAGCGTGGAAGCTCAGAACCAGAACCTTGAAACGCTCATCAGGTGGGTTCGAGAGTATGAGACACGAGATGATGAGTTTTCGCTTCGGCGTCACCGGCAATTGTTCGCAGAATTCGATGGCGAAAAAGTTGAGTACACAGACACAATTCAAATGCCTAACAAGGCCGTGCGCCCGACGCGCGAAGACGCACGCGGGAAAAAGTTGAGTACACAGACACAATTCAAATGCCTAACAAGGCCGTGCGCCCGACGCGCGAAGACACACGCGGGTGATGGCGGACGCTAGGCCGACAACGGAAATGCGATGAAACGCACATGGACGATCATCGGCGTAAGCGATGTTCCCAGCAGCTTCAAATGGTACCAGTCGCTCTTCGGCCAGCCCGAGACGCCTCCGGGCCATGACTACTTTGGTCAAATCCTGGATACGGATGGAACCGTCTTGCTCTGCCTCCACCAGTGGGGCGCGCACGAGCATCCCTCCTTGATGAGCCCGGACGAAGCGTCGCCTGGCAACGGCCTCCTCTTGTTCTTCCGCGTCGACGATTTCGATATGGCACTGAAGAGAGCACGCGCTCTCGTCACGCGCCTCGAAGAAGAGCCTCACGTGAACCCAAACACTCGAACCAAGGAGTTCTCACTGCGAGATCTCGACGGATACTACGTCACGATCAGCGCGCTCTCTGCGCCCCAGCGAAGAGGACCCGCGAGGCGGCGACCTAACAAGCGCTTGCAGCCGACGAAGGCGGGGGGTCGCGCTACGAAGACGCGGCGATGACGGCCGCGCCTTCGCGGCTGCAGCGTCGGTCGTCAGGCCAGAGTAAATGGCGCGGTTTCGCCGATAAATAGATTTACAAACCAATCATGAATGCCGAAAGAAGAAGAGAAATTGTAAGCAGATATAAGCTCACTTTATTTCAGAGTATCAATTATGAAGAAAATGAATCCTAAGGTTGATGGATATTTAAAAAAAGCCGAAAAGTGGCAGGAAGAAATGACGAAATTGAGAAGGATCAGTCTCGACTCCGGGCTGACCGAAGAATTGAAGTGGGGTAAACCTTGTTACACGTTTCAGAAAAGTAACATAGTTATTATACAAGGCTTTAAGGAATTCTGTGCGCTTTTGTTTTGCAAAGGTGCCTTGTTAAGGGATCCCAATGGTATTCTTAAGGAATTTGGCTGGCATGCCGCACGCCGGATTCCGTTCACCAATGTTCTAGAAATAGTTGAGATGGAACCCATCTTGAAAGCCTATATTTGTGAAGCCATTGATGCGGAGAAGGCTGGTTTGAAAGTAAGGCTTAAAAAGAAACCAGAACCTATACCTGAAGAACTTCAAGATAAATTGGATGAAATCCCAGTCTTGAAAGCTGCTTTTGATGGATTGACGCCGGGACGGCAAAGAGGATACATCCTTTACTTTTCTGCAGCCAAACAATCCAAGACTCGGGCGTCGAGGGTTAAAAAATGCATGCCGCAAATTCTCAAGGGAAAGGGATTGAATGATTAGAAGCGATCTGACAGATAGCAACGGTAGGGCGCCTCACTCCGTGCGCGCCGTTATTATCGGGAGGTCGGCGCGCAGAGGACTGCGCGCCCTACGTGTGCATTTGATAAGGCAGTAATTGACTCGAATGAATAATGCCACCAAACGTTCGATCCTTCGCTGGATTCACCTCATCTTTGCTATTCCGATAGTCGGTTACATTTATAGTCCGTTTAAAGAACTTCCAAATTACGCCCCCGTTGTTCGGTTTGTCTCGATTCCTGTACTTATTCTTTCGGGATTTTGGATGTACGCAGGCGTATTCTTCGCCATCATTGGCGTCGTACTATGGCTCGGTGCATGTTACCTGTCTGGATACGGGGCGGCTATCCTGAGTGAAGTAGCTCTATTCGTCGCGCGGAAGACTTGGTTGATGATTCGTGCGCGACAATCGAAAAAATCGGCCTAACACGACGCTGCGACGACCCCAGCACTTTGTTGGTAGCTCCCAAAGAATGCGCAACCTTTTCTTCAAAGTGCTGGGCCGCTGAGCTTGAACGTTAAACGAGGACAGCCGGCCAGCGTTTCTATGATCGTGCATCGAAAAACTCAAAACCTCAGTTGCACACCGAGGTTCAATTCGTGAGCTAAGAAATCGGTCCCGGCGAAGTTGAACGCCGGTCGTTTTGGCCCCACAAGCGGCCCATTAGTGAGAATACGACTGTCTTGGAGCAGCAGCATCACGCAAACATACGGCATGCCTTAAGCGTGGCCGGGCTCAGCGCTGCTCAGTCGTTATCCGGATCCGACTCGCCTTGGGTTGATGGCTCTGATTGATCTTGCGCCAGCGCGTGCAGGATTTGTCGCCCAATCCCGGTGGCGTGTTGTTTGCCACGGTTAACAAGAATAACAACGCCTAACTTCTGCCGCGGCGCGAACCCGATATAGGTCGAAGTGTTCGGCAGGCCGCCGTTCTTGTCGACGATCGCGAGGTTACCGGAGGTGACATCTTGCCAGGCAAGAGCTTGTTTGAAGTGCGGGTTAACCTGAAACACGCCCTGCTGGGCGAGGGTCATGGCATTCTCCATCGGGCGATGATCGGGAAGCTCCTCCATATTCGCGGCCAGAAACGTGGCCATGTCGCGGGGTGACGAATAGATTTGGCCTGCGCCGGGCTGCGCCAGGCCACTCGAAAACTCCCGACTCCTCACCCGGCTTACCGATCGGGCGGCCCATTGGGCCGTAGCCTTGCACGGCGCGACCGAGCAAGTCGCCCGGCAAAGGCAGCGCGGTCGAGCTCATCCCGAGCGGACCGGTAATGCGTTGATGCATCAAGGCTGCAAAGCGTGTGTTAAAGCGGCGTTCCAAAGCGACACGCAACAGGACCATGGCAGCATTGGAATAGAGATATTGCTTTCCAGGCTCCTGCTTCGGATCCGCCTTCCAGGAATTCAGGAAACGGACAAAATCCGGCCACGTATATTTACCGCGATGCCAATGCTCATATTGCCCCGGCACGCGTGGCAATCCTGAGGTATGACTGGCAAGCTGTCCCAGTGTCACCCGGCGAATATCGCCGCCTCGCTGCAACTCGGTAACGTATTTGGCCACCGGATCGTCGAGGCTGAGTTCGCCCTGCTTGACAGCTTGTGCAAGCGACGTGGTCGCGAACAGCTTGCCAACAGAGCCGAGATTAAAAATCGAGTCCGCGGTCACTGGCCGATTCTTGGCGTCGTCAGCCATGCCGTAGTTGAAAAACGAAGTCTTGCCATTCATCCGGACGGCGACCGCGCGAACAGCTTGCCAACAGAGCCGAGATTAAAAATCGAGTCCGCGGTCACTGGCCGATTCTTGGCGTCGTCAGCCATGCCGTAGTTGAAGAACGAAGTCTTGTCATTCATCCGGACGGCGACCGCCACGCCTCCTCCCTCGCCGTTCTTCGGCAATATGGGTTGAACCTTTTGCTTAACGATCTGTTCAACATTGAGCTCTTGCGCGCGCGCCGAACCGGAAGTCAGCAGAATCCCGATCACAGTCGAAATCACAATGTCTGTTCGAATCATGGGCCCGAGAGTAAGTTTATCGGTGGGGAAGTCGAGCTAGCATTTCTGATCTCTGTGCAGAGCGAAACATTAGGGAGTTCTGGAAAGCGCACGCGCCTCGCGTGCTGCCGAATGCGCCCTCGCATTCGCGCACTTCTCATTTGAATCAAGCGGACTTCTTCCACCAATTTCGGCTTGCTCCGTTCGGCCGAATTCGGCTAAAGAGGAACTCGTGCTTTCTTTTTGTCGGAACTCAGTCCTGAGGAAAAGCAGAAATAGACGAAAATTTTCGTCTAATTCTCGTTAGGTCTCGACACGTCTCACGCCTTTATGCCATCGTCGGCACATGAAACACCTCCTTCTCGGTATTGTGATCGGCTTATGCATCATCGCATTCGTCAAAGCATCTAATCCACTTGACTCCGGACACGTTGTTTGGCTTCCACTGACGTATGGGACTGTCAATGGCCACGGTTACGAGCTTGGCCTCGCACCAGACGGCAGAGTCGTATGGCAAAAATTCGGTCGCTAAGATCAAGACTGTCATACGTTACGATCCTAAAGCCTTTGGAAAGCGCTGGTCTGTCCATGTCCTTTTGGCAGCGCAGTATCGAGGGATTGCGCTACCACAAGGAACAAGTTGTTCGACTAAAGCAGCAGGATGCAACAAAAGAAGACCTAACCAGCCGATGGAGCCAACTCCGAAAGTTTTCGCGAGCAGGCTGGCCCCATTGCGGCGCGACTGCAGCGTGTTTGCCACGACACCCTGCCGTGGCTTATCTCTTTCTCGCTAGGCCTATGCCCCTCACTGTTTGACGATTGGCGCAACTCGCCTCAGAGAACCAGACGCCCAGCATACGCGCGATACTTTATCCTAGACATGCTCGGTGCGAAACTTCTGAAGCAAAGCGTTGATAATACGAGCGGCGACAGAATGGAGGTTCAAACTAACGGAGAAAAGAGCACCTATTACTTCGAGATAAGCAAGGCCATCGAAGGCTACAAGAGACAGGGAATTAATTAACATGGCAGACGTTACAGCCGCCTAACGACGCATTTCGCTAACTAAAACATGAAACAACTATTCCTCGTGCTATGCGTCGCAAGCGTCGCGTCGTTCCCTTTAAAAGCCGCGCAGCAAGTGAGGAACGCCTCGCACATCGATGTTTACGTCACGCCATACTACAACTCGAAAGGTCCATCCGTAAGTGTCGGCCGGTTTAGTTCGGGCCTGGCGTCGGCGAAGGAAGACGAATTTCTTGCCACGATAACCAAAATGAAGAAAGATTGGGACCAGCTCACGTTTCCGGAGCTCTATGTTGCTGCGATTCGGCTTTACGACCTGGGCTATCGCAAAGAAGCGGTTTACTGGTTTTATACCGCTCAGTATCGAGGTCGGCAGTTTGGAATGCTTCTGGATCAGAGCAAGATGGGCAGCATCGGCAGCCCGGGCTTCGAATTGTTACAGGCCCAGAATGCTTTCTTTCAATTGGTGGGGCCTTACATAAATGGTTACGCTTTCGGAGATACCGACGGACTCGTGAAGGTGGCAGAGAGAGTTCAGCAAGAAGGCCGGAAAATACCTGATCTGCAGACCAGCTATCCTAATATCGCGTTTCGAAGTAAGAGCGAGTGGGAATCGGCGAACACGGATCTCGCTGATGGGATGAGTAAGCTCATCTCGACGCTGAAAGAAATGAAAGACGACATCAGACGCCAACGCATCCAGCAAGGTATCGAAGAGAAGTTCTCGAAGCTAACAAACAAAGAGCTCGCCGGCCGGTAGACTTAGCGGCACGCTTCGACGGCGCTCGCGACCAGGAGCGCCGGCTCGCCACGCCGCTTTGTTGTAGCGGCGCTTGTGCCAGGCGCCGAACCTTAAGAAATAAGGCGTTTGGCACAAACGCTTCTACAACGATATGAAACGCGCGTCAGTCACTGGTGCTGCAGGCGCGAGACCGTTCTCTGACTTCCGATGTCGGATTTTTGATTGTATACTCGCCGTCGCGAGCGTTAGCTGATCTTACTTTTCGAAAATACGATGGAACAAGAACTGTTGAAATTGGAGAACGAATTTGCGCGAGCGGTGGCCAGCAATGACGCGGACGCACTCGATAGACTCCTCGCTGATGATTGGATCATCGTTGAACCCGATGGAGGCATGATCGGTAAAGCGCAGTTTTTGGGAGTTATCAGGTCTGGCGCGTTGTCCCATGAGTCGATGGAGTCTACAGACCCAAAAATCCGTGTTTACGGAAACACCGCTGTGGTGACCGGGGTGACGACGAGTAAAGGGAAGTTTATGGGACAGGACTTCATCTCCTGCGAGCGGGCGACAGATATTTTTGTGAAGCAAGCCGACCGTTGGCGATGCGTATTTACGCAGCTAACTCGCTTCACGAAGAAGTGAAACAAGGGAAGTTTATGGGACAGGACTTCACCTCCTGCGAGCGGGCGACAGATATTTTTGTGAAGCAAGCCGACCGTTGGCGATGCGTATTTACGCAGCTAACTCGCTTCACGAAGAAGTGAAACGACAGTCGCCATGAAAGCGCTAATCCTGGTCGGCATTGCATTTACTCTGTTATTGCCCATCGCGATTGCTGTCGCCGAACCTGCGGCAAAGGATCACGCGCAATCGCAAACCGCAGGTGCGCTTGTTCAAACCAATGACATTCCTGAATCAGTCCAAACAGCCATTGCGAACGGCTCCCTGGGAAAGAAATACGAGGTCTCATTCAACTTGAGCCCATTTTATCTGCGCGGAGATTTTAATGGCGATGGGAAAATCGACGTAGCGGCCTTAGTGAAGCAGCGTTCGACCGGCAAGCTCGGGATTGCGATCGTTCATGGCGAGGCAGAGAAGGCAACAATTCTTGGCGCGGGAACTGCCATCGGTAATGGCGGTGATGACTTCGAGTGGATGGATTCGTGGCAGGTTTATTCCAAAGACCGTGTGGCGCTCGAAGGCGGTGAAAAAAGCCTCCCACATTTGCGCGGAGACGCGCTTCTCGTGAGTAAGAGCGAGGCAGCCAGCGCGCTGATCTACTGGAACGGGAAACACTATGTCTGGTTGCAACAGGGCGATTAGCGCTGGTCTGATAGGCGTAAGGACGGGCCGCCCGTACCCTTCATCCATTCGGCGCGCCCCTCGGTCGCGCCCTACCAAGAGGTTCATGGTTATGACGTGGCGACTGGCAGCGGCGTCGAGTTTCTGAGCTTTAGTGCGTAATCAAAACGTAACTTGTCCCCTGCTCTTTCTTTCTCTCGTTTGACTTCAACTGAGAAAGAGCAGCACTCGTAAGCTGGGGCATCAAACCTGACGCCTTCTCTTTTGACGCTATCAACGCGTCGAGCTTGCCACCGTTCCATTCGGCGACGGCATTGTCCGGCTCAATGAAGTGCATTCTCCGCAGATAGAGCAGCAGCCCTTCGTCCCTTGCCGAGACGACTTCGTAACGCCAGTGATGTGCCGCTGCTTCACGACGAACCTCGCGTCCAAAAATAGCAAGCGCGTTGCGCTGGTACCGATACCCCGAGATGACCTTGGAAATCGTATAGCCTCCGGTGAATAAGACTGAAATGACTAGCGCGGCTGCGGCCCAGCGATAAATGCGCATGGCATTTTCTGTAGCCACCGGCCTACCTGCCTCGCCGCAGCCTTGCGAAGGCGGGTGGCCGGTCAGGCCAACGTCGTCGCTCGTTGAAGAACGGTTCACAGAGCCGTGGCTACAGGCCACGAGCCTGGCAATTTGCGCCGCCAACAGCAAACACAGCGGCGGTATGATTGGAAAAATTCGATCGACGCGTTTGGACGGAATCAATGACATCAAGATTAAGCCACCCACGCTCCAGCAAAGCAGCCAGAGAGTCTCAGGCGACATTTCGCGAAACGCTGAGCGCAGCCGCCATTTTCGCGAATGAAGATCGACAAATGCGATGCCGATGATCAGGACGCTCCAGGGAGCAAATTTGTGCAGCAGATGCGGCAAATAAAAGTAAAGCGGTTGCGGCCGATGAATTGTTTCGCCAAAGCGTCCGACAAATTCGCGCATTACAACTTCATCAAAGAAGCCGGGCTGAAAAAGGATGCCGCCAGTCACCCATAACAAAAAGACCGCCAGAGATGCAATCCATGGCCACCAGCCGGGCCAGGCGTTCTGTAGCAATAGAGCCCCGCCGGGGTCACCGACCCCGGCTACAACAGCGTGTCGCCTGCGTCTCCATTCAAACAACGCGATGCCCGGCAGCAGGAACGCATAAACGATCGGCCCCTTGATCAGCATTGCGATCGTGAGCAATGCAAAAACATAAATTTGGTCTCGCAGTCTCCACTCGGTCCCTTCCCGGATCTTTTTCCAAATCAATACGCCGATGAGAAAAATTACGAGCGCGAGCGGCATGTCGGTGCGCACGAGTGTTGCCAAACGCGGACCCAGCAGGTTCAATCCAAATGCACCGAGCGCGATGAGACCGGCAATTGGTCCGTAAGCGGAGCTGGCAGCGCGAAACAAGAAGATTGCCAGGGCGACCGCAGCGAGAAGTGATGGCAATCGCCACGACAGCTCCCATGATTGGGTCAATCCGAAAAGACCTGCTGAGACCCATCCCATGAGCGGCGGTTTGGTTGCCACGTGTTCGTGCGGAGTCTGCTGATAAAACCAGCGGCCTTCCTTGATCATCTGAAAGGAAGTAAATGCCTGTTTCGCCTGGTCGTAGTCATCGAGCTGCCACGGCAAATTGCCGATTAGAAACAAGAGAAAGCTTACGGCAGCAATGACCCAAACCGTGCGTCGATCTTCGAGCACGGTTGTTGTCATGTCGAGCAGCTGTAGCGTGTGCTGTCCTCAGCGCATCCTCTTTTGGCGCGGCAAAGCATTCTCCGCTGAGGACAGCGGACCCTACAGCGCGTGCGAAACGAACAAGACATCTCGAATTGTTAGCGTCCAGAGATTCCTCGACTGCGCTGGGCTCCGCTCGGAATGACACTCATCCTATTTTACTCGCGCCAGAGAATTGCACGCGCCGGCGCCCCATCGCCACCAGCGATTTTTAGAGGCAGCGCCGCGAAGCTGTAAATACCGGCGGCGACGTCGGTCAGATCGAGCGATTCAACAATGGCGATGCCGGCGCCGGCCAGCGCGTGATGGTTCTGCAACGATTTCGAATCGATCTCATCCATTGATGGTAGGTCTAATCCCAGAAGCTTTACTCCATTTTTCTGCAGCCACGCCGGAACATCCGCTGCGATCACGGGAATTTGATCTGGGAAAACCGTGGAGTCGCTCCATCGACCGGTCTTTACGAGAAGCCGCGACGTCGCCGCGATGTCTTCGGCATGCGGGTTAAGATCTTCGGCGGTGATCAGGTGCTTCTGCTTGGACCGCGCAAAACTCTGCGTAAGATCGACCACGGTTGCGCGACCAACATAAATGTCGAGCGGCGCTTTCTCGATCGAATCGCCCTTTGGATCAAAATGGAACCGCGCATCGGCATGCGTGCCGTTGTGCACGCTCATCGTGATCGCGCCCAGGTTCACGCTCGCGCCTTTCGCTATCTCGTTGGTCGCCCGAAAACGAAACGGCTCGTCACCGGGCCATTCTGCCAGATCGTGCGAAAGCGTTCGCGAAATATCCCAAATCTTCATTGTGCGAATCCCCGAAAGCGACGCGAGGACGCGTGCGCACTCCAAAAGCTTTCGCGAAACAGAATGTGCGTCGTCCATGATTTTCGCACGAAGTGCTTTGGAGTGCGATGCGTCTTCGCATCGCTTTTTGATCTTATCGTCATTGCGTCATTAACTATGCGAGTGTCTCGCCAATCTCAGCAATAATTGCTTGCGCCGCTCTTTCGCTCGCTCCGCTCTTGCCCATTAAAGAAGGGCGATCTACAGATCGCCCCGGCGGACTGGAGACCGCCGCTCCTTGGAGTTTCCCAACGGTCGCATCAAATTCGGAAATCATTCGCTCGCGTGCGCGTGAATCTTCCATTAACAGCTGCACGGCCTTGGCGATGGCAGCTGGTTTTGCCCGGTGCTGAATAAATTCCGGAACCACTTCTTTGCGTGCGAGCAAATTAGGCATGCCAAGATACTTGACGTTCACCACCAGACGCGCTGCGAGGTAAGTGGGCACGGCGACCTTGTAAATCAGCACAAAAGGCATCCGAAAATAAGCAGCTTCCAGCGTAGCGCTTCCTGAGGCAACGATTCCCACCAAAGCTCGCTGCATGAGCGCTGCTGTTTCGCCGACTTTGATTTGAATGACTTGGGGATTTTGTGACGCTTCACCCCTCGCCCTCCCCTCTCCTCTCAACAAGGGGAGAGGCGTCGTTGTCATACCTCCTATCGCCGACATGCGTTGCAATTCGTTAGATGCTTGCCGCGTTTCCTCTCCTTTCGGCGAAGGGAGAGGATGAAGGTGAGGGTTCAGCATCTGACTCATCTCGCGCGCGAGCTCGTCGGATGCCGCGGCGACTT
>Ga0193713_1000788_pt1 | contig 10562 bp, 11 predicted proteins | sample H3a2metaG_FD_143054 | JGI IMG/M metagenome (GOLD analysis project Ga0193713, IMG submission 143054) | Soil microbial communities from a riparian zone of the East river system, Colorado, United States - H3a2 | ecosystem: Environmental > Terrestrial > Soil > Riparian zone | place: USA: East River... | reverse complement strand
ACCGGTCCTTGTCGGACCAGATCAGCGATCAAATCCGCGTCCTCCGCGGTGACTGCGCCCGCTGGAATTTTCGGCGCATCGTCTGCGTATTGTGTTTGTCCAGTGTGCGGAAGCCGGTAGTCCGCTCCGCCGACTGAGCGAATCAAACACGCGACAGCGCCCTGTCGCGCCGCTGCGCTCGGGCCGTCACTTCGATAAACAACCGCTTCGCCATAAGCTTCGTTGCCACGACCTTCCGCGGCCATTTGTTTATCGAAGGGAAAATTGAAGAGCACAATCTTGCCTGCGACCTTGCCCTGAGGCAGCGATTTCAGTTCGTCAAAATTTCTGACAGCGATCACGTCGGCTGTAATTCCATTTGCGGGCGTCGCGACACTTGCGCCGAGCGCGCACAAAACAATCTTCTGCATCGTGTTTTCGGCCTGACCCGGAAATTGAACGAGCGCCGCCGTTTCTTCACCGCGCACCCAGCGCGGCACCATTACCCTCTCGAGCTGTACGTCACAGCCGATGGCCTTCAATTCATTCGCGATGTATTCCACGGCTTTTGCTGCCTGCGCCGATCCGCTCAATCGCGGTCCGATGTTATTCGCGAGATGGGCGACCTGCCTGTACGCGTAATCGCTACTCAACGCCGCTTGCTGCAACCGTTTCAAATCGGCCAACGTTTGCTGCGAGAAGACAACTGGCGTCGGTGAAGGCTTGGGAGGCGTACTCGAAGGCGATTGTTGCCCATGCGCGAATTGCCCCGTCAAAGCCCCATAGATGACAGCCAAACAAAGACGGCGCACAAACACGCGCCTACCGTGTCAGGAAAACCCACGCCGCGCAATCGCGTCGGATGCTGTGCTAGTTCTTTCGGCCTTCGTCGAAATCAATCAAGTCGGGAATGGTCACTATATCGTCGCGATCAAAAATTCCATGCTTCTTCTTCACCCGTTCCAGCATCGCCGTTCCAGACGATCAAGTCGCCTTCATTGAGACGACGGCCTTTTTCGAAACACCACTCCAGGATCTCTTCATCAGTTCCGCCTTGGAGGACGCGCTCGCGAAGATCGGCGTAATTTACCCGCAGAAAATTGCAACAGGTGCCATCAGCCGCCCTGGCACCGCCTAGATTGGGATGATAATCCGCACTCAACTCTTCGCGCGCGTGCAATCGAATCTTATCCAGCATTCGCGGGAAATATATCATTCCCTTGGTCATTTCTTTCGGGCTCTTTGGATAGGTGCTCATCGTTAAAAGTAGTCGTCGACTCTCACTCTCCTGCAACTGCCGGCTAGTTCGCGCCGCTGTCCATCAACGCCAGGATCCGCTCCCGTTTCGCACCGTAATCGAGCGAGCGAAATCGCCGGATTTCGTTGAGGCGACGCATCCCGTTCAACGTATCGAGATAACGCGTATAGCTTGCCGCAAGCTCGCTTGTCTCGAGATAACGGCCGCGCAGGTCCTTGTCGCGAAACGCGTCCGGGCATTGACGGACAAAAAGATGGAAGCGCAGCCAGCGACGATCTGTTCGTGAGACGCGTTGGGTTTGTCGAAAAAAGGCGACGAACAAAAGGAGAACGAGGTAAGTATCGACCTGCGCCTGTAGCTCAAGGTTACGGGCGAAATCTTCAGATGCGACCTCGCGCGCGCCGCTCTTAAACTGAAGCGCGGCATGCAGCGCGTGATTGATTTCTTCGACAAACATGATGAGCGACCGGATGTTGCGATTGGACAGTCCGGCGCGCGGGTCGTGTTGTTCGAGTTGTTCAATTAGCCAGCGCGAATAATAAATTCCGACGTAAAGCTGGTCCCCGGCACGGCGTAGAAATGTGCGCGCGAGTTCGCTCAACTCACGGGCCGATTTTCCTGCCAGGATCGACAATTGCGCACAACGCGTTCGATCGATCAGGCAATCTTCCAGGTTAATCCCGACCTGCGCATAGGTCCGCTCAAACAACTTCTGGATTTGGGTAAAGAGCGTCTCGTTCACAAGCTAAGCGACGGACGCATGTCGTCATCCAGATTGAGCAACTGATCGGAAAGCTGATTCAGCGCGATCCGGACTTCGCGAAAACGATCGGCCAGCTCTTCGAATACATCGTCCAGCTCGCACCGTCGCGCGGTCGCGTGCGACGCGACCAGTTCGAAATTGGTCCGGCCGATCTGCTCATAGAACTTCATGTCCGGTCCGCCACGCAAACTGCGGCGCTGCGTGTTCTCGTGAAAAATGCCGCTGATAAAAAGCGAGTAATTACCAATGTGTGCCCGAAGCAAAAACGCTTGCTCGGAAGTCGCGCGGGTCAGCGCGATGAGCATATCCGAAATATATTGCTGAGCGCGATGATCGATCTCGTCGGATATCTGCAACCGGTTCGCGCGCGAAAAAGCTTCCAGTAACGACGCGACGTAATCGCAAAGCTTCCGGTCGCCAATCCCGCCTTGCTGCAACACATGCCGGGCCAGAACATAAAAATAAAACTGCGACGATATCCGCAGATGTCCGCAATTGAACAAAATGGCCTCGATCAATCGCGGATGATCGAGAATGGAATCGCGTGTTTCGACATCGCTCAAGAGATCGACCAGGGAAACGTGGTCAGTTTGAGAGCGTGCGAGCGTACGCACGACGAAGTCGAAATCGGCGGCGGTGAAGCGCGCCCGACAATTCGCCCGGATCATCGGGAACTCGTTATGCGCAGGGGATTCGTCTATCGGCTTCGCTGCGCGTAATGTTCCGCACCGAGAAAATGCAGCGACACATACGGCTCATCGCCCACCACCCAGCTGTCGTGGCCGGGGCCGATGTAAAACAAATCTCCCGTCCGCATTTCGTAGTAACGTCCGTCCTTCATTCGGCAGGCGGCGCAACCGGACACAACGATGCCGACATGTTGCACTTCGCATAAAGCCGCGCCGGTCGCTGCTCCCACGTGCGCCGACCATTTCCATCCCGGTTCGTAGCTCGCCCGCCCGATTGTCGTCGATCCGATCTTCACAGTTTCGAATTTCCCTTTTTCGAATGTGCGCACCTCATCCGGCTGCTCGAAACACTTGATCAAGAAATCATCGTAGTTCGGTAACATTTCTCAATCTAATTACGAAATCCACAGATCGAAGAAATTTCGATAAACATGTCGATCTTGGTGTAGGCGTTAAATTCGCGTATCATCGTCGGCAAGTGAAAGCCAAAGGCCCAGAATTCATTCGGTTTTTTAAACCGATTCTGCGGATTCTGAAGGAGTCCGGCGGTTCGGGAACGACCTCCGAAGTCATTGATCGTGCAATTGAGCTTCTTCAAATTCCCGAGTCGGAGCAGGAGGTCACGCTGAAGAACGGTCAGTCTCGCATTCGCAATCAAGTTCAATGGGGCCGCCTTTACCTGGTGCGAGCTGGCTATCTTGAGTCATCGCGCCGAGGTGTCTGGAGTCTCACCGGAAAAGGCGCTCAAACGGATCTGGCGACATTTGATGCGTATGAAGTATTCCAACTAGTTCAAAAAGGCCTGCGAGCAGAAAAAAAGAAAAAGGAGGAAGTAGAAGAACCCTTTATTGACGAGCGCGCCGAAAGCTCTGTTGAAGCTGCTGATTACAAGTCAGAACTACTGGCCGTGATCAAATCGTTGCCACCAAACGGATTTGAGCGCCTATGTCAGAGGGTTCTTCGCGAATCAGGTTTTCAGGAGGTTGTCGTTACTGGAAGAACTGGTGATGGAGGTATCGACGGAATTGGGGTTTTGCAAGTCAATCCGTTCGTCAGCTTCAATGTTTTGTTTCAGTGCAAACGCTATCAAGGCTCGGTAACTCCATCCCAAGTTCGCGACTTTCGAGGAGCCATGGCAGGCCGTGCGGACAAAGGCATCATGATGACGACGGGGACATTTACGGTTGAGGCCAAGAAGGAAGCCAGACGCGACGGGGCAGCGCCAATCGAGCTGGTCGCGGGCGAGGACTTGGTCAGGCTTTTTGAAGATCTGGAGTTAGGAGTAGTCCCGCGAAGGACATTCGAAATAGATCGAAAGTTTTTCGACGAATTCAGCAGAAGCACTTAATGCTGCTTTGTGAATCCTGACCTCGCACACCGTAATAGCAAACAGGGGTAGCTTGTACCAGACACCTAGAATTCAAAGCTCCAGTGCCGAGTTCTCTCTTTCTCGGCAGGGCAAATACAGGCGAAGTAGTTTGTCCACTTCGAACTTGGTCTCTTGTGATGCGTATGGATGCGTAATTACGCGATGTATGATCTTCTTCGCTTTGATTGGCACTCGACGAAACCAATTCTCTGGGTTGTCCGGATGGAATATCTCGTTCTCGTCGGGCGAGCGCAATAGTCGATATTCACGTTCGATAGTGTAGGACGACGGTTTGTAATAAAAGAGAGCGTTGTGGGAAAATTCTGTTCGTGGAAAATCTAAAGGCGCGTATTTCACCGCGTACTTCATTATCTTCTTCGGAAGGAATCTGCGGAGCGCCTTCGCGGAAGTAGTGACCACGACGCTTTCGGATGAAGATGTGTATGCCTGCCACATTTCGAATGACTCACGACTGTTGCGGTGCCAACACGATAGGAATACCAACTTCCGGTGTAGCTCCGCGTAATTTCGAGTGTTGCTGTCATCAATCTCGTAGAGTCCTCTAAAAATTTCGTCAGATTTCGACAGCTTGTCCGCATTGGCCGGCGAGAATCGCCCTTCGAACGGATCAGTGAACTTATCCGGACGAGAGAAGTACAGGGTTGAGGTTCGAAGCACGTCTTCGAACTTCCACAGATCCATGTATTTCCAGAGAACCTCTGAATCTGGAACCTCTTGGAACGGCCAGTCCTCAGCGGAAATCGGCGCGATAGGCCCGACGATACGACCCGTCGCTCGGTGAATTATCGCTCGTCCGATTGGAATATTGGCTCGGCGTTTGTCCACGGAGTACGCAAAACAGCCGGACTCTTTCGAGTCCGGCTGCTGTGATTCATTTGTTGTTTTGGCTTAGTAATCCATTCCGCCCATGCCGCCCATGCCGCCGCCGGGCATCGGAGGAGTTTTTTCCTTTTCAGGAATCTCCGTCACGAGCGCTTCGGTGGTGAGCAACAGACCGGAGATCGACGCGGCGTTTTGCAACGCGGTGCGCGTGACCTTGGTTGGATCGACAATTCCTGCCTTCACCAAGTCGGTGTATTCATCAGCGGAGACGTCGTAGCCTTCGTTGCCTTTGCGTTTCTTGACTTCCTCAACGACGAGCGCGCCTTCCTTGCCCGCGTTGTCAGCGAGCTGACGCGTCGGCTCTTCCACGGCGCGACGCACAATGGCCACGCCGACTTTTTCGTCAGCTTCGAGGTCTTTGATGTTGTCGAGCACTTTCTGCGTGCGGAGGTATGCAACACCGCCGCCTGCGACGATGCCTTCCTCAACTGCGGCGCGAGTAGCGTGCAACGCATCTTCGACGCGCGCTTTCTTCTCCTTCATCTCGGTCTCGGTCGCCGCGCCGACATTGATGACGGCCACGCCGCCCGCGAGTTTGGCGAGACGTTCCTGGAGTTTTTCGCGATCGTAATCGCTCGTCGTTTCCTCAATCTGACGACGGATTTGCGCAATGCGTCCTTTAATATCGACCTGCTTGCCTTCGCCTTCGACAATGGTGGTGTTTTCCTTGTCGATGGTGGCGCGCTTGGTCCGGCCGAGCTCTTCGAGCTTCACGTTCTCGAGCTTGATCCCGAGATCTTCGGTGATGCAACGTCCACCGGTCAGCACCGCGATGTCTTCCAGCATCGCCTTACGACGATCGCCGAAGCCGGGCGCCTTCACTGCGCAGACTTGCAATGTGCCGCGCAATTTGTTCACGACGAGAGTGGCGAGCGCTTCGCCTTCCACGTCCTCAGCAATGATGAGGAGCGGCCGGCCAGCTTTCGCTACTTTCTCGAGTAATGGGAGCATGTCCTTCAAGCTCGAGATTTTCTTCTCGTGAATGAGGATGTACGGATTTTCGAGCACGGCCTCCATCGCCTCCGCGTTCGTGACGAAGTAGGGCGACAGATAACCTTTGTCGAACTGCATGCCCTCGACGACTTCCAGCGTGGTCTCGATCGATTTCGCTTCCTCGACCGTGATCGTGCCGTCCTTGCCGACCTTGTCCATGGCGTCGGCAATGATTTCGCCGATCGTCTTGTCCCAGTTGGCCGAAACGGTCGCGACCTGCGCGATTTCGGTGCGATCACTGACTTTCTTCGAGATTTTCTTTAGCTCCTCGACGATTGCATCGACGGCTTTCATGATGCCGCGCTGCAACGAAGTCGGGTTCGCACCCGCGGTGACGTTGCGCAGTCCCTCTTTATAGATGGACTCCGCCAGCACGGTCGCCGTGGTGGTGCCGTCGCCCGCGATGTCCGAAGTTTTCGACGCGACTTCGCGTACGAGCTGAGCGCCCATATTTTCATACGGATCTTCCAGCTCGATCTCTTTCGCGACCGTTACGCCGTCTTTCGTGATCGTCGGGCTGCCGAATTTCTTGTCGAGAATCACGTTGCGACCGCTCGGTCCGAGCGTTGCCTTGACGGCTTTCGCCAGTTTCTCGACACCGCGCAGCAACGCGTGCCGCGCATTTTCATCGAATTGTAATTGTTTAGCTGCCATAGTTTAATTTGTTAGTTGATGGTTGGTGTTGAGAGTTCATCAACCGATGATGCCGAGAATGTCGTCCTCGCGCATGATCAGGTAAGACTCATTGTCGATCTTGATTTCGGTGCCGCCGTATTTCGAAATGAGAACCTTGTCCCCTTTCTTCACGGTGAAATCGACTTTCTTGCCGTTGTCGTCGATTTTACCGGTACCAAGAGCGACGACTTTGCCCTCCTGCGGTTTTTCCTTTGCGGTATCGGGAATAATGATCCCGCCCTTTTTCACTTCCTGCTCTTCAATCGGATGCACCAGCACTCGATCGCCGAGCGGTTTCACATTGACTGCTGCCATAGGTTTTATTTCCTCCTTCTGCTTTTTTTGGTTGTGCCGGCGACCATTTATCTCAGAGGGCCGCCGACAAATTGTTTTTGTTTATTTCTTCTTGTCTTCGTCCACGACTTCGAATTCCGCGTCGACGACGTCCCCTTCGCCACGTTTACCTGCGCCTTCTTCGGCGCCCGGACGCGCTCCCGCTTCGGGTCCAGGTTGCGGGCCGGCTTGCGCGCCCGCTGCTGACGCTTGCTTGTAAAGTTCGGCGCTGACTTCCTGGAACTTATTCTGGAGATCGTCATAGGTGCGCTTCATCGCGTCGGTGTCGTTGCGATTGATCGCGTCGCGCACCGCGGCGATTGCGTCTTCGACTTGCTTCTTCTTGTCGCCGGAAATCTTGTCGCCGAGTTCCTTCAATTGCTTCTCGCACTGATACGCTAGCATGTCAGCGTTGTTCTTGATCTCGATGGCTTCCTTCGCCTTCTTGTCTTCTTCAGCATGCGCTTCGGCTTCGCGCTGCATCTTCTCGACTTCCTCTTTCGAAAGTCCAGAGCTGCCGGTGATGGAAATCTTTTGTTCCTTGCCGGTGCCGAGATCTTTCGCAGAGACGTGCAGGATGCCGTTCGCGTCGATGTCGAACGTGACTTCAATTTGCGGAACACCACGCGGCGCCGGCGGGATTCCATCAAGATGGAACGTGCCAAGATTCTTGTTATCACGCGAAAGCGGTCGTTCGCCCTGTAACACTTTGATTTCCACGCCTGGCTGATTGTCGCTGTAGGTCGAAAAGATCTGTGATTTGCGGGTCGGGATCGTCGTGTTGCGCGGGATCATAGACGTCGCCACGCCACCCGCGGTTTCAATTGCCAGCGTCAACGGCGTCACGTCGAGTAACAGGACGTCTTTGACTTCGCCCTTCAGCACGCCGCCCTGAATGGCCGCGCCCACCGCGACGACTTCGTCCGGATTCACACCTTTGTGGGGCTCTTTGCCGATGAGTTTGCGCGCCGTCTCGATCACTTTGGGCATGCGCGTCATGCCGCCGACTAATACGAGCTCGTTTACGTCACGCTCGGCAATTTTCGCGTCTTTCAAGCAATCCTTGACCGGCTGCACCGTGCGCTCGACGAGCGAATCGGTAAGCTGCTCGAGCTTCGCGCGGGTCAGCCTTTTCTGAATGTGCTTGGGACCGCTTGCGTCCGCGGTGATGAACGGCAGATTGATTTCGTATTCCTGTGAACTCGAGAGCGCAATCTTTGCCTTCTCGGCTTCTTCTTTGATTCGCTGGATGGCGTCGGGGTGCTTGGTCAAATCGATGCCGGTGTCCTTCTTAAATTCGGCGACGATCCAATCCATGATCTTCGCATCCCAATCGTCACCGCCAAGGTGCGTATCGCCATTGGTCGCCTTCACTTCGAAAACGCCATCGCCGATTTCCAGAACCGAAATGTCGAACGTGCCACCACCCAAATCGTAAACCGCAATCTCCTCGTCTTTTTTCTTATCCAAACCGTAAGCTAGCGACGCGGCTGTGGGCTCGTTAATGATGCGCAACACTTCCAAGCCGGCGATCTTGCCCGCGTCCTTGGTGGCGTTGCGCTGTGAATCGTTGAAATACGCCGGGACAGTAATGACTGCTTGTGTGATTTTTTCGCCGAGCTTCGCTTCCGCGTCGGCTTTCATCTTCGACAAGATCATCGCGGAAATTTCCGGCGGCGAAAAAGCTTTGCGCTGCCCGTTCACTTCGACCTGCACGTGCGCATCGCCATTGGCAGCCTTCACGATTTTGTACGGAACGCGATGCTCTTCTTCGTGCACCTCGTCGAACTTGCGGCCCATGAACCGCTTAATGGAGAAAACCGTGTTTTGCGGATTAGTCACTGCCTGACGCTTCGCGGCCTGGCCGACTAATCGCTCGCCGGTTTTCGTGAACGCGACGATTGAAGGCGTCGTGCGCGCACCTTCACTATTTTCTAAAACTACCGGGTCGCCACCCTCCATTACGGCCATGCAGGAGTTGGTGGTGCCCAAATCGATACCTAAAACTTTAGCCATTTGAGTATAATCCTCCTGTGCGTTACTAAGCAAGAGCCAAGCCAACCGACTCCTGCATCTCTAAATACCTGTCATCGAAGCTCTAACACATTCACCCGGCGAATTAATGCCGAACGAGTTGCGACACTTCGTCGCGATTCCAGCACCGCGAAGCCCAAGTTTGAGCCAATCCGGCGCTCTCCTCCTCGCTAGCTCGACATATCACTCTACGTTCAGGCATGTCGGGTGCAAATCAAAATCACACTTCGTCCGGTTCACAAGAGTTTCGCCGTACGCATTAAGACAGCGCTTTTTTGTTTTCGCAAAACGCCGGAGGCGATAATTTCGTGCGTGCGTCAGTACCATGATCTGCTCCGGCTCGTGCTTGAGAAAGGGCAGCCGCGCGCCGATCGCACCGGCACAGGCACACGATCGATCTTCGGCGCGCAAGCGCGTTTCGATGTGCGCGAAACTTTTCCGCTGCTGACGACAAAGAAACTTCATCTCAAGTCAATCATCTACGAGCTCCTCTGGTTCCTGCGCGGCGACACGAACGTCAAATATCTCAAAGATCACGGCGTGACGATTTGGAATGAATGGGCGGACGAGCACGGGAACCTCGGACCGGTTTACGGGAAGCAATGGCGGCAATGGGCTAAGACCAGCCCTCCTCGGGATTCTCTTTTGAATCAGCCAACCCTTTTCGATCTAAGCGAACTAGACGAGGGCGCGAGTGTCACTCCCCCAGGGCCGCGAGTCCGCGGCAAGAAGACCGGATTTGACCAGATAGAGCATGTCATCGACGAAATTAAGAAGAATCCAGATAGTCGGAGGCTCATCGTCAATGCTTGGAATGTTTTGGACATTAACAGTATGGCGTTACCGCCATGCCACGTGCTTTTTCAGTTTTACGTCAACGATGGCGAACTAAGTTGCCAGCTTTACCAACGAAGCGCCGATCTTTTTTTGGGCGTGCCGTTCAATATCGCCTCCTACTCGCTCCTCACGCTAATGGTCGCGCAAGTATGCGGTCTTCGGCCCGGCGATTTCGTCCACACGTTCGGCGATCTACACCTTTACCAAAACCATCTCGATCAAACTCGCGAACAACTCACTCGCGATTGTCGGCCTTTGCCGCGGATGAAATTGAATCCGCGCATCAAAAACATCCACGATTTCAAATTCGAAGACTTCGAACTAATCGGTTACGACCCGCATCCTTCGATCAAAGCGCCAATCGCGGTGTAACTGCGAGATGTGACGACGAGCTGGTAGCGACAGGCGTATCGCCTGCGTGGCCACAATAAAGCAGCCGGCACCGCTGCCACTACCGAAAACCGAACGCCATGTAACCAGGCCTTACGGCCGCTGCGCGGACGGCTTATCAATGGTCGCACTGGCCGTTTTGGGTCCGCGCGAAAGGTCGACAAGATCGGTTAGAATACTCAACGTCTCATCCCGCTCCGGATCGATGGCCGGTTCTTTGGTTTCGTCCTCGCTGCCGATGCCGGCGACCAAATCGGAATCTGCGTCCGAGGCAGCTTCAGGCACAGCTTTCGGAGGGACTCCGCTCTTCTTCGCCTCAGCCAGTTTCCCGGGATACAT
>Ga0193713_1000787_pt1 | contig 10575 bp, 10 predicted proteins | sample H3a2metaG_FD_143054 | JGI IMG/M metagenome (GOLD analysis project Ga0193713, IMG submission 143054) | Soil microbial communities from a riparian zone of the East river system, Colorado, United States - H3a2 | ecosystem: Environmental > Terrestrial > Soil > Riparian zone | place: USA: East River... | reverse complement strand
GGGCGTGATCGCGGCGTTCGAGATCATGATCGTCACCCCGGCCGTCCAGCACCTGATCCGCGAGAACCAGACGCACAAGATCATCAGCGCGATCCAGACGGGGGCCAAGGAGGGGATGATCCTGCTCGACGACTTCCTCTACAACCTCTACATCCAGAAGAAGATCACCTACCAGATGATGATGGCGTCCGCGACCAACCCGCTCGATCTCGAGACCAAGGTCAAGGATTTCTCCTACTCGACCGGCCGGCGCTGACGCGGGCCGCCCTCCCCCGCATGGCCGCAGAAGAAGGCAGGTCCGCCCCGGCGGGCCCGCTCGTCCCCATCGCCCTCGTCGCCTTCGCCGCCGACGTCCTGATCTACTATTTCACGATCGGGCCCCTCCGGACCTGGTCGATGGAGAAGTTCGCCTCCCCCGGATGGGGCATCCTCGCCCACTACGGACTTCGCGCCGCCTCGGCCCTGATCGCCGCCTTCGCCATGCTGCACTGGCGCGCCGCGACGCCGCGCGACCTCGGCCTCGCCCGGGGCCCGTTTCGCGAGGACGCGGTGTGGACGCTCCGTCTCGTCGCGGGCCTGGTGGTTCTTTCCGGCGTGCTGATGGCCGTCGCCGTCGCCGCGATCCGCCTGTTCAAGGTGCCGATCGGGGAATGGCCCTTCGAGACCCGGGAATTTCACGGCTGGGGTCTCTACCTCCTGTGCGCCGGGGTGGCCGCCCCGCTGGTCGAGGAATTCGTCTACCGCGGCCTGCTCACGCCGGCGCTGCGCGCGGGATACGGCGATCGGGGCGCGATCGCCGCGGGCGCGGCGCTCTTCTACGTCCTCCACCTCGTGTACGGCAAGCCGTGGTGGATGGCCCACTACCTGGTCGCGGGCGCGATCCTGACCTGGGCCTTCGTGAAGCGGGAACGGTTGTGGATCTGCATCCTGCTTCACGCGGGCGGCAACCTCCTCGTCGTTCTGGATGACGCCCTCTATGACATTGCGCCGGAATTCTTCAAGGCGATAGTAGGAAGATTGCCTTAGGCCAGCAATCAGCCATCCGCATTCAGCCGTCCGCGATTCACGTTGCCGCAAACCGTCCCGCATTCGCGAAGTGATCGTCCGGCCGAGTGCTGAATGCTGAGTGCTGACTGCTGACTGCTAATGATGAACGGTATGCGGCTCCACTTTTTCCGCATGGCACCGGAGGCACCAGGCCGTGAGGCCGTGCTTGTGTTCGAGACCCTGGTCGCGGCCGCAGGCAGGACAGAAGGCCGTCACGCCGTGCTGGTGGTCGGGCGCGACCTCGCGGCCGCAGTCGGAGCACATCCTGGTGGCGCCGTGGACGTGGTTCGCCCCGGCTTCGCGCTCGCACGTCCCGCAGTACACCGTCTTGCCATGGATGTGGCCGGGCGCGGCTTCCTGGTTGCATTCCGCGCAGTAGGTCGTGGCCGGCCGGGCGCGCGTGGCGGTCAGGACGCCGCCGCAGCCGTCGCAGGCCCGGGGCGGCATCCGGCGCAGGCCGGTGGGACGGCACGTCGGGCAGGTCCGGGCGTCCAGGCAGACGTGCGAAGCGGAGTACGTCCGATGGCAAGGCACGCAGGTCCATTCGAGGATGTGGCGGTGCCCGGCGCCGATTTCCCGCCCGCAGAACCGGCACGGGACGGTCCGTCCGCACACGTGGCCGGCGTACACCTCCATGTGGCAGCGCGCGCAAGCGGTCTCCCCGCGAGATCCGGGAGGGATGACGGAGATCTCTTCGACCACCACGGCGGCGGGCGCGGCGGGCGCCACGTCGGCCGCGGACCCGCAACCGGCGAGGAACGCGGCGGCCAGGATCGCGAGGTGCTTCATGGTTTCCGGGACGCTACTCTAGCGCCCAAGCTTGCGCGCGACAAAAGAAAAAGGCGGGCCTTATTGGGGCCCGCCTTTTCCGGAATCGTTTGGATTACTGGCGCTCGACCTTCACGTCCTTGATCTTCTCGAGCTGCTCGGTCCTCACCATCGCCTTGTTGATCCACATCCCGAGGGTGTTGTCGCCCTCTTCGCGGACCACCATGACGCCCTTGAGGCCGTCCGCGCCCATGCGGTAGGCGCCGAACTCTCCCTCGACGACCTTGTACTTCACGTACTCGAAGGTCTGGTTCACGACGACTTCGCAGTTCTTGCGGGCCGCCGCGGCCTTGAGGTTCTCGATCGTCAGCTTCTCGAGGTCCGCGTGCAGTTCCAGGCCCGCCGCCGAGGAGGTGATCCCCGTAACGCCATCGACCGAGCTGAGCTCCTCGCGCGCGCCCTTGAGGTCGGCGCCCTTGAGGGGCTTCAGGGTCAGGACGACGTGGGCATGATTCAGCACGAGGGCCGGGACTCCGGCGTTGAGGGAGGCCGTTTCGAGCGAGCCGAGCTGGTCGCACTTGCCCGTGAAGGTCACGACCGCCGTGCGCGAACCCTCGGGAAGGTCGACCGACTTGACGTTCTTGACCTTTTCCAGGGCGGCCTTCAGGCTGACGGGTTTGACTTCGGCCGAGGGGAAGAAGTACTTCAGGATGATATCGGCGCTGGGCTTTTCAGCGGTACTGCCCGTGCTCCACCACCGCGACGCACTGCCCGATCCTCCACCGGAGGAAGACGAGCTTCCGCATCACTGCGCCGCCGCGTCGACTTGAGCCCAACCGATAAACAGAACCGTCGCCACCGCCATGAATGCCTTCATCCGATCCCTCCTGATATATGAACTTGCGTGTCCCAGTATGTGTACCGAAATTCTAACGATTTCACTGCATAATTCGCAACAAAATCCAACCCGCCCCCGCCGCGGGCCGGGACGCGGCCCCGGCGACCCCGCCTATCGCCGGAACCGCCCTTTCCGGACCGTGGGTCGGGATGGATCCTCCCTGAACCGTCTATGGCCGGTCGCGGACGTAGAAGAACCCGCACGGGCTCACCTTGCCCCGCTTCCACTGGAAGAATCCGAGCGTGTCCGCCCGGGGATCCACGACAAGCGCCACCTGGTACGGCAGGTTGAAGAAATTGTTCTGGATGAAAAGATCCATTCCCGACAGGAAGACGCCGTACCCCGGGTGCGTGTGCTGCCAACCCACTAGAGGCATATCCGCGAACCGCGCCTCCTTCTCCCGCGAGATCGCGCTCCACGAATCGTGCGTGAACTTGAAGCTCGCCGCGGTGTTCACGTACTTCTGCGCCCGGATGTAGCCGTCGATCCCCACCCAGAGGCGGCTCCGATACTGGTGAAAAGACCCCGGCAGGACGCCGCCGAGTTCGCGCCGGAGGTCCGACTTCGCGTACGTCACGATCTCGCGGAGCGTCTCCTCGCGCAGGAAGATGTGGAGATCGTCGCCCGCGACCGTCCCCATCGCCTGGACCGTCCGGTTCGGATCGAGGGTCGGGATGAGCTTTTCCGAGGGCTCGGCGATCCGGAGTTCTTCCAGCTCGCCGAATGACGCGTCCTCCATTCCCTCACTCGATGATGAGGATGTCGTCGTCCTTCGGCCGGGGCGGGCGCGGGGGTTCGGGGCTCGCGTCGTCGATGATCAGGACATCGTCCGCCGGAGCCGGCGCGGGGGCCGACCGGGGGCTGATCGGAGGCGGAGGAGGTGGCCGCACGGGCTCGCTTCCGAGGTCGAGCTTGATCACGTTCGCGCCGACCGTCCGGCCGAGCCGGTCGCGGATGCTCCGGGGGTCGATCGGGAAATCGAACTGTCTCTGCGTCTCGCACCAGCGCCCCGCGGCGTAGTTATAGGCGCTCTTGGGGTCGTAGTTGGACATGCGGACCATTTCCCAGAGCATCTCGACGAGCTCGGCCAGCCCGAGGCTCGGGGCCCAGCTCGTGCTGTAGCCGCCGAGGCAGACCGCGCCCACCGCGGAAATGTTGGGGTGGTAGATGCTCGTGAGCCACTGCAGGTCGGGCCGGCTCCGAGGGTAGTCGATCCCGAGCCGGATCTCGACGCGGTGGACGTCCGCGACCTCGACAGGATCCGCCTCGGTGCGACGGACGAGTCCGCGTCCGCGGAAGGTGACGAGATATCGCTCGGGCGGGTCGCCGTGGGCCTGGTACTCGATGATCGACGACTGCTCGTGCAGCGCCTTCATCGCCTCGGCGTCGGCCGCGAGGCGGCGACTCCTGGGAGTGTCGAAGAAAACCATGGGCTTCACCGCAGGTGGTTAGAACGCGACGATCCCGATGTAGATCAGCGCGGCGATCGCCAGCAGGATACCCAGCTTCTTCAGGATGCCTCCGGCCCCTTCGGTGGAACCTCAGCAGGATCCCGCGACGATCTCCGGGTAGACGATCAGGTGGTCGCCCTCCTTCACCCCCGCGTCGGGAAGGCACTGGCCTTCCTGGAGGCGCCGCCCGCCCTCCTTGTGGTCGAGCGAGTAGGACATCGGCGTCCCGTCGGGCGCGGTGACGGGCAGCTGCATCTTCGTGATGATGTTCGGGAGGATCTTCTTGACCGTGACGGTCGGCGAAATCTTCGCCTTGACGCTCTTGGCGCCCGTCTGATCGAGGAACGTGACCTGGATGCCGTCGCCTTCCGCCATGGGAACCTCCCGTGCGATCCGCCTGAGTATAGGACGGAACGCCGTGTACACCGTTACCGGAAATCGAATGACGTCCTCTCCGTTTGTATCACCCGTTTGAACCGAAGTCTAGGTCCACCGGAGAACCGCATCCCGGTCGGCTTCGAGCCTCAGGAAGACGACTCCCTTCGGCGACTTCACCTGGACGATGTCGAAGGGCGCCACGCCCAGGTTGAGGAGCGGTTCCGCGGCGAGCGGGCTCTCCGCGGCCACCTCATGCACGATTTCGGTCCTCATCACCTGTCCGCACGTGGCGCAGACGCCCTCCTTGTGGGAAACGAGCTGGAGCGCCTTGAGGATCATCTTCCGCACCCCGCACGCCGGGCATGAGAGCGACACCAGCAGATCGCGGATGAGGAGCAGGCTCGAGCCGCCCGACTGTTTCAAGAGGGCCGCCGCGGGGCTGGACGCGCCGAACGGAACCGGCGTCGCCGCCGGCCACGATTCGTGCGAGAGGCAATCCTCCCGGCGCTGGAATCGCGTCGTGTAGAAGTTGTTCGACTCGCCGTTGAAGACGAGCGCCGCCCCCGCCTGGACGGGAAGCGCGTGGAGCAGTTTCAGCGCCTCCTGCGTTTCGAGGCCGGCGATTATCGAGGCGATCGTCGGCGCGGTCGGGACCTTCCCTTCGGCGAGATCCTCGCGCCGGAGGAGCGGACACGAGTAGCGCAGGTTGAGCAGGCGGTAGTCGGCCTCGGTCATGGCGCACTCGTAGCAGGCGCTTTCCGGCGGCACGAAGACCTTCGCGACGCCGCTGATCTCCTGGATCGCGCCGTCGACCCACGGCCGTCCCACCCGCCAGCACTGGCGGTTGATCCAGAGGCGCGCCTCGCGGTTATCGAGGCAGCCGATGACGACGTCCATTTCGGCGAAGACGCCGAGCCCGAGGTCGGTGATCACGTTGCCGTCGAGGGCGCGGACGCGCACGTCGGGGTTGAGCGCGCGGACGGCGTCGGCGGCGCGCTCCGCCTTCGAGCGGCCCGCGTCCCCGGCGCGGAAGAGGATGGAGCGGGTGAGGTTCGTGGCCTCGATCCTGTCGAAGTCGATGATGAAGACCCGGCCGGCGCCGAGGAGGGCGAGATTTTTCAGGACCTCGTTGCCGAGGGCTCCCGCGCCGACGACGAGGATCTTCGCCGCGGAGAGTTTCTCCTGGCGCCACCAGGAAATGAGACGAAGACGTCCGTAGCGATCGGAATCATCGATGATCAGAACGTCGTCGGGCATGGACCGATTGTAGATTGTGGATGAGGAAGGCGGCTCACCTCACCGTAATTGGCGCGACGTCCGCTCCACATTTCTGTTCGTAGTTCCGGAATCTTGATTCTTGATTCCTGATTCTTGATTCCATCCTCACTTCTTCTTCGCCTGCTCGTCGGCCCACCACTGCTTCCAGAACTCGAGGGCTCTCGCCCGCGGAAGGACGCGGAGGTGGTCCTTCTCCAAGATGAAATCCCATCCCGGCTCCCAACCCCGATCCCGACTCAGGACGTCAGTCAGGGCCTCAACGAGCGTCGCACTGCCGGTCCGATATCCGAAATTGCCGAATCGACTCGGCCACGCACATTCGTCGTAAGTGGTCCCCGTCTCCACCCGTACCTGGAGTCCGGCCGCCCCCGCCAACAGTTCCAGAAGAGTCGTGCGTGATGTCTCAATCCGCCCCCTGACGCGGACCTCCTTCAGGGCCTTCCATCCGGCGGGGTTCCGCACCGCGTTGAGAAGGTCCGGCCTCACCCGCCATGAGGAGTCCAGGTGCTTCAGGAATCCCGGCACCCCCCGCGAATCTCCGCGCTCGCACAGGATTCGGGCCGCCGCCTCGGAGCCCTTCTTGAATTGAGACTCGAGCACCGTCGAGTCGCCGAGATCGGCGAGCGCTTCGGCGATGATTTCGGAATCCGCAGCCTCCTTCCGTGTGAGGAGGGCGCGCAACGCGGGAAGAGCCTCCGGAATTCGAAGCCTCGCGAGGGCCGGCGCCGTGTCGCTCCAATATCGTTCATCCTGAAGCCAACCGATCAGATCCGGGCCCGCTTCCCGCGATCCGATCCGGCCCAAGGCCTCGATGATGGGCGCGGGGGCTTGCCTCCCCGGATCGCGCAGCATTCGGAGCAGGTCCGGGACCGCCTCCGCGCTCCGCAATTCCCCCAGCGCGTGCAAGACCGCGCATCGCACCCCATACACGCCATCCTTCAGCAGGGGCACCAGGGCCGGGGCCGCGGTCGGGTCCCCGATGCCGCGCAACGCATCCACCACCCTTCTGCGGAGAAACGGATCGGGGCTCTTGAGAAGGTCGACCAATCGCGGCACGGCCCTGTGATCCCGGAATTGACCCAGGGCCTCCGCGGCCTGCCCCCGGAGTTCGCCATCGGGATCTCCAAGCAGGCCCCGGATTCCCGGAACGGCATCGACCGCCCCGAGCCCCATCAAGGCGGCCAATGCCGACCCGCGAGTCACGACGTCGGGTGAGTGCAGGAGTCCCACGAGGTCAGGAATGACCTCGCGCGCCTGGAGGGAAACGATCGCGAGCACGGCGTCGTCGCCAATCCGATATTCGCCGAGGTGAGGAATCAACCGTCGGGCGCGGTCCTTCATCCCCGTAGTTCCGACCAGGGTCACCCCCCACGACCGGATGTAGGAATCCCTGTCTTCCAGCATGGCGAGAATGCGCGGCGCCGCCTCCGGAGGGCGCAATACCGCCAGGAGGTCGCCGGCGAGACTGATTCTTTCGAAATTGGCCGAGTCCAGCCACGAGAGAAGCTTCGGAATCAATTCCCGACTCCCCATTTCGACAAGGGTCTCCGCCGCTTCCCGGGCGACGCGGGACTCCGGATCATCCAGGATCGACAGGAGTTCCGGTATCGACTCCTTCACCCAATGACCGCGGAGCAGGGATACCGCGGCGACACGAATCCCCTCCTTCGGGTCGTGCGCCAAGGCCCGGATGGGCGCCAAGTCCGTGCCGAATCCGATCATCGAAAGGGACTTCAGGGCGGCGTATCGGACGCGCTCATTGGGATCGTCGAGGAGGGTAAGGAAATCGGCCCGCGCTTCAGCGGCGTGGAGGTCACCGAGCACTCGGGTCGCCTCTCTGCGCAAGGCCTCGTCTTCGTCCTGGAGGAGGGCCCTGAGCGCGGGGATGGCGGCGTTCCCCGTTGGGCCCACGAGTGCCGCCGCGACAGATCTGCGGGCGTCTTCGAATTCGGTGAATGCTTTCATGAGGAGTGGGACCAGATCCGGTGACTTCATGCGCTCCAGGACGTCCCCCATTCGGGAATCTCGGCACGCCTCCTCGTCAGAGAGGAGCCGGCCCATTTCGGGTCGGAGCACGTCGGGGGCGGCTTGGGCCAGGAGCCAAGCCGTCTCGACCGCGAGGCGGGGGTTGCGATCCCGGGTCAGGATCAAGAGGCGGTCCGGGGCCGGAAGGGCCTTCAAGATTTTGAGGGCGTTCAGAGCGGCCGACCGGGCGGAGCCGGGCTCCTGGGAGTTTTCCAGTACCGCGGCGATCGGGGCGACGGCCTTAACGGGATCGATTTCGATCATGGCGTTCATCACGGTGTCTTTAAATTCGCAGCGGTGGTCCCGCAGGAACGAGGCCAGGGAGTCGAGAAGCAACGGATCGTTCAGGGATTGAAGCGTTCGAATCGCCGCCATCTTCACGTCGTCATGGGGATGCGTCAGGTTTTTCCGCAGCGCAGGAATGAACCCGGCGCCGACCCGGGAGGCGGCCCGGGCAACCGCCAGGTTCCGTATGCACTTGTCGGAATCGTCCAGGAGTTTCCGCCATGCGCCGTCGGGCAGGGGCGCGTCGAGGTCGGTAAGACATCTCAACGCGGCGCACCGCACATTGGCGTCCTGATTCGAAAGGAGCGGAAGGACCGCGCCGGCGCATTCTCGAGCGCCGAGACTCCGGATGAAGTCCAGGGCGTCAACTTTGACACCGGAATCAGACCCCTTCAAGATCTTGAGCACTTCAGGGAGGGCCTCGTGAGCCTCCACCTTGAGCAGGAGGCGCAGCGCCCCCTCCCGGATGTCGGACTGCGCCTTGTGGATGAAGGGGACCAGGCGAGGTACGGCCTCCGCAGGCCTGAACGATTCGCACAATATGAGCGCTTCCAGAAGCTCATGGGAGGTGTCCGGATATTCGGTCAAGAGGATCGGAATCACTCCCCGCCCCCGGAAATAGGTCAGGGCGGACACGGCCTCCTCCCGGACCTTCTCCTCGGGATCGTGAAGAAGCATCCGGACCGCCGGTTCGGCGCTTCGATGGAACCACCGCCCCGCCGCGGCGCACGCGGCGACTTTCTCGTCCTTCGTGGCGGCGCATCGCACGGCCATCTCCGCCAGGGGCTCGAGGTCGGAACGTCGCAGGTCTGGAAAGGGAGACCGTCCGGACGCGTCGGGCGGAGCGTCGGCGATTTCCAGGTAGACACGCATCCCGGCATCATCCCCCAGCAATCCCAGGCGCCGCGCGATCCCGGGCACGGCCTTCTTGAGGGCGGGGCTGAACTTGCGGTCGAACTCCAGGATCCGGAGAAGGCGCCCGGCCGACCGGGCCGTGTCAGGATCGGAATCTCGCGTGGCCCGCATGAGTTGGTGCTCCGCGGCCTCGCCCAGCTTTTCCAATCCGGCGTAGGCTCTCTCACGGACGGCGATGTCGTCGGAACGGAGGCCTTCGATCAGTTCCGCGGGGTCCTGCGCCGCGGCGGGATCCTGTTTCAAGGCGGGACCCAGCACGATCAGCGCGATGAAGGCGAGTTTTCCCACGTCTGAGATATTTGACGGGCGAGAGGGACGGATATTCCTGAGGTTATCATCGGACCCCGCATGATTCCCGCGGCACGAAAGGCCTGGGCCGGAACGAAGGTCGTCGTCTCGACGGGACGGTACGTTCTTGTGGAGCTCGATCCCGAGGGCTTCGATCCGGCGGCCGTTCCAATAGGTCACGGGTTTTCGGCGATCCTCCGGGAAGCGGACACCCTTTCCCTGATCGTTGAGGAGTCCGCATGGAAATCGATGGAGCGCCGCGCGCGCGCGGTCCACGGCCCCATGCGAGTCGTCACGCTTGAGGGGGAGTTGCCTCCCGATCTCACGGGTTACCTCGCACCCGCCGCTCTCCGGCTGGCCGAAGCCGGAATTCCGATCGTGCCGGTCTGCGGCGCAACGCGCGATCACCTTCTCGTGCGGGATGGCGATGTCGACAAGGCTGTCGCGCTGCTCGAGAGCCTGGTCCGCGAGTGCCGGAGGCCGGCGTGAAACCCGATCCTCCCGGCTCGCGGCCGACGCCCGTCCTCTTTTCGGCGGTCATCGTCGCCGCCTTCGTTATCCTCGCGCTCGGAAGCCTCCTCCTGCTCGTCTGGCCCTACGGTCCCGACCGGGATCGTGTCGCGTTTCCCGGAATGACGCCCCATCCGTCCCTGCCCGATCCGACCGTCGAAGACCTCCGCGCCGAACGGACCCTCAAGCGGGGACGCGAAGCGCTCCGCCGGGTGGAAGAGTCCAAGCCGCCGATTCCGAACGAGGAGCGCCCGGCCCCGTTGAACGAGGCGATCGAGGCCTTCACGGAGTACTTGAAGCACCGGCCGAAGTACGCGCCGGTCCTGTACGAACGCGCCCGGGCCCACGACCTCGCGGGCCAAATCGTGGAGGCCGTGGAAGACTACGAGGCGGCCGCGGCGGCCGACCCCTCCCTGGCCCGCAACCTCATTCCGCGGATCGCGAAGCTCAGAGGCATGTTATTGAAGAAGTGAGACCCACAAACCAGGGGAGAGATTGTCGATTCTGGATTTTCGATTCTCGGTGACGATCGGACAATCGTGTCGAGAATCAAGAATCGAGAATCCAGAATCGCCGAGTGAAATCAGAAAATTGACTTTCCAAGGGCACTGAGGATCAGCTCGCTGCCGAACTCCGCGGTGTGATTGCGGTTGTCGAAGATCGGATTCACCTCGACGAGGTCCATCGCGATCATTTTCCCGGAATCGGCGATCAATTCGAGGCAGAGGTGCG
>Ga0193713_1000786_pt1 | contig 10585 bp, 12 predicted proteins | sample H3a2metaG_FD_143054 | JGI IMG/M metagenome (GOLD analysis project Ga0193713, IMG submission 143054) | Soil microbial communities from a riparian zone of the East river system, Colorado, United States - H3a2 | ecosystem: Environmental > Terrestrial > Soil > Riparian zone | place: USA: East River... | reverse complement strand
ATCAGCTACCCACGCGTGTAAAGATTCGTGAGATCCTCCGCCGGACCCCAGAGAAGAACTGGACTCGTTTCGAGCAGGGCATTTTGGGCCTCATTAACGGCTGTCTATCTGATTCCGAAAGCCATACGTCGATTTATCCGGTCGAATCCGGATTTACGGGATTGTCTGGGCATCATACTGTTTACGACATCGCCCGCCGCATCGAGTATAACGAAACTCCGGATTTAGCACCTGTTCGTAGTAGACTTTTGGAAGCAGTCGAGATTCAGATCGCAGGCATTGATAAAGCTTGGGAGTTCGTGTGTGCTGGGTATGCAGACTTGCAGAGAACCACCTTTTCCGACTTATCGGTGCCTGCACCTTATCGTTATAGGAGAGAGGGCGATTGACCTTCCGAAAACACCTACCATACGATGCAGACAACCCGCTGGCCGCTCCGATAAGTAAATTTGATTTTATGAACTGACGGCGCGAATCGCCAATTCAAGTTCCATAAAAGCAGTCAGCTTTTCATCCGCCCGCACAACGAAACGCTTTCCGTCGTCGCGATGTGCGTCTGCAATCCAGATCGTTCGCCCGTTGGAATCAATTGCTGAGACCCAACCCAAGCTCCAACCGCGTTTCTTGAGATTGTCAGCGACGATCTCCCAATACTTCGCGCGCGATCGACTGATCACTCATTACTTGTCATGGGCGTGCCACGCCGTAGCCTTGGCGAAGGCGGGCGGTTAGCTCAGTGGTAGAGCATCTCGTTTACACCGACTGCTTAACGAGTACGCTCAATTTTACCGATTTGATCTGACGTGCTCAACGCTAAGGCAAATCGAGAAATACACATCAGCTCACTTGCGCTCAAATCACGCCCAAAAAATTCCATCGGTGGATAAAACGGTGGATAAAGGCATTCCGGGTCGAGCGCCCCAACGGTTTCGACTGAACGGTACCCCGAACGGCGCAGCCCGGTGCTAGAATCGTTTTTGATTGCCGGATGGCAAATGATTCGGCCATGATGGCATCGACGATTCCTGCACAACGTTATGAGATTGGACGACCAAAACCGACAAATGGAACAAGATGAGCGCGTGCAGAAAATTCAGCGGGCTTTTCGCGCTCGCTTCGACGGATTCGGCTACGGCATGTTCCTGTTCTTGATCGCGGGATTGACTTGGCTCATAGCTGACGACTTTGGCTGGCGAATGGGCATCTTCTGTTGCCTGCTCATGCTTGCCGTTCTCGAACTCGCGTACCGCGTGTATGAGCGCCATTAAATCCTGTCCGAATTTCGTCCAACACGTTTACGAAGTCCGACCACGGGCCGTGATCATCGCGGCGTTGATCTTATTTCCGATGCGATGCCATCCGGTCGCCTGTGGTATGGCGAGCCGAATGCTATCACGAATGCAATCGGCTACGCGATGATCGCAGCCGCTCGCATCATGCAGTGATTCGCGTTTATGATGCGGTCGGCAATGTGATGGAGACGCACGAGCACACGGGCGATTTCAAAGAGTGGTGAGTTTTTTACTCGCCCGCACGTCGCACCGGCGGGGAATCGAACCACGGTGCGACTTTGTAACGGGTCATTCCTTATTGAGGCAGCATGAAAATGCCGTTGACATTGCGTTGGGCCTGCCTCGGGTCCTCTTGCCGGTTCAACCCGAAGGCGTGGCCGCGGGCGCGGCGGTTGCCGCCTCTGACGTCTTTTGTGGGCGTCAGGTCACGGACTTGGAGAGTTTTCTTCTCTTTTTTCTCTTTCATTTTATTTTTCTTTCTCGTTGTTTTGGCCTTCCGTGAACTCTCGTCTTGAGAACTCATTTCTGGCCGTTCACTGAGGTACTGCGTAAAATCGGGCGCGAGGTTACGCGGAAGGTAGCTTCGCGCGTTTACGATGAAGTGGGCAACCTGATCGAAACGCACGAGCACAAGGGCGATTTCAAAGAGTGGTGAGTTTTTCCTCTCGCATCATGTCACATTTCCCGCTAGAACCGCCTTTCCAATGTTTCCGCTTTTATCGGGCGATCACGAAGCAAGCGCACGATTTCGCCCAGGGCAGGCTCGCAATCGCCTCAGGGCGTGCGCCCGTATTGGCACACGCCAAATTTTAATCGCAACTCTTCCGAGATTTCGTCCCAGCGGCTTCTTACGAAGAATATTCGCTGGGACGATTTACAACTGCGATCAAGAGTGGAGTCGTTCTCGGATGGGCAATTATTGAGGACAAGGCGTAGGCGTAGGTGAAGGACAAGTAAATGTCAGACAATTAGCTGGCTGAGCAGCGTCGATCCTTCGCGGCTGGCCTGCCGGAATAATCTGGACTGCGATAGTTACCGCGCAAACGGGCCCCTCGTTACGCAGCAGGTGTACGTCCCCGCAGCCTAGGTCGGTGAAGCTCTCGCCCGCGTGGTAGACCGTAGGCGTGCAGTTGGGGGCGTCGGCCTCATATGCGGTAATCGTGCCCGCCGTGACAGTGACCAGACTGGGACCCGGATGCGTGTGCCATCCGGTGTGAGCTCCCACAGGAAACGTGTTTTGGACGATATAGACGTCCGAGTCTCCCTTCACCTTCAGCTTGAGGTTCCACCCATACTGGTCAGACTCGTTGCACATCAAGTCGAGCGAGCCAGACGGATAGTGTTCCAACGCCAGTATTACGGTGCTAAGCCCGCACGCCGGCGTTGCGCGGGCCGACACCGCGCCGACGACGAGCGCCAGTGCGGTGAGCAGTGGCAGAATTAGTATTTTTTTGAACTGAGTTAGCGGATTCATGGTTCTTCCTTTCTTTCCCCCCGCTACATTGATTCTGCGATTACGGGTCCGGAAGAGGCGAAGAACCTAGCGGGGAGAGTCCTCCGCCTGATTCAGATCCGTTTAGCGACGCCGAGCTTGGAAAAATCTCGGCTGCTGGTCTATAGGGCTTTAGTCTGTCAGGTGTCGTCCTACAGACCTGCTATCGGCTCTAGCGATTTTCTCAATGAAACCCACCGCAAGCACGGGTCACCGATTCTAATTCCATAAACGCCGTCAGCAGTTCATCCGGCGTGCACAACGAAACGCTTTCCGTCGTCGCGATGCGCTTCTGCAATCCAGATTGTTCGCCCTTCACAATCCAGGGCTGACACGCAGCCCCAACTCCATCCGGCTTTTGGTAAGAGCAATCAGATCACTGATGCTACCCGTGCGGTTGTGGCGCTGAACCGTGGGTGGTGTCCACGAGAATCGACCGTTTTCGGCCACTAACAATTAATGCTTCTGCGGGGAAACTCATTGCTCCACTCAGAAAGTATCTCTGCGCTGCATCGGCAACGGCCTGCTTTACGGTTGGTAGTTGAGCAGGCGTGAGCCGGGCCATTTTCCCCCGCAAAGTTTCGGACATTTCAGTCCGCAACTGCCAGAACTGCTCAACAGAGATCGCCGCTTCGATCTGGAAATTTATTTGACGCTCAAGGACATCTTTAGCCCTAGCCTTTTCCAAGATTCCAGCCAGCTTACCATGAGCGGCGAAACGGAATGCATCAGGCGCATCGGGACGTTCTGCAGAGACCTCCACAAATTGGTCAATCACGTCTGTGATAGTCGAAAAGAAAGGATTGGCTTTCTTTGGACCCCAGACGGCAAAAGAGACATACCCACCATCGAGAGTCACTCTCAGCACTTCCCGCATTGCAGTAGCGGGATCGAGGAAAAACATTGCCGATAACCTGCCTACGGCTGCATCAAATGTACGGTCCGCGAACGGTAGTTTATTGGCTGAACATTGCTTGAAGTGGATGTTCGTCCTACCCTGCCTGCTGGCTTCCGCTTGAGCACTCTCGACCATACCGGACACAGGGTCTGTGTACATTACCGAACCCGTTGGCCCGACAATGGATGAGATTGTGAGCGAAGGCTCGCCACTTCCGCCACCAATGTCGAGCACGTCCTGGCCGATCGTGATTCGCGCTTCTTCGACTAGAGCAGACGTTAATGGCGCGAACATTCGTGTGATCAGCGCCCGATGTTTCTCCCAATACCGCGCAGAAGTTTGCCACGCGTCCAGCACTTTTTTTTGTTCCTCGGGGATCATTTCGGATAACGCTATAAACTCATCGCGGACACACATTGCGGTGTCGTGCGACCGCCAAACCATGGCGCAGTCGTTCATATCACATTATCTAATTTCCGATGCGCTGCCATTTGGTCGGCTCTGGTACGGCGAGCCAAATGCGGCAAGCAATGCGGTTGACTGCGCGAAGTTTTTCAGCCGCTCACATCGCGCCGTGATTCGCGTTTACGACGAAACTGGCAACGTGATCGAAACGCACGAGCACGCGGGCGAGTTCAAAGAATGGTGAAGTTTTCACTCGCATCGCATCGCACTTCTCACTAAAAACGGGCGTTCGGAGGTGGAACCTATGCCTAATCACACCCTTCAGATTCTGCGGCTTCTACGTTTTGCCGGTCTCACGTTGCTCGTTGGATCAGTTGCATCGGCATTTGCTCAAACGGTGGGAGAGCGCATGAAGAAAGACCCTAACTTTCGGATTTATCCGGTCATTTTCGGTGTCACAGCCACGACCAACTCGACACCACCAGTGATTCGACCGATGGAGGTGGGGACCCCTCGGAACGCGCCGAAGATTGATATCCCGGACGCGTGGATTAAAGCAGCGAAGAAAAAGATTCAGGCAGCGCCTCCAAAGCCTAAGATGAAAGATGGGAAGCCGGTCGAGGTCTTCATATATTTCTTTTACGTTCCGGAGCATCCCAATATCGTCTTCTCTGACCCGGACAAGCCGCTCGACAAGCAACCATGACATTCTAAGGCCTAGAGCCAAACTCAGCGGCTACGTGGTTTCTCATCAGCGTGCACAATAAAGCGCCTTCCGTCATCGCGGTGCGCGTCAGCAATCCAGATCGTTCGCCCGTTGGAGTCAATCGCTGAGACGCAGCCCCAGCTCCAACCGGCTTTGCTGAGATTGTCAGCGATGATCTCCCAATAATTCAGTGTAATAATGTGAGCGAAGGCCCGAAGTAACCGTGACGGAAGCACCCAGATCTCGCAGGGAGCATAAAAGAATCGGCGTCGCCCTGATTTCCGACGCGCTGCCATTCGGTCGGCTATGCTATATCGAGCCAAGCGCAATCCGTAATGCAATCGACGTGAAGCATCGCAGCTGTTCACATCGCGCGGTGACTCGCGTTTAGGATGAAGCTGGCAACGTGATCGAGACGCCCGAACGCGCGGGCGAATTTAAAAAGTGATGAAAGTTTTCCATCGCGCTGGCGTTCTTTTTCTTGGTAAAATCGCGATTAAACCAAACCTCAACGAGGAGTCGGATCATGCCAACCCGCAAGCGCAACCATGCCTACAGAAAATTCAACTTTCTCGTCGACTTGGGCGCCGGTAATACCGGAGGCCCGCAGGCTGCCTTTCAAGAATGCAACATCGGCATAGAAATCACCGTTCCGGAATACCGCAGCCGGAATAAAAAGGGGGACAGCGTCCGAAAAATTACGGGCCTGAACAAATCGACCGACATCACGCTTAAGCGCGGCGTGATCGGATCAATGAACCTTTTTAACTGGCTCAACGATATCCGAAACGGCAAACAAGCGGCGACTCGCGACATCACGATCCAGCTCCAGCGTAAAGAGCATCGCGCGGTGGTACAGACTTGGAAGCTGATCCGCGCACGCATTATCAAAATCGTTAGTGGACCGATGAACGCAAAAGGCACAGACGTGGCGATGGAGGAACTTACGCTCGCTTACGAGCGGCTCGAGCTGGAATAGGAACTCGGCTAGCTTCCCGGTAAGTCAACTGCCTAGCCAAGCGGTGCCGTTATGCACATCGAACGAAACCATAACTTGGGTAAAGAAGAGGCAATTCACAAGATCGACAGCTTTCTTGACGACTTAATGAGGCGCCAGTTTCCCGCCGGCATCACTATTGAAGAACCCTCCAAGAGCTGGTCCGACAACGTTATGCGTTTCTCCTTCAAGGCCAAGAAGGGTTTCTTTGGCACGACGATTTCCGGCATGCTCCGCGTAGACGATGACTCGGTGATCATGGATTCCGACCTGCCAAGCCTAGTCACAGCGTTTGTTTCCGAAGACAAAATCCGAAACCTGATCAACCAACAATTGGAAAGCTTATTCCCGGCTTAAGCGACTCTGCACCAATTTCAGTAACCCACGCACGAGCACGCGGGCGATTTCAAAGAACGGTGAGTTTTGGCGAGGGCGACCTCGAGGGCAAACAGCTAAGAAGCGCAGTCTATCAGGAAACGCGCAAGACAACCACTAAGATCGGTTTTTATGAATGGCTCAAATTCCAACAGCCGAAACAATTGGAGAATGTAATGACCTTCTCATCCACAATCTTCGAATAAATATGATCGAAGTTTTGATCCCAAGAAAACTGGAATTGCCCGCTAATACTCGATTGATCTTCTTCAGCACGGAGGATCGTGAATTCGCGGATGAATTACTGCGACCTTTACACGTTGCAAAGTATTGGCGCGATGCCCGTCTGCCTCTCTTGCTCTCCACACGACAACGACAAAATGATACTAACCATCGCAGTAATGCCTATCGATGATCTTCATAAGAATGCCGGGCAACTGGCTGTCGACCCACAGCAGCTTAGTAAGGTGAAGCACGCTTCATGAGCAAAACCGTTAGTGGTCGGTCAGGTTGCCTTGGCCTTTTGCTTCGGATTTTTGGCGTCGCTCCTTCGGCATCGGCAGTTACGACGTTTCCTTTTCACCTTAGGGATGACTTCCTTTCTCCCGCGGAGATTTCCTTTTACCACGTCCTCCTGTCAACGTGATCGAAACGGGCGAACACGCGGACGATGTCCTTCAAGATGCGACCGGCAACAAGCGAAAAAAAGTTATCTCACGGCCCCCTGCCCAAGTAACTCGCGCCACGAAGACCCATCCCAGGTTCTGGGTGGAAAGGGTCAAAGGAACTGACCTCGTACTTGGTCGGCGTGGTTGGCGGCGCACCTGAATAGCCGGGCTTGTTAGGCTGGATTCCCTGATTTGCCGGTGGTGACTGGCACGCAGCTAAAAGAGCAACTGCCGCAGAAAATAAATAGCTTTGGAGACCACTTCGCATCGGCGAATTAATAAACTCAGCCACCTTTGTGGCAGGTGCAAGTCCACGGCAACGTGATCGAGACATACGAGCACGCCGGCAATTTCAAGGTAATCTCAGTGTGTTTGCCACGACGCCCTGCCGTGGCTTATCTGTTTTTCGTTAGCTCACGATGATCGGCTTGCGGGCAATTAACTCAAATCCAGCTGCGATTTTTCCCTGTGCGGTCTGCGGCAGATTTTGCAAGACCTCAAAGCCAGGTGGTGGCGCGGTTTTAGCTGTCCAAAAGTCCGCCCACTCTCCAACCTTCGTTTCACGCACGATCAACTGCTCTCGTCCGGAAACTCCGCCTTGTCGCAATGTGTCCATCACGCTCGACATCAAGAACGCCAGCATTACTGCTGGCCCAAAATTGGGACTAACCCGGCAGCTTTCGATCTCAAATTTGTCGAACCACGCCCGCACACCGAATTCGGTTGCGTTGTAAAAATGTCGCGGCTCCTCGTGCAGGGCCTGCAAGAAAGCAGTGTGCAGCGCGACCGCGCCGCCCGGCTTTAAGACGCGGAAGATTTCGCTCGCCGCTTTTTTCGGATCGCCGAGGTGCTCAAAAACATTGAAGGCGAACACGCGATCGAAAACATTGTCGCGAAATGGGAGCGCATGCGCGTCGCCCACGACGTCGGTATGCCTGAAAATTTTCCACTCCAACTCGATGCAGTTTGGATATTTTTCCACGGTCGCCCCAGCGCCGATGTGAAGAACAAATTCGTTCCCTTCGTGAAGTATCACTTCGAAATCAGGACCGATCGGATTTGACCGGTGATCGGACGAGATGACAGCCAGCGGTTCCTGTACGAAGACTGGCACCTCGGTTTGAATTCGGTATACGGCACCGCACCGTTCGCAACGCATTTGCTCGCGTTTGAAACGCAATGCGCCATGACAAAGAGGGCAGCAAATGACACTTGTGACGCGTTCGTTCATACAATAAATCGATCCAAATCTAGCCAGCATGATCTGGCAACGGCGAGACGAAAATCGTGAACGAGGGAAGAACCCGCTGCCACCGCGCTCAGCGCGGAGTTTTCTGTGGCTTGACACATCTATGAAGGAATCGAATCGACTGTCGAGGAACTCGAAGTGATGAAGTCCATTTTTTGTTTGGGAGCGTGCCAGGCTTGGAAATGATTTCGCGTCGGCTCTTTTTTTTCACTAAGCCAAGATGACGTAATCGAAACTCACGAGCATACGGGCGATTTCAAAGAGTGATGAGCTTTCTTACACGAAAAGTCTCGACATCTTTGACGCGCTTCGAGTAAAAGTTTACGCACCGAAGCGCAAGCAAGGTGAAAATTAGCTCCACGACCAAAACGCATCTTATTCGCGGCGCGTTTTATCTGCTTCTGTTGTCTACCGGGATATCCCCGGCCTTTTTCTGCGCCCAGAGTTCTGGCAATATTCCTGAAGGCGCTCCTCCATGCACTGACGACACGTGGACTCCAACCAGCATCACCAACGCGCCCGATGGCCGAATGCTCCCCACGGCAGTGTGGACAGGCAGCGAAATGATCGTCTGGGGCGGAACCACTGATCGCATTAACGGTCTCAACACCGGCGGGAGATACAATCCCAGCACAGATAGTTGGACTCCCATCAGCACCACCAACGCGCCTACTGCCCGATTCGCTCACACGGCAGTCTGGACCGGCAGTGAAATGATCGTCTGGGGCGGATATAACAACGGCAGCCGGTTGAACACCGGCGGGAGATACGATCCGAGCACGAACACGTGGACTGCTACCAGCACCACCAACACGCCGGATGGCCGATACGAGCACACGGCGGTCTGGACCGGCAGTGAAATGATTGTATGGGGTGGACTCGGCGGTACTGATCTCAATACGGGCGGGAGATACAATCCTGTTACCGATACGTGGATCGCCACCAGCACCACTGCCGCGCCCATTGCCCGAAGGATCAACACGGCAGTGTGGACCGGCAGTGAAATGATCGTCTGGGGCGGCGTGAACGACATCACAATCCTCAATAGCGGCGGCAGATATGATCCGAATACGGACACGTGGACTTCAACGAGTATGACCAACGCGCCGGACGTCCGAGTCTGGCACACTGCGGTCTGGACCGGTACTGAAATGGTCGTCTGGGGCGGATTTAATAGCCCGAACAACAACCTCAATACCGGCGGAAGATACAATCCCGGTACGGAGAGCTGGACACCTACCAGCACTACGAATGCGCCTGGTGGACGAGAGGCGCACACAGCAGTCTGGACGGGCAGCGAAATGATCGTGTGGGGCGGCTCTCAAAACGCCAGCTCGTTGAACACCGGTGGGAGATACGATCCCGGCACAGATAACTGGACCGCCACCAGCACCAGCGGCGCCCCCACTGCGCGCTTCTGGCACACGGCGGTCTGGACGGGCAGTGAAATGATCGGCTGGGGTGGATACAATCGCATGAGCGTTTTCAACACCGGCGGCAAATACTGCGCCCAATCCAGTGCGCCGACGCCTACCCCGACGCCAACTCCAACTGCAACAGCGACGGCTACTGCTACAGCAACAGCTACGCACACACCGACAGCAACGCCGACTGCGACAGCGACAGCTACGCATACACCGACAGCAACGCCAACAGCGACTGTTACTGCGACGGTAACACCCACCGCGACCGCGACTCCAACAGCTACACCTACTTTGACACCGAGACCTTCACCGACGCCAAGAGTTGCGCCAACGCCCAGGGTTCGTCCTACTCCGCCGCCGCGCCCGTAGCGTTTAAATTTGCTCAATCAATAGGCCCACACAAACCGACCTTTCCAGTTCCAAAAACGCGGTCAGTATTTCATCGGCGTGCACAACGAAACGCTTTCCGTCGCGATGCGCGTCAACAATCCGGATCGTTCGTCCCTCAGAATCAACGGCTGACACCCATCTCGCTTTGGCTCACACCATCGATGTACGTGACCACGATATTTAATTCGGATGATCGATAAGCCTTGCTCCCGTCTGAAAGCGTACGGAAGTCAACTTTATCGGAAACCATACCCCAGCGCCCAATGCGTGTGGGCTGCTGGCGATTCCTCCACGCTAACGATGATAAAGTAAGTGCTTGTGGTTTTTGGAATGATGTGCGCAGCCGCAAAGTGGTCTTTCGCCCAACTGTCTGGTTGTTCCGCGAGTTTTCCGTCCGAATTATAAATATGAACGGACACCTTTGCATGATCGACTTCCGTTCCCAGCCAGAACCAATATTCATTCCCTTTAAACAATTGTTGCCGAATCGCTTTCCTTTCGCCCGGAGCGAGGTCGCCTGGCCAGTAATCCTCGCGCACGTGAAATCCTTGTTTTACATAGGGTTCTGCCGCCAGAACAGCAAATGCCCGCGCGTACACTGTGTTGGGGTCCACCCCCTCGGCGAAAATCGCAGGCGGTAGCACAACGATGGCCGGCAACAGGGAGGTCGTGCAGAGAAGGAACTTTGC
>Ga0193713_1000785_pt1 | contig 10585 bp, 9 predicted proteins | sample H3a2metaG_FD_143054 | JGI IMG/M metagenome (GOLD analysis project Ga0193713, IMG submission 143054) | Soil microbial communities from a riparian zone of the East river system, Colorado, United States - H3a2 | ecosystem: Environmental > Terrestrial > Soil > Riparian zone | place: USA: East River... | reverse complement strand
AAGGGCAAGGGGTTCTGCTCCGGGGGTGACGTCCGCGACATCATCGGAGAGCTTTTCAACCGCGACCGGCAGGGCTTGCTCGAGTTCACCCGCATGACCGGGACGCTCCTGCTCAACATGCGGCGGCTGCCCAAACCGGTCATCGCCCGGATCAACGGGGCGGTCGCCGGGGCGGGAGCGATGATCGCCCTCGCCGCGGACTTCCGCATCGCCGAGACCGGCTCCAAATTCGCCTTCCTCTTCACGAAGGTGGGCCTTTCCGGCGCCGACATGGGCGCATGCCTGCTCCTGCCGCGGATCGTCGGCTTCGCGAAGGCGGGCGAGCTTCTCATGACCGGAGACTCGATCGGCGCGGAAGAGGCGCTCCGGATCGGGCTCGTCACCAAGATCTGCCCTCCCGATTTTCTCCAGGAGGAGACCCTCGCCCTCGCCCGACGCCTCGCCAAGGGGCCCGCGCACGGAGTCGCCGTCACCAAGGAGTGCCTCAACCGCGAGATGAGCCTCGCGCTGGAGGAGGCGGTGGAGGCCGAGGCGCAGGCGCAGGCCGAGTGCATGACGCACCCTGATTTCCGCGAGGCGTTCGCGGCCTTCCTCGAGAAGCGGCCTCCCCGCTTCCGGAGCGAGTGATGCGCGGCCGCGACTTCATCGACGAGCGGATCCGCGGGACCCCGTTCCTGGATCCCGAGCACTTCCAGCTCCAAGCGCAGGCCGACCGCTTCGCCGAATCGTGCGGGGCCATCGCGGAAGACGAAGAGTCGGCGCGGAAGCTCGTCCGCCGGCTGGGCGGGGAGGGCCTACTGAACCACGCGGGCGGCGCCGAGCTCCGGTCGCTCTGCATCCTCAGGGAGACCCTGGCCTTTCATCACGGTTTGCTCGACCTGGCCCTGTCGATGCAGGGCCTCGGATCGTACGCGCTCGAGATCGCGGGGTCGCCCGTACTCAAGTCGCAGGTCCTCCCCAGGGTCCGGAGCGGCGAGTGGGTGGCCGCGTTCGCCGCGACCGAACCCGAGGCGGGCTCCGATCTCGCGGCCTTGACCACCTCGGCGCGCGCGAAAGACGGCGGTTATGTGATCGACGGACTGAAGACGCTCATCTCGAATGGTCCCATCGCCGACGTGATGACCGTGCTCGCGAAGACCGACCCCGCCGCCGGTTCCAAGGGGATCACGATGTTCGTGGTCTTGAAGACCGACCCGGGGGTGCGCCCCGGGAAACGGCAGGAGGCCGTGGCCTATCATCCGCTGGGCGAGCTGATATTCGAGAGATGCACTGTCCCCGCGGACCGGGTTGTCGGAAGTCCCGGCGAGGGCTACAAGATCGCGCTCGCGGTGCTCGAGACGTTCCGAACCTCCGTGGCGGCGGCCGCGGCGGGCATGGCGGGGCGCGCGATCGCGGACACGATCGACCGCGTCCTCAACCGCCGGCAATTCGGAGCGCGCCTCGCGGATCTCGCCGTCGTCCAGTCGAGGCTGGCGGACATGATCACCGAGTACGAGGCGGCGCGCCTTCTCATCTACCGGTCGGCCGCCAAGCGCGACGGCGGGACGGCGCGGATCCCCGTCGAGTCCGCCGAGGCGAAGCTCTTCGCGACGGAGGCGGCGCAACGGATCATCGACTCCGCCGTCCAGCTCCACGGCGGATCGGGCGTCCTGAAGGGGAGCGCCGTCGAGCGCCTCTATCGCGAGGTCCGCACCCTGCGGATCTACGAGGGGGCGAGCGACATCCTGAAGCTTGTCATCGCAGCGAACGTCCTCAAGTGATATGAAGCTGTTCGAGCCCATCGACGTCGGCCCCATGCGCCTGGAGAACCGCGTCGTCCTCCCCGCCATGGTCACCCGTCTTTCCGGCGAGGACGGGTTCGTCAACCAGGACATCATGGACCGCTACGTCCGGCTCGCGAAGGGCGAACCCGGGCTGCTCGTTATCGAGGCGATGGCGATCCACGGGGCGAAGAGCGGACAGCTGCTCCGGTTCGGCGAGGATCGGTTCATCGAGGGACACAGGGAGCTGCTCCGGCGGATGCGGGCCGTGAGCCCGTCGAAAGTGGTCCCGCAGATCATCCATTTCCTCAAGCTGGCGCGGAGCGGGTGGCGCCAGAAGGTGATGGACCTCTCGGTGGAGGAGATCAAGCTCATCGTACGGCAATACGGCGACGCGGCCGAGCGCGCGCGCCGGACGGGCTACGACGGCGTGGAGCTCCATATGGCGCACGCCTACACGGTCTCGAGCTTCCTCTCGCTCCGAAACCTCCGCGAGGACGACTACGGCGGCTCGCTCGAAAACCGGATGCGCCTCATGAGCGAGATCCTGATCGACGTGCGGCGGCGCGTCGGCGGCGATTTCCCGATGGGCGTCCGGTTCGACGGCGAGGAGTGCATCACCGACGGGTACGGCCTCAACGATTCCGCCCAGATGGCGTTGAGGATGTCGAAGTTGGGAGCCGATTGGATCTCCGTCTCGGCCGGGGGAAAATTCGAGGACGCGCTCCACAAACCCGGCCAGGCCATCTATCCCTACACCGGGTACAGCGGCGATCGCTGCATGCCGCCGCGGGTCTACCAGGACGGTTACAACGTCTATCTCGGCGCGGGAATCAAGGCGCACCTGAATCAGCAGGGCCTGGCGACGCCCGTCGTGGCCACCGGGAAAATCCGGACCGCGGAGCTCGCCGAACGAATTCTCGCATCGGGCCAGGCGGATCTCATCGGCCTGGCGCGCACGCTTCTCGCGGATCCCGACTGGCCAAAGAAAGTCCGTGACGGACGCGAAGACAAGGTCGTCCGGTGCATCTCGATCAACGTCTGCAAGTCGCTCGACGAGAACTTTCGGAAAGTCCGGTGCTACCTCTGGCCCCGCGGGAGCCTGCACGCCCCGGAATCGGCCGACACCACGCCCCCTTCGTGGCCCGAGTCGGGCGCGGGGCTGCGCGTCTTCGAGGAGCCGAAAGGCCACGTGCGTCTCTCATGGTCGGCGGCCCTGGATGGCGAGGGGGTGTATGGTTACTGGGTCGAGAGATCGGCGGAAGGCGGCCCCTGGGAGATCGTCAGCGCGGTCCGGGCCGACATGCACACGACTTTCCAGGACAGCACGGCCGTCGCGGGGACCGGGTATCGATACCGCGTCCGCGCCTACGACCTCGCGGGGAACAAGAGCGCTCCGTCGAATATCGTCGAGATCTCGCTGCGGGTACCGGCGCTCCAGGAGAACCCATGAACGGACCCTTCGCCGTCATAGATGCCCATATCCACATACAACCCTGGAAGATGATCAAGGCGGAGCATCTCGCGCTGATGCAGGGAAGGCGGGACGACGTGTCGGCGCTCGCGGAGCTCATGTACGCCCCCGACAAGCTCCTCGCACATCTCGACAAGGAGCGGATCGAGAAGGTTGTGTCGATCAACTACGTCAGCCCCGAGATCATGGGGTTCACCGAGGAGGTGAACCAGTACGCGGCCCGCTACGCGAAGAACTGCGGCGGCCGGCTGATCCCGTTCGGCTCGGTCCACCCGACGCGGACGGAGGACGCGAAGCGCGACATGGACGTGCTCATCGCGCTCGGGCTGCGCGGCGTCAAGATCCACCCGGCACACCAGCCGTGCTATCCGAACGACTACCGCAACGGGAATGAAAAGCTCGAGATCATCTACAAGAGGTGCGAGGAGGCGGGGCTCGTCCTGATGATCCACACGGGGACGTCGATCTTCCCCGGCGCGCGCAACGTGTACGCCGATCCCATCTATTGCGACGACATCGGGGTCGACTTCCCGAAACTCAACGTGATCCTGGCCCACGGCGGCCGGCCGCTCTGGATGGAGAAGGCCATGTTCGTGGTGCGGCGCCACCCGAATTTCTGGATGGACCTGTCGAGCGTACCGCCGCAGCTGCTCCCCGAGTACTTCCCGAAGCTGGAAACGATCGTCGACAAGGTCCTCTGGGGGAGTGACTGGCCCGCCCCGGGGGTGCCGGGGATGCGCGCGAACGTCGACCGCTTCCTGACGCTTGCTTATCCGGACGAGTTCAAGCGGAAAGTTGTCTACGACAATGCCAAGCGGCTCTATCGGCTGTGAAGTTCATCGGCGGGCCTCCGCCGGAAATCAGGACGGCTTGTAGCGACGGGACTGAAGACCCTCGAATACGCCGAGAAGCAGGGCCGCTCCGGAGACCCCGACAAGGATTTGGAAGGCAGGCTGGGAGAAGTCGCCCATTAGCCACATCAGCATTCCGGCGATACCCGCAATCCACCAGGACAACGCTCTCATGTAGCGTGGCGCCCCCAATCGGATGAGCAGCCAGTTCAAGGCCATGAAAAGGACGTAAGCCCCAGCGCCGGAAAGCACCATGAGCAGGTCGTTGGCGCTAAACCAGTACAGCATGATTACTTCCGAGTAGCGCTCTTGGCCCGCCTGGGTGGAGTTGTTTTCTTCGTCGATCTGGTTCCAAGAAGGCTGTGCGCCCCGGCGATGATGTCTTCGACCTGCGGCAGCACCGCGCGCTCGCCGACCGGGCCGTAGCTGACGCGGCAATCGAGGGCGGCCACGCGCTCTACCTCCACGCGCTTCCGCAAGTCGCGGTCGCGATAGATGACGTCCGCGATCGCCGCGCCCGCGCCGCACGTGCGCCGGTCCTCATCCACCACGAGCACCTTGCCGCAATCATCCGCCGCCGCGCGGATCGCCTTCTCGTCGAGCGGACTGATCCAGCGGAGATCGACGACGCGCGCGCGGACTCCCTGTTTTTCCAGGTCGTGCATCGCGCGCATCGAGAGCGGCGTCGTGTTCCCGTACGTCACGATGGCGAGATCCCGACCCTTTCCGTACGTCACCGCCGTGCCCGGCCACGCGACGACGCTGTAGTCCGGATAGGGCTGCTCCATGTACCCGCCCTTCGGCAGGCGGAACGCCTCGTCGTTGCGGCGGTACAGTGCCTTGGGCTCCATGTAGAGGACCACGTCGCCGCAGTAAGCCGCCGCCCGCAGGAGCGCCACGGCGTCGCGCGCGTTGCCCGGCACGCACACCCGGATTCCCGGATGATTCAGAAGCGGGCCGTTCGCCGACTCGCTGTGCCACATCGCCCCCGCGCCGCCGAGGTAGCCGCCGTACGACATGCGGATCACCATGGGGCACGTGAACCGCGCGCCCGACCGCCAGCGGAGCGTCGCCGCCTGGTCCACGAGCTGCTGCCACGCGGGGTTGAGGTAGTCCCGGAACTGCACCTCCACCACGGGCAGGAATCCCTGGATCGCGTAGCCGACGGCGCGCCCCACGATGCTCGCCTCCGCGATGGGGGAGTTCGCGACCCGGTCCGATCCGAATTTCCGCTGGAGCCCCTCGGTGATTCCGAAAACCCCGCCCTTTCCCTTGAGCTCGGGATGGCGCTCCAGCGTTTTTCGCGAGAGATCGGCGATGTCCTCGCCCCACATCACGATCCGAGGCTCGATCTCCATCAGCTCGTGCAGGCAGAGCCGCATGGAGTCCGCCAGCGGAATCACCTTGCCCGCGGAGGCCGACGACCGGCCGGCGCTCGCATGAGTCCAGCGATCCTTCGCCGTCTTCGGTTCGTATCCGTTGACCTCGGCGAGGAATCGTTTCGGCTCGGTCTTCGGCGCCTTGAGCGCCTCCGCCGTCGCGGCCTCGACCTCGCGCTTGGTGGTCTCGAGGATTCCCTGGAGCTCGGCCCGGGACGCGAGGCCGTACGCCACGATCTGTCGCGCGAATTTAGGGATGGGATCCCGCTCCCAGTCGCGCGCGATGTCGGCCGGAATCCGGTACTTGCGCATGTCGTCGGTCGAGGAGTGGCTCATGAGGCGCAGCGTCTTCGAGCGGATCATGGCGGCGCCCCGGCCCGCCCGGCAATGGGCGGCCGCCGCCGCGAAGGCGTCGTACGATTCCCGCACCTCGGTTCCGTCGATGTCCCAGATCGCCAGCTCCGGCCATCCTCGAAAGAGAGCGAGGACATCTTCGCCGGGGACCTGCTCCTCGAGGGGGACGGAGATTCCGAAGCCGTCGTCCTGGATGTGGACGATCACGGGCGCCCGGTTGAGGATCGCGGCGCGCAGGGCCTCGTACACCTCTCCTTCGGCCGTCGTCGCGTCGCCGAGCGAGGTATAGACGACCGCATCCGCGGGGTACCTACCCTTCCCGATAAGCTTCGACGTCTTCGCGATCGCCTCGGCGAGACCCACCGAAGGGATGCACTGGAAACCGACCGGGCTTCCCTCGATGACGACCGCCTTCCCGTCGTGGCCGAAGTGGGCGGGCATCTGGCGGCCCGAGGAGGCCGGATCGGTGTCGGCCGCCACGGCCTGCAGCAGCATCTCCAACGGAGTCACGCCGCGCTGGAGACAGATGGCCCGGTCGCGGTAGTAACCCCAGATCGGATCGGTGGGGCGGAGCGCCTTGCCCGCGGCCGCCTGGACCGCTTCCTTGCCCGCGCCGAAGATGCTGAACCAGGCCTGCATCTGTTTCTGGAGCATGAATTCCCGGTCGTCGAGAAGCCGCGACAGGATCATGGTGCGGAACATGTCGAGGAGGTCCGCGACGAGCAGCGTCGGGTGGTAGGGCGCGGAGGGGCGGCGGGGATCGCCACCGGCGGCGGCGGGGCCGGTGTCGGGTTCGGCCAGGAACGCCGCCAGCGTGTCGAAGCTCATCGGGAGTCAACTCAACATAACGCGCTCGATGCCGACGGTCAACGAAGGGGCCCGGGGGAGCGTGGGGCCAGCCTCCAGTTCCCCGTACCGAGATCCCTGAAGCCTCGAGTTGCAAGTCCGAGGGAAGGAGAAATCTCCATGGCGAATGCGGATCCAATACCTGGTGATAGCGGGGCGAGGCTGGAGACGGGGAACGGGAAGCGGGAAGCTCGCCCTCCGGCGCTGCCTTGACGCTCCGGCGACTCGCCGATAAAATCGCACTCCTCTTCATCCCATGGGAAATTTCGTGAGGGTCGCGTCGCTCTCGGAGCTGACCCCCGGCACGACCCGGATGGTGGAGGCCCAGGGCAAGGAGATCGCCCTGTACAACGTGGACGGCAAAGTGTACGCGACGACGAACATCTGTCCGCACCAGGGCGGACCTCTCGCCGAAGGGATCCTCGAGGGGACCAGCATCATCTGCCCGTGGCACGCGTGGGCGTTCGACGTCAGCACGGGAACGTCGCCCGTCAATCCGAGGATGAAAATCGACGTCTACCCGGTTAAAGTCGAGAATGACGACATTTTCGTGAGCGTCTAGGAGCGCCCCATGACCCATATCATCGCGGAGCCCTGCATCGGCGTGAAGGACAAGGCCTGCGTTCCGGCCTGCCCGGTCGACTGCATCCACGAGGGTTCGCGGATGCTCTACATCATCCCCGCCGACTGCATCGACTGCGGGGCGTGCGTCGAGCCCTGCCCGGTCCAGGCGATTTTCCCGGAGGACGAGCTGCCCGAGAAGTGGAAATTCTACACGGAGATCAACACCCGCTGGGCGACGAACGGGCGCGACGAGGACAAAGCGTGGGAAGGTTTCACCCCGGTGGATCCCGCCAAGAAGACCTGGTAGGAATGGACTCGACACGGACCGGCCCCGCGCCGGAAACGAAAGCGCATACCCAGGCCACCTCCACCTTCGTAGACTTCCTCTGCTACCGGGTCGATCCCGCGTTCCGGCGTCTCGACCACGCGCGTCGCGCCGCGGCCTCGGCGGAATTCGTCAAGCTCCTCGAGGCCCCGGGCGCCGGTCTCGAGATCCGGCCCTACCTGACGGCAGGATTCCGCACGGACTGCGACTTCTTCCTCTGGCTCATCGCGAAGGATCCCGGGGAATTCCCAAGGTTCGTCTCGGCGCTGTGGAAGACGGACCTCGGCCGCCACCTGGCCGCCGCCCACGCCTTCGTCGGCGTAACCAAGCCGAGCCCGTACCTGCCGGGCCACCTCCAGCACTTCGAGCGCGGGCCGGCCTCGGACACCTACTGCTTCATCTACCCCTTCACGAAGACCCACGCGTGGTACCAGCTGCCGGTGGAAAAGCGGCGGGAGATCATGTCGGTCCACAACGAGATCGGCCACCAGTACCCGGGCGTGAAGATCAACACGACCTACCAGTTCGGGCTCGGCGATTACGATTTCATGCTCGCCTTCGAGACCTCCGACTTCAAGGAGTTCTCCGATCTCGTCCAGCGCATGCGGGATTCCGAGGCGCGACCCTATACCGCCGCCGACACTCCGCTCATTCCCGGCGCCAAAAGGACGGCCCGGGAACTTGTCGAGGCCCTCTCACTCTAGCCGCCCGCTGAAGGCGGATCGCCGAATGCTGATAGCTAACCGTGGCGGCGATCTATAAAATAAGGGCTTCCAGGTGCGGCCCCCTCTCGTCATGGACCAAGAAACGCTGATCAAGACCCTGCTGGAGCGCAAGCTCGTCACGCGCGCTCAAGTCGACGAGTGCGTCCGCGAAGCGGACGAGATCCGCCGCGGGGGCGCCGCCAACATCCCGCTCGAAGAGGTGCTGATCGCCCACGACTACATCGAGCGGGGGAAAATCGAGGCGATCACCGGGGGCACTCCTTCAATCGCGCCCGAACGGGTCCGGCCCGCGGAATCTTCGCCCGCCCCGCTCGAGGACGACCGGACGATCGCGTATCCGCCCGCCGAGGAGAAAACCCGCAAGGCTCCGGTGGAGGACCTCTCCGAGCAGGTGACGGCTGTCACGCCCGCCGAATCGTCCCAGGAGATCCCGCCCGTCGTTCGCGCCGCGATGCAGGAGCCGATGAACCTGTTCGGGAAGTACGTCCGGCTCCACCAGGTGGGGCGGGGATCGCTCGGCTCCGTGTGGAAGTGCTGGGACACGGAGGCGAAGCGGTACGTCGCCATCAAGATGCTCCGGGAAACGCGCAAGTCGCCCGAGATCGAGGGGCTCCTGACCGAGGCGCGCCGGACCTCGCGGCTGAACCATCCGAATATCGCGCGCGTTCTCGAGGCGGGGACGCGCGGGACCGGCCAGTTCGAGAGCCAGCACTACATCGTCCTGGAGTACGTCGAAGGCGCGACCCTCGAAGGCGCGCGCACCAAGGGGATGACTCCCAAGCGCGCCGCGGAAATCGCCCGCGACATCTCGCGCGCCGTCGACGCGGCCCACGCGGAGGGAATCCTGCACCGCGACCTCAAGCCGCGCAACGTCCTCCTGAGCGAGGAGGGCGAGGTCAAAGTCGCCGACTTCGGCCTCGCGCGGCTCGTCGACCTCGATCCCATGGCGGCGGCCGAGCTGAGCCGCACCGGCCGCATCATCGGTACCCCGGCCTACATGCCGCCGGAGCAGGCCGTGGGCCGGACGCACGACTTCTCGGCGCGGTCGGACGTCTACTCGATCGGCGCCACGCTCTATTTCCTTCTCACCGGCCGGCCGCCCTTCGAAGGGAAGAGCCACTTCGAGGTCTGCTTCAAGGTCGTGCGGGAGGAGCTGCCGCCGCCGAGTTCCGTGAACCCCGCGGTGCCCCAGGACCTCGAGCGGATCGTGATGCGCGCGATGGCCAAGGATCCGCTGCGCCGGTACGACTCGGCCCGGGCTTTCGCGGACGACCTCGACCGGTACCTGTCCGGGGCGCCGATCGTCAGCGACGACGAGCTGCTCTTCACCCGCGGCATCTCCGCGCTCAACGCCGGGCGCCTCGAGGAGGCGGTCCACATGTTCCGCGACCTCATGGTGATGGAGGGCGTCCGCGGGACGACCGGCGCCGTGGTGGGCGGACGCGACGCGGTCCTCCGCAAGCTCAACGAGGGCGAGGAGGGCCTGAAGCTTGCGATCGAGCGCCAGACGAAGAACTACGACATCCGCACGCAGCGGGGGATCATCCGGTTCGCCCGCGCCGTCATCTCCTCGTTCGACCGCGTCGACCCGAGGGAAGATTGCAAGAACGCGCTCGACGACTTCGGGCGGGCGTGCGAACTCCGCACCGAGAGTTCGGCGGCGCGCGTCAACCGGGCGAACCTCCTCCTCTTCAGCGGCCGCTTCCAGCGGGACAAGGGCAAGGACATCACGCCGATCTTCAAGATGGCCCTCGACGACCTGTCGACGTCCGTGAAATACGACGACACTTTCAGCGCGGCCTACCACAACCGGGGCATCGTCCACTTCTACATGGGCATGGAAGCCAACAAGAGCAAGACCGACCCGCGGGAGCACTTCTACAAGGCCATCGACGACTTCAGCGTGGCCGCCAAGCTCGAACCGACGTACGCCTACGTCTTCAAGGACCTCGGCGTGGTCAAGATGGCGCTCGCCAAGCACATGCTCGCGAACGGCGAGCGGCCGCGGGACATCCTGGAGCAGGCCGTCGACCACCTGTCGCGGGCGATCAAGCTCCAGTCGCGCCTGCAGGGCGCCTACTTCGAGCGCGGCATGGCCCTCTTCGCCCTGAAGCGGTTCGAGGAGGCGATCTCGGACTGGACCCGCTGCATCGACCTCGACCCGACCAAGCGGAAGCTCGTCGAGCCCTACCTGAACGAGGCCCGGGCCAAGCTCGCCGCCCGCGGCGGTTCATGAAGTGCCTGCGGTGCGCGGCCTCCGCCGAGGGGTACGCGGTCATTCCCGGGGTGGGGGAGGCGGGGGAGATC
>Ga0193713_1000784_pt1 | contig 10602 bp, 7 predicted proteins | sample H3a2metaG_FD_143054 | JGI IMG/M metagenome (GOLD analysis project Ga0193713, IMG submission 143054) | Soil microbial communities from a riparian zone of the East river system, Colorado, United States - H3a2 | ecosystem: Environmental > Terrestrial > Soil > Riparian zone | place: USA: East River... | reverse complement strand
GGATGCGTGTTGACGACATCGCGGGCCAGTTCGGCATAGCGTTCGGGGCGCCCTTCTCCAGAGTAGCGTTCCACCCCGAGGTTTTGGCCCTCGACGTAGCCAAGGCGACTTAGCTCCTCGAAAAAAGCGCGGTAATTCGGACTACCGCTCACGCTTATTGCGCTGACTTTACCCGCCGAGCTAACCAAAGCGATCCGTTTCATCTTCGTCGGTTGCTGCGCTCGGGCCGCGAGTGGCCATGTAGCCGCGGTACCAAGTGCCGTGATGAAATCGCGCCGTCGCATCTGACCTGCCTGAGAAGGTGTCCTACGCATTGTCAAAACTACAGCAACCTCGAACGTTGAGCGAGGGACAAATAGCATCTGCCAGTTCAAGGCGCTGGCCGGGTTCAATGTCTCATTCGGGTCAGACTCGGAAGTCGGGCGACGCAATCACGACTTCCGCTCTTCCCCCAAAGAGCAGACATTCCTGACTCCGGCTGTGAAGTCCGAAAAGTGCCAATAAGCGACATTGCAAAGCAAAAATCAGTTGTTCGCAAAAACATTAGGTAAGCTAGGGTTTTGTTCCTTTCACCGCTTCGGCCACGGCCGCATACGATCTGTAGCCATCCGGCTCGCCATCGAGATAGGCGCGCTGCAAGTGATGCTTCAAAGTCGCTTGTTCGTCAGGCTTTAGCCTGCTGACGTATTCAGCGTAGGGCCCTTGTCCGCCCATGTATGGCCGCCAATAGTCTTCAAAGTTTTCAAATTCCATGCGAATAATGAGCGTTACCTCCTTCACATCCTTCAACCCAGCGTCACGCCAGGCACGGCCCAGATCGCCCGGATGCCCAAGCGGGCGCGTAAATGCACGGGCTCGCAGTTCATGCGCTCGCGTGTCGAGAACTGCTGCAGTGTCTACAAACATGCGGCTCATTACCATCCCACCTCGAGCATCCCAGAGGGTCGCGGCAACCGTCGAACCCGACCGCGCCACTCGTGTCATTTCCAAAACGGCTTTCTTCGCATCCGGGATAAAAAACAGAACCAGCATCGAAAGCACACGGTCAAAGCTGCTGTCGGCGTAAGGCAATGCGGTAGCATCACCAATCTCGAAGGTTATTTGCGGACTGTGATTTAGACTTTTGGCATTTTCGACATACGCTTCTGAAAAGTCGATACCTTTAATCGATTTCACTTTCGCTCGCTGTGCGATGGAAAATGCTAGATTTCCGGTGCCGCAGCCGACATCAAGAACCTCTTCATCGTCGCCCGTGCCGGTAAAATCTAGGAACGGCTCAGCTAACCGTCGGCTCCAACGGCCCATCTGGATTTCGTACTCGTTGCCGTCCGAGGCAGCAAAGGTTGATGAAACGTTCATTTCATAATATCCTCGGCAAGTTTCGCATGATAGGTCACGCGGGATTGAGATCACAGAGCTGGCGAGAGCAGCCGGCCCTTGAAGTCGTCAGTGCTTAATATCGGTCTCGAGAAATGATCTCACCTCTTCAAGGAAGCGAGCAAATGCGGGCTCGCTTGGCAGGATCACGTGGTTTTGGCTTTCAAGCGGAACAAAGCGAGCTCCCGGGATTCCAGCGGCCATCCGTCGACCTGATTCGAAGGGTACGCGTGCATCGTGTCGAGCGTGCATCACAAGCGTCGGCACGCGAACTTGAGGGAGCAGCGAGGTCACGTCAGCATCGCCATTCGCGACAAGATTGCGAGCGGCATCTGCAGGCGAACTCGAAATTCGTTGGAACTCATTGAACCAGTCGGCTTGCTCCTTGTTAGCACCCGGAATGAACTGGGACGTGAACATCTGCCGGAATGCCGGGTTTTCCTGGCCCCAACCGACTCTCACTAGCGTCACTACCGCTTCTCCTGCTTCCTTCTCCGCCTGCGTCCTGGCGCGTTTCTTCCAGCCGACAGCATAGCCTCCGAGAAGGATCAGATGCGAAACGCGTTCGGGGTGCCGGACCGCATATGCGATGGAGACGGCACAACCTTGCGACAGACCGTGCAGTGCGAAGCGATCGAGGCCTGCCGCATCGACCACCGTTTCGAGGTCGCTGACGTAATCTTCAAAGCAGACATCCGGGATCTCGCGATCTGACAATCCGTGACCGCGGGCATCATATCGAACGAAGGTGTTGTTCCGTGATAATCCCTGAAAGACCGGCCGCCAGATCGCACTGTCGAAATCATGTTCGATATGCGTCATCCAGTGGCCAGTTTTAACTAGCGGAAACCCCCTGCCTACTCGCGCGTAAGCCAGTTGCACCCCGTCTTTGGCCTGGCAGAAGTGAATTTCCTGTTCATATGCATCGCCACCGGGGACCGGACCGCCTTCATTAGATGCCGAGGCAGCGGATTCCGAAAGAGCCTCGATATCACTTGCCGCAAGCCCGAACACTCCTACGGCGCGCGCGATGTTTTTCACGGCCTGCTCACCAAGGTCAGCGAAAGCGATCGACAGCTTGTCCCGAATTTGCTCGTTCGCCGCCCTGGAGATACATACTCCACCGGGCTCGCACAGCGTTTCCAGCCGCGCGGCAATATTGACGCCGTCGCCGTAAATATCGTCGCCGTCAATGATGATATCGCCGACGTTGATGCCAATCCGAAAGACGATCCGCTTCTCCGCTGGGACAGTCACATTTCGCCGGACCATGCTGCGCTGAATGTGTACCGAGCAACTCACCGCATCGACCACGCTCGCAAACTCTACAAGCATGCCGTCGCCAGTAGTCTTGACAATGCGGCCCCGGTGTTCCGCGATACTTGGATCGACTAATTCGCGACGGTGCGACTTGAGGGACGTTATTGTCCCGATCTCATCCGTGCCCATTAGTCGGCTGTAACCCACCACATCGGCGGCCAAAATTGCCGCAAGCCTGCGCTGCATGGCTTGATCCTGTCATCTGTCAATAGCTGTAGTCTGCCCGCGATTAGTTGGCGCTACAAGCCCGACGCAATATTCGGTAAAGCTTTGCACTCCGCCCGGCGTTCCGTCATGGAAGCTGCGGTTCGCCATCATCCGGATTGGGTGACGGTCAAAGGTTATCCAACCGACTGCCTGACTTCAGCTTTGGGTCATTCGCGTCGGTTTGGCCCAACAGCCGGTGGCTTCTGGTTTGCCCCGAACAGCGGACATTGCCGGGCCAACCCGGCAGATTTGATTGATGCCAACGGCAGTGGCGGTTACAGTATCTCTTCCAGGAAACTAATCATTGCTGCCCACGATCTGCGGTCCGATTGCTCATTGTAGAGCGTGCCCGAAAGGAAAGACCCGTCCGCTGCAGGATTGGTGAAGGCGTGGCTGGTGTTGCCGTATGTGACAACCTGCCAATCGCGAACAGCGGCTGCGCGCATCTCATTTTCAAGAGCAGCAACGTGGTCGGGAGGCGCGAGCGGATCGTTCGCGCCAGTCAAGACCAGCACGCTAGCCTTGACCTTGCCGGGCAAGGCCGGCGCTTTGGATGCAAGCACACCATGGAAGCTTGCCACAGCTTTGAGATCCGCGCCATCGCGCGCTAGTTCGAGCACAACTGAACCGCCGAAGCAGAACCCTATCGCACCGAGCCGTCCTGCGTCGACTTGCGGCAGTGATGCAAGTGTCGTGAGCGCCGCACGAGCACGTGCGCGAAGCTGCATCGGCTCATTGCGAAGGTCTCCTACCAATCCACGCATATCCTCAAGGTCTCGCGCCTGGCGGCGCTCGCCGAACATGTCCGCCGCCAGTGCGACGTAACCGAGCTTTGCAATCCTTCGGGCACGCTCAATAATATGCTCGCCCAGTCCCAAGCCCTCGTGAAATACAAGTACCCCCGGTCGCTTGCCGCTCGCCGTGTCGTCGTAGGCGACAAACCCACGGCAATTGACTGCGTGATCGCGGTAGCCAATATCGTTCATGTGCATAAGCGTCTCTGCCCTTTGTCCTCAATGAACAACACTATACGACCTCCTACGCAAAGCGACACTTCTGAGGGAAAGCGGCTCGGCTGCCGTCTCGCGATGGGCTGATGTCTGTTGTGGGTCAGACTCGGAAGTCGGGTGACGCAATCACGACTTCCGCTCCTCCCTCAACAGCAGACATTCCTGAGTCCGACTGTGACGTCCGATAAGTGCCATAAGCTGTCATTCGCAAGCGATCTGTACTCCCGTTGAGCCCCGTCGCTACCTGTGGGAGTTTTACCCGGTGCCGCGGATGGTTCCCCGCGGAGTCTTTAATCGCTATTGGCCGCCAAGTGGTATTCCGCTCTTGAAACCAACGTCGCTGCTGCGACGTTATCCTCGGAAAATGTGGTATTCCTCCAAAGCACGAAACGCTTTTGATCTGCGACTGGCAGCGGAAATGTCCTCGTCCGATGGTACAAGCGAAATCAGTGACGCAGCCCGCCGACGGCGGAGAAGGAGCAACACCTTACTGCTGGTCTTGGCGGTTGGATTTCTTATTTTTGGCGCCGCAGCGGGCGCACTATATTATGCGTTGCAGCCGGTAACTCTTCGAATTGCCGTCGGACCGCCGGGTAGCGACGATCACAAAGTGATTCAGGTAATGGCCGAGGCCTTCGCCAGCGAAAGCAGGACAGTCAGGCTGTCTCTTATCACGACCGACGGCGCGGTCGAAGCCCTCGCCCTGCTTGGAGCTGGCAAGGCCGATCTTGCGGTCGGTCGTGGCGATCTGGAGATGCCGGCCGACGCGCAGACAGTCGCCATCGTGCGTAAGAACTTCGTTGTGCTGTGGGCGCCTTCCGGACTTGCGGACAAAAGCTCCAAAAGAAAGCCCGCGCCGAAAATCCAGGAGATCGCCGATCTCGCAGGGCACAGGGTCGGCATAATTGGCCGGACGCCAGCGAACGCCGCGTTGCTGCGGGTCATTCTGAGCGCCTCCGGCGTGGAGGCTGAAAAGGTCGCGGAAACGCAATTTGGCACGGACCAAATCGAGGAGCTGGCGCGCGACCCGACTCTCGATGCATTCATGGCGGTCGGTCCGCTCGATAGCAAAATCACCTCCGACGCCATCGCCGCGACGGCCCGGTCGCGAGGCGAGCCGAAGTTTCTCGCGATCGACGCATCGGAAGCCATCGCCCTGAAGCACCCGCGTTATGAATCCGAGGAAATTCCACCCAGCATCTTCAATGCGAATCCGGCCTGGCCGGATGACAAGGTCGAGACCGTCGACGTCAGCCACCTGATCATGGCGCGAAAGGCTTTGTCTGAAACGACGGCTGCGGCATTTTTCCGGCAGCTATTCGCCGTCCGTCAGGCGATTGCCAGGCAAGTGCCTGGCGCTGCGCACATCACCAAGCCGGACACCGAGAAAGACGCCGAGCTGCCGGTGCATCGGGGAGCGGCAGCTGTCATCGACGGCACCGAACGCACCTTCCTCGACAGGTACGGCGATTACTTCTGGTTTTCGCTCCTGCTTCTCTCCGGGATCGGTTCGGCCGGCGCCTGGTTGCGTCACTATTTGAATCGGGATGAAAGGGGCGAAAACACCAGCCATCGCAACAGAATCCTAGCCATGGTTTCCAGCGTACGCACCGCGGAATCCGACCAGGAACTACCGGCGATGCAGCGCGAGGTCGACGCCATCATAAGTGAAACGCTCGAGTGTTACGATGACGGCGCCATCGAGGAAGAGGAGCTGGCGGCCTTTGGTCTGGTGCTCGAACTGTTCAATCACGCCATCGTCGAGAGGCGCGCGGCATTGCAAGCGGACACGCTCGAATCGGCTCGCGGCGCGGCGAGAGGCCACAGCCTCACGTCTCAACGATGACGTAGCCGTGTGCCGACAGCGTGCGGTAACCCGCGGAGGAATTTCCGCTGTGGACCCACAGCAGAACTCGCGGTCGGGTTGCCTGTTCTTTAGGACGGCTCGCGAGTGCAGCATCACGACGCAGTGTTTGCGATCGCCGGCAGGGCGAATTGAAAGATGGCGCCGCGCGGCAAGCGGCTAACAGAATCGCGCCTCGACAAAAAAGCAAAGGCCTCCTCGACATATCAAATCCCTCCAAGAGGCGTTCGACCGACCATGAGATCGTAGCATGCCGGGAGCCGGCCCCCACCGCGGGTCAATCCAGAACATCGCTACCATTCAAGCCAGCTCGGCATCATCAGGGGAATCCGGGACAATGGACCTTAATCCAGATGACGCGGTCTATCCCGTCGCAAAAATTGCATTGGTCTTGGACGCCCTGGCTGCAGAAGGCGTACCGAAAGAAGATGCATTAAGGCGTGTGCGCCTCTCCGAAGCTTCGATTTCTTCGCCTGCGACGCGCGTCTCGCTCAATCAGGTCATCGATTGCTGTTCTTACGCCGCAGAGCGCTCGCATGATCCTCATTTTGCCTACCACACCGGCCTCCGGTTTCACATCTCGGCCTACGGCATGTACGGCTTCGCAATTTTGAGCAGCATCAACTATCGCCAGACGATGAAATTCGCCGTCAAGTATCACGAACTAGCGACGCCGTTAGTCACCATGGAGTTCAAGGAAAACGACGGTTGCGGAATATGGCTATTAAACCCTCTGTCATATGCCCGCATCGATGCCCGTTTGTACAAATTTATCGTTGAAATGCAATTTGGCATTATGCTGTCGTTACATCGGGACTTTATGGGCTCCTCTTTTTTTGTGCGGGAATTTCAGGTTACGTATTCCCCGTCCAGCGATGCGTCAAAATATGCGGCCCTCTTCGGGGGGCCAGTCTTGTTCGGGCAATCAGCGAATTGGCTGTTGTTCGATTCGGGCTGGCTCGACGGTACGCCAAGGCTTGGCAATGAAATCACTTACTCGACCGTGGTGAGTCTGTGCGACGCGCAAATCGAAGAATTTCAATTTCGGAGGGGGCTAGTCGGAGAGGTTCGGCAAATCCTCATGAAGAATCTCATGCGGCCGAAGAGATTCCAGGACGTCGCGCAAAATCTAAACATGAGCGCGCGTACGCTTCGACGAAAGCTGCGCGAAGAAAATAGTTCGTTTCGTCAGGTAGTGGATGAGTTGCGTAGAGATATAGCGATTCGATATTTACGTGAGACTGATTTAACTGTGGAAGACATTGCCGAAAGCCTTGGCTTCAGTGATGCCGCTAATTTCCGGCAGGCATTTCGGCGGTGGACCAAAGCAGCGCCTTACGAGTTTAAGCGCCTTTCAAGGGCATAAACTAGATATTTGCCAGTTGCCCGATCGTTGGCCGAGCAAACCCACTGCTCATTTAGATAATCGCTCCGCGACGCAACGACGCGCGGAGCGATTCGTTGGCAAGAGACAACGATTGATTGGCCGCAAATCACCGGCATTTTGGCCGAGTATAACCGTTTCAAGAATTGAGAATTGGCTTAATTCAAATGTCGCTTTGTGCGTAATTTGGGAGATTCCTTATGAGTGCGCGAATCTCATGCTGAGCTTTGAAGCCATGTCTGGCCCTGCTGCTTATGGAAAGCTGAAGTTCGGCTCTTTCGAACTTTCGATTGGCGAAAGGTTGCTGCGGCGCGAGGGTGTGGTGCTGGCTCTTGGCGGCAGGGCCCTGGACATCCTGATCTACCTTGCCCAGCGTCCGGGTAAGGTGATCGTAAAGCGGGAGCTGATCGATCACGTCTGGCCGGATGTAACCGTCGAGGAGGGGAGCCTACGAGTCCACGTGTCCGCGATCCGCAAGGCACTGGGTGACGGCCAATTTGGCAACCGTTACATCGCAAACATCAAGGGGCAGGGCTACTCGTTCGTCGGCACCGTCGTGCCTCTCGCAGGCGGTACGGAGAGCAGGAACAATAAGTTCCGGCAGCAAGGCAGGCTGCCCGTGCGACCGATCATGATGGTTGGGCGCGAAACGGTCGTCAGCGAGGTTAGCGACAAGCTTCGAGATGGGCGGTTCGTAACACTGCTCGGCCCCGGCGGCATTGGCAAGACGACCATTGCCTTGGCTGTTGGCCGCGCCGCTGCCGAGGAGTTTGGCGGGAAAGTCTATTTTGTTGACTTGGAAAGCCTTACCGATCCGCGCCATGTTGCGAGAGCTGTCGCGACATCCCTGGGAGTCGCACTCAAATCGAAAGACCCCGGCTTGGAGCTGGTCGACCTCGTTCGTTCGCGAAAGATTCTTATCATTCTCGATAGCTGTGAGCATGTGATCGAGGCGATCGCCTTGCTTGCCGAGCAACTCTACCGGCAAACGGAAGAGATCCATGTTCTGACCACGAGTCGAGAATTGCTGAAAGTAGAGGGTGAGCATTGTTGTCGGGTGCTTCCCCTTGATTATCCACCAGACGGCCCAACGCAGGCGGCAAATGCTGTGATTCGATATCCGGCAGTGCAGTTGTTTGTACGACGCGTGGCGGCGAGAGCGGGAAGCTTCGTTCTCACCGACGAGGAGGCACCGCTTGTCGCGGAAATGTGCCGAAAGCTGGATGGTCTACCGTTGGCAATTGAGTTGGCAGCGGGTCAGGTGGCCGCACTCGGCGTCAAGAACACTGTTGCTGCGCTGGAGTTGCTGGAATTGGGCCATCGATCGGCGGTTGCCAGACATCACACGCTTGCCCGGATGACCATCGCAGCCAGTGTTCGCCGGTGGCGACGAGGATCGAATGACTTCCGTTAATGGCACTTTTCGGACCTGACGGCTCGAACTGGCGATGTCCGTTCATTGGGGCATAGCGGAAAACATTTGCTCGCTGCGTGTATTTCGCATTTTGACCCCAACTCGGACATGAACCTCGGCACAAACGAAAGCGGCTTCTGTGAGGAACAGCCACTTCTAACGTACCTCAATCTGTTGGTTCATCGGCTGTCGCGCCACGCTATTAGGTACAAGTGCGACCTGCGCACTTCTTCAACAGCCGTCCTCGATACGCCAATGTCGGCGAGCAGCCGGTCATCAAGTTGGAGGAGTTGCCTGTGTTGGTACTCTCGGGCCCACCTCAGTGCTATTCCGGCCAGCCACGCGAGCGGAATTTTCCAGGACCATCTTTGGTGCGGAAATGAGGGTGGAGCTGCTTCGAGATTGTTGGTTGAATTGCAGGTAGTGCTGCCGCAAGACATGTTCCACCTCCGTAATGGAGCGAAACAACGCTTGGCTGCGGGAGCTCATCGGGCGGTTGTCAAAGGCCCGAGTGCTTTTTGTATCACACTCACCTGTGGTGCTCAAGGATCGTAAGCGGTCAGGCTGAACGTGCCAGCTCATCGGGGCAAAGCAGACATTGCGGCTGCGCGCGCTGGAGTCTGGAAATGACCCTGGCTGTGTGACACACGACCAAGACCCTAACCGGGCGCCGCAACCTCAACAAAGGAAGATGGCGAGGAACGGGCCCTCACAAAACCAAAATGCCGGAATGCTTTGCCCTGTCGTCGGGCTCAACATGGATCGAGATAAGAGCATCTGGGAATTCTTCCTTGATGGCTCTTTCGAGCCGATCGCAGATGTCGTGAGCAGCACCTACACTCATGCTACCCGGCACCACCAGATGGAAATCAATGAACATCATGCGGCCAGCATGCCGTGTGCGAAGATCGTGTGCCTCGATCGCACCTTCGGCGTTGGCAGAAATGATCTCGCGGATACGTGCCAAAGTCGCCGGAGGAACCGCTTCATCCATCAGTCCGCCGATGGATTCTTTCACTAGGCCCCAGCCCGACCATAAAATGTTCACAGCAACGATGGCCGCCAGTGCTGGATCAAGAACCGCCCACCCGGTAATCGCTGCAAGCGAGACCCCGCCCAATACGCCTACAGAAGAGATCACATCTGTCAAAAGATGACGTCCATCAGCCACAAGCGCGGGGGATTTTCGTGCGCGTCCCTGGCGGATCAGTACCCAAGACCATCCTGCGTTGATGGCCAATGCGACCCCATTTACTGCAAGTCCCAGCCAGGGAGCATCCAATTGTCGGGGTGAGAGGAAGCCGAAATAGGCTTCGCGAAGAATGGCAACCGCGGCGACGACAATGAGCACGCCTTCGAGCACTGCGGAAAAATACTCCGCCTTGTGATGCCCGTACGGATGCTCTGCATCCGCAGGTTTGGCGCTTAAGCGGATAGCGATAAACGCAGCAATAGCTGTCGCCACGTTGACGATGCTCTCAATCGCATCAGACAGGAGTGCGACGCTCCCGGTCATGAAGTAAGCAAGCGATTTGAGGGCCAAGACAACAACACCAACCAAGATGCTGCCGCTTGCAAGCATTACAACGCGGTTCATAGATCGATTGTGACTCAGTTGTTGCAAGGGCGCGCGTTCTAAAATGGACGAGTGATGGAAACAAGACTCAAGCTTGCAAATCAGTCGCAAGAGCGCTGCCAGCCTCAGGCGCGGTCGAAAGATCGTTGATCAAGCATGAACAGAGCACGCGGCAACCACTCGGCGACCTGTCATTTCCGTTAATGGCACAAATGCGACGTGCCGAATGCATCGGGCGATGTCCGCTATCAGGGGTAACCCGGAAGACATTTGCTCACAGTGAGTTCTTCGGATTTTGACCCGAATGTATGGTCCGGCCGTGCGTTGCAAGAAGATTCGTCGGATTGGCGGTGAGCGGTCTTGCATCAATGTATCCGGCCTTTGATTGGAGCATTTGCTCCGGGCCATCATGGATATCAGCGCGCATGCGTTCTCATTAGCGGACAGGCC
>Ga0193713_1000781_pt1 | contig 10611 bp, 10 predicted proteins | sample H3a2metaG_FD_143054 | JGI IMG/M metagenome (GOLD analysis project Ga0193713, IMG submission 143054) | Soil microbial communities from a riparian zone of the East river system, Colorado, United States - H3a2 | ecosystem: Environmental > Terrestrial > Soil > Riparian zone | place: USA: East River... | reverse complement strand
CCGCAGTGCGGGCGGGGAGCTCGGTGACGATGACGACGGGCTGCGTTTGCAAGGTGAGGACCGCAACCTCAGGCGGCGGGGGCGGCGGCGGCGCACTCTTGTGAGAGCAAGCCGCGGTCAAGACGAAACTGGCGAGGATGAATTTTCGCATAGGGTCCGTTGTTGGCCGATCAGTCAGCCATGCCAAATTGAGGGGATCATCGAATAGTAAGGCTTTCGCGCCGTTCCCGGCCGATCAACCGGCAGATGTTTGCGCAATAGATATTCACTTGTTAAAATATAATGTATTAAATAGTTAGTAGGCAAATGAATAATTTCGTCTCGCAATTCGAGCTCATCGAGGCAAATCTACAAAACCTCAAAGCCCGCATGCCCGATTTGCCCGCCTCGAGCATTCTGCTGTGCCGGCTGTTGCTGCACGTCGGACGTGAGATGGCGGTGATGTTCGAGCACCAAATCAGGCCGTTCGGTCTTGCCGAAGCGGAGTTTCGCGTGCTCACCACGCTGTTCTCGCAGCCAAATGGCGTCGCGCATCCCAGCGACCTATGCGTTCGCGCCTCGCAAAGTCCCGCCAATATGTCGCGCATCAGCGATGCGCTGGTGAGCCGCGGTTTGATCACGCGCGTCTCGAGCCTTCACGATCGGCGCCGGATGGTTCTGCGCATCACGGAGGAGGGCGAAACGTTCGTGCGTCAACTGCTTCCCAAGTTGTTTGCCCCTTTGCGTGAGATGTTGAAGGATTTTCCGGAAACCGAGCAACAGCAGATGACTTCTCTGCTCAAGCGCCTCGGCGTGGAATTGGACAAAGCGACCGCGCCGCAGATTGTGGAACAGGCACTGTGAACGCCCTGCGAGTCGCGGCGGCGGCGCTTGTCGCCTTGGCCGTGGGTTGCGCAGGATTGCCCTCGAAGCGTGAGCCCGTGCACCTCATCGATTCTGCGCCGCTCGAAGGTTTCGAGGCCGCGGGCGGCGGCGACTGGCCGGCACTGGAATGGTGGAAACGCTACCAGGATCCGACGTTGGATCAATTGATTGCGATCGGCGGCGCCAACTCGCCGACCCTGGCGACGGCGCATGCACGATATGACTCGGCCCGCCAATCGGTCCGTCTCGCAGCGGCCGAATCCGGTGCTCACCTAGACGCCAGCGCCAGCGCCGACCGGCAGCGATTGAGTGATAACGGCGTGTTTCCCCCGCAGCTGCTTGGATTCACCTGGTACAACCAGTTCGACTTGGGGCTGCAAGCCAGCTACACCTTCGACTGGTGGGGCAAGCAACGCGACGCGGTGGAGGCGGCGATGGACCAGGCCCATGCCGCACAAGCGGATCGCAGCGCCGCGGCGTTGACGCTCGCCGGTTCCATCGCTGAAAGCTACTTTGGCTGGCAATCCGATCAAAACCGTCTGTCGCTTGCGAGAGAGAAGGAAGCCGCGGTCGCGTCGCAGAGCAAGGTCACTGCCGCGCGCGTCCACGCAGAGTTGGATTCGGCGGACGAACTGGACAGTTCCGATCTTGCATTGGCCGCGGCTCGTGAACAGATTGCTGCATTGGAGGGATCTGCGAAACTGCGCGTGGTGGCCTTGGCGGCTTTGGTCGGCCGACCCATCAACGAGTTGCCGCCCTTGACGGCGAAGCCCTTGCCGTCCTTTCCCGGTGTCTTGCCGGACAATGTCAGGATCGATTTGATTTCGCGCCGCGCCGACATCACGGCAAGCCGCTGGCGCGTGGAAGCGGCGGGAAAAAGTCTGGCTTCGGCGCGCGCCGAGTTCTTTCCCGATGTAACGGTCAATGCGCTGCTCGGGCTGTCGAGCCTCGATGTGGGTAACTTGCTCGAGTACGGCAGCCGCGTCCCGCAAGTCAGTGCGGCCATTCATCTGCCGATTTTCGATGCTGGCCGGCTCAAGGCGCGCTACGGCGGAGCAGCGGCCGCGATCGACTCGGCGGTCTCGAGCTATCAGGACGCCGTGATCAGTGCCGCGCGCGATGTGGCAACTCAGGCCACGACACGTGCACAGATCGATGCCGAGCGCATGCAGCGGGCCCGGCAAGTCGACGCGGCGCTGCGCATGAAGAACAGCGCCGCGGCACGCGTACGGCAGGGGCTCAACGATTCGCGCAGCGAACTGATGGCGACCGCATCCTGGATCGATCAGCGCGATGCCCTGCTGCAGCTCGATACGGCGGCTTTGTCGGCAGACGTTGCGCTACAACGCGCGCTCGGCGGCGGATATGAGAGCCCGCAAAAGCTCGCCAATTCCACTTCAACCACAGCGGCACCATGAGCGCAAACATCGAATCCTCCGCGACCAATCCCTCGAACGGCAAGCGGCGCAGGATTCTGCTGCTCATCGCGGTCATTTTCATCGTCCTGGGGGCTCTGTGGGCCGCCTATTGGACATTGGTGCTCGCGAAGCGTGAGAAGACCGACGACGCCTATGTGAACGGCAACAAAGTGGTGATTTCCGCACAGATCTCGGGCACCGTCATTGCGGTCCTGGCGGATGACACACAGCTCGTCAAAGCCGGCCAGGTTCTCGTCAAGCTGGATCCTATCGATGCACAAACCGCCTTGAGCCGCGCGGCGAGTGCTTTGGCGCAAACGGTGCGGCAGGTGCGGCAGCAGAAAGCGACCGCGGGCCAGTACGATTCGGAAATTACAACCCGCAAGTTGGAGTTGGCCCGCGCTGAAGTCGACCTGGCCAAACGCGAGCCGTTGATTGCCGATCACGCCATCGCCGGAGAAGAAGTGCGCCATGCGCAGGAGAGCGTGCAACTGGCGCGGGCTGCATTGATCCAGGCCGAGCGTCAATCGTCGTCGGCGCACGCGTTGGTCGATGGCACGCCGGTGGAAACCAATCCCACGGTGCTGCAGGCAAAGGATACGTTTCGCGACGCCTGGATCACGGCGCAGCGCAATGCCGTCGTTGCGCCGGTCTCGGGTTACGTCGGCGAGCGAAGCGTTCAGCTCGGACAGCATATTCAGGCGGGCGAAGCGCTGATGACGGTGATTCCGCTTCATTCGCTGTGGGTGGACGCGAATTTCAAGGAAGTGCAGCTGCGAAACCTTAGGATCGGCCAGAATGCCGAGGTGCGCAGCGACCTGTACGGAGGCACGTTCGTCTTTCACGGCCGCGTACAGGGAATGTCCGCGGGAACCGGCGCGGCATTTTCATTGCTGCCGCCGCAAAACGCCTCGGGAAATTGGATCAAGGTGGTGCAACGCGTGCCGGTTCGCATTCGCATCGATGATGCCGATCTGGTCAAATCGCCGCTGCGCGTCGGCCTTTCCACCACGGTCACCGTGGACACAACGTCCCGCAATGGAGCGGTCGGCGCCTGAGGCGAACGATGAGCCGGTGGGAGACACTCAGGTCTATACGCAGGACTTGGAAAAGGCCAATGCCGAGGCCGAAGAGGTCGTGCGCCGAAATCTCGGCAGCGATCACTAGGCAGGCTCTCAGGCAGGCTCTCAGGCAGGATCGTCAATGGCTGAATCCGCACAGTCGTCTGTCGCCGGCGAATACCCACCCCTGCACGGCGGCAAGCTGTTTTTCCTGACCGTTGCCATCGCGACCGCCTCGTTCATGGAGATTCTTGACATGACCATCGTCAATGTCTCCGTGCCTGCAATTTCCGGGAGCCTGGGCGTCACCACATCGGAAGGCACCTGGGCTGTCAGCTCCTACATGCTCGCGGCCGCCGTCATGCAGCCCCTCTCCGGGTGGATCGCGCGACGCTTCGGCGAGGTGAGAACTTTTGTCACCTCCATCTTGCTGTTCATGGCGCTGTCAGCCGTCTGCGGTCTTGCGAACAGCCTTCCCATGCTGGTCGGCGCCCGTCTCATCCAAGGGTTGGTTTCCGGCCCCATGATGTCCGTCGCACAGGCGATACTGTTGCGTAATTATCCGATTGAGAAGCGCGGCATGGCGCTGGGACTGTGGTCCATGGTCATCATGATTGCGCCGGTATTCGGTCCCATCATCGGCGGATGGATTACGGATAATTTTTCCTGGCCGTGGCTGTTTTATATCAACTTGCCGGTCGGCGCATTCTCTGCTGCGGCGAGCTGGTCGATTTTGCGGCACCGCGAGTCGAGGACCACTAAATTGCCGATCGATGTCGTGGGTCTCGCACTTCTCGTCGTCGGCGTGGGCAGCCTGCAATTCATGCTCGATAACGGTAATGAGAAAGACTGGTTCAATTCCCCGGTTATCCTGGCGGCAGCCGTTACGTCGATCATCGCAATCTCATTCTTCATTCCCTGGGAATTGACCGACAAGCATCCGGTCGTCGACTTGCGCTTGTTCGGCCGGCGTAATTTTCGCGTCGGCACCCTTACGGTAGGAATAGCTTTTTTTGCATTTTCGGGCATCAACATCATTTTTCCGCTGTGGCTGCAAACGACAGTGGGCTACACCGCCACTTGGGCGGGATTCGCCGTTGCGCCGGTTGGATTATTGGGGCTCATCGTGGCCCCCATCGTAGGCCGCAACATGATGCGCATCAATTTGCGCCTCGCCGCCAGTTTTGCTTTTTGTGTTTTCGGCTTTTCAGTCTTTTGGACCGCGACGTTGAACGAGAGCGCCAGCTTCCTTCAATTCGCGACGCCGCGGTTCCTGCAAGGATTGGGCATGGCATTTTTCTTCCTGCCATTGAATCAAATTCTCATGTCCGGTGTCGCCGCGAACGAGTTGGCCTCGGCCTCGGGGGTCAGCAATTTTGTGCGCACCATGTCCGGCAGTTTCGCGACCGCCATCACGGTGTGGATATGGAATCGGCGCAGCGATTACCACCACGCCGTCCTGACCGAGCACATCAACAACTCCTCCCAAGCATGGACTCAGTACCAAGCGCAGCTGAGCGCACACGGCATCAGCGGCGTCGGCGCTTTTCAATATGCAAATCAAGTCATATCCAGTCAGGCTTCGACTTTGGGCGTCAACGACGTGTTCAACATGCTGGGGCTCTTGTATCTCATATTGATACCTTTCGTTTGGTTCGCGAAACCTCCCTTCGGTGCGCGGGCGGCACCCGCGGCGCACTGATCCGATGGCAGATTCCGTGTAGCATTGATGCCGTGACTTCACCCTACATTGTCGCCGTCGGCGGAACTCTGCGTCCCAATTCTTCAACCGAGTGGGCCATGCGTCATGTGCTGGCAAGCGCGCAGCGCGCCGGGGCGCGTACCAACTTGATCAGCGGCCCGCTGCTGCAGTTGCCGCTGTACCAGCCGGAAAATATAGAGAGGGGCGACGGCGCGCGTTTTCTGGTGGCGGAGCTTGCGCGGGCTGACGGCATCATCATCGGTTCGCCTGGATATCACGGCAGCATCTCAGGATTGGTCAAGAACGCGCTGGACTACGCGGAAGATTTACGCACCGATGCGCGGCCTTATTTCAGCGGGCGCGCCGTCGGCTGTATCGCCACGGCGGGCGGATGGCCGGGTGCCGTCAACACCTTGGGCGCGCTGCGCGATATCGTGCACGCGCTGCGCGGCTGGCCCACTCCTTTGGGCGCCGCCATCAACTCCGCCGAAAGCGTATTCGACGACGATGGGATCTGTCTGGTGCCGAGAGTCGGCCAGGTTCTCGATCTCATGGCCGAAGAAGTCATGAGCTTTGCCCGCCTGGCCGGGGCGCGTCAGTAGCCTGCGCGCATCGAGGTCGCGGTTTGAGCTTGACGGCGTTGGGATCGCGCGAAATAAAATTAGCGCACTCTCATTGATCGTTCGCGTTCGGAATATGACGTTATGTAAATTAAGGGCCGTTCGTCCGCTTTTGCCGACGAGCGTCACCGGGACCATGAACTGCGTCGCAATTCGTACAGTGAGGCGAGTTGTCCTACACGTCGTCAGCCTTCGTCCATAGTTTCGGCGGGGGTGACCTGCTAAAAGCCATTGCCTATGACGCTGAAAACGGCACTGGAGACTGACAAGCCAATCGGCAGCGCGGCTGAAGCTGCGCAAATGGCCATTGAGGCCGGGCTGGTCTATGTGTCCGATACCGAACCGGGCATACGCCGCTTGCGCGCCGGTCGGGGTTTCCGCTACCTGACACCCGCGAATCGGCGGCTGGCGGCAGAAAAAGATCTTAAACGCATCGCGCGCCTGGCGATTCCCCCGGCGTATCGCGATGTCTGGATCACGATGAAACCGCGCGGTCATTTGCAAGCGACCGGCCGGGATGCGCGCGGGCGCAAGCAATACCGCTATCACGCCGAGTGGCGCGAACTGCGCGACAGCGCAAAGTTCGAGAGAATGGTTTCCTTTGGAGAACAGCTGTCCAAGCTGCGGCGCGTTCTCAAGCGCGACTTGGCGTTGCCGGGTCTGCCGCGCGAGAAAGTGCTGGCCGTCGTGGTCAGCCTGCTGGACGCCACCCGCATTCGCGTCGGCAATACGGAGTACGCGCGCGACAACAAGAGCTTTGGACTCACGACGCTTCGCAACCGTCACGTCACCTTCATCCGCGACGGCCGTGCGGTACTGAATTTCCGCGGGAAGGGCGGCGTACAGCATGAAATTCTGATCGATGATAAACGCATCGCCAAGATCGTGCGCCGCTGTCAGGAAATACCCGGTCAGCACCTATTCCAATACATCAACGACGACGGACAGCGCTGTCCCATCGACTCGGGCCAGGTCAACGACTACCTGCGCGAAGCGATGGGGAATGATTTCACCGCCAAAGACTTTCGGACATGGGGTGCGACTTTGCACGCCATCACGCTGCTCGCACGCACGCCGCTGCCGGAAATCCCGAGCGAGCATGCCTTCAAAAGGAAAATCGCAGACGTGGTAAAAGAGGTTGCTGCTGAGCTGCGCAACACGCCTGCCGTCTGCCGTAAGTCGTATATCAATCCGGCCGTCTTCGACAGTTGGCGCTCGGGAAGCATTCACGATGTCATCGATGGCAAGCTCAGCGCGGCTTCTGCCCGCAAGGCCGAGACTTTGGTACTCGCATTTCTGCGCCACGAAGGCGGCGGGGGCGGGACACGGCGCCGTCCGGCTATCCTACAGAAGCTTCCAAACATGGATGACAGACCGGAGTGACGGCAGAACGTTATATGGTGCTCATGCTCAACCACTTGTCCGCCCGGGGTAATCTGTTCTTGTTCGTCCGCAGACATCATCATCTTGAATATTATTTCAACCTGGGCGATTCGCGCTTGGCGGCCAATGAAAACGGTATTTCAAGTTACTGCGGTTCCCCGCAGCGTACCAACGTCTTCGAGATTCATCCGCTGGTGCAGGCTCAGCGCCGCCAGCATCGTTAGCGGGCGGGCCTCCCGGCGCAGTCATGAGTGTCACAACCATGAGTGTCGCAACCTTTCTAAAGTATTCGGCGAACCTTGTGATGGGTGCGGCCCTCATTAGATGGGTTGCAACCGACATGGCGGCGGAAGTCCGGCGGGATGTGGAAAGCCTGCAAGGCCGGACACAGTCCGCGGTCCGGCGCTCGCCGTACCGCATCGCGGGCGCGGTGACGGCAATGGGCGTCGTTGCAGGAATGTTGCTCGCCCAGCATCGGCGCGGCGGGTAGGTCGATACCGACGCAGTACCGGGGCTTTCGCCCCCTGTCCGTGCCGCCTGCATAGTTACATGGTTGCCCGATGGCGACCGAATCCAGACCGCGACGCGATGCACCACCCCTAAAGGTTGTATGGGGCGTCGCCCGCGATACGGTCTCTGATTGGATCACACACAACGCCTCGAGCCTCGGTGCGGCCCTGGCGTTTTACACTTTGTTCTCCATCGCGCCGATCTTGGTGATTGCGATGGCTGTGGCCGGGTCCGTTTTTGGTCCGAATGTCGCTGAGACTCAGGTGCTGGACGAAATGCGGGGATTGCTCGGTGACGCCGGAGCCAAGGCGGTGCAGAGCTTGTTGGCCAGTGCGCATCAAAGCGGACTGAAAGGAATTGCTGCGGCCATCGGCATTGTGACCCTGCTGATCGGCGCCACCAGCGTATTTGGAGAACTGCAGCAAACGTTGGACCATATCTGGAAATCTCCCAAGAAAAGTTCAGTGGCCTGGTGGCGAATATTGCGGTCGCGCATTCTGTCGGTGGGCCTGATACTCGGTGTCGGTTTTCTGCTGATGGTCTCCCTCGTTGTCAGCGCCGCTCTCAGCGCATTGGGTGCCTGGTTCCAAACATTTTTGGTGCAGTGGAGCGTGATACTGCCTGCGCTCGATCTCGTGCTGAGCCTTGGCTTGACCACGGTTCTGTTCGCGATGATTTATAAGTTCGTCCCGCGCGAGGACATTGCCTGGGGCGACGTTTGGATCGGAGGACTGGTCACCGCGTGCCTGTTTACCGTAGGCAAGCAGTTGATCGGCCTTTACCTCGGGCGCAGCTCGCTCAGTTCGGCATATGGCGCGGCGGGCTCCGTCATGGTGCTTCTGTTGTGGATCTACTATTCCGCACAGATCTTTCTGCTCGGCGCTGAGTTTACTCACGTGTTTACCTATGCTTTGGGTTCACGCTCGCAGCGGCGCGCCAGGCCCGTGCGCCGCAAGCACCAAGCCGCGTAGCGTCCTCGGGCAGGCCGTGCGCTGAGCGGTTATAATGCCGCGTTAACGTGCCACCCAAACGCGGATCTATGAAGAGAGACGAAATCAAGGAAGCGCTCAAGAAGCAAGCGCTCGACTATCACGAATTCCCCACTCCGGGGAAATTATCGATAACCGCAACCAAGCAATTGCTGAATCAAAGCGATTTGGCCCTGGCGTATTCGCCGGGCGTTGCCGCCGCCTGTGAAGCCATTGTCGAAGATCCATTGAATGTCTTTCGCTTCACCGCGCGGGGCAATTTGGTGGGCGTCATCAGCAACGGCACCGCCGTACTGGGCCTCGGCGCCATCGGCCCGTTGGCAGCAAAGCCGGTCATGGAAGGCAAAGCGGTACTGTTCAAGAAATTTGCGGGAATCGATGTGTTCGACATCGAAATCGAACAGCGGGATCCGCAGAAATTAATCGAGGTGATTGCCGCGCTCGAGCCTACTTTCGGCGCCATAAACCTCGAGGACATCAAGGCTCCGGAGTGCTTTATCGTCGAGCGCGAACTGCGCAGACGCATGAAAATTCCGGTGTTCCATGATGATCAGCATGGCACCGCCATAATTGTGAGCGCGGCGTGCCTCAACGGCTTGCAGGTGGTCAGGAAGAATATTGCGCAAGTGAAAATGGTGGTCAGCGGCGCCGGCGCGGCGGCGCTCGCTTGCGTGGATTTGTTGCTGGACTTGGGCCTGACGCGCGAAAACGTCTGGTTGACGGATCTGGCAGGCGTGGTCTACGAGGGCCGGCGCGAGCTGATGGATCCGGAGAAAGCGCGCTTTGCGCAAGCCACCAATGCCCGCACGTTGTCGGAAGTGATCGGCGGCGCCGATATTTTCCTGGGCTTGAGCGCGGGCGGCGTGCTGACCCAGGAAATGGTCAAAATGATGGCGGCCAGGCCTTTGATCCTCGCGCTTGCCAATCCGACACCGGAAATTCTGCCGGAAGAGGCCAGGGCGGTGCGCGATGACGCGGTGATTGCGACAGGTCGCAGCGACTATCCCAACCAAGTCAACAACGTGCTGTGTTTTCCGTTCATTTTCCGCGGCGCGCTCGATGTGGGCGCAACGACCATTACGCGGCAGATGGAGATCGCCACGGTGCATGCCATCGCAGAGCTCGCGCGGCAGGAGCAAAGCGACATTGTCGCAGCGGCCTATGGCGGCATGGAGGATTTGGCATTTGGCCCGGACTATCTGATCCCCAAGCCGTTTGATCCGCGGCTCATCGTCAAGATCGCTCCGGCCGTGGCGAAGGCCGCCATGGAATCGGGCGTGGCAACCCGGCCCATCCTGGACTTGGAAGCGTACGGACAGCGGCTGCTGCAATTTGTCTACCACAGCGGCACCCTGATGCAGCCCATCTTCGTCGCCGCCCGCAAGGCGGCGGCGCAGCGCAGCCGAATTGTGTACGCGGAAGGCGAGGACGAGCGGGTGCTGCGGGCCGTGCAGATCGTGGTGGACGAAAAGTTGGCGACGCCGATCTTGGTGGGACGCCCGGCGGTCATCGAGCGTGGCCTGAAGCGCCATGGCCTGCGGCTTCGCGTCGGCGAGAATTTCACAATCGTCAATCCCGAGCAGGACGAGCGCTTTCGAGAGTATTGGCAGGCGTATCACGCACTGACCGAGCGCAACGGCGTGACAGCGCAATACGCCCGCCTGGAAATGCGCCGGCGCACGACCTTGATAGGCGCCATGCTGCTGAAAAAAGGCGAGGCAGACGGCATGATCTGCGGAACCATCAGTACCACGGCGCGGCACCTGCACTACATCGATCAAGTGATCGGCCACCGCGCAGGAGCCACGGTGTACGGCACCATGACCGGACTGATACTCCCCGGCCGCCAGGTATTCATCGTCGACACACACGTCAATCTCGACCCGAGCGCCGAACAACTTGCCGAGCTGACGCAGCTCGCGGCCGATCAATTATCCGCATTCGGTCTGGTGCCCAAGGTTGCGCTGCTGTCTCACTCCAATTTCGGATCCAGCAACGCCCCCTCGGCACTGAAGATGCGCGCCACTTTGGCGCTGCTGAGAGCGCGCATGCCGGAGCTGGAGG
>Ga0193713_1000779_pt1 | contig 10621 bp, 4 predicted proteins | sample H3a2metaG_FD_143054 | JGI IMG/M metagenome (GOLD analysis project Ga0193713, IMG submission 143054) | Soil microbial communities from a riparian zone of the East river system, Colorado, United States - H3a2 | ecosystem: Environmental > Terrestrial > Soil > Riparian zone | place: USA: East River... | reverse complement strand
ACGCCAAATGTCAGTGTGTAGTCCACGCTCGACTGAAATCCCCGCGTCGGTTCGAGCTCCTGCATGAACTCGCGGCCGGGGGCATGCAGGGTGACCCGCGCCCCGACGCCGAACCGATTCGCGCTGTCGCCAACGAGTTGGACCCGGAGGTGGTGGTTGGCTGGATACAGCGCGCGCGCGTTGTTGCGATAAACGAACGCCTCGTCGTTCACGTTGCTCACGACGAGATCGGGCGCGCCGTCGCCATCCAGGTCGCCGTACGCGGCCCCGTTTGAGAAACTTGCCCGGTCGAGTCCCCACGACGCGCTCACCGTGGTGAAGGTGAGGTCGCCGTTGTTGCGGAACGCATAGTCCGGCAGCTTGGTCGACGTCATCGCGTTGATCAGGCTCGTGAAATCGACCCGGTCCTTCCCGCCGTGCGTCGCCGCCAGCAGGGTTTGATCATTCGACAGAAACGCGATGTAGTCCTGCGACGTGACGTCTTTGGCCATCCCGTTGGCCACGAAGATGTCCTTGTGGCCGTCGAGGTCGAAGTCGGCGATCAACGCGGCCCAGCTCCAGTCGGTGCGCGCCACGCCGGCTTGCCACGCGAGATCGCTGAACGTTCCGTTGCCGTTGTTGCGTTGCAGCATGTTGCGCATGAGCTGGTGATCGAATCCCTCACGGGCCTTGGAGTCATAGAGCGTCCACGGCTCGAACGCTTGCGTCGTCTTGAGACGGGAATCGTCTTCGGGGAGCATGTCGCTCGTGTAGATATCGGGCCAGCCGTCGTTGTCGACGTCGGCGATATCCACGCCCATCGAGAAGTAGCTCGATACGGGCATCGCGTTCTCGAGCACCTCGCGGAACGTCCCGTTGCCGTTGTTGAGGTAGAGGTAGTCGCGCTCGAAGAAGTCGTTGGCGACGTAGACGTCCGGCCGGCCGTCGCGATTCACATCCCCGACGGCGATGCCCAGGCCAAACCCGATCGTCGGCCCGTAAATGCCCGCCTGCTCGCTGACATTGACGAAATGGCCGCCGTCGTTCCGGTAGAGCTCGTGGCCGCCTAACGGGTCGCGCTGCCTGCGCTCGTTCTTGACCGCGATGCTCGAGACCGGGCGTGGCGAATTGCGGATCAGAAACATGTCCAGGTCGCCGTCGCCGTCGTAGTCGAAGAACGCGGCCTGCGTCGAGTAGCCGGTGTCGGCGAGTCCGTACTGCGCGGCCATCTCTTTGAAGCGTGGGATGCCGTCGGTCATCCCCTGGTTGACGTACAGCGTGTTCGCGCGCAGCGCGCCGGGCTTCGGGCCCGCGTGGCAGACATAGATGTCGAGTTTGCCGTCGCCGTTGACGTCGGCCAACGTGACGCCCGTCGTCCAGCGGTCGCGTTCCGCGATGCCCGCTTCCTTCGTCACGTCGCGGAACTGGAGGTGGCCGAGGTTCAGGTAGAGCTTCGGGCCGTCCTGGTTGGAGGTGAGGACGATCTCGGGCAGGCCATCGCCGGTGAGATCGCCGAGGGCGACGCCGCCGCCGTTGTAATAGTTGCGGTAGGTGAAGACGTTCAGGTCGCGGGTGTCGGTGAGACGATTCTCGAAGTGGACGCCGGTGTAGCTCGAGGGGAGGAGGGTGAACAGGGTTTGGCCCATCGGAGGGGGAGCGGATGCCCGCTCTGGTGGCTCGGAGCACCCCAGAGCGAGGGCGAACAAAAAAAGTAGGGGCGCAGCATGCTGCGCCCCTACCGTGCGATTACGCCACGACAATCAGTACCCGGGATTCTGGGTCAGGTTGGGGTTGGCGTCGATCTGCGACTGCGGAATCGGGAACAGCACGTAGTAGTCCGCGCTGGCCACCTTGCCCCCGACGATCCCCGACGCCGCGTCGGTCCGGCCGGTGTACCCGCCAAAGCGGATCAGGTCCTGCCGCCGCTTCTGTTCACCGAACAATTCGAACAGGCGCTCGTTGAGGATCATGGCGTGCGTGATGGTTCCGACGAGTGCGGGGGCTACCGGGTGCCCATTGCGATTGCGTAGCACATTGAGCAGTGCGAGTGCCGCCGCGCTGCCGGGCGTCTGCTCGTTCAGGGCTTCGGCTTCGATCAGGTAGATCTCGCCGAGCCGGAACCACGCGTAGTCGTTCCCGCTGTTTTGCTGCACATGGGCAGGGTCGACCGGCCACTTGTAGAGGCGCGGCCCCTCGGCTTCATTTGCCGCCAAGATGTCACCGATGCTGTCGGTGAAGACCAGCGGAGCCCCGGAGCCGCATTGGCGTGTGGTCGCCGGCGCGCCCGTGAGGACGTCCACCTGAGGTCCGATCAGGATCGTCTGGCGCCGTTTGTCAGCCGGATCGAACGCGTTGAAGGTCTGCGCCAGGGTCGAGAAGCCGTTCCAGGGTGTGACCCCCGCGTACTGGCAGTAATGGAGCGCCGCCATGGTAACGCCCATGCCCAAACCGTCTTTGGGAATGAACTTCACGACGAAGATGTTTTCCCGCGAGATGTAGTTGTCGTATCGGAAGTTCACGGCGAACGTGTCGGCCAGCTGGTAGACACCGGCATTCCGAATGCGATCGGCCGCGTCGATGGCCGCCTGGCAGGCGTCCTGACCCCCGCTCACGGTCACACCCAAACACGAGTTGTACGCGGTCGCGTTGATCCCGCCCGCGCCGGCGCCCTCCTTAGTGAAGACACCCGCGTTGATGTACATGTTCGCGAGCATGGCGTCGGCCGCACCCTTCGTGATGCGTCCGTTATCCGCCAATGACCGCGTGTCCGGCAAGCCGGAGTCGCGCGCCGCGATCAACTCGCTCTCGATGAAGTCGAACAGTTCGCGGCGCGTGTTGCGGGGACGCAGCGCGATGTCGGTGGTGGTGACGATGGGCACGCCACCGAACTGGTCCATCAGCAGGTAGTAGTAGAACGCGCGCAGGGTTCGCCCCTCGGCCTTGTACATCGCCTTGTTCGCCACATTCCCGTTCTCGAGCGCTTCGAGGAACAGGTTGGCCCGTGCGACACCCGTGTAGGCGGAATTCCAGGCCCCGTTGAAGAAGGCGCGCGTGCCGGCGCTCGCCGGCGTCCAGGTCTGGTTATGCAGATCGATCCACTGGCCGCCATCATACCAGTCGGGGCCGCGCTTCGGCACGACGATTTCATCCGTCGAGACCTCGTTCGCGTCGTAGATGCCCCCTTCGGGCGCCGTGCTGCGCAACTGCGCATACACGCCCGCGAGACCGGCCTGCACTTCCGCCTCGGTGTGGAAGAAGTTGCCCGCGTCGATCAGGCTCGGCGGATTCTCGGTGAGGTCGGTGCATCCCTGCACCGGCAGGAGCAGCAGCGTAGCCAGTCCCGCGACCCCGAGCGACATGGTCATAGAAAGGTTCTTCATAGGACGGAGCTCCTTTAGAACAGAAGGCGGAGGCCGCCGGTGATGATGCGGGGCCGCGGATAAGTGAGGTAGTCGAGACCACGCGTCGCGAGGCCGTTCGACGTAAAGACCTCGGGGTCCAGGCCCGAGTAACCCGTCAACAGTATCAGGTTGTCGGCGGATACGTAGAGCCGCGCGCTGCGCGCCGAGCGCGTCAGCAGCGGCAGGTTGAGATCATAGCCCACCGTGATGTTCTGCAGGCGCACGAACGAGGCATTTTCGACCCACAGGGACGAAAAGATCGAGGACTCCTTAATGCCGATCCCATCGGTCAGGGCTGAGCGCAGGAAATTCCGGTCGCTCAGGGCGTCGCTCTTCGTGCCATAGACCAGCGCGGTGTTGTTGAACACGTCCTGTCCTACCGCCGCGCGGATCAGGAAGCTGACGTCGAAGCGATTCCAGGTGATCTCGCTGTGGAAGCCGAGCGTGAAATCGGGACTGGCGTGGCCGATGATGCGGTAATCCGCCTCGGCGGTTCCGGCGCCCAGCGTCGTCTCGCCATTGACGCACCCGGCCGTGGCCGCCGTACAGGCAAACACCTGCTTGCCGTTCGCGTCGACGCCCAGGAACAGCGGTCCGTAGAATGTGCCGATCGGCTGCCCTGGGATCAGGCGTTGCGAGACCGCATTCGACTGCCCCTGGCCGCTGATGAATCCCGTGGAGATGAAGCTTGCGCCGCCCAGGTCCTTCACGTTGGTCCGCTCGGCTGCGAACACCAGTCCGGCGCGCCAGGTGAGGCTGGGCCGCGAGATCGCCAGCGCATCGAGCGTGATCTCGAGCCCGTGGCCGGTCAACCGGCCCACGTTCCTGAGCTGCGTCGGCTGCAGCGCCGGCTGCGCCACATCGATCGTGAGCAGCAGGTCCTTTGTGTCCTTGTGGAAGTATTCGACCGTCCCGGAGATCCGGTTGTTCATGAGACTGAAATCAACGGCGCCGTCGATCTGGGACGTCTGCTCCCATTTGAGATCGGGATTCCCGTTGCTCGATGCCAGCACGCCGCCGTGCGCCACGTCACCCCATGGATACGTGGCGTCGTTATTGGCCTTCAGCGTGATCAGCGACGTGTACGGGTCCACGCTGGGGTTGCCCTGCAATCCCCAGCCGAGCCGCACCTTGAGGTCGGAGAACGGCAGGCTCTGCGCGAATGATTCCTGCGACAGGTGCCAGGAGGCCGAGACACCGGGGAACGCCGCCCACTTGTGGCCCGTGGCGAACCGCGAGGAACCGTCGTAGCGCAGCACGCCGGTCACGTAGAAGCGGTCGTTGAATCCGAAGTTCGCCCTGCCGAAGAAGGAGGCGAGACGCGCATCAGTCGCGTCGGAGAAGGTGTTTCTCGTAGTCGCGGCATTCAGGTTGTTGAAGCCGTTCGCGTCGGTGAAGAACCCGATGCCCGTGGCGGTGATGGAGCTCGTCTGGAACTTGCTGTATTCGTAGCCCCCGACGAAATCGACGGTGTTATTCCCGCCGAATGGGCGCTGGTAGTTGAGCACGGTCTGGATCGTCTGCGTCTGGTTTTGCAGATCGGCCTGCCGCGCGAACCCGCCGCCGAGCGCCTGCCCAACGGGGCTTGCAATCGGGTAGTACTCCTGCCGCTGGCCGCCGGAGTGATCGAGTCCGACGGTCACCTTCGCCGTCAGCCCAGATGTGAGATCGAAGGAGACCGTTCCATTCGCCAGCGTGCGGTTCGTCTGGCCGATGTTCGTGATCTGCGTGGCCATCGCGACGGGATTACGGATGCTTAACCCGCCGACTTCGTAGAAATGCGTCCCGAGCGAATCGGAGAATGTGACCGGCAGCGTCGGATTGAATGTCGCGACGTTCTCGAACGCGCCGCCCTCGAACCCGCCGTTGTTCTCATACGTGAGATAGGTGTTATTCACGCGCGACGTCGTGACGTTGACGTCCATCCGGAGGCGATTGTTCAGATCCGAGTGCGTGGCGCTGAGGCGCCCCTGAATCCTCTCGAGTCCGCTCGACAGCGTCACGCCCTGCTGGTTCGCGTAGTTGATGGAGGCGCGATACCGCGTCGCTTCGGTTCCGCCCGAGAACGACAGGTTGTGATTGTGAGTCACGGACGCGCGGGTGATCGCCGCCGACCAGTCGGTGTTGGCCGAGCCGAGGGCATTCAGATGCGTGGACGGCATCCCAGCGAAAACGCCCGCCGAGTCCGTATACTTCACCCCGGTGGTATCGGTCCCGCCACATCCGGAAATCGTTCCATGTCTGCCGCAGAAGCCACCCGAATCCGACACCCACGCGCTGACCTGGCCCGTCACGAAGGCACGGTATTCGGCGCCGCTCACGAGTTGGAGGCTGCGCGCGGGGCTGGACGTCGACACGTAGCCGTCGTATTCGAAGGTCGGCCCGCTCGACGCGTTGCCCTTCTTGGTTTCGATCAGGACGACGCCGTTCGACGCGCGGCTGCCGTAGATCGCCGTCGCCGACGCGTCCTTCAGCACCGTGATGGATTGGATGTCGCCCGGATTGATCAGGTTTAGCGGGTTACGCGGAAGCGCCGGGGAGCCGCCCACGCCAGTGGCGTCAGGCTCGCTCGCCACATTGTCGATCGGCACGCCGTCGATCACGTAGAGCGGGGCGTTGGTCGCGCTCAGCGAACTGCCGCCGCGGATGAGCACCTGCGCGCCGGAGCCGGGCTCGCCGCTGTTCTGGATGATGTTGACGCCCGCCGCCCGCCCTTGCAACAGCTGATCGGCGTTCGTCTTGACTCCGACGTTCGCCACGCTCGCTTCAATCGTCGACACCGAACCCGTGATCGCTTCGCGGCGCTGCGAGCCATATCCCGTCACGACGACCGGTTCGAGAATCGACGCCTGCGGCGCGAGGGCGAACCGCGCCTCCGCCGCTCCTCCCGCCGGGACGTTGACTTCTTGCCGCTGCGGACCATACCCGATCCGCGTCACCTTCACCGTCGCAGCGCCCGACGCGACGTCGCTCAACGTGAACCGGCCGTTGGCGTCCGTCAGGATCTGCCGTCCGGGTTGAACCGTCAACCCAGCCGACCGAAACACGAGTTCGACCGTGGCACCGGCGAGACCTTGCTGGGTCACACTGTCGACGACTTGTCCGCGGATCGAGCCGTTCTGGGCGACGAGTGGCGTGGCGAGCACTGCCATGAACGCGAGAATGGGACCTACGCGGCGTTTCAGATACATCGATGTGACCTCCCGCAAGCGGGTCAGCTGTCCATCCCAGTGACAATATATTCCTACCGAATTGCCGCCCGATCCAGCCCTTGTCAAGGGTGGATCAGGGGCGAGGCTTGTGAAAACGGGCACAAGGCAGGGCGGCACATCCGCCCGACGCGGGTCGTCGAGCCCAGAGCGGACTCGACGACCCGGCCGGCGAAGCGTCAGCAGGGGTTCGTGATTCGAATGACGTAGGTGAGGCTGTATGCGAAGATGCTCCTCGAGTCGGTGACTCGGGCCTCGAGGTCGATCTCGTTGTAGCCGCAACTGTTGATGGACGCAAAGGTGTAGTTCTGCGAGCCCGTGCTGTACCAGCTTTGCCACGCTCCGCACCCGACCGCGGGTCCGCAATTCCGGCTGCGCCACGCGTATGTGTACGGCCCGACTCCGCCGCTTGCGTTAGCAAAGTACTGCCCGGACTCGTGCAGCATTAGCTGCGCTGGGCCGCTAATGTACACGCCCAGGGGAGGCACGTTCACGGTGACGGTCGAGTTGCCGTTGATCCCGTCGATCGTGGCCTGAATCGTTGCCTGCCCCTCGCCGACGCCACTAACCGTGGCCGTCAGGTTGCCTGTCGAGTTGACCGTGGCGACGGCTGCGTTGTTGCTGCTCCATGTTGCCACTCTGCCTGGCAGGACGTTGCCAAACTGATCTCGGATGGTCGCGGTGAGCGCGACCGTCGCACCGACACTTAGCGTCGCCGTCGCGGGCGACACGGTTACAGTGGCAGCGGCCGAGTCGGCGAGAACGACGGTGACGGTGTCCTTCGCCTCGTCGTCCCTGCAGCCGATCGGGGAAGGGAAGCAGAGGTACGCGTTAGATGTCGACACGATCTTGTACGACCCGTATTGCCCGGGTGTGTATGACGCGGCTTGAGAATAAGTTGTGGCGTAGTGCGTATTGGGGTACAAGGGAGTCGATGCGCTGTAAAGCACAACGCCGGATGGCGTCTTAATGTCCCTCTTCCATGCGCTCCCCGGTCCGGCGTCGTCGCCCGTCGTGAAGTCAATCCGAAACTCGGCCACAGTATTAATCGCGTAAGACGCAATCCCGCCATGAGAGACATAGATCGTCGTGTCGACCGAAGGCTGAAGAACGGACGTACCGTGGCCAAAGGCGTCCGCTTGGTCCGAGGATGCGTTAGAGTGAATCACCTGGGTCTCCGTGGGCGCTGGCGTGCCGCCGGGCGGTTCGTCCACGCTTGGAGGCGTTGTTATGCCGCGATCGCACGCCGTCAGCAGCAGCGCCAGCATGAGAAGGCACCGGGCCGCCGCGTGGGTCGAGAGTTGAATGCGCATCATTCGTTCCCTCCCTAGCCGAGAGTAGTTCCTGACTCGTGTGACGGGATGCTAGGGACGCGGTAGCGGCGGGGACAACGGCAACATGCGACACAGACGGTCAAGAACCGACGAGGACACAAGGGTGCGAAACATCAAGTCAGAACTCGCAACGTCTCGCGCACAGCCAGCGCGGGCAGCACTCGCTTCGTAAACAGCGGGAGCGTTCCGCGCAGACCGAGCGCCGCGACCTCCCTAAGCGACAAGTCGGCCAGCGCGCGCGCCAGTCTGGCAATCGTCTGCACGCAGACGCCCAGGTCGGCGCCCACTGCGCTCCAGTTGGCCGTGCGGACGCGAGCGGTCGACGCGTGGAGCAGGAGCATCCAGCTCAGGACGTCGTGAAGGCGGAGGCCGTCGGCTCGCGGCACCGCCGTGCGCCAGTGATGCTCGAGCGTGCGCGGGTCACAGCCGACCTGCGCCGCAAGCTCCTTGATGGAGCGGATAGGTGGCCGCGCCCGGTACACGAAAGCGAGAGCGGCACGGAGCAGCGGCGCGATACGCTTTTCAGTCTCGATGCCGATCGCCAGTTGCTCGAGGACACCGCTGACGGATGCGCGGCTAACGGCAGGACCGAGTCCTCGGTCCACCTCGCGAAACAGAACGACTTCGTCGCGAGGCGATCTGACCAGGCAGGTCGCCTCGCGGCCTTCAACGTTACTGACCAAGACCAACGGATGAAGGGGGTGCCGGCGACGCAGGGCCGCGGTGTAGTCGCTTTGATGACGCGCAATGACAAGAACGCTGCAGCTCGTCATGCCGCCGAGTTGCACCAGGGTCTCCAGAGTCCGTGCTTCCAGAAAGTCCACGTGACGACGCAGAACGTGTTGAACTTGGGCTCTCCAGCGATCTTCCTCGCAGTAGAGCGCCACGACGGCGTCTAGCGTCCGCCGTGGAATCGCGGCGAGCGTATGCCCATTGAGATGCATTGGTTGCTCCGCGGGCCGACGGGCTCGCATCATTCCGTGGGAACGCCGGGCGCTGAGGGATGACGCGACGGCGTGTCGCAAGTCTCGAGCCTTTCGATGCATCGTCGCATCGTGGTGGTCGGCCAACGGTCCACGCGGCGGACGGACAGATGACCGGCGCTGAGGTGGTCGCTGTCGGACAACATGTCGTTGCGGATCGTCCACAAGATCAGTACGATTCCGCCCCGATGATCCGGCTCACCCTGCTCCTCGCCACCCAGGCTGCCCAGGCCCCCTACGTCACCTTTCCGGAGCCGGGCCTCGACGATCCCGCCGCCTACGCAGGCTACACCACGCGTGTGTACCGCGACTCCCGCGCCAATGCGGTTCAGATCTACATCGACGCCCAAAGCGGGCGCGTCGTGCACGTGTGGGCCGATGCGCTGGATGAAAGCCTCGGGTTTACGGTCAGAGAGACGGCGGTCGCGTTCGGTGCAGGGGACGCGACCGTCGGCACGACGGGCAGTCGCCGCTGGCTCCGCTACTCGTTGACGCTGCCAGGTGGGTCGCCCGCACGAATCGGCCAGTTCTTGCTCGGCTCGATGCGCATCGAGCGCGACTTCGGGTACGCCGGTCGCGTACGCGACTCCTTGGACGCTCCGACCTTCGTCGTCCCGGAGATGCGCCAGCTCGCGCAGCGGCTCGGCACGCGGTACAGCGTTCGGCTGGCGCCGAGCCTCTCGATCGCCCGCACCGCGTCCCGTTGGACGATCCGCGTGTCTCAGCCGAGTCTCGACGGCAAGAATCGATTGTGGCTCACGCTGAGCGGCGACGCGCGCCGCTCGCGCGGCACGCTCGCCAATCGTGTCGTCACCATCCAAGCCCTGGGGCCAGATCCGGTCGAGCTGCGAGTCGAGATCGCGACCGACGGCGCGGCGCTGCACCCGCTCAGCCGCGCGGAGATCTTCAACCCGGCGTTCCTGCGCTTTGCCGAGAGGGTGAAGTCGCCGCGGATCGAGCGGGAGATCCGCGGGTTCGAGCTGCTCAGCTCGCGCGAGAAGCTGATGGCGGGTCTGCCGAACTACGCCACGTATTTCGGGCGCGACATGTTGATGACCGCGCTCTTGATGGCCCCGATCTGGTCCGACACGATGGACGAGCACGTCATCGCCGCGGCGCTCGCGAAGCTCAATCCCGCAGGCGAAGTGAGTCACGAAGAAGCGCTGGGTGGCCAGGCGATCCGCGAGAACGCCGCCCGCTATTTGCAGCATCCCGACACCGCCATCCTGCGCGATCTGCAAGCGGTGCGCGAGAACTACTTCATGGTGGACGACGACTTCCAGCTGCCCGTCGTCGCGGCGCGCTACCTCGCAAACCCGGCGGTGACTGACGCCCGGAAGCGCCAGTTTCTGGCGCGCTGGCTCGAGCCCCTCATCCGGAACCTGACGTACGTCCTCCGGCAGGCGGCGCCGTACGCGCGCGAGCCGATCGCGACGAACCTCGTGAGTTTCCACCGCGACTCGGGCGGCTGGTGGCACCCCGGGAGCTGGCGCGACAGTCGAGTCGGGTACGCCGGGGGCCGCTTCGCGTTCGACGTGAACGTCGTGTGGGTGCCGGCCGCCCTGCGCGGGATCGGGGCGATCGACAGTACTCTACGGTCCATGGGATTAGCGGGCGTGCCCGAAGCGGGGAACGTGGCCCAGGCCGCCGCCACCTGGAGCGGCACCTCCCGCCACTTCGAGGTCGCGCTGGCGCCCGCCGAGGTCGAGGGGCGG
>Ga0193713_1000777_pt1 | contig 10625 bp, 8 predicted proteins | sample H3a2metaG_FD_143054 | JGI IMG/M metagenome (GOLD analysis project Ga0193713, IMG submission 143054) | Soil microbial communities from a riparian zone of the East river system, Colorado, United States - H3a2 | ecosystem: Environmental > Terrestrial > Soil > Riparian zone | place: USA: East River... | reverse complement strand
CGCCTGAACGCGCTGCCGCGCATGAGCAGCGAATGCTTCGCCAAAAGGCCGAAGCGGCGCGCGGCGATGATGCGGTGCTCCCTGGCGTAGGACTCGTGGTTGCGTTCCACGTCGTCGAGACGGTAAACGTAGTTCGCCATGACCCCGGCCGAGCGGCGCATGCCCGCGGCCGACGTGTCGCCGAGCCAGTTGAGACGCTCCAGGCGCGCGCCGTTGCCCAGATGGAACCGGGCCACTGCGTCAAGCGGCTCGTCATCCTGCTTGGCGTAGAGAAGATAGTAGGCGCACAGACGGCTGAGCCGTTTCAGGATTTCAGCGGCGCGCGCCTTGTCCTTGAACCAGTCCTGCGCGTCGATCTTGGCGAGCAGAGCGGCCAGCTCCGCGTGCCGGGGATCGCCTTCACGCAGCCCCGTGCCGCCGGCAAGCCATTTGCGGAAACCCGGGATCGGCGAGAGCGTGGCGAAGGTCTTCAGGCGCGGAAACTCGCGGCCGAGGTCCTCGGCGACCTGCTTGATCAGAAGATTGCCGAACGATATGCCGCGCAAGCCTTCCTGAGGGTTCGTGATCGAGTAGAAGATCGCGCAGTCGGCCGAAGCAGGGTCGACCACGGGAGAGTCGGGGGCGAGCAGAGGCTGCACCTTGGCGCTCATGCCGCGGGTGAGCGCCACCTCGATGAAGATCACCGGCTCGTCGGGCAGCGTCGGATGGAAAAACGCATAGCAGCGGCGGTCGGCCTGCAGCCGGCGGCGCAGGTCGTGCCAGCCCTGAATCTCGTGTACGGCTTCGTACTGGATCAGCTTCTCCAGCACCAGGGCGGAAGTGCGCCAGTCGATGCGTTGCAGGACGAGGAAGCCGCGGTTGAACCAGGAACGGAACAGGTGGGCGAGGTCGGTCTCGATGCTGGTCCAGTGCGGGTGCTCGGCCAGGCCCCGCAGCAGCCGGCGCCGCATTTCCAGGAGCACGCCTACTCCGCCGGGCGCCATGTTGAGGCGCCGAAAGAGCTCCTGGCGCGGCGATTCCACTGCTCCTTGCAGGCGCACGAGATTTCCCGGGGACGGCTCCTTGCGGTAGGCGTCGGCGATCCGGCCGACTACCTCCGGGTCAAGGGAAAACTCCTTGACGAGGAACGTGAAAAAAACATCGAGCGCCGGGTCATCCAGCGACTGATACGCCGTGAGCGCCTCGCGCGCTATAAAGGCGCCCGACACCTCGCCCCGCTGGGACAGAAGTTCGTGACAAAACGACGCCGCGCGGCGGGCGCTGCGTAAGGCGGCGCGCGACGGCACTCCCGGGCGGGGCGGCGCGGAACCGAGCAGGCGCTGTACGAAGAAAGGCTTGTACATTCGGCAATTATGCCAGCCTTCGATTGAAGGCACTCCCTCCCCGAACGGAGGAGGGCTTTCGGCGCCGGGGGCGCGGTTACTTGAGGGCCGCTTCGACCGCGCGCTTCGCCATCACGGTAATCAGATGCGCGCGATAGTCTGCCTTTGCATGCAGATCCGAGTTGAGGCCCTTCTCCGGCACCGCGATACTCGCCACCGACTCGGGGGCGAACTTCGCCGCGAGCGCTTTTTCCATCGCGGCCACGCGGAACACGCTGGGGCCGGCGCCCGTCACTGCGACGCGCACGCCCGTGCCGAAATCGGCGACGAATACGCCGACTATGGCGTAGCGTGAAGCCGGGTTCCTGAACTTCATGTAGGCGGCGCGCTTGGGCACCGGGAAGCTCACCGATGTGATGATTTCGCCTTTCTGCAAGGCGGTCTCGTACATGCCCTTGAAGAATTCGTCCGCCGCGATCTTGCGCTTGTTGGTGACGACGGTCGCGCCCAGGGCGAGCACCGCCGCCGGATAATCGGCGGCCGGATCGTTATTGGCGAGAGAGCCGCCGATCGTGCCCATGTTGCGCACCATACGGTCGCCGATGCCTCCGGCGAGGCTAGCGAGCGCGGGAATCGCCTTCTTCACTGCGGCCGAGGCCGCGACTTCGGCGTGACGTGTCATAGCGCCGATGGAGACCGCCTTGCCGTCTGCCTTGATGCCGGAAAGCTCCTTGATAGTGCCGAGATCGACGACCTCCGACGGATGCGCCAGGCGCAGCTTCATCGCCGCGATCAGGCTCTGGCCGCCGGCGAGCAACTGGGCGTCGGAGTCCTTTGCGAGCACCTTGGCCGCATCGGCGACCGTTTTTACTTTTTGGTAGTTGAATGAATACATGTTCGTCTCCTGTTACATTTTCTCTGAATCGGGGGATCTAAAAAGGGGGCGTGCCCCCTTTTTCGTCCTAGTCTCCTAGGCAGCTTTCTTCATCTTGGTTTCCTGGCACGCCCGCCAGATCCTTTGCGGCGTCGCCGGCATCTCGATGTCGCGAACGCCGAGAGCGTCGGTGAGCGCGTTCATCACCGCGGCCGGCGCGCCGATCGCACCCGCCTCGCCGCAGCCCTTCACCCCGAGCGGATTGTGCGTGCAGGGCGTTTCCTTCGTTCCGACCCGGAACGTGGGCACATCGTCCGCGCGAGGTATGCAGTAATCGAGATAGGAACCGGTGACGAGCTGACCGGAGTCCTTGTCGTAGTGGCAACCCTCGGTCAGCGCCTGTCCTATGCCCTGGGTTAATCCGCCGTGCACCTGTCCCTCGACGATCATCGGGTTGATGATCTTGCCGAAGTCGTCCACCGCGGTGAAATTGACGACCCTCACGGTGCCGGTATCGGGATCCACCTCGACTTCGCAGATGTGGCTCCCGGCCGGGAAAGTGAAGTTGGCCGGATCGTAGAACGCGTTCTCGTTCAGGCCGGGCTCGAGCTTGTCGAGAGGATAGTTGTGCGGCACGTAAGCCGCGAGCGACACTTCAGCGAACGCTTTTTTCTTGTCGGTGCCTTTCACGACGAAGGCGCCGTCCTTGAACTCGATGTCGGCCTCGGCCGCCTCCATCAGATGCGCGGCGATCTTCTTGCCCTTGGCGATGATCTTGTCCACGGCCTTTACGATCGCGGTTCCCCCGACCGCGATCGAACGCGAGCCGTAGGTGCCCATGCCGAAGAGAATTTTCCCCGTGTCGCCGTGGACGATGTCGATGTCCTCCATCGGAATGCCGAGGCGATCGGCCACGACCTGCCCGAAAGTGGTTTCGTGTCCCTGGCCGTGGGAGTGCGAACCGGTGAACACCGTTACCTTGCCGGTCGGATGCACGCGAACCTCTCCGGCCTCGAAGAGGCCTGCGCGCGCGCCGAGTGCTCCGGCGACGTTCGAAGGCGCGATACCGCAGGCCTCGATGTAACAGCAATAGCCCAGGCCGCGCAGCTTGCCGCGTCTCGCCGCATCGGCCTTTCGTCCCTGGAACCCGGCGACATCGGCGACTCTCAGCGCTTCGGCGAGAGTCGCCTCGTAATTGCCGGTGTCGTACAGGAGGGCGACCGGAGTCTGGTAGGGGAAGGTCTTGATGAAATTGCGCCGGCGGATCTCGGCGGGGTTCATCTTCATTTCGCGCGCAGCGGTCTCGACCAGGCGTTCGACGACATAGGTCGCCTCGGGCCGTCCCGCGCCGCGATAGGCGTCCACCGGCGCAGTGTTGGTGAATACCGCCGTGACCTCGGCGTAGATCGCCGGTGTCGTGTACTGCCCGGCAAGCAGCGTCGCGTAAAGAATGGTCGGTATGCACGAGGCGAACGTGGAAAGATAGGCGCCCATGTTCGCCGTGGTGGTGACGCGCATGGCGAGGAAGTTCCCGTCCTTGTCGAGCGCCAGCTCCGCCTTCGTCACGTGATCGCGGCCGTGCGCGTCGGAGAGGAAGGATTCGCTGCGATCCGCGGTCCATTTCACCGGGCGGTTGATCTGTTTCGACGCCCAGGTGCATACCACGTCCTCGGCATACAGATAGATTTTCGACCCGAAACCGCCGCCGACGTCCGGCGCGACCACGCGCACCTTGTGCTCGGGCAACCCGAGCACAAACGCGGTCATAAGCAGCCGCTCGACGTGCGGGTTCTGGCTCGCGACATACAGCGTATAGCTTTCGTCGGCGCGCGAGTAGGTCGCGTTCGCGGCGCGCGGCTCGATCGCGTTGGGGATCAGACGGTTGTTGAGGAATTCCAGCCTGGTGACGTGCTCCGGTGAAGGCTTTGTCCACCGCCGCCTTGTCGCCGAGGCCCCAGACGTAGCAGGTGTTGTCAGGCGCGATGTCGTGCACGACCGGCGCGCCTTTCTTACGGGCTTCGCCGGCGCGCACCACGGCGGGCAGTTCCTCGTAATCCACCTTCACGAGCTCCGCGGCGTCGCGCGCCTGCTGGTGCGTCTCCGCGATGACGATAGCAACGTGGTCGCCGACGTAGCGCGCCTTGTCTTGCGCGAGGCAGGGATGCGCAGGCTCCTTCATCGGCTGCCCGTTGACATCCGTGATGAGCCATCCGCAGGGCAGGCCGTTGACCTTGGCAGAGACAAGATCGTCGCCGGTGAAGACGGCGACGACGCCGGGAGCTTTTATCGCCTTGTCCTTCCTGATCGACTTGATCCTGGCGTGGGCGTGGGGCGAGCGCACGAAATGCGCATAGGTCTGCCTCGGCAGGGCAACGTCGTCGGTGTAGTTGCCCGCGCCGGTGAGAAACCGGTAGTCCTCCCTGCGTTTGATCGAAGCGCCGATATAGGGGGTAGCCATGGCTAGCTCCTCATGGTCTGCGAGGCGGCTTTGATCGCCTTGACGATGTTGTGGTATCCGGTACAGCGGCACAAATTGCCGTCGAGCTGCTCGCGGATCTGCTCCTCGGTCGGGTTCGGAAAGTTCTTCACCAGATCGATCGCGCTCATCACCATGCCCGGCGTGCAGAAGCCGCACTGCAGGCCGTGGTGCTGGCGGAAGGCTTCCTGCATCGGGTGCAGAGTCCCGTCCGCCTTGGCGATGCCCTCGATCGTGACGAGGTCCGCCCCTTCGGCCTGCATGGCCAGCATGTTGCAGGACTTCACCGCGCGGCCGTCCATGTGAATGGTGCAGGCGCCGCACTGGGCGGTGTCGCAGCCGACGTGGGTACCGGTAAGATGCAGGTTGTCACGGATGAAGTTGACGAGCAGTGTGCGCTCTTCGATTTCCGCGCTCGCCGGCTTGCCGTTGACGGTCAGGGAGACCTTGACGGTCATGATTTCCACTCCTTTGGCGTAGGTTGAGCTTCTTTCTGGTAGGCGTTCAAAACAAGATGCGAGAATTCTTCAGCGAAAAAGCCTCCTGGACCGATCTCGTGTCAGGGGAGTGAGCGCTTTGGGGACCGGGAGAAATCCTAGACCATGCTCGCGCGGCTATCAACCACAGCTTGAAGCTGCGCCGGCTTGACCCAACCTTAAGGGAGGTCTACGCTATCGCGTATAATCGTTTGACAGCATTCAGCAATCTTCCGGCAGTTCAATTTTCGGATAGGAATTCTCCGTGGACAGCGTCGATCTCGAAGTGGTACGAAGCGCATTGAAATGGACCGACGCGGGCCACCGCACCACCCTGGGCACGGTCGTCCACACCTGGGGCTCGGCACCGCGTCCGGTAGGCGCCATGCTCGCAATCCGGGATGACGGCCAGGTGATGGGCTCGGTTTCCGGCGGTTGCGTGGAAGACGATCTCATCGAAAAAGTGAAAGGCAAGGCGATCGCGGCCGAGAAACCCGAGGTGACGACTTACGGGGTGACGCAGGAGCAGGCGACGCGCTTCGGGCTTCCCTGCGGCGGGACATTGGAGATCGTGCTCGAGCCGATCGGCAAGGAATCGAAGCTGAGAGAGCTGCTGACCGTGATCGAGCGCCACGAGCTCGCGGCACGTTTCCTCGACATGCAAACCGGCAAAGTGCGCATGGAGCCGGGAAAATGGTCGGACCTGCTCGAGTTCGACGGCAAGGTACTGAAGACGGTGCACGGGCCGCGCTGGCGGCTGCTCGTGATCGGCGCGGGGCAGGTGAGCCGCTACCTCGCGCAGATGGCGCAGGCGCTGGACTATCACGTGACCGTGTGCGATCCGCGCGGCGAATACGCCGACGGCTGGGACGTCAAGGAGGTGCCGATCCATCGCGACTATCCGGACGACGTCGTCGTGCAGATGAACCTCGACGCGCACTGCGCAGTGGTCGCCGTGACGCATGATCCGAAACTCGACGACGCCGCTTTGCTGGAAGCGCTCAAGTCGCCGGCGTTTTACGTAGGCGCGCTCGGCTCGCAGAAGAACAACGACGCGCGTCGGGCCCGTCTTGCCGGATTCGACCTCGCGGCTTCCGAGATTGCGCGCCTGCGCGGGCCGGTGGGTCTGAAGATCGGTTCGAAGACCCCACCCGAGATCGCCGTGGCCATCCTCGCCGAGATGACGGCGGTACGCCGCGGTGTACAGGTTCCCGAAACGATCGAGCCGCCGAAGGCGAACGTTTCGGCCGGCTGCGAGGTTCCGCAAAACTAGCTATTCTCCCTCCCCTTCAAGGGGGAGTTCATGGCCGCAAACATCCGCGGCATTCTGCTCGCGGCCGGATATGCGAAGCGCTTCGGCTCGAACAAGCTGCTCCAGGCCCTGCCTGCTGGCGCGCCCGAAGCGGGGACGCCGATCGGGCTTGCCGCTGCCAGACACCTGCTGGAGGCCTTGCCCGAGTCCATCGCGGTCGTCAGGCCGCGCGCGCAAAAGCTCGGGAAAATGCTGCGCGATGCCGGCTGCAACACCGTCGTGTGCAGGAACGCGGGAGAAGGCATGGGAACGAGCCTCGCGGCGGGGGTGCGCGCTGCTTCGGAGGCTGATGGCTGGGTGGTCGCGCTTGCCGACATGCCGTTCATCCGTCCCGAGACGATTCGGACCGTTGCGAAGGCGCTTCGCGATGGTGAGGCCATGGCGGCGCCGTCGTTTCAGGGAAGGCGCGGGCATCCGGTGGGGTTCGCGCGGCGCTTCTACGAGGAGCTTTCTTCCCTGCACGGCGACGACGGCGCACGCCAATTCCTCGAGCGGCACCCCGAATGGGTCAAGTTGTTCGAGGTCGATGACCCCGGGGCCGTGCGCGACATCGACAAGCCTTCGGATCTCGAGCGCTAGCGGCGCGAATTCGCGCGCGGCGCCGCGCTGTGGTAGGTTTGGGCTCGACTGACACGATTCTTGACGCCGGCTTCGGCGCATTGAAGGGCCCCGGGGTCAGAGCTCGTAATACCAGCCGCGGTTACGGGGACGGTCGATGGATTCCGGTCCGAAATTGCGCGCTAACCCTCTGCCGACCGCGCGCAACGCCGCGACCCACGCGTGTCCGATTTTTTGTCGCAGGCCTGGGCGCGGCGCCGGCTCCGAGAGCACGACCTCGCTCGGCTCCTGCGCGTGAATCAGCGCAAGACCCGGCCGATCGAGCGTGAGCGCGTCGTTCGCCGCGAGGAAGTAATCCTCGCGGTCCCTGTTCTGGGTGATCCAGAGCGCTCCTCGCACGCACTCGACCCGCGCACCCCTGGGGTCGTAGAGACGGAGGACCTCTCGTGCTTCGAGATGAAGCTGGGCGTGATCAAACCTGATGTTCAAGAGGGCACCTGTCCTGAATGAGGAGAGGCATCGCTCACGCTCCTCTGCCAGACTCGCCGCGACCCGCCGAGCGCGCGGCCGTCGTGAATCGGAACCCCCGGCACGAAAACCCGGACGAGTCCGCGCCACACGGCGTAGAGCAGCGCGCCCAGGGCGACCCTATACCTTGGCACCCGGCTTTTCTCCGCAAACTTGATGTTCATGATCGTTCCTTTCATAATGCGTTTGCCGCATGCTCTTCTGCGCTTCGGCCGCGGCCTGGCCTGCGCGGATTTGGAGAGTGAGATTATTCTTCCAAGGGCGGGCCGGATCAAACGATCTTTTGGCATGTTTTGCATGAGAAAAAGGAATGCTTAAGCCGGCGCGTGGCCTGCCTTCGCTCGACCTGCTGAAAGGCTTCGAGGCCGCCGCGCGCAATCTGAGCTTCACCAAGGCGGCCGCGGAGCTTTTCGTCACCCAGTCGGCGATCAGCCGCCAGATGAAGACTCTCGAGGATCAGCTGGGCGTCAGCCTGTTCCGCCGGCGCCATCGCGAGCTGCGCCTTACCGAGGACGGACAGACGCTCTACAAGTCCGCGGGCGAGGCGCTGCGGCTGTTGCGCGATGCCACCGCCAGGCTCGGCGCACGCGCGGCCGGGATGCTCACGGTCACGACCACCGTGTCCTTTGCCGCGCTGTGGCTGGTACCGCGGCTCAACGACTTCCAGCGCGCGCATCCCGGGATCGACATGCGGCTTGCCGCGACGAACGAAATTCAGGACCTCGAGCGCGAAAGCATCGATCTCGCCATCCGCTATTGCACGCCGAAAGCCGCCGGTGGCGGCGCCGTGCGGCTTTTCGGCGAGCGGGTCTTTCCCGTGTGCGCCAAGTCGGTGCTCGGCGGCCGCAAGCTGAAATCGCCGCTGGACCTTTCGGGGCAGGTATTGCTGCACTACGATGATCCCGAGCGGCGCTACCCCTGGCTCAGCTGGGACGTGTGGTTCGAGCTGACGCAGACGCAAGGCGTAAAACCGGCCGGCAGCTTGCGCTTCTCCCATTACGATCAGCTTATCCAGGCCGCGGTCGAAGGCCAGGGCATCGCGCTCGGGCGAAGCCGGTTCGTCAACAATCTGGTGAGGCTCGGCAAGCTGGTCCTGCCGTTCGGGAACCGCTACATGCGATCGCCCAACGATTCGCGCGCCTATTTCATGGTCGTGCCGCCGCGATCGGCCGCCCGCCCGGAGATCGCCGAATTTTCCAGCTGGCTGCAACAACAGGCGCAGGCCGACGACGCGGATGCAGCGCAGCCGCCGCGCGACGCCAGCGCGGCACTTAGAGGTGCGGGATGAGTGCCCTGATTCGATACGCCATCGTCCCTGAGCGTCCCGAAGCGCACCTGTACCGCGTCACCTGCACGGTGACCGACCCCGATCCTTCCGGGCAACAGTTTGCGCTGCCGGCCTGGATTCCCGGGAGCTACATGATCCGAGAGTTCGCGCGGCACGTCGTCTCCATCCGCGCCGCGAGCGGCCGCCGGCCGGTAACAATCGAGAAACTCGACAAGCACACCTGGCGCGCGCGGCCGGCTGCCGGACCGCTGACGGTGACCTGCGAAGTGTATGCGTGGGACCTGTCGGTGCGCGGCGCGCATCTCGATACCCGGCACGCGTTTTTCAACGGCGCTTGCGTGTTCCTGCGCGTGCTCGGGCGGGAACACGCTCCCTGCGAGCTCGAGATCGTTCGGCCCAGAGGGGCGCGCTACCGGAATTGGCGCGTTGCCACCGCGATGTCGAGAAAACGCGCGAAACCGTACGGCTTCGGCGCGTATGTCGCAGGGGACTACGACGAGCTCATCGATCACCCCGTCGAGATGGGCGAGTTTACGCTTGCAAGCTTTCGCGCATGCGGCGTGCCCCACGACATCGTGATCACCGGCCGCCACGCGGCCGACACCCGCAGGCTGCAGCGCGACCTCAAGCGATTGTGCGAGCATCACATACGCTTCTTCGGCGAGCCTGCGCCGATGAAGCGTTACGTATTTCTCGTGACCGCGATCGGCGAAGGCTACGGGGGACTCGAACACAGGGCTTCCACCGCGCTGTTGTGCTCGCGCGACGATCTGCCGCGCGAGGGCGAGATCGAGGTGACCGAGCGTTACCGCGGCTTCCTCGGTCTCGTCAGCCACGAGTATTTCCACACCTGGAACGTGAAGCGCATCAAGCCCGCCGCATTCACGCCCTACGATCTGCATCGCGAGAACTACACGACGTTGCTCTGGGCTTTCGAAGGCATTACGTCCTACTACGACGATCTGGCTCTGGTTCGCTGCAGACTGATAGGGAAAAAGGATTATCTGGAGCTGCTCGGCCGCTCGATCACGGCTCACCTGCGCACGCCCGGCCGCACGAAACAAAGCGTCGCGGAATCGAGCTTCGACGCCTGGATAAAATACTATCGCCAGGACGAAAACTCGCCGAACGCGATCGTGAGCTACTACGCCAAGGGAAGCCTCGTCGCGCTGTGCCTCGACCTGCTCATCCGCGACAAGACCCGGGCAAAGAAATCCCTCGATGACCTCATGCGCGCGCTGTGGCGGCGCCACGGCCTCGCCGGAGTCGGCGTCGAGGAGGACGGCATCGAACGTCTTGTGGAAGAGGTGACGGGCCTGCGGCTCAGCCGATACTTCGACGACTGGCTGCGCTCGACGCGTGAATTGCCGCTGAAGGCGCTGCTCGCGACCCATGGGGTGGAGATGGATCTGCGTCCGCCCGAGTCGGCTCAGGACAAAGGCGGGAGACCGGCTCGCTCGAAAAGCGCTGCGGGCCTCGCGATGCTCGGCATTCGCGCGCGAGCGCAGGGCGACGACACCACCGTCACGCACGTGCTCGAGGGCGGCGCGGCGCAGGAGGCGGGCGTTGCGGCCGGCGACCTGATCGTCGCGGTGGACGGCCTGCGGCCCGGACAGGCGGGACTGGACGCGGCCTTGGCCAAGCGCCGCGCGGGGGAGCGCGTCAGGATCCACGCCTTTCGCCGCGACGAGCTGATGAGCTTCGATGTGCAACTCAAGAGCGCGGCGGCTGATACCTGCGTGCTCTCCGAATCGGCAGACGGGAAGCGGCTGCGCGAACGGTGGCTCGGGC
>Ga0193713_1000776_pt1 | contig 10636 bp, 10 predicted proteins | sample H3a2metaG_FD_143054 | JGI IMG/M metagenome (GOLD analysis project Ga0193713, IMG submission 143054) | Soil microbial communities from a riparian zone of the East river system, Colorado, United States - H3a2 | ecosystem: Environmental > Terrestrial > Soil > Riparian zone | place: USA: East River... | reverse complement strand
CCTCGCCGCGCCCGGCTTCCGGCTTCCGGCGCTCGACGATCTCGAGTTTGCGCGGGGCCCCGAGCACGGCCGTGCGCATCATCTGGGCAGCGCCGGCAGGTCCGAGAAATACTCCGGATGCGCCTTCTCCGCCGCCCGCGTGAAGCGCGTGAGCACGACATCCGTGATCGTGAGCGGTTTGCCGTCCTTGATCGTGAGCTTCAGCAGGTCGTTTTGCGCGTTCTCGAAGGCGCGCAGGCTTTCGCGCGACATGCGCGGATCGTAGCTGATGTACTCGATCGCCTTGCGCGCCACGGCGAGATCGACGCCGGGCACCCATTTCGCGAAGATCTCGACCGCCTCGGCGCGGTGCGCTCGCGTGTAGTGCGACGCCGCGGCGAGGCCGTTCACGAAGTCCTGGATGACCTTGGGCTTCTCCTTCAGCATCGGACCGTGCACGGTCACGACCATCATGTAAGAGAGATGGCCGCCGCCGCGCAGCACCTCGTACGAGTCGGCGGCCTTGGACATCGCCATGACGTTGTAAGGCTCCCACGACACCACGGCGTCCACCTTGCCCTCGGCAAGCGCGGGTCCGAGCGCCGGCGGGGCCATGATGTTCTCGATGGTCACGTCGTCGTACTTCATGCCGCGGCGGGCGAGCACCATCTTGAGGTATTCGTCGGAGGTCTGCTCCTTCGCCAGCCCGACGCGCTTGCCCTTCAGATCCTCGACCCTGGAGACGCCCGAGCCCTTGCGGGCGACGATCGCGAGCGGGCTGTCGGCGAAGGCGGTGGTGGCGTCGTTCATGATCATTCCGACCACCAGGAAAGGCGCGCCGCCGTGGCGCGCCTTCAGGAACGTGGTGACGCTCATGTCGCCGAACTGGACCTCGTTCCGGTTCATCGAATTGACCATGTCGGTGCCGGTGTTGACGACCTTGAGCTTCAGGTCGACGCCGTGCTTGCTGAACAGGCCCTTCTCCACGCCCACGATCATCGGCAGATGGCCGAAGTTGTTGCCGACCACCGCCTGCATTTCGACCGGCGACTGCGCAAATGAAGAACTTGAAACGGATGCAAAAACGGTTGCTGCTATAAACCAAGCCTTGAAATCCATGACAGCCTCCTTGCTAGCGTCCCGAGAGCGTCGAATAACCGGGCATCGGATCGACGACGGTGATCTGCTCGACCGGGAAGGCGGAAATGATCTCGATCCTGTCCTTGTGCACGATCAGCATCTCCTCGATTCGCACGCCCCACTCGAACTTCTTGCCGTGCTGGGTCTCCAGTGCGAACACCATTCCTTCCTTGATCTCGATCGGGTGATCGAGAGACCAGATCCGCGAAATGACCGGCTGGTCGTATTGCGCGAGTCCGAGGCCGTGGCCCCAGAGGTTCGCCGCGGCCTGGTCTTCTTCGGCGTAGCCCCAGGCTTCCTTGGCGGAAGGCCATTTCGCGGCGATCTCGCGGGTCGTGGTGCCGACCTTCACCGCCTTGATCGAGTCGTACAGCCACTTGAGCGCGGTCGCGTAAATGTCCTTCTGCTCGCTGGTCGGCTCCTTGCCCGCGCAATAGGTGCGGTAGTAACAAGACTTGTATCCGTTCCATGTCAGGGCAGCGAGATCCATGAAGACGATGTCGCCGGGCTTGACGATGCGGTCGGAGAAGTTGCGCCAGTTCGGCCATGTGTTGGGGCCCGAGGAGACGATCACGTCCTCGACGTCCTCCATGCCGGGAACGGAGTACAGGTACTGCATGATGTGCGCGGTGAGCTGGTTCTCGGTGCGCCCAGGCTGCAGGAACTTCATGAATTCCCAGTGGGCCGCGTCGCCGATCGCGCCCACCATGCGCAGCGCCTCCTGCTCGTCCTCGTTCTTGACCGCGCGCGCCTCCATCATCGGCGTCATGCCGTCGGTCCACTCGATCTTCTCCTCGCCGAAGACCTTGAGCATGTTGATGTCGATGAAGTCGACGCCGAGCTTCATGCCGGCGACGTTCGCCTTCTTCATCTCCTGCTTGATCGCGTTGGTGAACTTCTTCACCTGCGCGAGCGAGGCGGCCCCGGCCGCGCCCTTGATCCAGGCGTAGGACCAGCGCACGTGGTCCTTGGGGATCCACGGCGAATGGCGCTCGATCTGCATGCCGATATCGCCCTGTTCGAATAGAACGGGCGCGTCGTCGCCGCAGAGCATGGCGTAGCGCAGGCCGGGCTTCAGACGGTTCCACCCGGGGGTGAGGGTGCTCGTGACATAGCGGACGTTCTCGTCGTACATGAGCAACATCGCGCCCAGTCCCGCCGCCTTCATTCGCGCGCGCGCGCGCTCCAGGCGGTACTTGCGCAGCCGGTCCCAGTTGATGCGCTGCTGCCAGTCCAGTCCCACCATTCCTGCATTTGCCATTCGCTTGTCTCCGGTTATGCGTACGTAAGGAAAGGAACGGGACGCTCGCTCAGTCGGCGATCGCCCCGGATTCTTTTGCCACTTTTCCCCAGCGTTGGGTTTCAGACGCGACGAACTCCGCGAACGCCTTCGGCGAGGGGCTCGTCACCGCCTCCGCCCCGCCCTTGGAGAGGCGCTCGATGACATCGGGCGTCTTCATGGTCTGCACCAGCACCACATACAGGCGCTCGACGATTTCGCGCGGCGTTCCCGTGGGAACGAGCACGCCCTGCCACGAGCCCGAGGAGCCGTCGGGATAGCCGGACTCCTTCATGGTCGGCAGGTCCGGCAGCTCTTTGATGCGCTTGGGGCTCGTGATTGCGAGCGCCTTGAGCCGCCCGCTCTTGATATGGCCCATGGCCGAGGAGACTGTGCTGAACATCATCTGCGTTTCCCCTGCGACGAGGCCGGTCACGGCGGGACCCGCTCCGCCCTTGTAAGGTACGTGCACCATGTCCATCCCGCCCTCGGCCGTCCTGAGGATCTCCATCTCCAGGCGGTTCTGGCTGCCGCTCCCGGGCGAGGCATAGTTCAGCTTGCCCGGGTTCGCTTTTACATGGGCGACCAGCTCCTTGACGCTGTTCGCTGCTACAGAGGGGTGCACGATAAGCACGCCAGGCACGTCGACGACCTGGGTCACCGGAATGAAATCCCTCAGGTTGTTGATGGGCAGATTGGTGAACACGCCGGGGTTGATCGCCGTCGAGCCGACGTTGCCCAGGACGAGGGTGTAGCCGTCCGGAGCCGATCGGGCCGCGACCTCCATGCCGATCGTTCCGGCTGCTCCGCCCCGGTTCTCGATCACGATAGGCTGGCCGAGCAGCTCGGAGAGGCGCGGCTGCATGATGCGGCCGACGAAGTCCGACGCGCCTCCGGGCGCGAACGGGACGATTATTTTTACGGATCGGTTCGGATAGCTGCCCTGCGCGAGAGAAAGCGCCGGGCACAGCGCGAGCGCGGCCCACACGGCGAGTTTGTACTTCATCGTTTGTTCCTCCTCCTTGCTTGCTTGTTAGACCGCGGCTCGCACTCCCACGCGCGGCTTTTCGTTTTCCGCCGCAATGGGGAGCGGCACGGCGCGTTTGAGCCGCGCCGAAAGATCGAAGGCTTTGGTCAGCATCAGGCGGTTGTGAGCCTCGGCCGCGGTCGCGTGCTGCGTAGTCACGCCTACCGCAAGGCGGTTCAGCCATTGTTCGGTTTCTTCGCGCATCGGACCGCGCAATTCGCCAAGAGCCATGTCCCCCGGCGGATAGCTTCCGAGAAAATCGACCCGCCGCCCCGAATCCGGGGCATAGCCTTCTCCCTGCGCGATGGTCGTCGCGAGAACGATGTCGCGATGCGTATCGTCGATGGTGAGGACGCCTTCGGTGCCGACGACGCCCACCTCGAGGCTGTACACCGCGCCGGGCCAGACCGTCGGCAAGGCCCAGGATATCGAGGCGTGATACAGGCTTCCATCCTCAAACGTGATCACGCCCGCCGTCGCGTCTATGCCCCCGCACAGAGGCCCGAGCGCCTTGTCCACCGAGCGGGCATAGACTTCCACCGGACGCTTCGCTTCCATCATCCACATCACGACGTCGAGCGCATGCGTGCCGGAGATCACCATCGGCGAAATTTCCGAGGGATCGTCGGTCCTCTCGTAGTTGTCGAGGGCTACGAGCCGGTTCATGAACGCCCGCGAAGTCACGAGAGTCACCTCTCCGAGTTGGCCGGTGCGCACCTTTTCCTTCGCCACCAGCCAGCGGCGGCGAAAGCGTTGCGTGTAGCCGACCACCGCGTCCACCCCGGATTTCTGGATGGCGGCGAGGACGCGCTCCGAATCGGCGAGACCGGTTGCAAGCGGTTTTTCGATCAGGAGCGGCAGCTTGCGCTCCACCGCGGCGAGAATCGGGTCGACGTGCAGGTGCTCGTCGGTCGCGACGATCGCGGCCGTCACCTCGGGGCGCGCGAGCAGCTTGCGGTAGTCGTCGGTCACGAAGTCCGCATGGATTTTTTCCCCGACGAGCTTTGCACGATCCGCCTTGATCTCGGCGAGTCCGATGAAATCGACCTGCGGGTGGCGCGCCGCGACCTCGCCGCGAAACAGGCCGACCCGCCCTCCTCCGATGATCGCGAGGCCGATACGCTTGGGATTCTTCTTTGGCATTTCAATGATAGACCCTTGAAAGACTCATCACCCGGTGCGATCGCGATTCATTCGGGGTCGGGCTGGGTGATGAGTCTTTCAAGGGTCCGGTTTTCGTGACTACGTAGCGCTCACGCTGCCGCGCGCACGTTCTTCGCCGTTTTTAGCGGCAACGAGACGGGTTCGTTCTTCTCGGCCGAGATATCCGCCGCCATGTAGATCTCCATCACCATGCGCGCGTGCTCGGGCGTCACCATGACCGGGCGGTCGTACGCCACCGCCTCGAGAAAGTGGATCGTTTCCGCGGCCATGGGACCGGCATACGTGTGATCGACGCGTTCTCCCGGCATGGTCGACATCGGCAGCTGCATGCCTTTGCTCACCGTGTTCAGTACGACATCGCGGTGGCTGTCGTCGACGAGCAGAGCGCCCTCGGTCCCGATCATTTCGATCCAGGTCGTGGAAAAATTCGGGTAGCCGAGCGGCAGGCTCCAGCCGCCGCCGACGACCAGCGACAAGCCGCTGTCCATCGTGACCATGACCCACTGCGTGTCGGGAATCTGCGAGCCCGCCGGCGCCTGCATCTGCATCGCGCCATAGTTGACCTGCGAGTACACGCGCACCGGCTTCGCGGGCTCCAGGCACCAGAGCACGAAATCCAGATCGTGCGTGCATTCCATCGCGGCGGGCGAAAGCTTGACGCGCCCGCTGATTTTCTGGCCCAGGCCGCGCGTGATGTGACGGGAGACGAGTGCGCTCACCGGCTTGCCGATGGTGCCGTTGCGGATCGACTTCCTGACATAGGCGAACTTGGGGTTGAAGCGCTGCGAGTATCCGATGGTGAATTTCAGCTTGTTCTTCCGGGCAAGCGCGATCAATTCATCCGCTTCGGAAAGCTCCAGCCCTATCGGCTTTTCCAGGAACACGTGCTTCCCGGCCGCAAGCCAGTCGCGCGCCATCGGATAATGGGTCGTTTCCGGTGTTGCGGAAATGTAGACTGCCTCGATTTCGCCCATCTTCAACAGGTCGCGGTAGTCGGTCACCGCGGTCTTCGCACCGGTCGCCTTGGCCACCTCGGCGAGCCGTTCGGGGCGGATCTCCGCGATATGCAGGCTCTTCGTCAGCGCATGCGCCGCGCACGTTTCGGCGCGGATGCCTCCGCACCAACCGGTTCCGACTATAGCCACCCCGATCTGCTTCATGGACTCCTCCTTCGAATCTCGCCTATTATCGCCTGATCTTGAGCAGACGGGCAGCATTGCCTCCCATTATCCTTTCCTTCTCCGCCGACGGGAGCCGCGGCACGCTGTTGATCAGGCCGACCGGGTCTTCCTCGCCCATGTCGAAGGGATAGTCCGTGCCGAGCAGCACTTGCGCCGCGCCGAACTTGTCGATCAGGTTGCGCAGCATCTCGGGATCGAACGTGATCGTGTCGAAAAAGAACTTCTTGAGATAGCTCGTCGGCGGCTTCTTGATCACGGTGCGGCAATCGGGGCGCGCGCGCCAGGCGTGATCCATCCGCGCCCAGTAGTGCGCGAGAAATCCGCCAGCGTGGGGAAGCACCACCTTGAGGCCGGGATGCCTCTCCATCACCCCGTCGAATATCAAGCGGCTGGTCCCTATCGTCGTGTCCAGCGGATTGCCGATCACGTTGTTGAAATAGTGATCCATCAGGCGCTCGCCCTGGGTGAAGCCGGTCGGATGCATGAAGATCACGATGTCCAGCTCGCGCGCCTTGGCAAAGAATTTCTCCAGATTCAGGCGCGAGTCGGTCAGGTCCAGGCCATTGACGTTGGGATTGATTTCCACGCCGCGCAGGCCCAGCTCTTTCACGCAGCGCTCGAGCTCGATCACCGCGAGATCGACGTTCTGCAGCGGCACGGTGCCCAGTGCGACGAAGCGCTCGGGCCACTTGCCGACGATCTCGGCAAGCCGGTCGTTGATCATCCGCGATACCTCGACGCCGAGGCCGGGCTCGGTCCAGTAGTAGGTCTGCTGTGGCGCGGGCGACACCGCCTGGATGTCGATGCCCATGCGGTCCATGTCCTTCAACCTCAGCTCGATGGAGGAGAGCTTCGGCCCGCGGTCCTGCATCTGCCTGACGTTGACTTCGCGCGTCAGCGCATTGGCGAACTTGATCTGGGGCTCGTACTGCGTCGGATTCAGGTGCGCCACCTTCGCCGCGGCATCCCGGTTCAGGAAATGGCAATGGATATCGACGCGCAGGCTGCGCCCCTTCTTGTCGCGGACGAGCTTCCTCGAGACCGGGCGCTTGCGCGCCCGCGCTGCCGCGGCTGAGCCTTTGCGTGGAGCGAAGCGGTGCTCATGCCGCACATCGGTGCAGGCCGGGGTCGTGCAGGTGAACATCATGTCAGTCGTTCCTCTCTTCAGATCGATTGGTCAAAACACTCCGAGTTGCTGCGTGATCAAAGCCTGGTCGTTTCGCACCTGGCCGGCGCTTCCGCTGAACACGACGCGCCCGGTATTGAGGATCACGACCTCGTCGGCGAGGTCGAGGGCGAGCTTGATGTTCTGCTCGACCAGAAGAATCGACTGGCCTTCCTGCTTCAGGCGCGCTATGGTGCGGCCGACCTCCGCGACGATCAGCGGCGCAAGGCCTTCGGAAGGCTCGTCCATCAGCAGTACGCGCGGATTTCCCATGAGCGCGCGGCCGATCGCCAGCATCTGCTGCTCGCCCCCGGAGAGCGAGCCGGCCGCCTGTTGCAGGCGATCTTTCAGACGGGGAAACAACTCGATCACCCGCTCCAGGGTCCACGGCGCTGCGACGCCCCTGCGCTTCTGCCTCGAGACGGCCAGATTTTCCTGCACCGTCAGGCTGGGAAAGATCCGCCGGCCCTGGGGCACGAAGCCGACGCCCTTTCGCGAAATCGTCTCGGGCGCGAGCCTTCCGATCGCCTCTCCGAACAGGCGGATCTCGCCCGATCGCGGCGGCAGGAAGCCGATGATCGCGCTCATGCAAGTTGTCTTGCCGGCACCGTTCCTGCCCAGCAGCGCCAGTACCCGGCCGGCGTTCAGATTGAACGACACCTGGTGCAGAACATGGCTCTCGCCGTAGAGCGCGTCGATACCTGAAAGCGAAAGGGCTTCAGTTGATAAGGAAGTATTCATCTGTAGGGAATATACAAGGGGGTGTGCCGCCTTGTTCGATCAATCTCCGAGATAGACCTCGCGTGTCTTCGGATCGGCGACCACCTCTGCGCGGCTGCCCTCTATGATGATGCTGCCGTAGTGCAGCACGGTGATTCTCTCGGCGAGGTCGAGAGCGGTGTCCATGTCGTGCTCGATCATGACCACGGTCACTTCCCGCGGGATGCCCGCGATCAGCTCCTTCATCGCGGCGCGTTCCTCGTGCGACAGCCCCGCGAACGGCTCGTCGAGGAGCAGTAACCTGGGCTTTTGCGCCAGCGCCATGGCGACTTCGAGGCGGCGCTTCTCCCCGTAGGAAACGACGCCGATCAGACGTTCCGCAAGATGCTCCAGGCCCACCCGTCCGAGCACGCGGCGCGCTTCCTCGTTCAACTCGGAATGCCGGGCGAGCGGCCTGAACGCGTCCCAGCGCGATTTCGACAATCCGAGCAGCGACAGCACCAGGTTGTGCTCGAGCGAGTCGTTGGGAAAAAGCGTGATGATCTGGTAGGTGCGCGCGAGCCCCCGGTGGGCGCGCTGGTGCGGCTTCAGGCGCGACACTTCGTCGCCGAACAGGTGAATCGCCCCGGAATCGCGGCGCAGATCTCCCGTGATCAGATTGAACAGCGTCGTCTTCCCCGCTCCGTTCGGCCCGATGATAAGCCGTCGCTCGCCCGGCGCGACCTCGAGAGATACCCCGTTCATGGCGGGCAGGCCGCCGAAGGACTTCCTCAGATCCCGGAGCTGCAAGGCGGGCGTCATCGGGGGCGCCTCCACGTACTCATCGCACGCCCAAAGAGGCGGCGCACTCCGGGCACGACGCCCTCGGGCATGAAGATCACGATGAAGACGAATACGAATCCGAGCAGCATGTTCCAGCGCTCGATATAGGCGGAAACGTAATTCTTGAGGAATATCACGATCGCCGCACCCACGATCGGTCCGCCCAGCGTTCCGGACCCCCCCGCGATCACCCCCAGCAGCGCTTCGGCGGAACTGGTGAGGGAGAGTGACGCCGGATGAATGTACTTGTTGTAGTACACGAACAGGAGTCCCGATACCGCACCCCAGAATCCGGAATAGACGAAGGTGATCCAGCGGATCAGCCAGACGTCGTGACCGAGCGCGCTCATGCGGCGCGACTGGTCGCGTGCCCCCCGCAGGGCGGCGCCAAACGGCGACGCGACGAATATCGCCATGAGCCAGATCGCCACTGCGGTGATCGCCAGAGCGAAATAGTAAAAAGAGGCCGCATCGTCCAAGCTGATGCCGAAAGGCGCGGGCCGGGTCAATCCCCGCAAACCATTGTCACCGTCCGTGACCGAAACCCAGCGGTACGCCGTGCCCCAAAGCACCTGGGAGAGGGCAAGGGTCAGCATAAGAAATCCCAGCCCCGTGGCGCGCAGCGAGATCCAGCCGAACACGCAGGCGATCAGCGTGGTGCCAAGCAGCGCCGCCGGCGCAGTCATCCAGTGTCCCAGGCCGAGCTTCAGGGACATCCACGCCGACAAGTACGCGGCCAGTCCCAGCCAGGACGCGTGACCCAGCGACGGGAGCCCACCATAGCCGACCAGCAAATTGAGGCTCGCTGCGAAAATCGCCGCGATGAAGATCTGGCTGGTGAGATTGATGTAGTACTCGCCGCCCACCAGCGGAAGCCCGACGAGCGCCGCCGCCAGCACGACCCAGCCGGCTTTCTTCATACGGATTGGCGTCCGAAAAGGCCCGTTGGCCGGAATGCGATCACCACGATCATCGGCAGGAACAGGATCACATAGGCGAGATCCGGAAGCAGCGCCGTGCCGAAGGTGTAGATCGCGCCGATCAGGAAACTTCCAACGAAGGCGCCGAGCAGGCTGCCGACGCCGCCCAGCATCACCACGATCAGAGCGAGCGGCAGCATGTCCGCATCCAACCCCGGGTAAGCCGACATTATGGGTCCGCCGATAATGCCGCCCGCCCCGGCGAGCCCCGCGCCAAGGCAAAACACGGCCGTGAACAGCCACGACACCGGGATGCCGACCGCGCGCGCCATCTGCATGTCGTCGACGCCGGCGCGGATCATTGCGCCGATCCGGGTCCGGTCCATCAGAAGGTACAAGGCGAGCGCCGTTGCGACCGCAATGACGACCACGACCAGCCGATAGGTCGGAAACGCCACGCCCCCGACGAAAATGGGCTGCTGCAACGCGCGCGGCGTCGGTACGGGAATCGGATCGCCCCCCCACACCATGAGGCACAAGTCCGCAATGATGAACGAAATTCCCAGGGTGACGAGCACCTGGCCCAGCGCGTTGCCCGACAGAGCGCGCAGAATCAGGCGCTCGACCAATCCTCCGAACACCGCGATGATCGCGCCGCCGATGATCGCTGCAAGCCAGAGATTGGGAACGTATTTCAGGACTGAGATGCCGACGTAGGCCCCGAGCATGTAAAGAGAGCCGTGGGTCAGATTCGCGATGCGCATCAGCCCGAAGATGAGCGAGAAGCCCGCTGCGAGAAGGAACAGCAGCCCGCCCAGGGCAAGGCTGTTCAGGGTCTGGATGATCCAATACTGCATAAAAGCGCGGGGCCGGAAATTCCGGCCCCGCTTTTTGCCTTCAGAAGTTCACGACTCCAGGTTCTTGGCAGGCGGCCAGTCGCGCGAATACACCGGATTCTTCAGGAACTCCTCCGGCTTGTAGGTCCAGAACTGACTCACGTTCGGATACGTATGAATCACCCGGTTGACCAGACGCCCGTCCTTGCGCTCGACCTTGCGGATGTAGACGCTGCCGACCACGTTGCCGTATTTGTCGAACGCAACCGGTCCCCGCGCCGTGTCGACCCTGATAGCACGCACCGCCTTCATGAAAGCCGGCTTGTCCTCGATCTTCCCCTTGATGGCGTTCAGGGTAGCCTCGAGCACCGCGGCTTCGACGTACGTGGCCGCCGCGTAAAAG
>Ga0193713_1000775_pt1 | contig 10640 bp, 10 predicted proteins | sample H3a2metaG_FD_143054 | JGI IMG/M metagenome (GOLD analysis project Ga0193713, IMG submission 143054) | Soil microbial communities from a riparian zone of the East river system, Colorado, United States - H3a2 | ecosystem: Environmental > Terrestrial > Soil > Riparian zone | place: USA: East River... | reverse complement strand
CGCCGAAATCATCTTGGTCACGTTGAGGTCGCCCATGTGGTTCTGCCCCATCGTCGCGACCGTCTCGGCTTTAAGCACCTGATTGCCGTTGCCGCGGCCCTTGTTGAGGATCATCTGGGTGAACCTTATGTAATCGCCCGCGGTGCTGTAGAGCCCGCCGCCACCCATGTGGAATTCCGGATCCTGCTCGAGTTCGAACGGGATCGGCGCCAGCGCTCCGTCCGGCCCGCGCGCATGCATGCCGACCAGGCGCTTGCGTTGCGCGTCGCCGATCTTGAAGCCGGTGTCGGTCATGCCAAGCGGCGTCAACAGATGATCGCGCAAATATGCATCGAGCCGCTTTCCGCTCGCCGCTTCCACCGCCTTGCCGACGAAATCGATATTGATGCCGTACTCCCAGCGCGTACCGGGATCGGACGCCAGCGGCGTCTTCAGCGCATCGTTCTGGCAGGTAGTGATGGCCGGCAGCCCGGTTTTCTCCAGATACTGCACCATGTCACCGTTCCACAGATTGTAGCAGAAGCCGGCGGGTGGGTCATGAGATGGCGCAGCGTGATCGGATTCCTGGCCGGCCGCAGCTTCGGCTCGCCTTGGCTGTCGAAGCCTTCGAGCACTTGCGGCGCGGCGAGATCCGGCAGCACGTTGCCGATGGGGGCCTCCAGCGAGAGCTTGCCCTGCTCCACCAGTTGCATCGCGGCGGCGGCCGTGACCGCCTTGGTCATCGAGGCGATCCAGAACACGCTGTCGGCCGTCATGGCGTCGTCTTTGGACAGGTCGCGTTTGCCGAACGCACCCTGGTAGGTCACCTCCTTGCTGGTCGCGGCCATCGCGACCACGCCGGGGATTTCCTTGGCGTCGCTTTTCTGACGCAGAACCTGATCGATCCGAGCATTGCTTTGCATGGCGCACCTCCCGATTTGTTTTTTTTGAAGTTAACGATCTTCCTCCCGGCCGAGGTTGCTCGCAAGGCCGTGATCGGTTGGCGCGTCCCGGTCGCGGCCTTGTGATGCGGCTACGGAAAGGCGAGGAAGTGGCTACTTTGGAGCGGCTTCGTGGCCACACTTGCCACTTTTTGCAGTGAATTGCCTTGCATTAACGATGACTGAATCGAACATCCGCGATATGTTCGATTCTATGGCGAGTTTTTGAGCCAATTTTGGTAGTAAAGCGTTCAGATTGCAGCAAAAACGGACGCTGCCGGACTGCAAATTTCATCAAATTGATAGCGGCTTTCAAGGCCGCGAAGGGACACTAATGATCTCGACATGGAGTGAATGGAAACGGTATCCGCGGGCCGGGCGTGGCGAGAATATCGAGGCGCCGATTACCCCTGGCATCTATGAAGTCCGCTATGCGGGCACCGGTGCCCTGCATTCATTCGGTGCCGTCGACAATGTCGCGCACGCGTTGTCGCAGCTCGCCGTCGGTTCCAAATCGTGGTTCGGGCGGCGCACCGAGATCGTACCCGAACTCGAATACCGCACCTGCGCTACCACCTCCAAGGCGGACGCCAAGGCCGCGGCGGAGCGCATGATCGGCCGCCGCGAAGCCTATATGAGCGGCGCGGCCTGATTTGAAACTGTCATTCCCCGATGCGCCAATTGGCGCATCTGAGGGCGATGCCAACGGGTCCGCGCAAAGCGCCGACCCGTTGGGACCATGCCGGAATGACAAGCAGTAACCCAGCCGCCAAATTTTGGTTAGCCCTCAAAATTGCCTGCAGCAGCCGCGCGTTGGCGGACGATGCATTGCGGCTGGTTTGAGCCTATATTGCTTCTCAGCATCCCAAGAAACATCCGAGGAGTAACGCCATGTCCCCGACCGCTGCCGCACGCACGTCGAAAGCCTCCGCGCCATCGCTGCGCGACCGCCTGAAGGATTCCTCGCTGCTGCGTGAGCAGTGCTACATCGACGGCGCCTGGACCGGCACGCCGGCCAATCCCGTGACCAATCCGGTCAACGGCGTGGAGCTTGCGAAGGTGCCGAAGATGAGCACGGCGGAAGCAACGCAAGCGGTGGAAGCCGCCGAGCGCGCGTTCCCGGCCTGGGCCAAACTCACCGCCAAGCAGCGCTCCAATATCCTGCGCAAATGGTTCGACCTCATCATCGCCAATCGCGAAGACCTCGCGCTGATCCTCACGTCGGAGCAGGGCAAGCCGCTGGCCGAGGCGCTGGGCGAAGTCGACATCGGCGGCGCCTATGTCGAGTTCTTCGCCGAGGAGGCGAGGCGCGTCTATGGCGAAACCATTCCGACGCAGCGGCCGGACGCGCGGCTGTTGGCGATCCGCCAGCCGATCGGCGTCTGCGGCGCGATCACGCCGTGGAATTTTCCGTGTTCGATGATCACCCGCAAGGTCTCGCCGGCGCTGGCCGCCGGCTGCACCGTGGTGTTGAAGCCCGCCAACGAAACGCCGCTCACCGCATTGGCGCTGGTGGCGCTGGCCGAGAAGGCCGGCGTGCCCAAGGGCGTGTTCAATATCCTGACCGGCAATTCGTCGGCGATCGGCAAGGTGCTGTGCGAACATCCCGCCGTGCGCTTCGTCGGCTTCACCGGCTCGACCGAAGTCGGAAAAATTCTGTATCAGCAGGCCGCGGTCGGGGTGAAGAAGCTCGGGCTCGAGCTCGGCGGCAACGCACCGTTCGTGGTGTTCGACGACGCCGATATCGATGCCGCGGTGGAAGGCGCCATGGTTTCGAAATACCGCAACATGGGCCAGACCTGTGTCTGCGCCAACCGCATCTATGCCCAGGACAAGATCTACGATCAGTTCGTCGAGAAGCTTTCGAAGAAAGCCGCCGCGATGAAGGTCGGCGACGGCACCGAGCAAGGCGTGACGCAGGGGCCGTTGATCAACATGGATGCGGTCCTCAAGGTGGAAAAGCACGTTGCCGACGCCGTCAAGCACGGCGCCAAGATCGTCACCGGCGGCAAGCGTCACTCGCTCGGCGGCACCTTTTTCGAGCCGACAGTGCTGTCCAACGTCCCGCCCGATGCGCTGGTGTCGCAGGAGGAAACCTTCGGTCCGCTGGCGCCGGTGTTCCGTTTCAAGGACGAGGCCGACGTAATCGCGATGTGCAACAATTCGCCGTTCGGTCTTGCGTCGTATTTCTATTCGCGTGATCTCGGCCGGGTCTGGCGGGTCGCTGAAGCGCTGGAGTCCGGCATGGTCGGCGTCAACACCGGCTTGATCACCACCGAGGTGGCGCCGTTCGGCGGTGTCAAGGAAAGCGGCCTTGGCCGCGAAGGCTCGCGCCACGGCATGGAAGAATATGTCGAGATCAAATACGTGATGATGGCGGGGATATAGACGTTCTTAACAAGCGCCCGCCGACAATGCGTCGGCGGGCTGCCTTGGTCCCTTGTTTCCGTGTTCGTCGTTCGTCGACTTACCAACGATCGTTGTCGACGCCCACACCAACGCTGACGCCAGGCGCCCGGAAGCCGACGCCGGCCCGCGGACCGTCATCCCAACCACGATAGGTACGGCGCTCGATGTATCGCTCGCGAGGCGCATAATTGTAGGAGTCGCGGACAATCACGCGGCTGCCGCCGCGGGTGCGATAGCATCGTCCGTCCTCATCACAGACCAGGCGAACCTGCTGCACGAGATCCGAGTTTGAGTATTCGCTGCTGCTATAGATGTCAGTGGCATTTGCCGCGCTGCCGGCACAGAGCGCGCCGGCGCCCGCCAATAGCGCGATTGCGAGTTTCCTCATAGGTTCCTCCTTGCTCATCCGAATGCTGCCCTCTGGCTTAAAGACTTGCCACCCCATTCGTTCCCGAAAAAATCGAAGGAAAGCGGCACCACACAAGGACGAGTTCCGCTCTCGGCGAGGAGTTTGCTGCACCCCATTTGGAACCGCGCAGGATACGCACGATAATCGAAGAGATCGACCGACGGCATGGAGGCGGCAGCCAGCTTTATCTATCAGCGTCGTCCCAGCGTTCCGCCGGAACGACGCGAATTCATTAGTTCGGTTTGCTCCCCCCGAACGCGCCATGACGCCCCGCGCCTGACGCAAAGCGCGTGGCGCCGGACAGCGTCTCACCCGAGGCAATGACGTCAAGCCCGCCGCGCATTTCGTTGGCGATGGCGTCTTCCTCTTCGAGATCCCATTGCCGCAACGCTGAAAGCCGGTCCGCGCGCATGCAGGTTTGCGGGAAGCGCGCGATATCCTTGGCGAGCCCGATCGCATGCGCGCGCGCCTCGCCCTTCGGCACCAGCCGGTTGGCGAGGCCCATGCGCAACGCTTCAGTGCCGCCAACCGGACGTCCCGTCAGGATGAGATCGATGGCCTGCGAATGGCCAATCAATCGCGGCAGCCGGATGGTGCCGAGATCGATCAGCGGCACGCCGAAGCGGCGGCAGAACACACCGAAGGTGGCGTCCTCGGCGACGACGCGCATGTCGGCCCACAGCGCCAGCTCCATGCCGCCGGCCACGGCAAAACCTTCCACCGCTGCGATCACGGGCTTGGACAGCCGCAGGCGGCTCGGCCCCATCGGGGCGATCGAATCATGTCCCCCGATCTCGCGCTTCTTGTTGGGATCGCCTGACGCCACCGCCTTGAGGTCGGCGCCGGCGCAGAAATAGCCGCCGGTGCCGGTGAACACCGCGACCGACGCCTCGGCGTCGGCATCAAAAGCCAAAAACGCATCGAACAATCTTCGCGCCGTCGCGCCATCGACGGCGTTGCGGCAATGCGGACGATTGATGGAGACGATGGTCACCGGTCCATCGCGTTCGACGAGCACTGAATCCGCTTCTGTCATAGCTTCGCTCCCGTGTTGGACGTTGCCGGAGTGCTACCGCTCCATCACCCAGCGCGTTACAGCCTGGCGAAAATTGAGCGGGCCGGGCACGGTCATGTGGGTCTTGAGATACTTGAAGCCGGCCTTCTGCAGCGTCCGGTTCGGGGGCACGTTGAAAGCATTCGGTTCGCAGAACAGCCGCTTCAGCTTTAGCCGCTCGAAATAGATGTCGGCGCTGCGCCGCACGCATTCGACGCCGGTGCCTTGGTGCCGGCGCTCCGGCTCGGTGACGTGCAGATGCATGTGAGCCTGCTCGCCATACCGGATTTTGTCGGAAGTCGAAAAGCCGACGGGCTGGTCGTCCGAGAGCCAGATCACGAGCATCATGGCTCGCTGCTCGATCGGGAGCGTGCATTCGCGCTGCAAGCGCTCGCGCCAGCTTTGTGCCGGTGGCAGACGCGAGGGGTCGACGCCGAGGGTTTCCAGATGCTCCGGCGTGGAGTCCTGAAAGTATTGGATGATGATGTTCACTTCTGAACTCATCATTTCCCTGACTGTCAACGTCATCAGCCGGCTCCGCCAATCCTGAGTTCGGCGCCGGTGATACGCCGATAGGCCTCGAGATAGCGCCTGCTGGTGGCGTCGACGACGCTGGCCGGCAACGGCGGCGGCGGAGCCTCGCCATTCCAGCGGCCGGCGCGGCGTTCGGCATCGAGATAATCGCGCAGCGGCTGCTTGTCGAAGCTCGGCTGCGGCTGGCCGGGTTTGTACGCATCCGCCGCCCAGAACCGCGAACTGTCGGGGGTCATCACCTCGTCGATCAGGATGATGCGGCCGTCGCAGTCCCTGCCGAATTCGAACTTGGTGTCGGCGATGATGATGCCCTGGTCGCGACTGAGTTTTTCGCCAAGCGAATAGACGGCGCAGGTCATGCTCTCCAGCGTGTACGCCACCTCGTCGCCGAGAATCTCGCGCATCCGGCCGATGGTGATGTTTTCGTCGTGACCGGTCTCGGCTTTGGTCGCCGGGCTGAAGATCGGCGGCTCCAGTTTTGCACTCTCGAGCAGGCCCGGCGCCAGTTTCTCGCCTGCCAGTGTCCCTTGTTGCGCGTATTCCTTCCAGGCCGAGCCCGAGAGATAGCCGCGGATCACGCATTCGATCGGAAACACGGTCGTGCGCTGGCACAGCATCGCGCGTCCGGCGAGCGAGGCGCGATGTTGGTGCAGCACGGGTATTTCGCCGATGATGGTATCGGCGTCGGCGCTGATCATGTGATGCGGCACCACGCCCTCAAGCTCGTTGAACCACCACGCGCTGATCTGGGTCAGCACCGCGCCCTTCATCGGGATGGTTTCGGCCATCACAACGTCGAAGGCGCTGATGCGGTCGGTGGTCAGCAGCAGTACGCGGTCGTCGCCAACGGCGTAGATGTCGCGGACCTTGCCGCGCCCGATCCGTGGAAGGGGCAGGTCGCTCGCGAGCATCGTGGTCATCGGTCAAACTTTCAAAAGCGGCGCCATCTTGCGCAACGCAAGCGGCAGCGAGTGGAGTTGAGGTGGTTCACTCCGGCAGCGGAATGAATTCGTGTTCGTTAGGAACGTGCGCAAAGCGGCCCGTCTTCCAGTCCTGCTTGGCCTGCTCGATTCGCTCCTTGCTGGAGGAGACGAAATTCCACCAGATATGGCGCGGGCCTTCCAGCGCATCGCCGCCGAGGAACATCATCCGCGTCGGCGTGATCGCCTTGACCGTAATGCGATCGCCGGGCCGGAAGATCAAAAGGCGCGGTCCTTCATATCGATCGCCGGATATGTCGACTTCGCCATCGATGAGATAGATGGCGCGCTCCTCATGGTCGGGGTCGAGCGGCACGCTGATCCCCTGCTGCGCGGTCACCTCGGTGTAGAACCACGGCGACACCATCGTAACCGGCGATTTCACGCCGAACGAGCTGCCTGCGATGATACGCGCGGTAAAACCGCGATCCGTTACCGTGGGCAGCTCGGCGGCCGCGTAGTGCTGGAACGACGGCGCGATTTCCTCGGAGCCGGCCGGCAGGGCGATCCAGCTCTGCAAGCCCAGCATCTTCTGGCCGTCGCGGCGCTGCACATCGGGCGTGCGCTCGGAATGGGCGATGCCGCGTCCGGCCGTCATCAGGTTCATCGCGCCGGGCTGGATTTCCTGGATATTGCCCTCGCTGTCGCGGTGCATGATGCTGCCGTCGAACAGGTAGGTGACGGTGGCAAGCCCGATATGCGGATGCGGGCGCACGTCCATGCCCTTGCCGGACATGAACTGCACCGGCCCGAAATGATCGAAAAAGATGAAGGGTCCGACCATCTGACGCTTGCCATGCGGCAGCGCGCGCCGCACCTCGAACCCATCGCCAAGGTCGCGGGTCCGCGGCACAATGACCAGTTCGAGCGCGTCGCAGGATTTGATGTCGCCCAGTACGGGATCGTTGTCGGGAAGCCAGCTCATGATGTCTCCATGAAATCTTTGCGCCAAGCCGTTATCCCTGCGTAACGGTTTCGCCGTTATTGCTGGAGGTGCGCAAGCGCGCACCCCGGGATAACTTCGTGAGTGCGGCCATGTTATCGCGTTACGGTCAGCTTGTAACGCCGATCAGCATGCGGGCAAGTTCTTCGGGCGCCATCACCATGGCGTCGTGGCCGGTGGCGATTTCGGCCCAGCGCCATCCCTGCTGCGCCTTGACCCACCTGCGCGAGCCTTCAAGCGCCGCATAAGTCGGATTTGTACAGGCGATGTAGCTGCGCGGCAGGTTGTTGCCGACCGGTCCCTTGATGTTGAGCGGGCCGGTGTAGGTGTTAAGCGGATGCGGCGTGAGCCGGCGTTTGACCCAGTCGGTATCATTTGCATCGGAAATTCCGAATACCGATGGCGGCGGTGCGGGTAGGCTGAGACCGCCGCTGGTTTCCTCCGCGGCCTTGCGGCGCGCGGCGACGATATCCGGCGGCAGATTGTCGAACGGGCTCTTGCCTCCCTCCACCATCAGTGAATCCAGATAAACCAGATGGCGAATCTTGTCGGGCATCGCGTCGGCGACGCCGCTGATCGAAAGGCCGCCGAACGAGTGCCCGACGAGGATGACGTTGGACAATTCTTCGGCCTCGATGACGCTGAAGATGTCCTTGGTGAAAGTATCCAGCGTGATGTCTTTCGACAGCAAATGCTTGCGCTCGCCGAGTCCGGTTTGCGTTGGCGTGAACACCTGGCGTCCGGCGGCACGCAACCTGTCCGCAACCCTGCTCCAGCACCAGCCGCCATGCCAGGCGCCATGAACCAGCACGAACGTCTGCGCCGCGGTCTGCGCCTTTGCTGCAGTTCCGCCCGCGCCTGCCGCCAAACCTGCAATAGCCATTGTTTTCAGGATATCCCGACGTTGCATGATCGTTGCTCCCTTGATTTTTGCTCCGGCTCATTGCGATCGGCCGGCACCCATCAATGTATCAGGGTTTCGATAAAGGGCGTGCGCATCATGGGGCAGGGGTCTAGAGCATGATCAGGAAAAGCATGCCCTCGGGCCACGACCCGATGGGTGGGTACCGGTTTTCCGAAAAGATCAGGCTCAAACAAAAAGATAGAGCGGAATGACGATTCGAAGAAAAGTCATCCCGCTCTAGCGGTATTTTTTGAAGCTATGGCGGTCGCATCGCACCGTCCAGCCCACCTAATTCGAGCATTCTTGTTGCAACGCAACTTTATAAGTATTCTTTCGGACGCTGCGTCGATTTGGCGCAAATTGGCTTGGCAAAGTGGTTGAGTTAAGGTGCAAGCACAGGAAGCGATTCGAAGGTCAGCTGCCTCGCCGTCATCGCCCCGAGGTGCGTTCTGCCGTGCTTGGATTCGATGATTTGGCCGGGTAGCAGTGTTGGATCTCCGCGCCGGAGGAAGTTCGCGTGCTGATGGCTTCGGTTGCCGACCACGTGATGGACGGTTCGGAGGAAATCCAGTGTGTGAGGAGATCGCCGGCCTCACTGCGGCGCCATGGGCTATCCGCCTGTGACTGACGCCGCAAAAATGCAGGAGTTGTTGCGCCAGCAGACGGCCATCGCCCGGTTTGGCAGCTTCGCGCTCCGTGAATTGGATTTGACGAATATCCTGACCGAAGCGGTTCGGGTCTGTGCCGAGGGCCTCGGCGTCCCCTTCAGCCAGGTGTGCCGATACCGCGCCGAGAGCAAGGATCTTGTCGTCGCCGCAGGCTATGGCTGGCGGGATCAGGTGATCGGTCATGTGGTGTCGCGCGCCGATATGAGTTCTCCGCAGGGGCGCGCCTTCACCACCGGTGAACCCGCGATCTGCGACGATTTGCAAAAGGGTGCATGTTACGAACTGCCCCCGTCCTATGCCGCGCAGGGCATCGTCTCGATCGTCGACGTCGTCATCAAGGCCAACGACGGCCAGCCTTACGGAATACTTGAAATCGGCGCCGATCAGCCGCGCGATTACGACCAGTACGATATTCATTTTCTCAACGGTTTCGCATCCGTCCTGGCGGAGGCCGTCTCGACCGCCGCCCGGGGCGCCGCGCTGCAGGTCACCGTCGATCAAATGAAGGCCCTGGTCGGGGAAAAGGACCGTCTGCTGCACGAGAAGAACGTCGCGGACCTGCGGCTTCGCCAGACCCAGAAAATGGAAGCGGTCGGTCAATTGACCGGTGGTATCGTTCACGATCTGAATAACATTTTGACGGTCATTACCGGAACGATTGAAATTCTCGCCGAAGGCGTCGCCGACCGGCCGGAACTGGTGGTGATCACCAAGATGATCGACGAAGCCGGGGTGCGCGGCGCCGATCTGACCCAGCGCTTGCTCGCATTCGCCCGCAAGCAGCCGCTTCGACCGCGTGAAGTCGACCTCAATGCGCTGGTGAGCGAAGCCACCAACCTGCTGCCCTCGACGCTGGGCGAGAACGTCGAGGTCCGCCTGATGCTCGCGGCAGATACGTCGCGCGCGCTGATCGACCCATGCCAGCTCAAGAACACCATCCGCAATCTTGCGCTCAACGCCCGCGACGCGATGGTGGACGGCGGCAAACTCACCATCGAGACCGGCAACGCCGTCCTCGACGACAACTTTGCCAGCATGAACGGCGATGTCACTGCCGGAAACTACGTGATGGTTGCGGTGACCGATTCCGGTCACGGCATTCCGGCCGGCATTCTGGATCATGTTTTCGAACCCTTCTTCACCACAAAGGAAGTCGGCAAGGGCTCCGGCCTTGGCCTCAGCATGGTCTATGGATTCGTCAAGCAGTCCAATGGGCACATCAAGATCGACAGCGAGGAAGGCCGTGGCACGACGGTCAGGATGTATCTGCCCCAGGCGGTCGGCGCCGCCGAGCCCGCCGAGTTCGCGCGCCCTTCAAGCGTAGAAGGCGGCCGTGAGACCATATTGGTCGTTGAGGACGATCATCTGGTGCGAACATTCGTCGTCGGTCAAATTCAAAGCCTGGGCTACGCCACGCTGGCAGCGGTCAATGCGGCAGAAGCTTTGGTCGTTATCGATAGTCCCACGGAAATCGATCTGCTGTTTACCGATATGATCATGCCGGGCTCGATGAATGGCCGCCAACTCGCCGACAAGGCGTTGCAGCGAAGGTCTTCATTGAAGATATTGTTCACCTCCGGCTATTCGAACGAAGCCATTATCCATCACGGCCATCTCGATGCCGGCGTGTTGCTGCTTGCCAAGCCCTATCGCAAGTCGGATCTTGCGCGGATGATACGCGCCGCCCTTGCTGCCTGATATAAGGCGGCAGGTATTCATCCCTAGAGAATGGAAGTAGCGATGATTGCTCCCCTCAAGCAAGGCGTCACGCTTGCTCGGCCCAACGGCCCCGTCGTCGACACCGAGCGAGCGTGACGCC
>Ga0193713_1000774_pt1 | contig 10641 bp, 10 predicted proteins | sample H3a2metaG_FD_143054 | JGI IMG/M metagenome (GOLD analysis project Ga0193713, IMG submission 143054) | Soil microbial communities from a riparian zone of the East river system, Colorado, United States - H3a2 | ecosystem: Environmental > Terrestrial > Soil > Riparian zone | place: USA: East River... | reverse complement strand
ACACCCAGGCCTTCCAGCTCTGGGAAAAGGAAGCCAAGAAGCTCCGCGAGCAGGGGAAGGAACTCATCGAGCGCGACGAATGGGGAGCGGCGCTCGGGACTCTCGAATCCGCCCGCGGCAAGCTTCCGCCGGGCCATTGGATGGAGCCCGAACTGAACAAACTCATCGCCCGGTGCCGGTTCGAAGATCTGCGCGACAAGGGCACCCAGGCCCTCAAGAACAGCGACTACGCGCTCGCCATCCAGAAACTCAGGGAGGCTGTCCAGCTCGGGGGCAACGACCCCCGCATGGCAAAGCTGCAGCAGGATCTCTCCCTCGCGGAGTACAAGCGCTGGATGGAGCTGGGCCACGAAAACGCCAGGAACCAGAAATACGACCTGGCGTCGGACAATTTCGGGAAAGCCCTGGAACTGGCGTCCCCCGACGACGAGAAGAAGATCCACGAATTGATCGACCTCTGCCGGAGGGTGATCGATACGAACCGCCGGTTCGACCTGGCCGTGGAAAAGAAGAGCGCGGAGGATTTGAAAGCCGTCGTGGACGAATACACCGGCCTGCTCGACAAGGTGGATGCCTGGCGCGACGACATCCAGTCCCGGCTGAAGGCCGCGCGGGAAATGCTCCAGACGATCGGCGCCTCCGCGGAATCCTCCCAGCGGGAAAAGCAGAGGGCCCTGCTGGAGGACGGCCGCCGGGCCCTTCAATTGGGGGATTGGGCCGAGGCAAAACGGTGCTTCGACTCGGCCGCGTCGCTCGGCGTTCTCGAGGAGGAACGGGACCTCAAGGGGCGCACCCAGGCCGACATCGCGGCGGGCGCCGCGGAAAAGGGCATGGTCCATATTCCCGCCGGAACCTCGCGGATCGGCGTCGAGGGCGGCACCAAGGACCCCAACGGTCCGGCCCGGGACGTCACGGTCAAGGCGTTCCAGATCGATCGGCGCGAAGTGTCGAACGGCGATTACAAGAAATTCCTGGCGACGCTCGACCCCGACGCGCGCGCGAAGCGCACGCCCCGCACGTTTCCGGAGGGCACGGACGATCGGCCCGTGGTGAACGTGAGCTGGGAGGACGCCGATGCCTACGCGAAGTGGGCGGGCAAGCGGCTGCCGACGGAGCTGGAATGGGAGCGCGCGGCGGGGACCGACTGGAAGAAGGGGGTCCGCTATCCCTACGCCTGGGGCCAGGACGAATTCGGCAGCGGCCAGGGCAAGAGCCCCTCGGGCTGCGAGGGCATGGGCCAGGTCCCGCTGGAATGGACTTCCGACTGGTATCTGAAATACCCGGGCAGCGAGGCGCTCTCGACCGATTTCGGCGAAAAGCGGAAGGTCGCCCGCGGCGGCTGGCTGTCGGAAGCCGACCGCCAGAAGGAAGCCCTCGTCACGACGCGCTGGTACTTCCTGCCCGATCGCCGCGAGAAGTGGCTAGGCTTCCGCTGCGCGGTGGATGGAGACTAAGCTTCAAGCTTCAAGCCGGAACCGGCGGGAGCTTGTCCAACCCGAGGGGCGATCCCTATACTGTCCCCACTCACCCGGAGGATTCGTGATCAAATTCGCGGGGGCGGCGTCCGTCGTCCTGTTCGCGGCCGCCTGTTCGACCGGTGTCCCCGACCGGAAGCCCGCCGACGAGATCCGGACGCTCGAGGCGCGGCTCGACGCGAAAATCACGACGGCGGTCACGCAGTCCGAGCAGAAAGTCAACGACAAGATCGCCAGCATCGTCGCTCTCGAGCAGAAGACCTCGAAGGCGCTCGAAGACCTCGAGAGAAACACCAAGCTCCTGAAGACCGCGAACAACCAGCTCATCGTCCTCCTCGAGGCTCAGCAGAAGGCGCTCAAGGACCAGCTCGTGACCATCGAGTCGCTGCTTCAGGACCTGAAGCGCGAGGGACCCCGGTAGCTTGGGCGCGCCGGCGGACCGGGAACCCCGCGCGGCCGACGCCCTCGTTGTCCTCGCCTTCGCCGGGGCGTCGTGGCTCGCGATCTCCGCCGCCTCTTCCGGCGATCTCCCCATCGTCGCGGGTCCGACCCTCCTGGCGCTCTCCTTCCTCGGATCGGTCGCGGCGGGGGCGTGGATTCGCCGTTTGCCGCAAGGCGCCTTCCTCGCGCCGGGCCGGCTCGACGCCGGATTGATCTTCTGGACTCTGGCCGGCACCGCGGGAATCTCCGCGACGCTCCTGGGCCTGTCGGAGCCGCTGCTCGATTTCTTCCGCGTCTTGGGGCGCGACTACCGGCCCGACCTGGATCGCCTCGAAGGCTGGGTGCGGGACATTCCCGCCGCGGCTGCGTGGCCGCTCCTGGCGGGTCTCGCGCCGCTCGGGGAGGAGGCGGTCTTCCGGGGCGCGGCGCTCCGGGGCTGTCGGAACTCGGTCGGGACCGCGGCCGCGCTCCTGATTTCCTCGGCGCTCTTCGCGGCCCCGCACCTGTTTCCGCCCCGGATGGTGATGACCTTCGTCCTCGGTCTCTGGTTCGGCGGCCTGGCCCTTCGTTCCGGCGGATTGGCCGCGCCGATCCTGGCCCACGCGGCGAACAACGCGCTCGTCCTCGCCCTGGTGCACTTCCGGATCGCGGAAGTCCCGGCGCCGGCCGCGGCCGCGGGAAGCGTCCTCGCGGGGGTCGCCGCCTGGCGGCTCTTCGGTCGCCGCGCCGGGCCGGTGCAGGGATCGGACCCCGCGGAACCGTCTTGATACCGGGCGGGCCGGGGGAAAGGCCCACGCGGCGGGGAAACCCGGGCGGCCAATTCGTTGACACGATTTTGGCGCGCCCTTAGAATCCCCGGCTTCGTAACTTACACCCATGCCCGGCCCCTACGAGAAGTATTGCGCCCAGCTTTCCGCCGACGAGCGGATGCTGATCACCTTGAGGGACGAGCTGTACGACGGCTCGTGGGACCAGATGCTCAAGGACCTGAAGGACCGGCTCGAGGGGAAGCCCTACATCTTCAAGCTGGTGAACCGGATCTCGGCCGACATCGAGCGGATCCAGAAGCTCCACGAGTACGAGCGGAAGCACAAGATCAATCTCGCGGATTTCCTGAAGAAGAAGGAGGAGCGATGAACGGCGCGCGGACCACGGTGATCCTCCTCCTCTTCGGCGCCGCGGCCGGCGGCTGCGGCTCGAGCGGCAGGATGCAGGAGTCCTACGCCCGGCTCAACGCCTACGGCGAGGCGAGCCAGGAGTCCGTCCTCCAGGAGGTCGGCGCCCTCCCCTTCAAGAAGCAGAAATGGACCCACCGGTGGGCGGACTATCCCATCCGCCGGATTTCGATCGGCCGCGAGAATCTCTTCATCGAGACGCCCGACAACAAGGTCCTGGCGGTCGACCGGTTCTACGGCCTCACGAAGTGGATCTTCGAGATCCCCACCCGGGCCCCGCTCGACTACCTCCCGACCGAGCCCGGCGAAGTCTTCGAGCAGATCCGCGGCTACGAGGAGCAGCTCCGCGCCCAGGAGCGGGTCCTGCAGGATCTGCTGAAGGCGGAGGGCCCGGGGGCCAAGTCCCTGGAGGCCCAGCGCGAGAAGAACCGGATCTTCCAGCTCCTCCTCGCCGCGCAGCGCGGGGACAACGTCTACCTCATCTCGAGGCAGATGCTGTACTGCATTGCCCGGCAGACGGGGAAGCTGCTCTGGCAGCGGGCCCTGCCTTTCGCCCCGAGCGCCCGGGCCTTCGCCACGCGCGAATCGGTGTATATCCCGGCCGCCGACCGGACCCAGGTGTGGCGGCTCGACGTCGAAAAGCGCGGCGAGTCGGTCCAGAATTTCCCGGCCGACGTGGGCAGCGGCGACCGCACGATCCAGAACCCCCCGATCGTCGATTCCTCCCATCTCTATTTCGTCTCGGCCGACGGGCGCTGCTACTGCTACGACGTCAACGCGGTCGAGAAGAAGTGGACCTTCCCGGCCCTGGACAAGCTGACCGCCGATCCGCTCCTGCACAAGGTCCAGGAGAAGTACAAGGACTCCACGGGCAAGGAATCGATCCGCACGCGGAGGTACCTCCTGTGCGGCGGCCTCGATTACGCGGTGTACTGCATCGACCCGAACGACGGGTCGCTGACGTGGAAGTACGAGACGGGCGGCTTCCTCCGGTCTCCGATCGTCGTCAAGGACCAGACCGTCTACGTGAAGTCGGATGACGGCGCGCTCTTCGCCATGGAGCTGAATCCCCAGCACAAGAACGCGAAGACGGGAGCCCCCGAGGGGCCCTGGCGGGGCGGCCAGCTCCGGTGGAAGATCCCGCTCGGCGAGCGTTTCCTGGTGAAGGGGTCGGAGGACCGCGTGCTCGTCCTCGGGCCGAATTCCGAGATCTACCAGATGAACGATCTGACGGGCGACATCGTGGGGCGGTTCCCGCTGGTCGAGATCGGCCACGTCCTGACCAATCCCTGGGACCCGATCCTCTACGTGGCGACCGACTCCGGATTCGTCTTCGCGCTCGAGGAATCCGGCTCGCAGTACTAGGCCCGTGGCGCACCGGAGTCCCGAGCGGATCGCGGCTCTCGCCCGGGTCTGCGCCCGCGCGGCCCGGGGTCTCGAGAAACCGCTCGTCGCCGAAGTGCGCCGGGCCCTCGCGTCCGGCGTCCCGCCGGCGGACCTGCGCGAAGCCCTGCTCCAGACCTACCTCTTCGCGGGATTTCCACGCGCCATCAACGCGCTCTCCCTGCTCGACCGCGAAGCTCCGGACCGGGCCTCCATCCCGCGGGAGCGGCCGAAAACGGTCCGGGCGTGGCGGCGCCGCGGGGAGCGCCTCTGCCGGACCGTCTACGGGCCCGACTATCCAGCGATGATGCGGAATATGGTCCGCGCCCATCCGGATCTCGCGGAGTGGATCCTGGTCGAAGGATACGGCAAGACGCTGGCGCGTCCCTTCCTGACGCTTCGGGAGCGCGAGTTGATCGTGGGTCCCACCCTCGCCGCCCTCGGGGCGTGGCGCCAGCTCCCGTCGCACCTCGGCGGGGCCTTGAGGGCGGGCGCGTCGCCGGACGAGGTGGCGGCGGTTTTCCGGGCGTCGAAAGGCGCGGTCCCGGCGGCCGCGGTGGCTCGAGCCCTGCGGGAACTCCGCTCATTGCGGCGTCGTATATAATGCACAGTGGTTCCGCCCGGGAGGTGGCTATGTCCCGTTCCGCCGCGACCCTGATCCTCGCCCTCGCCATTCCCTCGATCGCGTCCGCCGACGAAATCCAACTCCGGAGCGGCGGCAAGATCGTCGGCATCGCCCGCGAGGAGAAGGATCGCGTCGTCGTCGAGACCGGATACGGCACCGTCGCCTTTCCGTCCGACCAGGTCATGTCGATCACGAAGGGCCAGACTCCCCTCCACGCCTGGCCGACCCGCTACGCGGAAATCCAAAAGAGCCGCGACGCCCGCGACTTCCTGAAACTCGCCGCCTGGGCGCGTGAGAACGACCTTCCCAAGTACGTGGGAGGGCTGATGCGGCGGGCATTCGAACTGGACCCCGAGAACGCCGAGGCGCGCGAGGCCCTCGGATTCGTCCGACATCGGGGCCGGTGGCTCACCTTCCCGGAGCTCCGCAAGGAGCAGGGCCTCGTCGAGCACGAGGGCCGGTGGGTGCTCCCCCTGGAAAAGGAGCTCGCCGAGCAGCGCCGCCTCGAGGCGGACTCCAGGCGGATCGAGGAGGAATCGGCCCGGCGCTCCCGCGAGGAAGCCCGCAAGCGCGCCCGGGAGGAGGCCGAGCTCCGGGTTCGGTTGCGCGCCGCGGAAGCGGAGCGTGAGCGGGAAACCGAGCGGCGGACGCCCCGGCGTCGGATCCCCGCGCCGACCACCGTTTACTGGAACGACGCCTACGAGATCCTTCTCGTCGGGCGGCTGCTCGGCTTCGGCGGCCTGGGCTCCCCGTACTTCCCGGTCCGCTGGGGCGGGTGCTTCTGGGGCGGTCGGTAGAACGCCGCGCGGGCGTTCCGAGAATCGAGAATCCAGAAACGAGAATCACTCGGTCCCGGTCTTGGGCATGTAGCGGACGATAGGTTCTCGCGCCGCTTTCAATTCGTCGAGCCTTCCCACCGGCATCGTGTGCGGGGCGTGGTGCACGAGGTCGGGATTTGATTTCGCTTCATCGAGAATCTTCAGGAGCGCCTCGGCGAAGGCGTCGAGCGTCTCCCGGTTCTCGCTTTCCGTCGGCTCGATCATCATGCACTCGGGCACGATGAGCGGGAAGTAGATCGTCGGCGGATGGAAGCCGTAGTCGAGGAGCCGCTTCGCCACGTCGAGCGTGCGGATCCCGAGCTTGCGCAGGGGCGAGCCGTCGATGACGAACTCGTGCATGCAGGGCCGGTCGTAGGCGATCTTGAACCGCTTCGCGACCCGGCCCTTCAGGTAGTTCGCGTTCAGCACCGCATTTTCCGCGTTGCGGCGAAGGCCGTCCGGACCGTGCGTCCGGATGTAGGCGTAACAGCGGACGTGCATCCCGAAGTTGCCGTAGAACGCCTTGACCCGCCCGATCGATTTCGGCCGGTCCGAGTCGAGGGCGTAGCCCTCGTCCCGCTTCACGATCCGGGGCACCGGCAGGTACGGCTCGAGATGCTTCTTGCACGCCACGGGCCCCGACCCCGGGCCGCCGCCGCCGTGGGGCGTCGAGAAAGTCTTGTGCAGGTTGAAGTGCATGACGTCCACGCCGAAATCCCCGGGGCGCGTGATCCCCTGGATGGCGTTCATGTTCGCGCCGTCCATGTAGACCTGCGCGCCCGCGTCGTGGAGGAGTCCGCAGATGGTCACGATCTCCTCCTCGAAAAGGCCGAGCGTCGAGGGGTTCGTGATCATGAGGGCGGCCGTCTTGTCGGAGAGCTTCTTCTTCAGGTCCTCGAGGTCCACGCCGCCCCGGGCGTTCGACTTCACGCTGACCGCCTTGTACCCCGCGAGGGTGCAGGTCGCGGGATTCGTGCCGTGGGCCGAGTCGGGGATCAGGACCTCGCTGCGGCTCCCCTGGCCGCGCTCCGAGAGGTAGGCCCGGATGACGAGGATCCCGGTCAGCTCCCCCTGCGCCCCGGCGGCGGGCTGGAGCGTGACGGCGTCCATCCCGGAAATCTCGGCGAGGTACCCCTGGAGATCATGCATCACCTGGAGAGCGCCCTGGACCTCCGAGGCCGGCTGGTGGGGGTGAATGCGGGCGAACCCCGGGAGCGCCGCGATCTTCTCGTTGATCTTCGGGTTGTACTTCATCGTGCACGAGCCGAGGGGATAGAAGTTCGTGTCGATGGAGAAGGATTTCTGGGAGAGCCGCACGTAGTGGCGCACGACCTCGAGTTCCGCAACCTCCGGCAGGCGCGGCGGGGTCTTCCGGAGGTACTTCTTCGGAATGAGTTTCTCCGCGGGAGCGCCGTCCGGTTCCGGAAGCATCCACGTCCGCCGCCCGGGCCGGCTCTTCTCGAAGATCAGCGCGGTGTCGTCGACGATCATCGGGGTTCCTTCAGGGATTCCGCGAGCGCGGCGCGGAACCGCTCGATGTCGGATTTGGAGGTCCGCTCCGTGGCGCAGAGCAGGACGCCGTTCCGCAGGTCCGGGTAGGACTGGTGGAGGTCGACGCCGCCGAGAAATCCCCGCGCCAGGAGCCGTTCGTTGAGAAGCGGGGCCTCGACCGGCGTCTGGACGACGAACTCGTGGAAGAAGGGCGCCTGGTGCGGCCGCGAAACGCCCGGGAGCGATTTCACGGCGTCGAGCAGCTCGTGGGCGCGCTGGAGCGACAGAGTGGCCATCCGCCGGAGCCCCTCGCGTCCCAGCGTGGACATCGTGATCGTGGCGCGCAGGGCCATGAGGGCCTGGTTCGTGCAGATGTTGCTCGAGGCCTTCTCGCGCCGGATGTGCTGCTCGCGCGCCTGGAGCGTCAGGCAGAATCCGCGCCGGCCCTTGTCGTCGACGGTCTGGCCCACGAGGCGCCCCGGCATTTTCCGGATGAGCTCCATCCGGGCCGCCATGAACCCGCACCACGGGCCTCCGTAGGACGTTTCGATGCCGAAGGGCTGCGCGTCGCCCACGGCGATGTCGACCCCGCAGGCCCCGGGGGATTCCAGCAGGCCGAGGGAGACAGGATTGACGCTGGCGATGGTTCGGGCGCCGCCCGCTTTCGCGGCCCGGGTGATCTCGGCCAGGTCCTCGATGACGCCGAAATAGTTGGGGCTCTGGACGACCACCGCGGCCGCCGTCGCCGCGAATTCCGTCAACCCGCTCGTGGCCGTGGCGCCCTCGAAGGTCGCGAGTTCGACGAACTCCACGCCGAGCTGGCGGAAGATCGTCCGGAGCACCTCGCGGTACTGCGGATTCACTGCGGCCGAGACGAGGATGCGGTTGCGGTCGCTGTGGTCGAGCGCCATCGCGACGGCTTCGGCGAGCGCCGTGGATCCGTCGTAGTGCGAGGCGTTCGCCACGTCGAGCCCCGTGAGCTCGCAGATCATCGTCTGGTATTCGAAGATCGATTGAAGCGTCCCCTGGCTCGCCTCGGCCTGGTAGGGGGTGTACGAGGTGACCCACTCGCCGCGCCCCGCGACCTGCTCCACGAGGGACGGGATGAAGTGGGAGTACGCGCCGCCGCCGAGGAAGGAGGTGCAGGATTCGGTTGTGCGGTTCCGCCCGGCCAGCTCCGCCATGTGGGCGAGCAGCTCCTGCTCGGTCATGCCCGGGGGCAGGTTGAGCGGCCGGTTGAGGCGGATCTCCTTGGGGATCGACTGGAAAAAATCATCGACGGACTTCGCGCCGACCGCCTTGAGCATGGCGGCGGCGTCGTCCGGGGAATTCTGGATGTAATCCATGGAGGGTTGTCGGGGCGAGCGAGGGAGCGGCGTCGAACCTACACGAAATCGTCCTCGTCGACGTCGTCCTCTTCCTTTCCTTTGGCCTTCTTGGTCCGACCCTCCTCCTCCTCGCCCCCCTCTTCCTCGGCCGACTCGATGAACTCCTTGTACTCCTTCACGTCCATGAGGGAGTCGAGGTCGGCCTTCTCGGTGATCTTGACCTTGATGAGCCAGCCGTCCTCGAAGGGCTCTTCGTGGAGGATGTCCGGATTGTCGATGACCTCCTTGTTGACGGCGGTCACCTTGCCGGAGACGGGCGAGACGAGGTCCGCGACCGTCTTGACCGACTCCACCTCGCCGAAGGGGGTTCCCGCTTCGAGGGTGTCGCCGACCTTGGGCAGTTCGAGGTGGACGAGGTCGCTGAGCTGCTTGACGGCGTAGTCGGTGATCCCGATGACCGCGTCGCCTTTCTTGGGGATGATCACCCACTCGTGCGTTTCACTGTATTTCGCGTCGCTGGGCCTGGTCATCGTTTCCCCCGGGGTTCCTTGAGGCGAGTTCCAAAAATAGCGCGGGGAGGCCTCAAGTCAAGTGTTTTGGGTTGGGAGGTTTTGAGGCCGGCTTCCAGCTGACCCATGGACTACCTGGCCCGCTTGTAGAAAGGCAGGGGGACGGTTTTGGCGGGTTCACGCTTCCCCCGGACATCGATTTCGAGCGCCGTCCCCACCGCGGAGTGCTCGGGCTTCACGTGGGCCATACCGATCGAGGCGTCGAGCGACGGCGAGAAAGTCCCGCTGGTGACGACGCCCGCTTTCTCGCCCGCGGCGTACACGTCCATGCCCTGTCGCGAGATGCGGCGCCCCTCCATCTTGAAGCCGACCAGCCTCTTGGGGGGACCGGCCGCCTTTTGCGACAGAAGCGACTCCCGTCCGATGAAGGCCCCCTTGTCGAGCGCGACGGCGAAGTCGAGTCCCGCCTCGAGCGGGGTGGTCTGGTCGTCGATCTCCTGTCCGTACAGCGGCATGCCCGCCTCGGTCCGGAGCGTGTCGCGGGCGCCGAGGCCCACGGGTTTCAGCCCGGTCTTTTTCGCGACCTTGAGGAGAGCGGTCCAGATTTTCGCCGCCAGGCCGTTGGGCACGAAGATCTCGAATCCATCCTCGCCGGTGTAGCCGGTCCGGGAAACCATGACGTCCTTCGTCCCGAGGATGGGGAACCGGCCGAACGTGTAGTACTTGAGGGTTGAGGGATCGGCGTCGAGCGCGAGCTTCACGGCCTCGATCGATTTCGGCCCCTGCACGGCCACCAGGGCGGTGGCGGTTGTCTCGTCCTCGATCTTGATCCGGGCGCCGCCGACCTGCTTCTGCATCCACTCCAGGTTTTTCTCCCGGTTGGAGGCGTTGACGACGAGGAACGACGCGTCGTGGTCGGCATCCTCGTAGGCCAGGAGATCGTCGATGACGGTGCCCCGGTCGGTGAGAAGGAAGGTGTAGCGGGCGCGGCCGGGGGCCATCTTGGGGATGTCGACGGTGAGGATCCGGTCGAGCCACGTTTTCCGGTCCTTCCCGCGGACCCAGATGCGGCCCATGTGGGAGAGGTCGAAGAGTCCCACTTTTTTCCGGACGGCGGTGTGCTCCTCGATGATGTTCGAGTACTGGATGGGCATGTCCCAGCCGTGGAAGTCGACGATCTTGGCCTTGAGCTTCAGGTGTTCTGGATAGAGGACGGTCTTCACGAGGCTCTCCGTACGTGGTTATCCGTCGGACTGAAGATAGAGCATAGTCACGACCGGGAAGTCCCGAGTCAAGGGTCTCCGCCTTCGCGGCTGGAGCCGCTTCGGCGTGATGTAGGTCGAGAGTTGAACTCCTGAAGTCGCGGGTCATCCGTCGCGGATCGAGGGTCGAAGAG
>Ga0193713_1000773_pt1 | contig 10641 bp, 11 predicted proteins | sample H3a2metaG_FD_143054 | JGI IMG/M metagenome (GOLD analysis project Ga0193713, IMG submission 143054) | Soil microbial communities from a riparian zone of the East river system, Colorado, United States - H3a2 | ecosystem: Environmental > Terrestrial > Soil > Riparian zone | place: USA: East River... | reverse complement strand
CGCCTATGCATTCCTATACCAAGGCGCTGCTCTCGGCCGTGCCGGTGCCGCAGCCCGGCGCCGTCCGCAACCCGATGATCCTGAAGGGCGACGTGCCGAGCCCGATCAACCCACCCAGCGGATGCCGCTTCCACACCAGGTGTCCATTCGTGTTCGATCGCTGCCGGAGCGAGGAGCCGGAGCTTCGGACCACCGGGGACGGTCAGTGGTTCGCGTGTCATCTCGATGTGCTGCCGGAAGCGCCGGGACCCGCCCGGTGATCGCCGTAGCGCGGCCTCGCCTGATCCATGGTCGATCACGTGATGCTCGGGCCGTCTTCGAGACGGCGGATTACGCCGGAGCCTGTCATCGGGCCGCGCGTTGCGCGGACCTGTTGGCGGGCGATGACGACTGAGAGTGTGGCGTGCTGTGCCATCGCGCTGAGACCGTCATTGCGAGCGCAGCGAAGCAATCCATTCTTTCTTACTGTGGCAAGATGGATTGCTTCGCTTCGCTCGCAATGACGGTCTCAGTAGCGCGTATGATGGGTTGAGCCACCGGCGCCTCCCGCATTCTCCACCACAAACGTCTGGCCGAGATGGTGATTGAAAATATCGGCGACGATCCTGCCGGTGATATCGGCCGGCCCGCCGGCTGCGAACGGAACGATGATCGTGACCGTTCGCGCCGGATAATCTTCGGCCTGCGCGCCAGCGATTCCGGCTGCCATCAAGAGAACCGCCGCTGCCATCAAATGCCTTGCCATTTATCGCCTCGCCGACATCATGATGATCGTTACCATAGGCCGGTTCCGCCGACAGGCAAGTCGAGCTGGCCTGGCGCGTTTGTTCACGGGGTTTCTGGCGGATAACTGGTGACATAAGAGACCGCCGCGAACCGCCAACAGGCCGCGACCAGACGGGCCCGCGTTTCGTCGTTCAAGCCGCTATCGGGGTAAAAGCGGACTCGGCAAGGACATGCTATTTCGGTAGCGAATGTGAAGGGTTTCGGATGACGGCCCATCGCGACGCATCGGCTTGCACGGGGCCGTCGTCCGAAAGCCTCCAGTGAAGGAACGCGCGATTGGGGGAACGTGCGGCGGTGCCGCGGGCTTTGACCCCGAACGGACGTTGGGTCGCAGCGTTTGGGGTCGATTGGCTACCCTTTCTCACCCTCCGCCCCGTCGCAAAGTGTTAGGCTTGAGGCGTCGAAGAGGTTTTCCCTCAGGGGGACGCAATGCGACGGCGGGACTTCATGGCGGGTTCAGCGGCCACAGCAGCCGTGGGCGTTGCTGGGTGGCCTGTATGTGCTGAGATTAATGCTGGGTCGCCGGTCCCCAAACGCATTGCGCTGGTCCACCCGAACCTGCCACCGGAGCAATTGACTAGCAGCAGTGGGCGAAGGGGATTCAAGGCATACTTTCAGGAGTTGGACCGGCTCGGCTATATCGAAGGCAAGAACCTCATCGTCGAGCGGTATTCGGTCCTTGGTCGGCACGACCGCACCGAAGAGATCGCTCGCGGGATTGTTGGCAGCCGTCCCGATCTGATCCTCGCCATGAGTGGTGCGCTTACGCGTGCGCTTAAGCCTCTAACCGCAACCATTCCTATTCTAGCCATAACCGCTGATCCGGTTGCTGGTGGAATTGTAACAAACATGGCCAAACCGGGCGGAAACATCACGGGTGTGAGTAGTGACGCAGGGTTGGAAGTATACAGCAAGCGCTTCCAATTCCTTGTCGAGACGGCGCGAAGGCTGGCAAATGTGCGGTTCCTCGTGACTACAAGTTCGCGCTGGCTGTGGGAAACGACGGCTGGCGACGCGCTACGTGACGCCGCCGGCCGGGCAGGCATCTCAATCGACGCTGCATTGGTCAGCACACCTGTCGATCAAGCTGCATATGAGCAGGTTTTCGAGGCGATGGAGAGAGACCGCGTTGACGGTCTAATCGTCAATGATGCAGGAGATCACGCAGCGCATCGTCAACTCATCGCTGATCTCGCGGCCAGATACCGTCTGCCCGCGATCTATCCCTATCGTGAGTTCGTCGATGCAGGTGGTCTCCTCAGCTACGGCACTGATCTAGTAGACCTGTTTCACCGCCTTGCCGTGATGACGAATGAGGTACTTAGAGGCGCAAAACCGAGTGACATTCCATATCACCAGATGACGAAATTCGACTTGGTGCTTAATCGAGCGACTGCCAGATCGCTCGGGCTCGACTTCCCCCCGGCATTGTTGGCAACCGCCAACGACGTAATTGAATGAGACGGCAGGCGTTCATCGCGCGCCAATCTGAGTTGCCGACTATAACGATGCTGTTTGCTGCGGTGCATGAGTCCGGTTGTGTTGACCCCTTTCAGACATTCGGCCTGACGAATTGTTGCTGCGCAAATGGACATCGTGAACCCCATTTCGCTTGTCGCAAATTCCTGCTGTAATAACCTCATTGCAGTCATTGTCGGGACTGGCCTTTAAGCCTCGGGGAGAGGCCAATGCGACGACGCGATTTCATCACATTTCTCGGCGGTGCGGCCGTGGCAAGGTCCGTCGGCGCACGGGCGCAGCAGGCGGGAATGCCGGTGATAGGATTTCTCAACAGCGCATCGCCGGATCCCTATGTCCCCCGGGTGAAAGCATTCCATCAGGGCTTGAAGGAAACTGGCTACGTCGAGGGTCAGAATGTGGCGATTGAATATCGCTGGGCAGAAAATCAGATCGCGCGATTGCCGACATTGGCTGCGGAATTGGCTCACCGCCCGGTTTCGGTCATCGCTGCCGGTGGCAGCCCCGCTTCGGCATTGGCCGCGAAGTCGGCGACGACAACAATTCCAATTGTCTTCATGAATGCTGCCGATCCCGTAGCGATCGGCTTGGTTGCAAGCTTCCATCGACCAGGCGGAAATGTAACAGGCATTACCTTGCTCAGTGCCGAACTAGTGGCAAAGCGGCTGGGAATACTTCGTGACTTGCTGCCTTCCGTCAAAAAAATTGCGATGCTCGTAAATCCGACCCGTCCAGGAGTCGATATACAGAAGGCACAGGTGCAAGAGGCCGCTCGGGCACTCAGGTTATCTCTCCACATCTTAGACGCTACCAGCGAACGAGACTTTGACGCAGTTTTCCAGGCAGTAGTCCGACAGGAGGATGGCGCGCTTGTTGTCGCTCCCGACGCATTGTTTCTCGACCGGTGCGTTCAAATCGCCGATTTGGCCATACGCTATATGATTCCGACCATGTTTGAGCTTCGTGAGTTCGTCGAGGCCGGCGGTCTGGTTAGCTATGGCGCTAGTGCAGTGGATCTATACCGGCAAGGCGGGAATCTGACGGGCCAGATTCTAATGGGTAAAAAACCCGCCGATCTGCCGGTGCTGCAACCGACCAAATTTGAGCTGGCCATCAACATGAAGACCGCCAGGGCGCTCGGCCTAACAATCTCATCTGATTTGCTCAGCATCGCTGACGAACTGATCGAATAGGCCACGTTTTGCTGCGAGGCACTTTGTCCGGAAGTGACGGAAAAGCGGACATCGAACGTTCGTCGCTTGGGGTCAGCTTTCACCCAAAGCAGAAATTGGCAGACGGTTGTGCCGTGGCGCGGAGGGCGCGCCTTCGCCCCGCGGGGCTTCTCTGGGTTTCGCCTTTGCGAAAACAGATCATTTCATCGTTTGCAGCAACTTCCGCGCTTCACCCAGCAAGGCCTGAATCTGCTTGCGCTCGGCGATCGCGTCCCCAGTGAACAGGCCGTGCCGGCGCGCGTTCTGGTTTGCCCTTGGTGCGCCGGTTCCCGGCGCACCGCCGTGCATGCGGCAGCGCCTTTTGCCGCGCACCGCCGGCGAGCGGCACGATCCGCCGCAGCGGATTTTTGCGCCGCAACGCGGGCTCGCCAGCATCGGACTGATATTGCGGGCGCGATCTCTCATGCCTGTGCTCCCCGCTTGGCGTCCAGGGAATTGTGCAAGCAATCCTGCTCCTGTGCGCCACGATCAGGCGTCGAGACCATCCGGGCATCCGTCACCGCGGGCGCCGGGTGATTGTCCGAGACGATCACGCTCGCATGCTGCGTGACATTGCCGACGATGGCCTTGCCGCCATCCCCGACCGACACGTTCTGCACGGTGATGGCAGGCTCGCCATTGTTGCGATAGCGGTTGAGCGCCTCCATCTGGATCGGAAACGTGCGGGCCAGCCTGCCCAGCGCGCGCCCGGCACTGTCTTGCCGGGCGATGTCTTCCGCGTTTGCCAGGTGATAGGCGCATCGCATCGCCATCACGTGAACGGACACCATTTGCGCCACCAGCATGGCCTCGACGGAATCCCTGGGCTTGATGCTTTTCACCATTGAAATCATGAAGGCGAGGTTGACCTCGTCAGGCCTCTGCCCGTTCACGCTGGCCTTCACCAATTGTCGGAGGATGCCATGCATCGCATCGCGATCGGCGACCCCCAATGCGTCTGCCATGAGCTGTTCGCCCAACTCCGAATCCGGATGGTCGATGGAGAATCCGTGTGGCAACAGTTTTACCCGCACGCCAGCGGCAGCCTTGGTTCGTCCGGTTGCGGCCATTGCCGTTGCCTTGTTGAGGTCTGGAACTGTGTTCACGTCGATATCTCCTTGAGGCAGCGCATCGGAAGCGCGCGCGGTTCGGCAACGCGAGAGGCGATCGTTCGCCGTAGCGAGCCGCTGCAACTTCAATTGTGGGTAAGGATTTTGCCTGCAATCGCGCCGAAGAGGCCGTTGTCGGGAAGGGCCATGGGCGTTTTACAAATTGCGCGATGGTGGAATAGGCGCAATTTCGATCTGTTCGCGGTCGCAGTCACCGCGCCGCAACTCACCGCGTCGCCCGCGCTCGATGCCAACAGGTTGCTGCGGCTCACCGGATTGTTTCCGACCCGGCCGTTGCAGATCAACTTCGATCTCGTCTTCGAGGTAGTCAATGGCCGATGGTGTCTCGACGGCATCTCTGTCGCGACCCCGGAAGCGCCGCCGCAGGCCGAGGCGGCCCAACAGCCCGCGAATCCGCCGGCACCCGTGACCAAAAAGCCGGCGCCAAAGCCGCAGTGACGATTGCGCATCTCCGTCGCCGGCGTTACGCCGGTACGCCAGCGATTACCTGCACCTCGACAACGCCGATTTCCTCAAGGTCAAAACGATAGCTTGCGTCTTCCACCGGAAATACGGTTTTCATCACACTCCCGGTCATGACGACTTGACCCGCCTTCAGGCTCACGCCCCGCGAAGCCAGTTGCGTGGCAAGCCATGCGACTGAATTGAAGGGATGCCCGAGGATGTCGCGGCCGTACCCTTCACCGATCGCAACATCGTCTTTCGTTGCGCGACCGAGGACGCTCTCCAGATCAGGCCATTTCGTCGCAAATTCTGACAGGACGATGCCGCCGTTCCACGAATTGTCCGCAACAAGCGAGCGAACATCGAGATTGGCATAGTCCGCGTTTCGATCGTCGACGAGCTCGATGGCCGCGCAAACGCCGCCGATATGAGGCGCGATCATTTCGGCGGTGCAGGGCACGCCTGTGACCGGAACGTCCGATTTGATGCGGACGGCGATTTCGAATTCCAGTCCCAGCCGACCGAAATCCGAGCGCTGCATGGTCGCTCCCGATCGATGGACGCGGCTGGCGAGCACGACACCCGCGATGGGATGATCGATCCTGCAAAAGGCCTGCATCGGGGCCGACGTCAATCCGACCTTGTAGCCCACGGCGTCGCCGTGTTCGTTGCGGAGAAGCGCTACGTATCTCTCCTGGATATCGTAGGCGTCTGGGATCGTCGTGGGCCCGTCTGGCGGACCAAGCGACCTGAACCGTACATTGGCGTTGTGTTCGGCGAGCAGGGCTTCGGCTGCGCGCCGGGCCGCGATATCCTCCATCGATCCTCTCCCTTTTCGTCAATTCTAACGCGCCACGGGCTGCCGTCAAACGATGGCGGTGCCGTCTTGCGGCGTGGGGTCTTGGTCCGCTGCCCGTCCATCATTCCTGTGCTGCTTAGCATCGCCGCGGACGAACTCAGGTGAACGGCGTTGCTCGATCCTGCTGGTGTCGATGGGGTGCGCGGCGTCGTTCGCGATCTCGGCTTGAAAGTGCTGACGTTGCAGACCATCGCAGGCGACGATGCGCCGGCAATCCAGAAACCGATTCACACAGAACAGCTTTGGCTGATTTACTAAACAAACTGAATTTCATGTTTCGCGCACGCGCCAACAGGCGCCGATGTATTAAAGGTTGCACTGCAGCAATAACTTGGTTCGACAAAAATTCGATGGCGTCCATTGACTTCAGTAATGTTTAGTGAAAATCTTTAACTTAACAATAATACTAAACTCGTCTCGCAACGTTGATGGCGGGATTCAAAGTCCGCTTATGACCCGTCCAACGGTGAGCATTGGCAAGGGCAAGCAGGCAATAGCCTGCGACAACAGGGAGGTTGTGATGATCCAAATGGTGCGTGCATTGGGGGTGACCGCGGTTGTCGTCGCCTCATGTCTTGGCAGTCAGGCCGTTGCCCAGACAAAACAATTGACGTTGTGCTGGGCGGCGTGGGACCCGGCCAACGCCTTGGTGGAACTCTCGAAAGACTTCACCACCAAGAGCGGCGTTCAGATGAAATACGAGTTCGTCCCATGGACGAGCTACGCCGACCGTTTCCTCAACGAGCTCAATTCAAAGGGGAAACTCTGCGACCTCATTATCGGTGACAGCCAATGGATCGGCGGGGCCGCCGAGAATGGTCACTACGTCAAGCTCAACGATTTCTTCGCCAAAGAAAAAATCTCGATGGACGATTTCATGCCGGCGACGGTGGTCGGCTATTCGCAATGGCCCAAGAACACTCCGAACTATTGGGCCCTGCCGGCGATGGGCGATGCGATCGGCTGGACCTATCGCAAGGACTGGTTCGCCCGGCCGGAAATTCAGGCCGACTTCAAGAAGAAGTATGAGCGCGACCTCAGCCCTCCGCAAACCTGGGATGAACTCAAACAGATCGCCGAGTTCTTCCAGGGCAGGGAGATCGACGGCAAGAAGGTCTACGGAGCCTACATTTACACCGAGCGCGGCTCCGAAGGCATCACGATGGGCGTGACCAACGCGCTCTACGATTGGGGCTTCCAGTACGACGATCCGAAGAAACCCTATCAGATGGAGGGCTTCGTCAACTCGCCCGACGCGGTCAAGGGATTGGAATTCTATAAGTCACTTTACAAGTGCTGCACCGCGCCAGGCATGAGCAATGCCTATATGTCCGAGGGGCTCGACGCCTTCAAATCCGGACAGGTCGCGATGCAGATGAATTTCTTCGCGTTCTTTCCCGGCCTCTACAAGGACCCCAACGTCGGCGGCGACAAGATCGGCTTCTTCGTCAACCCGAAGCAGAAGTTTCACTTCACCCAGCTAGGCGGGCAGGGGATCTCGGTCGTCTCCTACTCCGAGCATAAGGACGACGCGCTCGCTTACATCAAATGGTTCGCGCAGCCCGAGGTTCAGAAGAAGTGGTGGGCGCTGGGCGGCTATTCCTGCCACAAGGCCGTGCTCAATGACCCCGGCTTCCCCAAGAGCGCGCCGTTTGCCGCCGACTTCCTGAAGTCGATGGATATCGTCAAGGACTTCTGGGCGGAGCCCGCCTATGCCTCCCTGTTGCTCGATATGCAGAAGCGCGTCCATGACTATGTGGTGGCCGACAAGGGCACCGCAAAGGAGGCACTCGATCTCCTGGTCAAGGATTGGCAGAAGGTGTTCAAGGACGAAGGTAAAATCTAGCTTGATGCGTGCAGGTCTCCCGGCCTTCGGTCGGGAGACCGCCCCTTTATCGTGTTCCGATCCGTGAACGACAGGTCTCAGATGAGCACTCTTGCCGAGCGGGCCGTTGCCCGGACCCCGCGCCGACTTGCGTTGCGGTTCGGCGCCATGTCCGACAGAGCCATTGCCTGGTTGTTCATAACGCCGTCGGTATTGCTGCTGCTGGCGATCAACATCTTCCCGCTGCTGTGGACGATCCAGCTCTCGTTTACGAACTATCGGGCCAATCGCCCGAATGCGGTGCTCAGATATGTCGGTCTCGATAACTACCGCGACATACTGACCGACCCCGAGGTGTGGCACGCCATGCAGACGACCGCGCATTTCGTGCTGTGGTCGATCGCGCTGGAATTGGTGCTTGGCTTTGGACTGGCGCTCCTGATCAACCGTCGCTTCCGCGGCCACAGTTTCTGGACCACCATCATCCTGTTGCCGATGATGCTCTCACCGGCGGTCGTCGGCAACTTCTGGACCTTTTTGCTTCAGCCGCAGATCGGGTTGTTCAACAGCGGGATCGCGCTGGTAACGGGGGTAGATCCGAGTTCGTTCCAGATGATCGGCAACGTACGGCTGGCGCCCTGGGCCATCATCATGGTCGATACCTGGATGTGGACGCCCTATGTCATGCTGATCTGCCTTGCCGGTCTACGATCGATACCGGATTACATCTATGAAGCGGCCGAGGTCGATCGCGCATCCCCCTTGCGGCAATTCTGGTCGATCACGCTGCCGATGGTGATGCCATTCCTGATGCTCGCCATTCTTTTTCGGGCGATTGAGAATTTCAAGATGTTCGACATGGTGAACCTGCTGACTTCGGGCGGGCCGGGCTCGACGACGGAGGTCGCCTCGATCACCCTGAAGCGCGAGGCATTCGAGAAATGGCGCACCGGCTATTCATCGGCCTTGGCCATCATTCTCTTCGTCACCGTGTTTGGCGCCGCCAATATCTATGTAAAGGCCCTCAACCGGGTGAAACAGCGATGAACATGCCCGTCACCGCGCATTCAGTGGCCGAGCCGTCGTCACGATCAAAGCTGATCGCCTCGATCTTGGTCGTCACTTATGCGGTGATAACCATTCTTCCGTTGTTGTGGATATTCCTCACGGGATTCAAGACGCCACCGGATTCGATCGCCTATCCGCCCAGGATCCTGTTCGAGCCTTCGGTCGAAGGTTACGTCAACCTGTTTACAACGCGCTCGCGGCAAACGCCGGAATTCCTGGCCAGCCTGCCGCCGCCGCAGACCTGGTATGAGCGCCTGGTGCGCTCCCGCAACATGGTGATCGGCGGACCGTCAAAGGTGGTGCCGCGCTTTCTGAATTCGATGATCATCGGCTTCGGCTCGACCTTCCTTGCCGTGTGCTTCGGCACCATCGCGGCTTATGCATTCTCGCGCTTCCGCGTACCGCTTGCGGACGACTTGCTGTTCTTCATTTTGTCGACGCGGATGATGCCGCCGATCGCGGTCGCGATCCCCATTTATCTGATGTTCCGGCAACTCGGACTAAGCGATACCAAGCTCGGGATGATCCTGCTGTATACCGCCGTCAATGTCTCGCTCGCGGTATGGCTCTTGAAGGGATTCATGGATGAAATCCCTCGCGAGTACGAAGAGGCCGCGATGGTCGACGGCTACACGCGCCTTCAGGCATTCTTCAAGGTGGTGCTGCCGCAGGCGACGACCGGGATCGCAGCAACCGCGATCTTCTGCCTGATCTTCGCCTGGAACGAATACGCCTTCGCCGTTCTGCTTACCAGCGGTGAGGCGCAAACGATGCCCCCGTTCATCCCGTTCATCATCGGCGAGGGTGGCCAGGACTGGCCTGCGGTCGCCGCCGCGACGACAATATTCTTCATCCCGATCCTGTGCTTCACCATCCTGCTGCGTCGCCATTTGTTGCGTGGCATCACCTTTGGAGCCGTGCGCAAATGACTGAAAGGATCGCACGACACGCATCAAGATGGCCGCTCTGGCTCCGTCGTGGCCGTTGCGAAGCCACCGCGATGGCGCTGATCGGTCTTGGCGTTCTGATGCTGATGCAGCCGCTCTCGTTGAACCTGTATAGCTATTCCTTCGCGACGATCCTGGCCGGGACGCTGGGGTTTGTGATCGTCAGTCATTTTCCGGATTAGCCGCCATGGCAGAGATCAAGCTCGAAACCGTAGCCAAGACGTTCGGAACGTTTACTGCCGTCAAGGGCGTGGACTTCACGGTCGATCACGGCTCGTTCTTCGTCATTCTCGGCCCGTCGGGATGCGGCAAGACAACGACCTTGCGCATGATGGCTGGCCTTGAACTGCCGACCGCCGGGCGCATCCTGCTCGATGGTGAGGACGTCACCGCGCTGCCCGCGTCGGCACGGGACATCGCCTTTGTGTTCCAGCTATTTGCGCTCTATCCGCACATGAACGTGCGCCAGAATATTGCCTTTCCGCTGCGGTGCCAGAATTACCCGCGCGCCGAGATCAGGCGAAGCGTCGAGGAAACGGCAAGGCTGCTGAGGATAGATCATCTCCTGGACCGTCGGGTCGGCGGGCTCTCCGGCGGCGACCGGCAGCGCGTCGCCTTGGGGCGCGCCATCGTGCGTCGACCCAAGGCGTTTCTCATGGATGAACCCTTGGGCGCGCTCGATTCCGAGTTCCGCCGGTTGATGTGCGGCGAGTTGCGCGAGCTGCATGACCGCATCGACGCGACCACCGTTTACATCACTCACGACCAACTCGAGGCGATGGCGATGGCGGACCGTATCGCCATCATGAATCAGGGTCGTGTCGAACAGATCGGTACGCCCCAGGAGATCTACGATCGTCCTGCTTCGATGTTCGTGGATCTCCAGATCGGA
>Ga0193713_1000772_pt1 | contig 10648 bp, 12 predicted proteins | sample H3a2metaG_FD_143054 | JGI IMG/M metagenome (GOLD analysis project Ga0193713, IMG submission 143054) | Soil microbial communities from a riparian zone of the East river system, Colorado, United States - H3a2 | ecosystem: Environmental > Terrestrial > Soil > Riparian zone | place: USA: East River... | reverse complement strand
TGCGCCCAGCGCTCCACCGGCAGCAGCTCCCCACGGGCCAAATTGAGCTCCTGCAGCTGCTCCAGAAAATGCTCCCGAACCACCTCTTCCCCAATCGTAAGCCATAGTAATATCCTTTATGTATTCGTAACAGGATGAAACGTCCCGTCTGCTAATTTCACATATAACTGCCCATTAGGGGCCGTAGGGCTTCCACCATTAATCGCTGAAGTATTGAATAGAAGTGTTCCATTCATAGCTCCCGGTAAAATGATCGTCATGTTCGATGAGGACTGAGGTGGAATAGTAAATCCTTCATCACTTAAACTTTGTTGCATTACTTGAAGTAGTTGTTGAAAAAGGTTCTGCCACGGCTTGGTCATATAGCCGTTTTCATCAACAAACTTTTCTTGAACAAAAGTGGGGACATTCATTATTGGTATACCCCTATAATTCCATTGGTAGCGACAAAGCGACCAAAACCCCAAAACCTAAACTGTGGAACGAGATCATTAGCAGCGCCTAATCTCCACCAGATAACTTTATTTTGTCTGACGCCTAAAGGACGCATATTGATTTGCACATTGCTTCCCCAGTTGACGCCACCATCTTTTGATACGCTCATATCAATACGAGCCACATTGTTAGTGAAGTCTTGACCCCCACCGATAATCGTTCCATTCTGGGTAGTAAGGGACGCACCATCTTGTGTGGTTAAATCAAATAAGGTGTTGACGTCTGGGTAATCAAACTGACCTTGCTCGACTGTGAAACCGCAATAACCGGCTACGAAGCGAGATTGATCTGGCATTTGAATGCTTTTAGGAATACGGATTCTGGGAATCTCAAAGACTCGACCTTCACCGTAATCGTAATCAACTAATTTGCTGCTCAGCTGATAGATATTTCCATCGTCTAAGCTCACGAAATAATATTGGTCATTAAAGAACGCGACTTTCTTGGCAGTGAAGACATCCATATTTTCGTCGCAAAGTGTATAGAATGCTTGGGCATTAAAGTCGAACGCATAGCTTAAATTATCTTGAGGCCATGATACGACATAGAATAAGTGACCATCTTGCTTGAACATAAATCCATAGCAATTGGCAGGGAATTTTAATTGCGCAAGCTTAAAGTCAATACCGTCATTTGAGATATGTTTAATTTCACCACCATTGGTGTACATGATAACGGGGCCAGACTTTTCATTCGCTGCAATCCAGCAAACCACATTTTCACTTTCGGCAATCGTAGCAGGGTTGATACAGCCATAATCTATGTTAGTTGATTGACTTCTTTGATAAGGAAACAACTGTGCACCGACGTCGTACCATTGCTCTGCTACGGTCTTACCGAACACTAAAATCAGGTTTCCACGTCCGGGGAACCTGATACATGCGACAGCCCTATCTGGTTTTGTCTGTATAGAGCCAATATGTTGTGAATCAGCTGGCCATGTAAGACCTTGATTGAGGTCAGACAGTCTCCATTGGTTAGAGGCTGTATCTGGGGAAATAAAACGCCCGTCCTGAAAGGTAAGGTACCCCGGAGTAAAATCAATCGTAGCCTGAGTAAGTGTTCCAGCTGCGTTATCATAGATGTAGATATGAACCCCATCACTGATTGCCACCTGACCATTATTATTTTCAGAAATGAACACATCCCCAATAGAGGTAGTCAAATGAGCACTAGCACTCACATGATTCAGGTTCGGCTCGAATATCCATAAAACATCATCAATAACAGCAAACATCTTATTCAGTTTGGCACTGGAATAAATTCCACGGCCTTGGCCGGTAGGATTGATTGTCACAACTTTCTTATAACCCGCAAAGGGAACAAGCCAACCGTCTGACACCAGCATATTATAGGTCTGCTCGCTTGACATTTTTGGGTAACGACCAAACTTGGTCGAGCCCACAATCTCTAGCGGGATGTCCTGATAACGTTGTGGTGCGCCCGGTTTAGCCATTATTCCTCCGCAGATAATTTATAGCGGATTCGAGAATTTCGATTGAATCAAAGAATTTACCAATACCAGTATTGTAGTTGTGACAAAGCAATCCTCTAACTTTATTCGTTAGATGACAATGATCCACTGTTAACTTCATCACTTTATCTTTCATCTTTCTTGTTTCACCCTTTTCACATACCGCACATTTATTCTGTTGTGCATCAAACATATTTAAATATTCTTGATGCGTAATTCCTCTTCTTCTAGCAATTTCTACCCCACTTTTACGTCCAGGATATCTTTTCTTAAAATCTTGAGCATATTTTTTGTATTTTTCAGGATACTTTTTTCTATCCTGTTTATACCATTCATTAACTTGTTCTTTCCTGCGAATCTTAGAACCTTTCGCATATTCTCTATTACATAATTTACATCTTTCAGTATTCGTCCCTTTTTGCACATAAAATAAGTTTTCTTCTAGTTCACCATGTTTCTTGCATTTCATTTTCATATCCTCAAAAAAGAGGATATTTTACTGTCCAGCCTATTACGTAGTCCAGCCCCGACCTAAATTTATTTGGGCCCAATTAAGCGCGGTCTTATTATTAATAAAGTTTGTTTTCTGCATCGTGAGATCAGGAGGAGAAATCTGATTCAGTTTCTTTTCCATTGATGCGAGCATATTTGCCTTTTCAGGAGCAAAAGCAATGTCATACTCATTACACATGTATTGCGCTAAGGCATATCGTAAGTAAGCGATATAAAATCCATCGTATACCAAAGATAAGTCTTGAAATTGTGTGACGTTTGTTAGCCCAAACTTACCCGAAATCTGAAACGTATAAGCAGCTTCAGGCAAATAGTAAACAAACACACGAGAACCATCTAACTGCCTTTCGTAGTGATACTCGAAAGGGATAGACTGAATATTATTAACCCGTCCAGAACCGAAATACTTTGTACGATTACAATAGTTCATTGGGTAGCGAACGGTATTGTCCATCGTGAAAGTCATAGACTCGATTTGCAAAAGGTTAGCAATATCGTAGGTTTCAACCCCTTGAATGAATACTCCATCATAACGCGAGAAGTATGGGATTAGATTGACGTCAGCCGATTTGAACTCTAGCAGCTCATTTAACAAAAAAAGCCCGTCAGAGCCTTGTTCCCCGGAGACTGTTTCCAGTCCCCGAGCCACAATCCCTGACAAGTTCCATGCTCTGTTGATTAGCAAGACAGCCGGGTACGACATATCTAACCCCCTTCATAGGCTTAGATGTAGTAGTTAAATGCTGCAACGTTAATTGCCACACCACCTACTGCCGACACTTTGTAGTTTGACGTTGGAACGCCAGCCACTAACTGTGAAAGCACATCGCCAAAGCCAACGGTATGCGCTGTAGCGCCCGCGACTGGAGCAATCATCGTCCAAGCATCACCCGTTTCATTACCACCCTGCATATTAAAGCTGTCAGCCGCAGCATTAGCAGTCCAGTCAGCCTTGAATCGAACTATGATATTGTCGACCAAGGGAACTAAAGTGCTTAAGTTAATAGCTGCATAAGTAGCTGACGTACCAGCTGTAACGGAGGTAGCGCGTGGAGCATCGTATGTGAAGCGACGGGCATTATTATTGCCTGAGTTGTAGCCCAATAAGAAGTGGGTGCTACCATCAGAGAACATATAACCAATCAATCGATACACATTATAGCCAAATGGCATTACTGGGCCGACAGATGGTACCGCTAAGGAGATCATAACGCCGGTTGCGTTTCCGCTAACAGCATCACCCACTACATAGACTTTATAAACGGAAGACGCTGCAAAAGAACCCGTATCCAAACCGTTAATACCGTTTACAGCGGCATTTACAGTGGTGCTGGCATTAGCTGTACCGCTGTTGTTCTGACCGTTGTAGTTACCTAAGTTGATGTCAAAGGTATTGGTTGAATCACGGCAAATACCCGCGCTTACGTTAAATTTCGTATTAGGGGTTGTTGCATCGTTTGTGATCTTCATTTCGTTGATATACAAGAAAGGCTGATTCACGATTGGCACTGAATTATCAAAACTAGTCATGTTGGTATCCTTTTCAAATTCGTTAGACCGACAACCGATGCCAAAATGACATCGGTTGTTTCACATAGAACCTTATAACGGGAAGATCAAGCGCATGGAGTTTTCAGGTACTAAGGTTGAACCCCAAATACTGTCACGAACGTATGAACGAACGTTCTGACCGAACTGAGAACCGAAGTAATGTCTGATAGATGCACCTGAATCTTTGTCAACCAAGTTAACAGTTGTGAACGGAGATTCATCTGGGAGTTGAGGCATAGCCAAGTAGAACTGGTCGCCTGAGTAGATGAGTCCCGCACGGTGACTTGGTAAAGGAGTAACAGTCATACCAGCTTGGATTGTGTTGTTCAAGTTCTGGTTTTGGTTCTGAGCCCATACAAGCGCCGGGAAGATGCTGACGGTGACAGAGCCTGCTACCGTTGCTGCATCCGCTGTAGCACGGAACTGTACTGACTGAGCACTGACTTGATGACCGATGAAAGTGAGGTAGCGCATGTTAGGCTTACCGGACACTCCGTCGTTGAACTGAAATAAATCGCCAGCTTTGATAGCGTTTGCATCAGTACCGCCGGTAGGTTCAGTGAAGGTAATCTGCGTAACATTCGCGCCTGTTGGGTCGTTGGTGCTAACCACAGTCATGATGTTGTTAGGAGCAGCAGTATCACCAATCGTTCCAGAAACATGGATAGGTAACAAGTTAGATTGATACCAATCGCATTCGGAGAAGCGACCTAATTCCCAAGACATTGCGATCTTTTCATTACGGTTATTAACGAACTGTTGTAAGCCAGTAGCTACGATGCCCGGAACAACGGTCATTGGTAATAAACCACGAACCTTGTTAGGAGCTGCGCCGTAATCACGGAAGTTAGCTAAAGCCTGAGCCAATTGACCGTAAGAGTTGATAGCCGTCACACCATCACCGAAGAAACGGTATGGGCCTGAGCTTGTTTGTAATGAACCAAAGCTAGAGTTTTGGGGGTCGTTAATACGAACACCAGAAACTACGTTCTTAAGAATGTCTGATTCAATTGCACTTCCCAATTCCTTCATTGCTGCTTCACCGAAGCGATCCATATAATCGCGGACGTTGAATAAGAACTGTTGGTCAGTATAGCCAGCGGAAGTGTTAGCTGCTTGTGAGCAAACTAAGTTTTGCACGCGCTGTACGGATGGCTGCTGAGTAATCACCAAGCCATTATAAGTGATGTAACGTGGTGTCAAATCAAACGAGACGGTATCGCCTAAGTTAGCAGTTTTGTCTTGGAAGTTTTGGAACTTTTTATTTGTAAGAGAGATACCGCAGAACGCATTCAACAACCATGCTAACTCTGCTTTTTGATAGGTAATTACCTGCGTCAAAACGTTATTTGGGACAGCCATTTTAAATTCTCCAAAAAGTTAGTATTCGGAGATAATGGCCATCCTTGTTAGAGTACTACGCTAAAAAAATCTTCCTGTAGTCGCTAACGCTCATGTCACCATTATCTGCGCCAATATTTGAAGGTTTCATTTGGCCTAATGGTTCCGGTGCGGATGTTTGCTTCTGTGCTGCTTCGTTAGCTTTAATCGAGTTAGATAATTTCTGTAACTCAATATGGGCCAATCTTGGCGAGCCACTTCGGGCAAGCATTAAAACATTTGAGAACTTCGCAGGATTCTTTGCTATGTCTTTCACTATCGCTGCGGTGTTGTCCAGTTGGTTCACTAATAGCACTAAGTCTGGATGCTGCTCAATGTTTAATGCGTCATATAAGTCGGCAAATTCAGGGTCACGTTGCATTTCTGCTGTGATTTTCTGTCTGTACTCAGCTTCTAAGCGTCGACCAGTTTCCATATTCGTCATTTGATATGCTTCTTGTTGTATCATTTGACGTATTTGGCTTTCAGAGTACTGCTGCACTCCACCTAAGTTTCCAGCTTGTTGTTGCTGGCCTTGAGGGGCTTGCTGCTGTAAGTGTTCAGCTCTTTCTCTTTCAAACTGAGCTGTAACTTCAGCACGTGCTCTTTCTGCAGCTAACCTAGTTTCTCTCGCCATTAAACTCTGGACGTGAGACTGGGAAAGCATTTTCTCAGCTGGTGCAGCAGATGGAGCTTGCTCACTAGCTTGAGCTGGTGCAACTTCTTGTGAAACTGGGTCAGCAGAAACCTGTGTCTGCTCAACCGCACTAATCGGTGTTTCTTCAGCCATTCAAAACCTCATTAATCAGCTATTAAATCCCGCAACGGTGTGTCTCGCATTTCGCGGCGAGTCTCGGCTATTTGTTTCCCATAACTGGGTATGTCCCAGATGTACGACTGGGTTCGTTTTTAATACTTGAATAAATTATCGCCCATCGATCTCTAATATGCAACAGGAGAAAAATAATTCTTGCATTTAATCAGTAGTTTTGCACTGCTTGAAAGTTATCCACAATTTCAGTGGATAAGCCTGTGGTATTACTTACGGATAGTAGTGTAAACCCAAGAAATAATGAGTAAAAACCCTAATGAAGATAAACTGAACAGAAGTATTGCTTTAACCCCACACAATTCCTTCGCCTTTGCATGGTTTGCATGTCAGATAGCTCATACCACGTTCATCTCTTTGGCCAAGCATAGATTCAAATCCTGATAATGGTTTTGCCGGGTCGATATAATTTTTACCGGTGCCACTACATAAAGGGCATCCGTGTGGTGTTTTTCCAATCGAGACTTTCTTTTCTAATTCTTTGAAGCGTTCCACATAGAACGTGCGGAATTCTTGGCGCAACTTTTCACGAGCTTGGCTTGCATCAGCTAGATATTGGATATGATTGCAGAGCTCTGTTTCCATCTTTCTGCAGATGCTCTCTACTTTCTCAAGACGATCCCAGAGCTCTTTTTTTACAACAATCATTTCATCCACTAAGCTGCGCTCTCACCTTCCAGAATGACTTCACCTTCTTGAGCTGGTGGCGTTACTTCAGCTGCAGGAGGAGGAGAAAGAGGATCAACAACTTCACCTGATATATTCATGATTGCTGAATTAAACCACTGGATACATTCTTCTGCTTTCAAAAACGCATTGTGTGCATGACGTGATTCTTTATGAACGATGATCAATTCCATTACTTGTCCCATCAATATGCTAAAGTTCTGCATAATTTTTGTTTGCTCAGCGCTTGGACTCTTAAATTCAATCATTGTTTAACTTCTCCAGTAAATTTTTGTCCGTAATATTGGAATTTTGGCCATAACTCATGACTTTTTGTCCGAATCAAGAAGTTTTTGTCCGTCAATTTCCATAACCGTAAATTCTGCGTCAATTATGTTATCATCACTCTTTGGCTTTTGGGTAGTGGTTTGTTGGTATTGTTGATGCTGTTGCTGCTGATATCTGAGCAATTGATCGAGATAGGCTTGCTGCCCAGAAAATTGTTGCTGCTGTTGCCAAGCGGCATTAGCCATACCAGAAGAATCACCGAAGCCAAGAATACCTCCGAGACTACCTAAAATCCCATTGCCGAATAATGACATTACTTCTTTTTCCCTAGTACTTTATTGGCTTTTGCTTTGATCTTTACTGCGCTACCCGGGCTGAGCTTACCCTTGTTTACCATCTGGGTAGCACGAGCTTTTGCGTTAGCAGCATGAGCAGCATCTGGCATGGGAAATTTACGTTCACCCGGCATCCCGAAATCCGATTTAGGTAATTTGTTTCTAGCTTTCGCTTTCAGAATTGCCATCTTTATCTCCCTTTGTTAGTTTGTGATGAAGTTCAATCGTTTCTTTGCCATGCCTATGATGCTGATCCATCGCCTTTATATGCAGGTCAACAGTAGCACGCGCCTCTTCAGCTGCAGCTTTAGACATTGCAATCTGTACTTTATCTGCTGACTCACCGGCTTTGACCATGATGTCTAAACGGTCATTGTCGACTTTCGTCTTATTGACTAGGATTTCTTGCGCTTTCAGCTGTGCATCAACCTGCTGACCTTGCGCGTCAACCTGAACTTTCTGGGCTTGAGTCTGCGCTGCCATTTGAGCTGTTTGCGCCTGTTGAGCTGCAGCTTGTGCGGCAATCATTTGCGGGTTAGGCTGATTTTGAGCCTGAGCCATTTGCTGTTTCTTTTGTTCCATGAACTTCTCAGCTTTGTCTTTAACGATATCGACGCCACGGAATTCCATGTTATCCAGCAAGACATCCAGACTTTCAGTATTGATAAATTCGGCAAACAACGGAGATGAATTCATCAGCGCTATAATTTGTTGGAGCGCCTTGTTTTTTGCAATTGCGAAATTAACACCAGCTTCAACCTTAACATTGAGGACATTCTCATCATAGTTGAAAGAAACACCGCCGGGTTGGTTAATCTTAACGTAATCAGCCTTACCATCACGTCCCATGACAGGAATAGTTCGGGGGGTAACGTAATACTTAGGAATGAGATCAACAATAATCTGAGCAACTTGGTTAAGAGCTTGCATATAGTTGACGATATAAGGCATAGCTGCAGCGTTGGATTGTGTAGCTGCCTCAACAATAGCAACGCCAGAAAGCTGATTATCATTAATTCCAAGGGCTGCATCATAAGAACCTAAGATGTTTTGAAGCATCTGCATTGAACTGTTAAACGTCGTTAAAACTTCCTGTGGTAATGGTACACGGGCTATTTCTTGGGGAGCTGGCAATGGCTGATCTGGTATAGGCTGACCAGCTGCGTTTCGCATATATCCTTTGTAGACTAACACACTTGCTATCTGAACATTCTGATATGCATTCAGGTATTCTTGTTGGTCTGGCAAAGATTCCTCTGCCACTTTGAATTTGTGCATCACCATATTTTCAAAGTCATTACCAATAACCTGACCTGAGAAATTGGTTAAGCGCTGGATGCCTTTGGCATGGTAGACGTATGGCTTTGTGAACTGTTGCATGGAACCGCTTTCTCCGTTTTGGATGATGACAGAATCGCCATCCACGAATACTAAAGGGAGATATTTAAACGCTGTATCTTTATATTCCAATACTTCAGTTTCAACGATTCGATAACGGCATACGGATTGAATATTCGTCCAGCGTGGCTCACCAACAATAGCTGGTGGCTGCTCGGTGAATCCTTGCTCCATCCAGCTTTGAATGAACTTATCATAATCTTCAATCGTCATTACCTTATTATCTGCAAGTCTTACAATCTTCTTGCGCTTCTTTTTCTTCTCATAGAAGTCAACAATGATGATAATATCATCACCTGACATTTTGTATGACCAGTTAAAAGAGTTTTCTAGCCGAGTGAATGCCATCTCATTGATGTCAACGTCTGGATAGTCACGCTCAAAGTCAGCTTTGGGCATTGGGAATATTTCAAAACAATATTCAGCATCCGATTTGTCCACCTCTCTAGCCATCGGGTCGAAGCCGGTTAATGTGGGCTCGAAGGTTCGTCCAAAGCGGATGACTTGATCAAAACTCATTTCATGAGCGTATTCAGTCCAGACCTTCATGTCACTGAAGCCCCCTGATAACTGGTCACGATAGATATTGTATTGTGTGTTGTGTTTTTTAGCTTCAAAAAGAATATGGCGGACATGACCTTCTATGACCTGAATGACTTGCTCCTCTACCTGAGCACCATCATCGGCAGATACATAGATCGATGGTTCCTGCTTGGAAAACTCACCACACAGCCTTGAGATTGGCGCATTAGTGATGTTAAACTCAATGACAGGTTTCCCCAGAGCCTTCAATGTGTCTTCATCTTCAGGCGATAACGCCGTTTGAAAGACAAACTTTTGAAACTCATGAAACCGTAAATTGTTAGGCTTGAAATAGATAGCGGCCTTTTCCACGGCCTTTTTTATCCGCTTCAATTGATCTTTATGCTTTTGCGCTAATTCCATTTCTATGCCCCTTAGAGATCATTACCATTATTTCCGAGAATTTCGGATGGCATTGACTTTGGTTTGAATTGCCATTATTTTAACCGCAGTCTCCTTGCTTTTTCCATCTTCATTTGCTAGGGCGCTGACCGGATATGCAAAGGTTAACATTAATGCCTCTGCTTCGTCAGGTGATCTTATGCCTCTTTTTTTCATTGTCTCTTTCTTTTCTAAGACCAACCGACTGTTTGAATCGAATGTATATCTAACGCCACACATATCCGCTTGGAAACTGTCGATGTCTGGTATCTGGCATGGCTCTTCGAGCAACCATTCTTTTGCCATTCCCCACATCTCAGCTCGTTTATTGACATATTTTTCGTGTAGTAGTGCGCTGCTACCAGAATTTACCGGGATGATTATCTTCCCGTGACCAAGTTCAATCAGGCGATCCACGATTCCAGCACCCAAACCCCCCACGTCAATGAATACCTTGGCTGGCTTCTCAGTAATGATGATGTTGTGAACGTACCCGGTGACTTCCATGGTGTCTTTCTTCACATAACTTTGTAGGTTATAAGCCACTCGACCACGACGTCTAACGATTGATGTTCTATCATCCCCAAACCTCGCAGGATCAACCCCAATCAATAATGGCCCATAAGGTTCAGCCTTAGCTTTGCGAGCTCTCATGACCAATTCTGGAAGGATAAACGTATCTTCCCCAGTCATCTGGAATGCTTCGGCAGCATTGCATGGATATTCTTGTTTGAATGCCTTGAAGCCGTCCTGACC
>Ga0193713_1000771_pt1 | contig 10654 bp, 8 predicted proteins | sample H3a2metaG_FD_143054 | JGI IMG/M metagenome (GOLD analysis project Ga0193713, IMG submission 143054) | Soil microbial communities from a riparian zone of the East river system, Colorado, United States - H3a2 | ecosystem: Environmental > Terrestrial > Soil > Riparian zone | place: USA: East River... | reverse complement strand
CAGGAAGCTGCTGAGCGCCGAAAAGACGGCCTTCTTGAAGGACTGCATCGGCGCGCCGCCGGAGGCAATCTCAGCGAGCCGGTTTTCGCCGCCGGATCACCCCTGATTCCGCGACTATAGCTTCCGTGCGGGCGTGGCGGTAATCGTCAGCCGGACGCTGCTCGACGCCGCATTGCTCAACTGCAGAAAGAACGGCCGCGTGCCGGCGAGCTCGAACTCGACGATCTTATGCGGCGCGCCGCAGCCATGCTGGCCCTGAAAATCCTTCGCGGCGACCAACGCGCCGTTCGACACCACATCGATCCAGAACGGCATGTCGATGGCCACGCGATAGCTGCCGCTCGCCGGGAGTTTGAACGTGAAGACTCCCGCGTTGGATCCTGCGCTCGGCGTTTTTTTACCCGGCGTGGCCGCAAAGGTCACCTGATCCTGCGGCATCAGCTTGAGCGCATACAGATGATTCAACTGCATGACGGGCGCGCTCTTGGCGTCCGCCCCGGCCGGCAACTGGGTGGCGGTTCCCGCGAATAACCCTCGCTCCTGAGTCACATCCCATTTGAAATCCACGCAAGTGTCATCCGCAAATGCCTTGCCGGATGCGCCGAAGACCACGATTAGAAAGATCGAGATGACGGCGTTGCGAATCATTTCCTTCGGCCTGCGCATCAACGCTTGGGGATGTACAGATCCGTCAATGTACCGTCGAAGGCTTCCGCGGCAAACGCAACCGTTTCCGACAGGGTCGGATGGGGATGGATGGTCAAACCGACATCGGTGGCATCGGCGCCCATCTCGATCGCCAACGCCACCTCCGCGATCAAGTCGCCGGCGTTGGTGCCGACGACGCCCGCGCCGATGACGCGGTTGGTCTGTTTGTCGAACAGCAACTTCGTGAATCCATCGTCGCGATTGAGCGCCAGGGACCGCCCGCTCGCGGCCCAAGGGAAAATGCCCTTGCCGTATTGGATGCCCTGCTCTTTCGCATCCGTCTCAGTCATGCCCGCCCACGCGATTTCAGGATCGGTGTACGCCACGGCGGGAATGCAGCGCGCATCGAACGAAGACTTGTGTCCGGCAGCGACCTCCGCGGCGACTTTGGCTTGATGACTGGCCTTGTGTGCCAGCATCGGCGCACCGACGATATCGCCGATGGCAAAGATGTGCGGCACGTTGGTGCGCATTTGCTTGTCGACTTCAATGATGCCGCGCGCACTGGCCTCAACACCCGCCGCTGCCGCGTTGATGGCGTTGCCATTGGCGGCCCGCCCGACCGCAACCAGCACGTAGTCGAACAACTGAGGTTGCGGTGAGCCGGGGCCCTCATAGGTCGCGCGCAATCCTTCCGGAAGCGCCTCGAGTTTGGCCACTTTGGTATTCACCAGAATTTTCTCGTAGCGCTTTTCGATTCGCTTCTGCAACGGGCGCACGAGATCGCGATCCGTACCCGGCATCAGGCCATCGCTCAACTCCACCACGCTGACCTTCACACCGAGCGCGTCGTAAACGCAGGCCATTTCCAAACCAATGATGCCGCCGCCGATCACCAGCAACCGCTTGCAATCGAGCGGCAACTGCAACGCACCGCCCGAATCGATGACGCGCGGATCATCGGGCAGCCCCGGCAAGCGGGCAGATTCGGACCCGGCCGCGATGACGCATTGATTGAAGTCCACGCGGCGCGATCCATCGGCGCCTTTGACATCGAATGAATACGGGCCGACAAATTTTGCTTCACCCTGAACCAGCGTCACTTTGCGCTGCTTCGCCAGCAGCATCAGGCCGTTGGTCAATCGCGTGATCACCTTATTTTTCCATAGGCGCAGGCGATCGCGGTCGATTTGCGGAGGGCCGAAGACGATGCCGTTGGCGGACATGTCGGCGGCATCTTCGATTACTTTCGCAGCATGCAGCAGGGCTTTCGACGGGATGCAACCATCGTTCAAGCACACGCCGCCCAGCACCGGCCAACGCTCGATCAGCGTTACTTTGAGACCCAAATCCGCCGCGCGAAATGCTGCCGTGTAGCCGCCGACACCGGCGCCGAGCACGACTAAATCGACGGCTCCTTCCGGCGCTACGCTCACAGGGCGGGCAGTCTTTGCAGCCTTAGCCGGCGCGGGGGCCGGTGCCGTTTCGGCCGGCGCCGGCTTCGGCGCGGGGGCTTGCGCAGGCGCAGGCGATTTGTCCGCAGTTGCCGGTGCCGCGCCAGCCGGTGCGCCCGCCTGGGCCGGTGCCGCCGCCTCAGACTCGACGATCGCAATCAACGTTCCCGCGGATACTTCGGCGCCCTTTTTGATCTCGATCGATTTGATCACGCCGCTCACCGGCGAGGGCACATCCATCGCCGCTTTATCGGATTCGAGCGAGATCAGCGGATCCTCCACAGCAACCTTGTCGCCCGGCTTCACGAGTACTTCGAGAACCGAGACGCCTTTGGCGTCGCCGAAATCCGGAACGCGTACTTCGATCGCGCTCATAGCAGCGCCTTCACGTCACCTAGCGTCTTGGCGAGAAACACCACGAACCGGGCCGCTTCAGCGCCGTCGATGACGCGATGATCATAGGACAGGGACAGCGGCAGCATCAGGCGCGGCACGAATGCGCCACGCTCGTACACCGGTTTCTGAGCCGCTTTCGACACCCCCAGGACGGCGACCTCCGGGGCATTGATGATGGGCGTAAAATACGTGCCGCCGATTCCGCCCAGGCTCGAAATGGTGAAACTGCCGCCGTGCATTTCGGCAGCTTTCAATTTACCGGCGCGTGCTTTCTCGGACATCGACGCCAAGGTGCGCGCAGTTTCATAGATATCGAGCTGGTCGGCATTGGCGATGACCGGCACCACCAGTCCATTCGGTGTGTCGGCCGCGAAGCCGATATTGAAATACTTTTTGAAGACCAGATTTTCCCCGGCTTCATCGAGCGAGGCATTGAATCGCGGGAATTCTTTCAAGGCAATGATGCAGGCCTTGATGATGAACACCAGCGGCGTGAGCCGCACTCCCTCTTGAGCAGCCTTGCTTTTAAGAGCAGCGCGCGCAGCCTCGAGGTCGGTAATATCCGCATCCTCGTGTTGAGTCACATGCGGCAGATTCAGCCAGCTTGCCTGCAGCCGCGCTCCGGAAATCTTTTGGATACGCGACAGCGGTTTGACCTCGACGGCACCAAAGTGCGCGAAATCCACCACCGGCACCCGCGGCAGGGGCGACACAGGCGCTGCCGAGGCGGCTGCCAGCAGCAGGCTCTTGACGTGGGCCTTGACGTCATCCTGCGTGATGCGCCCCTTGACGCCGGTTCCCTTGATCTTGCCCAAGTCGGCACCCAATTCGCGCGCGAACTTGCGTATCGACGGGCTGGCGTGGGCTTTGGAGAAGGCCCGTTCATCGATCGCGGGCCGGCCCTCTGCAGCCTGCGCGGGAGTCGGCGCGGCGCTCGGCATTGCCGGCGCGGCCGGCGCGGCCGGTGGGGCCTTTGGCGCAGCGCTCGCCGCGGGCGCTTGCTCGGAAGGCGGGGCAGCGGCGGGCTCGGCCGCTTTGCCCGGCGCAGATGCCGCAGGCGCCGGCTTGTCGGCGGGCGGGGCGGCTGCCGCCGTCTCGATCAGTAAGATCACAGAGCCCTCGGACACCTTGTCGCCGGTCTTGAGTTTGACCTGCGCGATCTTGCCCGCTACCGGGGACGGCACATCCATCGCCGCTTTTTCCGTTTCAATGGTGACCAACGGCGTTTCTTTTTCGATCTGCTGACCATCTTTGACCAGCACGTCGATGACGTTGACGTCTTTGAAACCGCCGATGTCCGGAACTGTGACTTCGATTGGACTTGCCATAACCGCTTAGACCGACACGGGGTTGGATTTTTCCGGATCGATGCCGAAGCTCTGCATGGCCTTATTCACCGTATGCTTGTCGATCTTGCCCTCATCCGAAAGCGCCTTGAGCGCCGCCACCACCACGTAGTGCCGATCGACTTCGAAGAAACGCCGCAACTCCGCGCGCGAATCGCTGCGGCCGAAGCCGTCCGTCCCCAGCACCGTGTACCGGCCCGGCACCCATTGCCGAATTTGATCGCCAACCGTCTTCATGTAGTCGGTGGCGGCAATAAACGGGCCCTCGCGATCCGCGAGCGCTTGCTGAATGTAAGTCTGCTTTCGCGGCTCGCCGGGATGCAGCATGTTCCAGCGCTCGATCGCGAGCGCATTCTTGCGCAGCTCGCTGAAGCTGGTCACCGAATAGACATCGGCCGGCACTCCGAAGTCTTTCTCCAGCAATTCCGCCGCCGCCATCACTTCACGCAAAATCGTGCCCGAACCGAACAGCGTCACCCGCACCTTGCCGCGGCCGCCGATTTGCAGCAAGTACATGCCGCTCAAAATGCCCTGCGCCACACCGGCCGGCATCGCCGGATGCGCGTAGTTCTCGTTCATGCAGGTGATGTAGTAGAAGACACTTTCCTGATCCTGGTACATGCGCCGCAGGCCGTCCTGCACGATCACCGCCAATTCGTAGGCGTAGGTGGGGTCATAGGCCACACAGTTCGGCACGGTCGTCGCGACCAGCTGGCTATGCCCGTCCTGATGCTGCAGCCCCTCGCCGGCAAGCGTGGTGCGGCCGGCGGTGCCGCCCACCAAGAATCCGCGCGCCTGACTGTCGCCCGCCGCCCAGATGAAATCGCCGACGCGCTGGAATCCGAACATCGAGTAGTAAATGAAAAAAGGCACCATGCTCACGCCGTGATTCGAGTAGGCAGTGGCTGCGGCGATCCACGAGCACATGCTGCCCGCCTCGTTGATGCCCTCTTCGAGGATCTGGCCTTGCTTGTCCTCGCGGTAAAACATGAGCTGATCCGCGTCCTGCGGCGTGTAGAGCTGCCCCACCGAGGAATAAATGCCCACTTGGCGGAACATGCCTTCCATGCCGAAGGTTCGAGCCTCGTCCGGAACAATGGGCACGATGTGTTTGCCGATGTTCTTGTCCTTCACCAAGGTGGTCATCATTCGCACCAGCGCCATGGTGGTCGATATCTCGCGATCGCCGGTGCCTTCGAGCAGCGTGCTGAAAGCTTCGAGCGGCGGCACGATGAGCGGCGGCGCAGATGAATTGCGCGCCGGCAGATAGCCGCCCAGGGCGGCGCGGCGCTCCTGCAAATACCGCAGTTCCTCACTGTCCTCGGCGGGCTTTCTGAACGACAGGCCGGCGATTTCCTCATCCGTGATCTGGATGTTGAAGCGATCGCGGACCTCCTTGAGATTCTCGTCCGTGAGTTTTTTCTGTTGATGGGTGGAATTGAGGCCCTCGCCCGCCTTACCCATGCCGAAACCTTTGACCGTCTTCGCCAAGATCACCGTGGGCGCACCCACATGCGCGACGGCCGATGAATACGCGGCGAAGACTTTTTGCGGATCGTGACCGCCGCGATTCAAGTGCCAGATCTCCTCGTCGGACATATTGGCGACCATTTCCTTGAGCTCAGGATACTTGCCGAAGAAATGCTCGCGCGTATACGCGCCGCCCTTGGATTTGAAATTCTGGTATTCGCCGTCCACGCATTCTTCCATCACGCGCTTGAGGAATCCCTTTTGATCGCGCTCCAGCAGCGGATCCCAGCGTCCGCCCCAGAGAACCTTGATGACGTTCCAACCCGCCCCCAAAAACGCCGCTTCGAGCTCTTGAATGATTTTGCCGTTGCCGCGCACCGGGCCATCGAGCCGCTGCAAATTGCAATTGATGACGAAGATGAGATTGTCGAGCTTCTCGCGCACCGGCATGGTGAGCGCGCCCATCGATTCGGGCTCATCCATTTCGCCATCGCCCAAGAACGCCCACACCTTGCGGTCGGAGGGGGCGACGATGCCGCGATGCTCCAGGTAGCGCAAAAATCGGGCCTGAAATATCGCCATCATCGGACCTAATCCCATCGACACCGTCGGAAATTGCCAAAAGTCCGGCATCAACCAGGGATGCGGATACGATGACAATCCGCCGCCGCGCACCTCCTGCCGAAAACGCTGCAGCTGGCTCTCATCCAAACGGCCCTCGAGGTAGGCGCGGGCATAGATACCCGGACTCGAGTGTCCCTGCATGAAAATCATGTCGCCGGGATGGGCAGCGCTGCGCGCGCGCCAAAAATGATTGAAGCCGACCTCGTACAGCGTCGCCGCGGATGCGTAAGTCGCAATGTGGCCGCCATACTCGGAATTCGTGCGGTTCGCCTGCACCACCATGGCCAGCGCGTTCCAACGTATATAGGCTTCATTGCGCCGTTCCAACGAACGATCACCGGGATATTCCGGCTCCTGCGCTTTGGAGATCGTATTCAGGTAGGCCGTGTTCGGCTTGAAAGGCAGGTACGCGCCCGACCGGCGTGTAAAGTCCACCAGTTTTTCCAGCAAAAAATGTGCGCGTTCCGGGCCTTGCGCCCGCATGACCGAATCGATCGATTCCAGCCACTCCTGAGTTTCAGTGGGATCAATGTCTTCGAACGGCGATTGTTGCGTCATAGAATGCACACGTCCACGTGTCCTGTTAAGATGGCAGGCACGTTACAGCGCCCCTGCGCTAACTGCCACTAAGTTTACCCGCGCTATCTTCGGGGTTTGGTTTTTCACGGTCAAGCAAGGGATGAAGCGGTTTTTAGATATGCCGACTCGCTTGCCTTTTGACCAACTTCTCGTGCCGGTGCGACAGATCGGTTCGCGCATGACCGAATCAATGCTCGCGCGCTACGCCAGTGCGTTGCTGTTCTTACCGCTGGCGCCGTCGCAAGCCGACTGGCATGCGCTGCCGCATGGCGCGGTGCTGCGCGCGCTGCACGAACGCAAAGTCCGAAAAGCCGGCGACACCTTTCATCTGCGCGTGGGACCTCGTGCGCAGACTCTTTTGGTCGTCGCGTGCGTGGCCGGCGAGGCCGGCACCTTTGAGCGCCTGCAAGCCGCCGGCAAGCTCGCACGCAGCGCGCTCGACGGCGATCCGCAATCTCTGCTGGTTTGGCAACAGGGATGCGCACCCGCTGCCGCTGAGGCCACCTTCAATACCGTCATCGCGGCGCTCGAGGCCGCCGCATTTCGTTTCGCGACCTTCAAAAGCAAGCCTAAAACCCGCGCGCGCCTCCTGCGTATTGACCTCGCGCGGCGCGAAAAGTTGCCTGATTTGGACCTGACGCTGGCGACGGCGGCCGGCAACAATCTGGCCCGGTGGCTCACCGCCCTGCCGCCCAGCATCTTGGACGCGGGGATGTATCGTCGACTGCTCAAACAGTTCGCACAGCGATTGAAGTTGAGTTTCAAATTCTATGGAGAAACGCAGCTCAAGCGCCTGGGCGCGGGTGCGTTTCTCGCGGTGGCCCGCGGCAATGGCCGGCGCGACGCGGGCATCGCCTATCTGTCCTACCGGCCGCGCGGCGCCGCAACAGCCGCCGTCAGCCTGGTGGGCAAGGGCATTTGTTTCGACACCGGCGGCACGAATTTAAAGGCGCACAAGGGCATGCTGGACATGCACACGGACATGGAAGGCAGCGCCGTCGCCTTGGGAAGTCTCTATGCACTGCATGCGCTGCGCTCGCCGTTGGCCGCGGATTGTTGGCTGGCGATCACCGAAAACCGCATCGGCCCGCTCGCCTACAAACCGCAGGACATCGTTCGCGCGGCGAACGGCACCACCATTCAAGTCATTCACACCGATGCCGAGGGCCGCATGGTGCTGGCGGATGCACTCAGCCTCGCCTCGGCGAAGAAGCCGCGCGCCATCATCGACTATGCGACGCTCACCGGCGCCTGTGTGCACGCGCTCACCGAGCGCTACAGCGGCGCGTTCACCAATCGCCCTGAGGCGCGCACCTTGATCGAGTCCGCAGGCGCGAGCAGCGGCGAACGCGTCTGGTGCTTCCCCATGGACGTCGACTACGACACGGATTTGGAAAGCAGCGTGGCCGATATCATGCAATGCGCCGCGGACGGCAAGGGCGATCACATCTTGGCGGCGCGTTTCTTGAATCGATTTGTGCCGAACGACATCGCATGGCTGCACCTGGATCTTGCGGCGGGAACGAGGCACGGCGGCCTCGCGCACATCGCAACGGAGATCACGGGCTTCGGTGTGCGCTATACGCTGGAGCTGCTGCGCAGCGGCTGGCCCGCGCCATCCCGGGCGCCGCGGGCGCCCCAATGAATCAGTTGCGCATTCAACGGCCGGACGACTGGCACGTTCACCTGCGCGACGACGCGGCGCTGCAAGCTGTCGTCGGTTTCACGGCGCAGCGCTTCGGTCGAGCCATTGTGATGCCGAATCTCAAACCCCCCATTACCACCACCGACATGGCCCGCGCCTATCGGCAGCGCATCCTGTCCGCGTTGCCCGCGGGCAGCCGATTCGAGCCGCTGCTCACGCTGTACCTCACCAATACGACGACGGCGGCGGAAATCGATCGCGCCCGCGCCGCAGGCTTTATTCACGGCGTGAAACTCTATCCGGCCGGCGCCACCACGCATTCGGATGCCGGCGTCACCGACATCCTGAAGGTCTACGGGGTTCTCGCGCATATGGAAAAGGTCGGCATGCGGTTGCTGGTTCACGGCGAGTCGCCGCAGGCCGACGTCGATGTGTTTGATCGCGAAACGCATTTCATCGATACGGTGCTTCAGCCCCTGCTCGATCGCTTCCCGAAGCTCAAGGTGGTGTTCGAGCACATTACGACGGCGCGCGCCGTGGAGTTCGTCAAGGCGGCAAGAACCGGCGTTGCCGCCACGATTACGCCGCAGCATCTGCTGCACAATCGAAATGCAATTTTCTTGGGCGGCGTCAGGCCGCACTACTATTGCCTGCCGATACTGAAGCGCGAGCAAGATCGCCAAGCGCTGCTCGAGGCCGCGACCAGCGGCAACCCGCGCTTCTTCCTCGGTACCGATAGCGCACCCCATGAACAGGCAACCAAGGAAAACGCCTGTGGATGTGCCGGCATGTTCACGGCGCATGCCGCCATCGAGTTGTACGCCGAAGCCTTCGAATCGGCCGGCCGGCTCGACCGGCTGGAAGCGTTTGCCAGTCATTTTGGCGCCGATTTCTACGAGTTGCCGCGCCACACCGACAGCATCACGCTGCTGAAAGAATCCTGGGTGGCGCCGAAGCACTATGCGTTCGGCGCAGGTGCTCTCATCCCCTACCGCGCCGGCGAGCCGGTGGGCTGGCAGCTCGCCCCACTCCACGCGCCTGGCTCCTAACGCATGTCACAGATTCCACCAATTACTTTCGCCACGCGCTTCCGCGGCTTTCTGCCCGTGGTGGTCGATGTCGAAACCGGCGGCTTCAATTCGCAGACCGATGCGCTGCTGGAAATTGCCGCAGTGCTGCTCGAGATGCGCAGCGATGGCACGCTCGCTCGCGGCGAGACGCATCGTTACCACGTCATTCCCTTCCCCGGCGCCAATATGGAACCCGCATCGATGGCGGTGACGGGCATCGACCCCCATCATCCCCTGCGGCCCGGCATACCCGAAGAGGACGCGCTGCAGCGTATTTTCAAAGAGGTACGAACCGCCATTCGAACCGCGGAGTGCACGCGCGCTGTGCTGGTCGGCCACAACGCCTCTTTCGACCTGAATTTTTTAAATGCGGCGGTGGCCCGCGCGCAGGTCAAGCGCAACCCATTTCATCCCTTCTCCAGTTTTGACACGGCCACGCTCGGCGGCGTCGCCTTTGGCCAAACCGTGCTCATGCGCGCAACCCTGGCCGCGGGCCTGGAATGGGACACCGCATCGGCACATTCGGCCGCCTATGACGCCGAGCGCACGGCGGACCTGTTCTGCATCGTGTGCAATCAATTTCAGAGCGTCTTCGATGCCGGCCGCAGACGTCTGGCTGCGATGGGGCCGCTCGAAGTTGAGGTTGACCCGCAGGAACCTCGCGAGCCTGTCTGATCCCTAGGCGGCTACGGCGCCGGCCTCCGCCAGCAATTGCTTCAATTCGCCGCTCTTGTACATCTCCAGGGTGATGTCGCAGCCGCCGACCAGTTCGCCGTTGACGTAGAGCTGCGGAAAGGTAGGCCACTTCGAGTAGGTCTTCAGCGCTTCGCGCACTTCCGGGTCTTCGAAAATATTGACGTGTGCGAACTGCGCCTTGCAGGCCCGCAAAGCGCCGACCGTCTGTGCGGAAAAGCCGCACTGCGGGAAATCGGGCGTGCCCTTCATGTAAAGCACCACGGGGGCGGCCGACAGCTGGCCTTTGATTCGTTCAATTGCCAATTGCATCCATAATCAACACTCTCCACGTTATTCATTTAAGACCAATCGCGCTCGTGCTCGTTCGCCCAACGTGCGCAGCAGCGCCCTCTGCTCGGGATGACTCATCCCCTGCCAGCGGGCGATTTCCTCAATTGTACGATAACAGCCCCTGCAGTACCCGTTGGCGTCCAGGGCGCAGGTATTGACGCAGGGCGATACGGGCGGGGCGGTCATCTCGGGCATCGTTGAATTATTGGGGTCAGTCCCCTATTCTTCCAGCCTGCCGCAACGCAGGATGCGCGCCGTGGCGGGGTCCGAAGAACAACTTTAAGGAGGGGAATCGCATGAACCCATTAACTACCGTCAAATGGCCTCTGATTATAGGGTTCGTCCTCGCGGTCGTGATCGCGGCCCTGATAGATGGGGGCTTAAGCTTCAATAGCC
>Ga0193713_1000769_pt1 | contig 10662 bp, 12 predicted proteins | sample H3a2metaG_FD_143054 | JGI IMG/M metagenome (GOLD analysis project Ga0193713, IMG submission 143054) | Soil microbial communities from a riparian zone of the East river system, Colorado, United States - H3a2 | ecosystem: Environmental > Terrestrial > Soil > Riparian zone | place: USA: East River... | reverse complement strand
GCTCAAATCCTGGATCGAAGCCGCCAAGAGGCGGTTGCACCACAACGTGCTGGCGATCGCGCTCGCCAACAAGCTTGCCCGCATCGCCTGGGCGGTGCTGGCTAAAGGACGCGCCTTCGAGCTGACGAGGACCGACGATGCAGGCGTCCGACCCGCTTGATTCTCGCGCCGTGCTCGGCGCCGTCAAGGCGCAGCCTGGCAACGCCGGAGCCAGCCGCAAGCCAAGCGCGACGGCCGGCCTTGACCGCCCCTGCGCGCGGCGCGATCGACGTTCTGCGGGCCGGGACGAAGGAACGGCCCTTGGCTCGAACAAAGAAACTGCGCGATATGAGGAGCAAGCGATGACGTAACCCTATCAACAGTTTCCTGCCGAGGTCTGCGAGAGGACAAGACAAAATGGAGGATCGGTCTTCCGAGCGCGTGCGAACACTGGTGACCCAAATGGCCCGATCGAGGTCTGTCCGCTAATCAGAACGCACGCGCGCTGATATCCATGATGGCCCGGAGCACAACACGCTCCAATCTGAGGCCGGATACATTGATGCAAGACCGCCGCCGCCAATTCGACGAAATCTTCTTGCAACGCACGGCCGGACCATACATTGGGTCAATCGCGTCGTTCTGACTGTGCGCCGATGACTTCCGGTCTACCCCGATAAACAGACATTCTCAGAGTCCGCTGCCATGTCTCAAAGGTGCCATTAGCGGCCATGAATCAGAGACAGAAAATGCCAGCCGGCATCGCGACCAGCCGGCGCGCCATGCCGTTAGCTTTTAATTCTTGTTTGGGCCCGCTGTTGTGAGCTTCTCCATCACATCGGCAACGGTGAAGCTCGCTGCCTTGGCGCGTGGCGGAAAGTCCTTGAAGCTATCAATATACTTCGCCACGATCGCTTGAGCCGGCACGAACAGAAATACTCTATGGGCGAACCAATCGCCGTATAGCTGGCTCGTGGGCCCGCGCTCGAACGGATCGGCGCGCAAATTATACAGCATGGGGGCGCGAAGCTTCAGGAAGTTACCTTGCCAAACGCCCGCCGGCGTTTTGGGATCAACTTCAGTATGTTGCTCCATGAAGGCGACCTTCCAATTTTGAACTCGGATCGCCATCAGGTCGCCGTCGTCGCTCCAGTACAGAAATTCTTGGCGCGGCGATTCCTTCGCGTCGCCTTTGAGGAAGGGGAGCAGGTTCACGCCGTCGAGATGAACCTTGAAATTCTTGCCGTTGAGCATGTGGCCCTGCTGCACCTTCGCGACCAAGTCAGGCTCGCCAGCCGCCGCCGCGAACGTCGGGATGAAATCCTCATGCGCACAGACGTCGTTGACGATTGTTCCGGGTTTGATGACGCCCGGCCAGCGGATCAGGCACGGAACGCGGAAGGCGCCCTCCCAGTTGGTGGCCTTCTCGCCCTTAAACGGGGTTGAGCCGCCATCGGGCCAGGTGAAGACTTCGGCGCCGTTGTCGGTCGTGTAGACCACGATGGTGTTGTCAGCGACGCCGAGGTCATCGATCAGCTTCAGAAGCTCGCCGATGTGGCCGTCGGTCTCCACCATGCCGTCCGGATAGAGGCCTAGGCCGGTCTTGCCTTGCGACGCTTGCTTCAGATGCGTGTAGATGTGCATCCGCGTTGAGTTGAAGTAGCAGAACCACGGTGTGCCTGCCCGCTGCTGACGTGTAATGAAATCCTTCGCCGCGCCGAGGAATTCCTCGTCAACCGTCTCCATCCGCTTGGTGTTAAGCGGGCCGGTGTTCTCGATCGCCTGCTTGCCAACGCGCCCGTAGGCCGGATCGACGGTCGGATCGTCGCGGTCGCTCGCCTTGCACTTGAGCACGCCGCGCGGCCCGAATTTCGCACGGAAGCGCGGGTCTTTGGGGTAGTCGAGATTCTCTGGCTCCTCTTCGGCGTTGAGGTGATAGAGGTTGCCGAAGAATTCATCGAAGCCGTGGACCGTTGGCAGATGCTCGTTGCGGTCGCCCAAGTGGTTTTTGCCGAACTGGCCGGTGGCGTAGCCGAGCGTCTTCATGACATCAGCAACAGACGGATCGAGCGGACCAAGCCCGAGTTCTGCGCCGGGCAAGCCGACCTTGGTCAGGCCAGTGCGGATCGGCGACTGGCCGGTGATAAAGGCGGCGCGGCCGGCGGTGCAGCTTTGCTGGCCATACCAGTCGGTAAACACCGCCCCTTCACGGTCGATGCGATCGATGTTGGGCGTCCGGTAGCCCATGACGCCCATGTTGTAGGCACTAATATTAAACCAGCCGATGTCATCGCCCATGATGAAGAGGATGTTTGGCTTGCGTCCAGCAGGGGCTGCGGGTTGATTTTGTTGAGCTTGCGCTTCATCAATGATGGATGAAGCGGAAAGCGCAGTTGCTACTAGGGCCGTACCCGCGAGCAGAACGTTTCGTCGGCTTGGCGGTTCAGTCGGAGGTTTTGTGGAGACCAACTTGCGAGGGTCCTTGTTAGATGTTCCGTCGGTCATCTCATGCTCCACTTCAATTTTAATTGGTTGCGTATCCGCCTCTCCTGGTTGGTAGCGTGCACAAATTCATGGCGGACTAGATTTCCATTGATCCAGATCAACGGTCGGCCGACGCCCTTGGGAGCCTTATGCGCTTGGGGGCTGGACACGGATATGATGGCGCACCGGACAGTCGTGATCGTGGTCGATGACGATGCCAGCCTTCTGAAGAGCGTGGCGCGGCTGTTAGCGCACCACGGCATCGAGAGCCGCACCTTCGCCTCGGCCGAGGCGTTGCTTGAGAGCGACAGGGTGCAGACGGCAACCTGCTTGCTGCTTGATATTCACCTCGGGGGAATTTCGGGAATTGAGCTGCAGCACCGGCTTGCGGCATCGGGATCGAAGTGGCCCGTCATCTTCATGACCGCAAACGACGACGAGGCCACGCGCAATGAGGCGATGGACGCCGGGTGCATCGCCTATTTGCGCAAGCCGTTCGCACAGCATGTCTTGCTGGATGCCATTTCGAAAGCTGTGCCTTAGCGCGCAGCCAAAACAAGAACGCGCGGGATCGTCACGTCCGCTCCGGGTCATTCGCGTCGGTTTGGCCATTGGCCGGTGACTTCCGGTCTACCCCAAACAACGGACATCGTTGGACCGGCCCGGCTCGTCCGTTCGGTGCCAATAGCGCCGGTGTGACGGAGCAGCGATGGGCTCTTGTCGCGACGTTCTTGGTGAATCTTCATAGATGCACGCCGGCACAAATCTGAGACTCGTGCCGGCGCTAGTCAGATGGTCAGTTCACCTTGACGACTGCCGGAGGCTTCCACGAACCGTTAATGATCGAGGGTGATGTATCCTTGGGCCAGTACATCCGCATCATCGGCAGAAAGTCGCCTTTCGGAGCAGGCAGCCAATTGGCTTCCTTGTCCTTGCCCGGCGATTCGTTTTGGAAGTAGAGCGTCAGCGAGCCGTCGGCGTTAGGCCTCGGATTGTCGCGCGGGCTGACCGTGAATTTGTTGAGCGCATTGGGAACAAACCACCAGCCTCCATCGATCATGTACATGGTGATCGACCAGAATCCATTGACCGGCGGCGTCGCGTCCTTGGCGAACGTCAACGTGTACTTGTTAGCGCCGGTCAGTTTTTGGCTCGCAGAATCAACCTCGGTATATGGATAGATCGCATCACGCTCGTTGTTTGCAGGCCAGCCGAAGGCCGCTACCGTAGCGCGTTTGAGGTAGTCCGCAGGACCGTAGGTACCAAGACCCTTCGACACCACCCAGCCCCCGACGAGTTCGCCCATGCTATTCTTATTGGCCTCGATTTTCGTCAGAGCGGTTTGCGGAATGTCCTTCAATGCAGCCTGTACAGCCGGATCGAGCTTGCTCGACTCAAACGGCTTCCCGGGTACCACACCGATTTTCGCCATGCTTGCGACCATCGGCGCGTCGCCTGCTGCAGGTGGGGCGTCTCCGCCCATCAGCTTAGCCATCAGATTGAAGTAGCCCTCCGTTCCCATTGCGAGAATGACGGCCTGTGGCTTGTCAGTCATGCTGAATCCCGGATTCGGGTTCACAGGGGGCGCTACGGGAGTGTAGGGCTTGCCCCAAGCGGAGAGTGGCGTGATCTTGTACTGCGCCTGCAGTGCATTGACGGTCTTGTAATCCTCGTCCGTTCCATCGGCGTAGGTGCGGCCTAGAATGACCATATAGCGCGTCGCGACCGGGAAGTGCTTCATGCCTGACGGCACCTCGCCCTTCCAGCCGGGGCCGGTAAACAGATAGTTGGCAGGCTTTCCATCGGCCGTCCGCTTGCTCGGCGATGACTCGGAGTCCGACATCCATAGGTCGGTAATCTCGAATAGATAGAAGCGGCTGCCCATGTCTGGATGGCTGAAGACCTGCGGTTCGCTCAGATCGAGCCAAGTGACCGAATACAGCGTGTCCGCATTCGGCGCCGAAACGCCGCGATAGCCGGCCGGCGGATAGCGTGGAACGTTGACGAATTGCCCGGTCGGGCTGTTGAATCCCCCAACCTTCGGCACGTTGCTCATCTGAACGCGCGTGACCTCCGTGGTGATGAGCGAATAGCCATAGACGTAAGCGTCTGTCGCAATCTGCTGGGCCTCAGCGGACGTTATTGACTGCGCATTTGCTGTCAGCGGCGCTGCGACGCAGGCCGCGAAACCGCAGGCCAGCGCGGCGGATACGAACGATTTTTTGGTCAATTGCATAGTAATTTCCTTTCGCGCTCAAACACAACTTCAGTCGGGAAATGCAGAGGCTTTCGAACGGCAGGCAACTTACAATTGCATCTTGCTCTCAAGGCCTCGGGGTGTCTATGCAAAAAGTCAGTCGGTGCCTTACTGATTCAAACTCAAGCGATGTCCGCTGAGGGTCAAACTCGGACTCCGGGCCGCGTCTGAGCTAGATCCGTTCATCCCCTAAGAGCGGACCTCGCAGAGCATGATTGCCGAGTCCGTTTCGTGCCATACCCGGACGTGGGGGCAAGCTCAAAGGGAAGCTTGCGCTCCCCCCATCGCGCCGATTAGTCGCTACGGGTATCCTCATGGAACAGGGAGGATGGCGGTCATGACAAAAAAATCAGAAGTTCTCAGAAGGTGGCAGCTCGTTAGCCCCTACTTGCATCGAAAACAGCAGACCGTCTGGGCAGCAGCAGAGGCTGAGGTGATTGGCCCTAGCGGCTGCTTGATGCTCGCCAATGTAACGGGTATCTCGATCCCGACTTTAACCAAGTGGACATATCGACTCAAGCTGACCGGAACCGCCCACGCGGGAAGTCTAGTACCTCCCAAGGGATGCGTTGGCTCCGGCAGAAAACTGACTGAGGTAAACAATCCCGAGATAGAGCCCGCTCTTCAGCAAATGCTGTTAGAAGAAATTGCTGGTGATCCGATGGGTCCTCAAACATGGGTACGTAGCAGCCTCCGAAACCTTAGCAAGCGCCTCGGAGATCAAGGTCATCAAGCTTGCACTCACACAGTCGCTCGGTTGCTCCGCAAAATGGGATACTCATTACAAGTTGCCAAGAAGAAGCAGGCAGGTGCACAGCACCCTGATCGTGACGAGCAATTCAAATACATCGCTGCGCTGAAGGCCCAGTTTCTCGGCGAAAATCTTCCGGTCATCAGCATTGACACAAAAAAGAAAGAGCTAATCGGAAACTACCGGCGGGAAGGAAAAACTTGGCGCAGGCAGCCCCTTGAGGTCGAGTCCTATTTTGCGAGTTATGCCCAATGCGTTGCGGTCCCGTTTGGAATTTATGATCTCGCTCAAAACGTCGGATACGTCACCGTCGGAATATCGCACAACACAGCCGAGTTCGCGGTCAACTGTTTAGTACACTGGTGGAAGGTTCATGGTCGTACGGCATATGCACATGCCGATCGGGTGCTAATTCTTGCCGATGGAGGTGGAGGTAACGGATACAATCTTCGAACTTGGAAAAAGGACCTACAAGACAAGCTGTGTGACGCCTTCGGGTTGACGGTCACCCTGAGTCATTACCCTACGGGGTGCTCCAAATGGAATCCGGTAGAATACCGGCTCTTCAGCCACATCAGTATGAACTGGGCAGGCCAACCTCTGCGCAATCTCGATGTGATGCTCGCGTTCATCAGGGGTACGACAACAACCACGGGCCTTAAGGTTGAAGCTTATCTTGATCAGGGAATTTACCGAAAGGGTCGCAAGGTTACAGAACGGCAGTTGAAGGAACTCGCATTATCTGCGCATGACATCTGCCCGCGTTGGAATTACAACCTCTCCTCGCGACCACCCGGCTGACTTCCTGCTCGCTTGCACCTTGGGACTGAAGGCAGTGAGCCCTTTGTCCGCTTTGGGCCTCAAAAGCCGAAGTGACGTCCTCGGAATCGCATGTCCGTATCACCCCCGAAAGCAGACATCACTGGTCATCATTCTAGCGATGGGAACTCACCTTTTCCGGAATTTGATTGTGGCAGCCAAATAGGACGTTGATCGGAGCAAGCGCAGGTGCATATTTGTGGGATGGCGTCCCGCGATCATCGGATGGAAGGTCTTCTTTGTCCCGTGTGCGGGAAGATTGGCCTCGCCGAACTTTCACAGATGGATGGCTCTTTCGATATACAGGTGGATAGCGTTGCCGAAGGCTTCGTGGTTTTCGAATCCATGCACGGCATCATCTTTTACTGCTCCTCGTGCAATGTCCCGGTGGAACCCTGATGAACCCATCCCAACCGGCGATCATGTCACTCGAAGAACCGAGGCCGCGCGGGACGGTGGTCGGCGAGCGCGCCGACAGGCTTCGCGTTCATGAGGTCGAACATTTTTTCAGATGCAAGGCGTGCAACAGCTGGATCGACGCGCGGGATTACGTGTGGATTGAAGATCACGAAGGCCCGCTGCCGCATCCCGCGCAGGATCAAGCTCAGTAGCGCGGCAGGATCATCAGCGCGCGCCCGTGGCGCGTGCGAACTTGGCCGGCGCAATGTCTGTCCTCGTCCCATCACGCCGACGCATAGCACGCCGCGCTGATGATCCGACCTGAACAGCCATTCATCAGTGTGGAGAAAGTGTCATCCAGCACTGCGTTGTAAACGGATGTTCGTCTCATATGTCCTTCGCAACAGGAGGAAGCTATGAGGCAGTCGGATATCTTCCGCGAAAATGCTGAGAATTGTGCACGGCTTGCGGAAGCCGCAACGAATCAGCCCTTGCATCTTCGGTACAAGCGAATGGAAGCAGCCTGGCTGGCTTTGGCCAACGAGCAAGATTGGCTTGATGGGGAAGTGCCACCAATAGATACGACAAAAAAGCCGCCCACGTAAGGCGGCTCTCTTTTGTGGCCGATAGCGTGGGCGAATTGGCCGTCGCTCATGACTTCCCTTCTCATTTCAATCATGACTTCCTCTTCGGGGGGTGCATGTGCCGCCCGCACGCGCAGCCGCAGAGGCTGGTCCGTTTCCCACGACCCTACCGTCCGGCGCTGATCTGAGATCGGGTTGTCTCATAACCGAAAAAGCCCGCTGCCAATTTCGCAGCGGGCTCTCGTCGCCTGTCGCGTTCCGAGATTTAACGTGACTTAAAGGCCCACAAGCTTCGGCTGCGGACTGTAATTCGGCTGAGGATAAACACCGGGGCCATCACCAGGTTTACCCCCGATGGCAGCGCTGATAGCGTCATCAACCGCCTTTGTGATGTATTTGCCGAGGTCGGAGACCCCGCCACACACCGACTCGACTTCCGTGTCAGTCAGTTCATGCATTTCACTCATGACTTTCCTCTGCTTTACATGTGAACAACATCTGGCTCAGCCAGTGCCTCACTTCTCGTGTTTGATGATACTGGAGGGTGGTTTTTCTATCTGTGACAGAAATCACGCGCGCCCCACAGTGGCAGTCAGCTTTGGCTACGCCAGGGCGAAACTTCCTTGGCTAGAATGATCTTCGTTTGTGCGATGTCGGCTTGGGGTCAATCGCGTCGTTCCGACCGTGCGTCGATCACTTCCGGTCTACCCCGATAAGCAGACGTTTTCTGTACCCGTCGGCATGTCTCAAAGGTGCCATGAGCGGACCTCGGGCAAGCTCCAGACGAGACCGCTAAGGGCGAGTAGGCGACACAGAAGGTGTTTTTGTGCGCCCCTTTCTTCGAGTTGTCCAACTCAGAAGTTCGTTCTTGGATTTATCGAGAGCACCCGACTCGCTGCGAGTGCGACGACAACAAGACCGAACTCCACACAATAGAACCTTTCGAACATCACTCTACCTTCTTTGACATCGTCAGCACCCGGCACTGGAATATGCCGATCGGCTCGGTGTCGAACCTACTGATGAAATTTGGCGCGACGGAATGGCTGCGTTCCGAAGCGTCCGCTCAGATCAGACATGAATGACAAAAACGGCACGAACTTCAGCCTGGGCAAGGTCATTCGGCGATTTCTGCTTCCTGAGCGTCCCCTTGCCCTTTGCCGCTGTCAGAGCGTCGAGCTGCTCGGTACCGGCCAGGCGACAGGCCGTGATGCCGATGGAATAGTTTTGAAAACGCCGCCGCCGTCTCGTAACCGACCAGGCTGGCAATCCGTGCGATGGGCTCATCGCTGGTTTCCAGCAGGAACGCCGCTTCCGCCATCCGGCGTCCGATCAGATAGCGTTGCATGGACTGGCCGACGAGCTTGGTGAAGCCCGCCGAGAATGCCGAGCGACCGAGCCCGACGCGGTGCCCGAGCTCGCTGAGGGTCCAGGGCCGATGCGGTTGCTCGTGGATCAACTGAAGCGCCGGTCCGATATGCGGGTCCGCCATCGCCCCCAGCCACCCGCCTTCTCCAGGGCCGAGCGACTTGATCCAGCTGCGCAACACCTCCACGAAGAGCACCTCCGTCATTCGCGAGAGCGCGACGCGTTGGCCGGGACGCTCAACCGCCGACTCGCTCACCATGCGTCGCAGAACAGCCTCGAACCAACCCCCGTCCGCGGTCGGTTTCAGGAGAAGCACGGATGGAAGCAATTCCAGCACGCTGCCGCGCAAGGGCCGTGCCACCGTGAAATTGCCGCAGATCATTGTCGTAAGCGGCGGCCCGTCGCCGCCGTGTCGAACGACGCCGATCTGTGAGGGCGCCCGATCGAGGTCCAGAATCGGCAATGGCTTCGCCCGCCGGTCCGAATAGAACACGTGGGGCTCGCCGCGCGTAACGACGACAAAATCACCCTCGGTCATGTGGAGCTCCCGCCCCTCTTCGAACACGAGGGTCGCCGAGCCGCGACTGAGATAATGGAACAAGGCGTAAGGGCGCGCCGGCAACGCCAGACCCCAGGGATGGCCTAGCTCGAAGTGAAACAGCAGCGTCCCGCCAAGGCGGACGCGATCAAGCACTTCCGCGAGGATATCCATGTCGGCGATGTTAGTCCGGCGGACGATCAGACACAATACTTGGACGATCGAAGCCTACCGTCCGATATCCCTCCGCACTAACTCAGATCGCAACGGGCCGACGCCACGTTCGGCAACCATTTCGCCGCCGGCAGATGGAAGAACCGCGATCTCACTGGAAACGCCTGTCCATTCCCCCCGGACATTATTCCGTCCGACATACCAACAGGAACAATCAATGCTAAATTTCCTACTTTCAGCAGCCACCGTACTCCTGGCCGGATCGACAATGGTCGGCCCCGCCCATTCCGCCGAACTGCCTAAGGGAGCAGCCCACAACATCGTGCTCGTGCACGGTGCTTTCGTGGACCAGACGAGCTGGCAGCCGGTTGCCGATATTCTCACGAAGAAAGGCTACAACGTCACGCTCGTCGAAAATCCGCTCACTTCGCTCGCCGCAGACGTTGATGCCACCAAACAGGCGCTCGCGAAGCAGGACGGCAGGACCGTTCTGGTCGGCCACTCATGGGGTGGGATCGTCATCACGCAAGCAGGGGACGATCCCAAGGTTTCGGCGCTGGTTTATGTCTCCGCGTTCGCGCCCAACGTCGGAGAGTCTCTGGCGTCGCTGTCCAAAGCCGGCCCGCCGACCGAAGGCGGCAACGCTATTCATCCCGACGACAAGGGCAACCTCTACATCGACCCGAAGGTGTTTCCTTCTGCGGTCGCGGCTGATCTTCCCCCGGAGATCGCCGCGCACCTGGCTGCCTCGCAACTTCCGTTAAATCACGTTGCGTTCGAGGCTCCGGTCACCATTGCGGCCTGGCGCGACAAGCCGACATTCGATGTGATCAGCACCAAGGACAAGTTGCTCGCGCCCGAGGCCCAGAAGTTGTTCGCAGCGAGGATGAAGGCGCAGATAACGGAAGTCGCCGGCAGCCATGCCTCGCTCGTCGTCCATGCGAAGCAAGTCGCTGAGGTCATCGAAAAGGCAGCGCTCGTGAAGTGACGGTACTGCTCCCGGCGCTTTCGCGCCGGGAGCGCACCGGCTCGCTCAGAGGAATGCAGAACGCATTTCCCCCACTCGATTATTTCATGCCAAGCATCCGGAGGATAACATGACTCAACTCGCCATCGCGAACGAAGACGTCGCCACGCTCGAGACGGCGCCGACGCATTACGTCGAAGGCCACGGAATCCGCTTCGCCTATCGCCGCCTCGGGCCATCGACCGGAACGCCGTTGATTCTTCTGCAGCACTTCTCGGGCAACATCGATGCGTGGGATCCCGCCGTCGTCAACGCCCTCGCCGCCGATCGCCCTGTAATCGC
>Ga0193713_1000768_pt1 | contig 10670 bp, 7 predicted proteins | sample H3a2metaG_FD_143054 | JGI IMG/M metagenome (GOLD analysis project Ga0193713, IMG submission 143054) | Soil microbial communities from a riparian zone of the East river system, Colorado, United States - H3a2 | ecosystem: Environmental > Terrestrial > Soil > Riparian zone | place: USA: East River... | reverse complement strand
CTCTTACGCGTCTCACGCTCGCGCGGATGTGACGACTCAAATCACTGCAAAAAAGCCGCTCGCCATTGCTTCAATAGTCGCCCGGTCAGCCACCCAAGCCGCGTGAACAACTAATCCTCAAAATTGCTGACGGACTACCTCAGATGTCTGCTAGGCCTTTAAGGCAGAACAAGCTGAGGAGACTGAACGTCGAATCTAAGAGTCTGCGGGCGGCCGTTAAAGGGACAAGATTCAAATTTTTCATCCGTGTTGTCCGCGTAATCTGCGGTTGAATCTCAGCGAATAATTCCGCGCTCGCTTTGTTCGATGAATTCGATGATCTCGGTGATCTCTTCTTTCTGAGGTAGTTCCTTGCGCATCGCTTCGACCGACTGGCGTGTGTTGTATTTCGAACGATAAATCAAACGGAACGCTTCTTTGATCAGCTTCACGCTTTCGGGCGGAAAATTTTTGCGTTCCAAACCGACCAGGTTAATCCCGCGAATTTCCGCCGGGTTGCCATCCGCGATCATGAACGGCGGAACGTCCTGGACAATTTTCGAGCAGCCGCCCGTGATCGCGAACCGCCCGAGCCGGCAAAATTGATGCACGGCCGTCAGTCCGCCCATGACCGCATGATTCCCCACCTGAACGTGGCCGGCCAGCGTTCCGTTGTTGGAGAAAACGACGTCATCTCCGACCGAGCAATCGTGGCCGATGTGACTGTAGGCGAGAAAATTTCCGCGATTGCCAACCCGCGTTTTGCCTTCACTCGTCGTGCTGCGGTTTACAGTGACGAACTCGCGGAACGTGTTTTCGTCGCCGATTTCCAAATAAGTCGGCTCGCCTCGATATTTTAAGTCCTGGGTTTGCTGGCCGATGGAGCAATACGCGTAAAATCTGTTTTTCGCCCCGGCCTTCATTGGCCCGCAAAGTGTGACGTGATGTTGGAGCCAGCAGTTTTGGCCGAGGACGATCTCGGCTCCGATAACGCAATACGGTCCGACCGTTGTCCCCACACCAATCTCCGCGCCAGGATCGACAATCGCCGTTGGATGAATCTGCACGTCGCTCATTTATCGAGAAACGTGAACATCAGTTCGCCTTCGGAAACGACCGCGTCGTTTACTACGCAGTAGCACTTCGTTTTCGCCATGCGATTGCCACGCGCTCTCGTCAGCTCGGCGTGAATGAAAATCGTGTCGCCCGGAAAAACCGGTTTGCGAAATTTCACCTGGTCCGCACTCATGAAATAGCCGACACGACTCGAAGTCTTCGTCAATTTGAACAATAGAATACTGGCCACTTGCGCCATCGCTTCTACTTGCATTACTCCAGGCATGACTGGGTGACCGGGAAAATGCCCCTGAAAAAACGGCTCGTTAATCGTGATGGATTTTATGGCCGTAATTTTATTTTCGCCCTCGAAGCCGATGACCCGGTCAACCATCAAAAAAGGGTAGCGGTGCGGAAGGATCTTCATCACTTCGCGAGTGTCCAGACCGGAATCGCCTAGCGCGAGATCGCCGATAATATCGAGGATTTTGTGCCGTACGAATTCGTCTGGGAAACGCAATGGTTCCTTGCTTAAGACCGCCTCGCCGCGCACGACAATCGCGTTTTCGAGGCTGCCGCCCTTGATCAAGTTCTTCTCCATGAGTGGCTCAACATCCTCGTAGTAAACAAACGTTCGTGCCGGCCCGATCTCGCTCTCGAAGCTCGTGGGAGTGATTTCCATCGATAGAAACTGCGCGAAGCGATTGTTCGGTCCAGCTTGTGTGCATGAGATGCGAAATTTGTCATCCGGCAGTAAAACGAGCAGCGCGCCCGTTTTCGCTTCCACGTGCATCGGCTCGCGCACGTCGAAGAATTTTCTCCGTTCCTCCTGGGCCATTACACCGGCTTTCTTGATGAGATCAACGTAAGGCTGCGCGCTTCCGTCTCCGATTGGCGGCTCGTTTGCGTCCATCTCGACGATGGCGTTGTCCACGCCCATTGCCGAGAGGGCCGCCAGAATATGCTCGACTGTGTGCACTCGCACCGACCCTTCGCCGATGGTCGTGGCGCGCTCGACCGTTTTGAGATTCTCGATCTTCGTATCGATTGTCGGCTCATCCTGCAGATCTTTGCGCTTGAACTTTATTCCGTGATCCACCGGCGCGGGATGCAGTTTCAGAGTGACTTTGTCACCCGTATGCAGCGCGGTGCCAGTAAAGCTGGCCGCTTTGCCAACTGTATGTTGAAACTCAGGAGTCGAGGCCATTGGCGCTTACCTAACAGAGATTTCGCCGCGTGACCAGATGTTGTAGCGGTGCTCGCCGCGGCGAGCACCGTTCTTTGGAGTCGATGCTGGTCATCCGCCTTCGCTAAGCCTACGGCGTGACTAACAGACCGCCGCTACAGCTCACTTCAATTCGAATTCCCCGCAATCGAACGCCATCATCTGGTCCACATTCGAGATGTGGAATTGGTGAAAAACGGTGCCATCGGTTTGCCAGATATCGACCGATTTATCGCCCTTCTTCATAATCGATACACGACTTACATTCGGCGACTCACTTATCGTGAACAACCGCAGACCGTCGTTTGTTTTCAAGTAGCTTCCGTCATTGTCAAACCCCGCGGCGAGTTCGACGAGTGCTCGCGTGTCGTTTGCCAGCGGATTTGGCATGAGGTTCACTTTGACGCTGGCAGTCGAGTTGTTTTCGGAAGGGGAAGCTGCGGGCTGGTTGAGGTCTTCCACTTTGAGAGGACCGACGAGATAACCACGAGCGTGATATTTTCCAGCAGGCAAATCTTCGCCATTGTCATTTTTCCCGTCCCATTGCGTCACGAGCGAGTCCGCACCGATTTTGAATTCGTTGAGGTCCGCTTCGTGGTGCAAAACGCGAAGTAGCTTTCCTTTTGAATCGTAAATTCCGAGGCTGATCCTGCCTTCCAACGGCGGTGGTACAAAACTGATGCGGACACTTCTCGCAGGTGAAGGTGAAGGCGTCTGCTCTGACGCGGGTGTCGGCGTGAGAGATTCTATCGGAATGGGCGACAAAGAAGGAGACTCCTCCGGCGTCGCCGAAGGGGTCGGCTTTTGGGATTCTTGTGCCAGCGCCGCAGAAGCCAAGAACACTGTCAGAATCGCTGTTTTGACCTTTGTTGTCATGTCGAGCGGAGTCGAGACATCTCGAATTAATTGATAACGAGAGATAGAGATTCCTCCCTTCGCATAAAGCTACAGCGGGGCAAGCGACTTCGCTCGGAATGACAAGTGACTAGATGTAGTAACGCCAGTTCACGTTTGGAAAAAGATTATCGCGCCATTCGCACTCCCGTAGAAATTTTTCATCCACCGCATTCGTGACGAGTTGATCGTGTAAACGGTTGAAGCGAGCGAGATGATCGATGGTGCGCTTGGTCGCGTACTCACGTGCTGTCCCGGTTTTCATCAAAAACGCCCAATCGCTGGACTGGGCCAGTAAAAGTTCGCGAGCAAGTTGCTTTAGAACACGATCGGCAAGTTGTAGGGCAGGCGCTTCGTCTGGCGAGTTCTCGCTTGGCAACCGGAGCGGTTGCCATACAACAGCAGAAGCATATCGGCGCGCAGCGTCACTCATTCGCTGTGCTGCGATGTGCAGCTGTGGATAAATCCACGCGTTACTAGGATTCAGCCAAACTTCAAAATACCCATTCTCGCCCCACGTCGAGGTTGCTGGTTCAATGATTTGCTGTGTCGGATTCGCCGCCAGATATTCGCTCGGCGTGGAGAGACGAAAATCGCGCTCGATTGTTGCCTGGCGAATGAATTGTTCGAGGAAACCGGGACCTTCAAACCACCAATGTCCAAATAGTTCGGCATCAAACGGAACGACCACAATCGGGTCAAACCCCGCCGCGGCGACTTCACGGATCTGACTTCGGCGTTCCTCGAGAAAATGAAGGGCTTGCCTTTCGGCGATTCTTTCTGCAGCGGCTGGATCGTATAATTCCTTCTGGCCACCGGCCCCGGTGATGCGGTGATACTTCACGCCGGAGAATTTCCGGGTGCCGCGAGCAACTGGTCCCAAATGTTCCAGTGGAAGGTCGAATCCGGCGTCGCGATAAAACTCCCGGTACGCGGGGTCACCAGGATAACCTCCCTGTGCGCTCCAAACCTGTCGGCTTGAATCACGATCGCGTGCAAACGCCGCCGGCCCGGCCGGGGTGTAACAAGGCGCGTAAATCGAGCGACGCGGACGCGGCTTTCCAAACAACAGGCCGTGCGTGTCGAGAACGAACCAGCGAATATTTGCCTCTTGCAAAATGGATTCCAGACCCGGCCCGTAAGCGCATTCAGGCAGCCAAAACCCGCGAGGCTCGACACCGAAAAGATCCACATAAACATCGCGTCCAATCAAAATCTGGGCCCGCGCTGCTGTCATAGCCGCGGACGTTGACCGCGACGGCGTAGACGAGGTAAACGCTCGAACGCCGAGGTCACTGCCCTCGGCTATAACCGGCTCCTGGAGCAGGGGAAGCAAGCCATGCGTGGCCGCCGACGCAACGATTTCAAGTCCGCCGCTTTCCCGTAGTTCACGAAAAGTGGCAAGCAAATCGCATTTGCATTCATCGACAAAGAAGCGCCGGCTTTCGCGAAAGATTTTAAAATAAAAGTTCGCAAGCTCGCGCAGCGGCGGGTGATTGCGATTTCGTTTCCGTTCACGCGTCGCGAGATCGATTAACGAATCAAGATGCCGTACGTAACGCTGGCAAAGCAGCTCATCCTGCAGCATTGCGCAAAGCGTCGGCGTGAGCGACATGGCAAGCTTAAACGGCACATGCTCGTCGACCAGGCGCTGCATCATGCGCACCAGCGGGACATAACACTCCGTTATTGCTTCGAAGAACCAGTCTTCTTCCAGAAAATGCTCGTGCTCGGGATGGCGAACAAACGGTAGATGCGCGTGAAGAATGAGCGCGAGAGAACCGGAAGACATTGCGGATTTCGGAGTGCGGATTCCGATTAATTCCGCTATCAGTTCGCGTTGAAATCTGCAATCCGCAATCGCCAATCGGCGATTGTTACAGCGTGCGGCAAAAGTCTTGGAAGCGATCCAACCCTTTTTTGATTACGTCGATACTGGTGGCGTAACTGAGCCGGACAGTGCGATCGTCGCCGAAGGCGGCTCCGGGAACGACCGCGACGTTGGCTTTACTTAGCAGGCGATCGGCGAAATTTTGAGAAGTCAGTCCAAGCTGACTGATATTCACCAGCACGTAAAATGCGCCCTCCGGTTTGACTGCCGTAACGTTGGAAATCTTCGAGACGCGGTCGAACATGTAATTGCGGCGCATATCGAACTCTTCCCGCATGTCGATTATCGGTTGTTGATCGCCCTTTAAAGCAGCGAGTGCGCCGTACTGCGAGAAAGAAGAAGGATTGGACGCGGTATGGCTTTGAATGGAATCGACCGCTTTGGCTACAGCCTCGGGCGCCGCCAGATAACCAAGCCGCCAGCCTGTCATCGCGTAAGTTTTACTGAAGCCGTTGATTGTAATCGTCAGATCGTGGGCCGCCTCGGAGAGTGAGCCGATGCTCACATGTTTTGCACCGTCATAAACGAGCTTCTCGTAGATTTCGTCCGACAAAATGTAAATGTCTTCTTCAGCAGCAACATCGACAATCGCCTGCAATTCCTCGCGCGTATAGACAGACCCGGTCGGATTGCAGGGACTGTTCATGATCAACATCTTCGTGCGCGGGGTCATTGCATTTTCAAAGTCTTCGGCCCGCATTTTCCAGGAGTGACGCTCGCTGGTCGGCACGATCACGGGTTCAGCGCCGACCAATCTGACCATCTCCGGATAGCTGACCCAATAGGGCGCGGGAATGACGACTTCATCGCCGGGCTGACATGTGGCGAGGATCGCGTTGTAGCAGGCGTGTTTTGCGCCGTTACTCACAATGATCTGCGTTCCGCGATAATTCAGGTCGTTATCGGCAGCCAATTTTTCCGCGATCGCCTGACGCAATTCCGGGATGCCGGCGCTGGGCGTATATTTTGTAAAACCGGCCTCCAATGCGTCGATCGCAGCCTTTTTTATATGTTCGGGCGTATCGAAATCCGGTTCGCCTGCGCCAAAGCCGCAAACATCTATGCCTTCGGCTTTCATGGCTTTGGCCTTGCTATCGATCGAGAGCGTAAGCGAAGGACTCAGTTGAGCAGCGCGTTCGGAAATTTCCATAGGAGTAGGACTGGTTGTGGGATGGTTCAAAATGGAGCGCAAACTAGGGCGCCGGTAGAAGTTTTCAATCAGAGGTTTGAAATTATTCTCGTCGATTCGAATGATTGCCATTTCGCGTTTGGCGTTCTCAGGAGAATCCGAGGCGTGCGCGGCGTTGATCATGATGGTCTGGCCAAATTCTCTCCGGATCGAGCCTGGCGGCGCCTTGGCCGGATCGGTTGGGCCGAGCACGTCGCGAATCTTACGGACCGCATCAACGCCCTGATAAACAATCGCGATCGATTTTTCGGTTCCGGGAGCACCGCGTTCTTCAGGCGGACATTCGCTTGGCTTTCGCCCGGCCATGAATTCGATAATGCTTTCCCAGTTGTCGCGGCCGCTCTTTGGGCCAAGTTTTTTCTCAAGAACCGGCAGCACAGGGCCGTAGAATTCCTCCGCTTGCGCAGCGCTCATCCGATGAACTTTGAATCCAATAATGGAGAGCCCCGAGCGGGAAAATACTTCAATGACCCCGCCCGGCCGCAGATTTGGAAACCTGAAATTGTCGGGTTTGATCAGGACGAGCGTCTTTTCGACTTGCGCGTTGGAGGGGAAGGGGACAACCCGATCCAAAATTCCGCCGTCAGAATCGGAAAATTCCGCCCAGAGCTTCAAATCGTGCTCAACTGCTTTTGGATCGAAAGTCGCCAATACTCCGGGCTCAAAATAAGTTACCTTCCCTGAATCATCTGTGTTGTAATCTCCGTAGGTGTCGCGAATCGTTTCGCCGCTGGTTCGCTCGTGCACGATATGACCAACCGTGCTGTGAATCTTTTCGACCGCCTCCGGGCCGCGAAAAACGAGGAACAAAACGCGCGGGCGTTGTCCGCTGATCTCGCTTGTGAAATTCTTCAGGACGTACTCGCGAATCAGCTCTTGTGTCGCGCGATGACGCGGATCGGTTTCCGTCACGATCATCTCGGCGTAGCGTTTGGTTAACTCCAGACCCGGTGCAAACATGCGTCCGCCAACCAGATCGAGTCCTGTGCGGGAAATCAACCGGCCAACGATGCCGCCGGTGCGCGATTTGCGCATCGAGTACGGCGTGACGGCGACATAGGCGAGTTGTTCGTTCTGCATGGTGTCTGTTTCAGCCGCGGCTCGTGTTTAAACCGCGTGGAATGCAGAGAAACCGAAGCCGCCAAGGCCTGAAAGAACGTATCTGTCAGAGTTTACTCGCGCAAATCCAAAGTCGCGTAGACTTCTGATCTGACCTTGGGCTAATTCGCAGACGCATGCGGTGCCTTCGCCAGCACGGCGATCCATTTCCCGCGACGGTTTACTTTCACGATCTCAATCTTGTTCCGTCGCAGAGCATGAAAGAGTTTGTTTTCATGGATGCGCAGCACGCCGGAAAGAATTAGCCAATGACCGCGTTTGAGTTTCGGGAGAATTTCGATCAACAACTCGCTGTAAAGATTCGCAGCAACAATGTCCTTCCCGGGCCAGGACTTCCATTTGCGAAGATCGCCCAATTTAAAATCGACATTATCGATTTTGTTAAGGCGGGCGTTTGCTTTCGCTACGGAAATCGCTTTCGGATCGACATCAATGCCAACCACGCGTCTGGAGCCGAAGCGTTCCGCCGCGAGAGCGAGAATTCCGCTCCCGGTTCCAAGGTCGGCAAGCGACCAGCTATTCTTCCATTCGCGAGTCAAGCGCTCGAGGAGACGGAGGGACATTGCCGTCGTTGCATGTTCTCCTGTTCCAAACGCCGCGGAAGCGGGAATGACGAGGAGCCGCGGTTCCTTGACCCGCGCTGTAGTGTACGCTGTCCTCAGCGCATGTGGTCGAGCGCGGCGAGTGTAGATCCGCTGAGAACAGCGGCCACGACAGCATTGCGCCCGCACTCTGCTTTTGGCGATGACCAGTCGTGCGCCAATCCTGAGCAGTTTCCTCTTTTCCGCGTCCGCGAATCGCTTGAGCCAATTGCGCGGCAATTTGTTTGTGCGTCCGCCAAATTCTTCGACGAGTTTTCGGGAATCAGTGCGTGATGTGCATGCAATTTCGAGTTGCCGCCGCTTCCGCCCGAGTCTTGAGATGATCGCAAGTCTGCCGCCTGAACGCGCTTGTAAAATGTTTTCGTGCGCACCGAGCCAGCGCGGCTCAGCATTTTTTCGCCACAGATACATCACTTTTGGGAGCAGCTCTCACGTGGCTTTATTACGGATTGTAGAACCGTGTTGAAGCTAAACGCTGGCCGAAGTCAGCAAACAAACAACAACAACAGAAAGAGAAAACCAAATGAAAAAACCAAACGAAGGTTTTGACGAAACCCTAAAAGCCGTTGCAGCAACGATGTCTCGACAAGCAGGGGAGATTTTTCCGAAACTCCCCGGATATGAAAACAAGCATTCCACCAGTTCTAATCATATTTGCGCTCGTCTGCTTTGCACTCGTCCAAAGCACGCAAGCCGTCAGCCCGCCACCGGATGGAGGCTATCCCGGAGGCAACACCGCGCTTTTGAGTCTCACCAGCGGCACTTACAATACGGCCGTTGGTTTCCTCGGGCTCCAGAGCAACCAAACGGGCAGCTTCAACACGGCTATCGGCGCGGGAACGCTCCTGGCAAACACTGCAGATAAAAACACGGCCACTGGGGCAGGGGCACTTTTAAGCAACACCACCGGCGGGACCAACACGGCTAACGGAGCGTTCGCACTCTTTAGCAACACAGGAGGCAACTTCAACGTGGCCAACGGTGATTCTGCGCTCGAAAGCAACACAACCGGCACGAACAACACAGCGGTCGGTACTAACGCGCTCTTGCTGAACACCACCGGCTTCAGTAACACCGCCATCGGGGTCGCTGCGCTCGTTAGCAACACCACCGGCAGCAACAACATCGCCCTGGGCCTTGGCGCCGGCTTGAACGTCACCACGGCTAGTGACACCATCTGTATCGGCATTGCAGGTGTTAACGTGACCGACGGTTGCTATATCGGCCGTGTCTTCGAGGAACCGCTTGATCCTGATAACCTCACTATGGCTATTGATGTCAATGGAAAGGTGGGCACCCTGCCCTCGTCGCGGCGCTTCAAGGACGACATAAAACCAATGAACAGAGCCAGCGAAGCTATTCTGGCGCTCAAGCCGGCGACCTTCCACTACAAGAGCGACAAAAAGTGCAGTCCCCGATTTGGTTTGATCGCCGAGGAAGTGGCAGAGGTAAACCCTGAGCTTGTGGCGCTCGACAAGGAGGGAAAACCCTACAGCGTGCGGTATGACCAGGTGAACGCAATGTTGCTCAACGAGTTCCTCAAAGAACACTGCAAAGTGCAGGAGCAGGAAGCGACGATTGCGCAGCTAAAATCCGGAATGGAGGCTCTCACCGCGACAGTGAGAGAGCAGGGAGCGCAAATTCAAAAAGTGAGCGCACAGCTTGACGCGAGCAGGTCCGCACCGCAAGTGGCAGACAGCAATCACTAAGGCTACTTTAGCATCTAACGAGATAGAGATAAGCCACGGCAGGGTGCCGTGGCAAGCTTTCGAAGCTTGAGTCGCCGCCAAGTGCAATTTAAAAACAATCCGCCGGGGCACTGGCAGCAACAAGCGATGTAATGCCCGGCACTCAGGGCGCGATCAAGCTCCAGCCCACCGGCAGAGTTGGACCATACGCAGCGCTAACGTACACGTTGTTGTTCAGATACCAGATCGCTGTCCGGCGAGTGGTGGAATTGTAAAGCAAATAATCCGGCTTCCCGTCACCGTTAAAATCAGCAATCCCTGATAGCACGTAGCCGACAGCAATGGTGGGACCGTAGGCGCCGCTGACAAGCACGTTGTTGTCCAGATACCAGATCGCCGTCTGACGCGTGCTTGCATTGTAAAGTACGTAATCGGGCTTCCCGTCACCGTTAAAATCAGCAATCCCTGATAGCACGTAGCCGGCGGCAATGGTGGGACCGTAGGCGCCGCTGACAAGCACGTTGTTGTTCAGATACCAGATCGCCGTCTGACGCGTGCTTGCATTGTAAAGTACGTAATCGGGCTTCCCGTCGCCGTTAAAATCAGCAATCCCTGATAGGACGTAGCCGACAGCAATGGTGGGACCGTAGGCGCCGCTGACATACACGTTGTTGTGCAGATACCAGATCGCCGTTTGGCGCGTGCTGGGGTTGAACAGCGCATAATCTGGGTTGCTATCACCATTGAAGTCCGCCACATCAGTTGCTGTCCACCCAACTGGAAGAGTTGGTCCATAGCGGCCGCTGATATAGGTGTTGTCGTGCAGATACCAAATGGCTGTCGCTCGACTGCCGGAATTAAAAAGCAGGTAATCAGTGAACCCATCGCTATTAAAATCTCGGATCGCAAAGGCGCCGAATTCGAATGCGCCAATATCGCTTCCATCACCACCGATGGCGTTGGGAATGCCGGGGACATCAACAGGGCGATGGAACCGGCGTTGATCGACATATACGCCGCCGGAGTT